>OCOJ01050001.1_pt1 | contig 11425 bp, 13 predicted proteins | sample 1539251 | NCBI WGS metagenome assembly OCOJ01 (sample SAMN01911457, study PRJEB22624) | soil metagenome | biome: Soil | place: Malaysia | collected 2012-04-30 | depth RA_metagenome m
TGGTCAGGTCCAGGCTGGGCAGTCCGAGAAGGATGTTGAGGCCCGACGTGCAATCCACTGTGCACGGTGCGAACCCGTAGGTGGTGAGGCAATTGGCCGGGCCGGGAATCACCGACTTGCCAAAGTAGAAGCCCTTGGAGTCCAGGAAGCTTGGCGTCATGCCCATGAACGCTATGGAACCCACTTCTGTCTCGGTCCCGGCGCCAAGGTCCTCCACGGCCCATGTCGTGAGTGTCGCTGTGCCGGCGCTAACCGGGGTAGTCCCGACTGTGCCGGTCACCGTCAGCGTGAAGACCTGGACGTTGCTGTAGATGATCTTGGCCGACTGATAACCCGAGACGAGGACAAGGGAGCTGCCGTCGGAGCTGGCGACCACTACGGGGCCGCCGAAGGGATTGATGAATGGGGATTCGAGGGAAACCTGCAGGGAAACGCTGCTGACTGTTCCCCCGACTGAGAGTGTTCCTGCGAAGGTCCCGATGAAGGCGCTCGGGATGGAACTGCCATCAGAGAACGGCTCGATGGGGACCATCCCCTGAATCGTCACCCTTCCTTGTAATCTTACCTGCTGGCCTCCCGATGTCCCTGACAGGCGGATGTCAGCTTGGCCGCTCACCGAGCCTCCATGGACGTTGGCGAAGAGGGAGTAGTCGAGGTGGGTGCCAGTTGTACCTAAAGCCTGATTCTGAACCAAAGCGTAAGTTGCGCTGCCATGCTGGTTCAGGATGTAGGTCTGGCCTCCTACAGAGGAGATACCTCCCGTCATGGTCAACGAAAGCGGCTGGCCGCTGTCAGCAAGTACGGCGCTTGGTATGAGCAGGGGCACCAGCGCTAGGATCCCGAGGTATCGCCACTTCATGCGTTCCCGTTTCCCCTCGGAGGCAATAAGTGCCTTTTGTCAGATTTGGGGAAAAAAGCGAACGCCAGAGGCGTCAGACGGTATAAGGTAGGATTTCGATTCCTTTGGAGGAGAAGACCACGGTATGATATTTCCTGGAGTGCTCGGCACCCCGAAGCTTCTTCACCATAAATCTGGTTTTGAGCTCCATATTATCCGCGAGGTAGTTCTCTATCTGGAACACACCGTCCGCCACGAACTGTTCGAGCCCCTGCGAGTACTCGCTTGGCCCGTTGAATTCGCTGACTGTCATCACGGTTGTTATCTTCTCCCTCTTGAGCGTCTTGTAGATCAGGTGCATCAGGAAGCTGTAGTCGAACTTGCCTGACGTCCCGCTCAGGAACGCGGTGAGGGAGTCCAGGACCAGCCGCTTCGCCTTGACCTCGTCTATGGCGGAGAGAATGGTTTCGAGGTTGGATCCCATCCCCCTTCCTTCCAGCGCCTCGAGGTCGAGAAGCTTGACTTTCTTGGCTGTTTCGAGTGACTGGAAGTCCATGCCAAGCTTCAACATGTTCCTCCTAAGGCTCAAGACATCCTCCTCGAAGGTGGCGTAGACGGCGGGTTGGCCAAGGTTCAGTGCCCCCTGGTAGGCGAACTCGGACGAGAATATCGTCTTCCCTGTCCCTATCCCCCCGACCAGAAGAACGAAGTCTCCGGCCTGAAGCCCTCCCTGGATCAATCCGTCCAGGCCTGGGATTCCTGTCTGAACACGTACTTCTTTCTCTTCTTGCAAGATCGAGTGTGACGGCCCCTTTTGCCTTTCTATATCCTTTTTGTCACCTAGACCGGATTTGCGGCAAACCGTCCTCGCTAGGACGCGGCAAGAATGTCTATATTCGGGCTCCACTTGTCCGAATTCAAGGATTCCTGAGCCGAGCGCTTTGCTTTCAGGCAGCCCCGCTTATTAACAGACCCGCAGAAATTGATTCTGGATACATTTTGCTTATAAAATGTATCGAGGGCGATTCTCATGTTGGGCTCTGTAGATAAGCTCCAAAGGCGAAACCAGGACTACAAGCTCCTGGAGACCATAAAGCGGGTCGGGGTCCAGAACTACTCCCTCCTCGCTAGGTTGACGGGGCTTAACGCCGAGACAATCAGGTACAAGGTCAACCGCCACCTGGCAAAGCTCGGACTGTCGACGACCATCGACGTGAACTACGGGCAGCTGGGCCTGGCCATGGGTTACCTGACCGTGAAGCCAAACGGGACTTCTGGCAAGTCCTGGTCCGACCGGATGAGCTACGTCGTATTCTCCGGCAAGAAGATGGGGTCCAACAGCCACTTCTGCCTCACAGCCGTCCCCTTCAGGCTGAAGAAGAAGTACCTTGACAGCCTCGAACAGCTCAAGACCGAGAAGCTCATAGACGATTACGAATTCAAGGAGCTGTACTGGCTGAGGTACCCCCCCTTCAGGCCCGAGTTCTACGACTTCGACGAGAGGGGGTGGAAGGTGGACTGGAACAGGTTCGAGATGACCATGAGCGANGATAGGTCCTTCGTTCCTCGACGTCAACAGGGACTCGGACGTGGACTACATTGATCTGAAGATACTGAGCTCGATGATGAAGGACCCCACGATGCCGCTTGCGAAGACAGCAAAGGAGATCAGGGTCAACCCGCGCACGGTCAGATACCACCACGCCGAGCACGTGCTGAAGAACGGCTTCATCCTAGGAAATAACATCAGATGGGTGAGACCCTTCCAGGAGAGGAACCCGTCCGGCGTTGTGCAGGCGGTCATCATCTCGAGGAAGCTGGACGAGTCGGGGATGACGAAGGTCAGGAAGTTCTGCAACAGCCTCCCCTTCACCTGGCTCGAGGCAGGGACCGAGGACAGGACATACCTCGCGATAGTCGACATTCCCATGGCCGATTTCCAGACGTGCGTTCAACAGGTGGAGGTGCACCTCCAGGGCGCCGGGGACTCCTATGAGGTCACGCTGCTAGACACGACAAAGACAAGACCGCTTGCGATTCCCGAAGAGATGTTCGAGCCGAAGCGCGGATGGCGGCTCTACAGCCCAGGCGAGATAGGACAACAGCAGGCACAGAGTCGGACAGGGAACGGCGAATGACCTTCGCCTCGGCGGCGTACAAGGAGCTCGTCTACGGAGGGCATCTGCTTGCCCTGGGGACCTCGAGCATGGCGGCAACGGCGGCCTGGGTCATGGGGAGGACTCCGACATGGGACCTCCTCCTGATGGCGTACCTCTTCTCGTTCGGGGGGTATTCCATCAACAGGATCTCTGACTTTTCTCAAGACGCCGTGTCGCACCCGGACAGGACCGCCTACCTGAAGAGCCGCATCGGTTGGCTCAAGGGGGCGGTGGTCGCCTGCTTCGCCCTTGGGTACGTCCTGGCCCTGTTCAGGAACCTAGTCTTCTTCACTGGACTCCTTGTCCCTCTGCTGCTCGCCTTCGCCTACAGCGTCGGTTCGGAGAGGGTGAAAGGCAGGATCGGGGTGTCGAGGCTGAAAGAGGCGACCCTCGTCAAGAACGTCACGGTCTCGTTCGGATGGTCGCTGGTGCCCCTCCTGGTTGGCCTGTACTACCTCGAGCTCCCGGTTGCGGTCTTCGCCTTTGCCCCGTTCATCTTCCTGAGGCTGATGGTCAACACAATCTTCTTCGACCAGAGGGACGTCGGTGCAGACTCATCCTTCGGGGTGAAGACGTTGCCCGTGAAGTTGGGGATTCCAGGCTCGACGAGGGTGATGGATGTTCTCGACCTAGCTTCGGGCATCTATCTGGCCGCCGTCGTTGCANNNNGCCCGGTTGGTGCCGCTCTTCACCGGTGCCCTGCTTGTATTCGTGCCCTATTCCTTTGCGTATCGGAGCTACGCTGGCTCGGGCAAGCACAGGGACTCTCTGAGAGACCTGGTCGCGGACGGGGAGTACGTGCTATGGGGGGTCGTCACAACCATTGGGCACCTATGAAAAGGGGAAAGCATCGTTGGAGGTAGCCACCATCGATCGAGCCCTGGCGCCCTACGTGAACGCCGTAGAGGATGAATTGCGGCGGCACAGGGACCCAAACAGCAAAATCATGAGCCTGGCCTACGATTTCGTGGAGAGCGGAGGGAAGAGGCTGAGGCCTTCCATCACGCTGATGGTGTGCGAGTCCCTCAAGGGTTCCTACAAGGATGCCCTCCCCGTCGCCGTGGCCTATGAGCTGGCCCACACAGCCTCGCTCACCCAGGACGACATCATAGACAACTCCCCCACCCGCCACAACCTTCCAACGGCCCACACGGTCCACGGTGTCACAACGGCCATCCTCATCTCCGACATGATGATCTTCGACATGTTCTCGAGGCTCGCGGAATACTCCGACCTCGACGTGACGAAGGAGCAGCTGGCGACCCTCATGGCGTACATAGCCAAGGCGGCCAAGGAGGCTGCCGAGGGGGAGTACATGGAGATGGAGCTCTCCAAGAAGGCGTCTTCCACCGTCGAGGATTACGTCAGGCTGGCGGGGCTGAAGACGGGCGCCCTGTTCGGCGCCGCGGCAGCTTCGGGGGCGATAATCGGGGGTGGCAAGCCGAAGGTGGTCAAGGACATGTTCGACTTCGGGCGCAATCTGGGCATCGAGTTCCAGATGGTGGACGACATCCTAGACCTGACGGGGAGCACCGACCAGATGGGCAAGCCCATGCTGAAGGATCTGCAGAACAACGCATCGAACATAGTTGTGATACACGCCCTCGCACACGCCGACGCCAGGACGGGGAGCGTCCTCCGATCGGCCATGGCCAGGAGTGCCTACGGCCTGAGTGACGTGGTGGAGCTCCTCGGCATCTTCGACGACCTGGGCTCCGTGGAGTATGCGGCGGACCTGAGCAAGAAGCACGCCGCCATCGCCAGGTCAAAGCTGAAAGCGCTCCCGTCGGGGCATCCGAGGCGGACCCTGGAAATGGTAACAGACTGGCTGGAGGCCAGGAGGAGCTAGGCGTTGACCGTCGAGCCGTCCGACCTTCTGATTCCGGCCATTCACATCGTGACCCTCCTGATCACAGGCACTTCGGCGGTCTACGTGTACAGGCAGAAGACCACGGACTACCCCCAGGTGAGGAACCTCCTGGTGATGGTCCACCTGTTCTACATGGGGGTGGTTTCGCTTGAGTTCGCCCGGACCTTCGTTCCCGCGCCCATAGACCCGATACCCGTCTTCACGCAGGCGTTTCTCTCGGTATACACGATCTGCAACACGTCGTTCGTCCTAGCGGACGTCTTTCTGCTGACGCTGGTCGCGGTTGCCATCTACTACAGGCCCAACGGGAAGCGGATGATGGACATTCTCAGGGAGGTCGCGAAGCACCAGACGGGGATGACACTGCTCGGGGTCTACGCGTTCTACATCCTTCTCGCCGAAGGATACCTGCTCGTTGTCAGGCCGTTCACTGCGAAGCCCCTTTCCAACGTCGTGGGCGCCACGGTGATCACGACCCAGTTTGACCAGCAGTACCTGGCCATGCTGCTCGGGATCCTGGTGATCTTCATAGTCTACCCGGCGGGCCTGCTCCTACTGGCCAGGAGGCGTACCGCCGACGTCCAGGTCAGGAGGGCGTTCGCCATACTCCCTGTGGCGTGGATCGGGATAGGGGTGGACCTTCTAGTCTTTAACGGGTTCCTGCTGAACCCTCCCTACAACATTGACGCCAGTGCAGTGGGCTACCTGTTCGCAGCCGCCGCGTTCTCGGCCACCGCGGCCACCTTCAGGCGTGCGACCCTGCTCTCCGCCTTCTTCCAGCCCGGGATCGCGGCCACGGGGATAGCTCCCCCAGCCACCACCTTCTCCGGTCGCGTAGGACTGACCACGGAGGCCGCCCTTGGTCGTGTGTTCCTGCTCGAGGTGGACTCCTCCTCGAACTTCGAGGAGCCCATCAGGGATCTGGCGAACGAGCTGGGCGCGAACCAGCGGGTGGTGTTCGCGTTCACCGCCGCCGGAAGCCCGGTCTACACGGCGCTGACGGGCATGACAAACGTGAGGTTCTTCACCATGACCAGGAAGGTTTCGTACCCGAAGCCTGGGGAGAGGCCGGACGAGGTCCTGGTCCCGTCTGCGGACCAGTCAGTGCTCCTCAACGTGCTCGACAAAGCGATCACCTCAAACCCCGACCTCAAGCTGGGGGTCATCTTCGACAGCGTGTCGGACCTGATACTGTCGTCGGGGCTCGAAATGACATACAAGTTCCTGAAGCAGGCCAACGAGATGCTCACCACGCACCATGTGACAGCCGTGTTCCTGATGACCGCTGGCGCGCACTCCGAAAGGGAGGTCAACGTCGTAAAGAGCCTCTTCAGCAACATAGTGAGCTATCAGGTTGGCCAGTTCGTCGTCCAGAAGATGGCTTGACCTAGGGAGAGATCTGGAACTCGCAGTGCGAATCTCCCTTCGACCGGCACTTTGTCTCCTTGNCTAGGGAGAGATCTGGAACTCGCAGTGCGAATCTCCCTTCGACCGGCACTTTGTCTCCTTTGCCTTCACTTCGGCCTTGAAGTAACCTGACAAAGCACCGGCAAGGTGCCCGGCTATGAAATAGCACTCTGGTTTGCCTGTGTTCAGGTCCGCCGACTCGAACGCGTCGTCCATCCTTATGCGGGCATGGGTGTGGGATGGGTCAACTTCGAGAAGCTCTATCTTCCCCCACCCAGTCGCGACGTAGATCTTCAACATCTCAGCCAAGCCCTCCCGTGTCTTGGGATAGTGAACCGCCATCAGATTGTCCCAGGCCGCTCTGCCATAGCTGAACCCCTGCAGGTAGATCGCCTCCTCCCCCACGCCGGGTTGTGTCGCCTTCACCGCATCAAGCATCACCCTGAGCCCCTCCACCCTCATTAGCACCGCCCTGTCCCCATTGTTCCAGGTGATGGGGAAGTTCAGGCTGTCCGTCAGGAACCCCTCCACGGACGATTTGACTTCGACGTCGGAGACGTAGACGGAGGAAGTGAGGAAGTCCTTCAGCCAGCCTTCGTCCATCTGCTGGTTTGTGCTCTCGAGGAAGAAGGAGACGGTCGCCTTCGGCTCGTATGACATGCCTCCGAAGAACCCCTCCAGGATGTTCACGCCTCGGATCGCGAGGAGGTTAGCGAGGTTGCCCAGGGCGCCGGGCTTGTTCTCGAGGTGAAGGGAGATAAGGAAATACTTCTTTTTGGGATCGTAGCGGTATACAATTACGTCCTTGCTTCGCTCGTCCATCCTGACTGGCGGCGACAGCAAACTTACTTAAGTCTTGGAGCCCGATTCCGAAGACACTGGGATTCGTGCGAATTCAAAAATGGTGCAGAAGCTCCGCTGAGCCATAGAGGTACACCGGCTACTTCGCTCAGAACGAAATCTGCTTCTGCACTATTGGAGCGGCCCCCATCGACTCGAGGACCGTCCGGAAGGTGCGCAAGATGTCATACCCGCTCTGTGTGAGTTCGTATCTGCGCCTTGACCCGAGGTTCTCTTCCCGGAGGAATGACCGGGCGACAAGGGACTTTAGGTTATCCTGCAGCGCCATCCAGGATAGGTTCGCTTTGTACATGATCTGGGTTGGCCTGTCAATGCCCTGCGACACCACCTGCAGTACGTCCATCTTTATCTCGAGTTCAGACCTGCGAGCCGGAGCCTTCTTCGACCCCGGGGCCTCTGTCTGAACAGAGACGTAGGACTCTGTTATGGACATCTTGACCGAAACCGCCCGTCCGCTCTATATATGCATTACTGATTCTGAATCCATTTCTTCTGTGAAAACTACATCACGTAAATACTACTATCACGAAGCCAATGGCATGGCAAAGCCGTTCATAGTGACCTCGATGAAGGTAGACGAGGACCTCTGGAAGCGCGCGAAGAAGCGGGCGATTGACGAGGAGATAACGCTGCAGCAGCTACTCAACGACGCGGTGCAGGAGTACCTCAGACGGAAGCCCCTGTCCGACTATAGAACCAGGAAAAAAGAAAACTGACAGAGGCCAGGATTGCAGGACCTGCTCCCCGAAGGCTTACTGATTCGATATACGTATCCCCACTCCATAACCACTTTTTAGGCTCCTTTCAGGAATCTGAAACTGGACTTGTTCAGAATTCGCGATACAAACCCCGAGACCCCCGCCGGCGTGAACACGAGCGAAGTGGTCGAGAGGCTTGACAAGGCCCTTACCGCCATATTCAGCGAGGATGGCAAGAGGACCGTGACTTACTACCTGACGAACAAGTATGGAGTCACCCTGGAGTCGGCGAGCAGGGACCCTTCGAAACTGGAGAAGGCGCTTACGGAGCTCCTCGGTGAGGTGGGGTGGACGGTGGTCAAGAAGGCAATCTTGGAGGAGTTCTGGAACAAGAAGATCGAGATCAACGACACAATCATCGTGGAAAGGGCGTCCTTGCGCGAAGCCTTCGGGTTCGTCCTGGGGTTGGGCCCGGGCACCTTCCTGAGACCATAGCCGCCTGTTCTATCTTTTAGTAGTCATCCCCTAGGACAGGGCTCGTGCATCAGGAGGACCAGCCATCGAGGTCTAGCGGACTGCGTCGGCTCCTCCGGCTCCTCCTGGCCGCCGTGTTCGTTGACCTTGCCCTCTTCGTCGCAATTGTGTACGCCCACGCCGCGAGCTCGATCTCGAGCCTGGTGCTCCCTGCCGTCATATCGGCGGCGGCCCTTCTGGTCCTAAGCCTCGGAGCATTGGGAGTGGGACTCCTCTACTCCTGGAGAGCCTACCCTCAGCACAGAAGAGCCATCATATTCGTGGCGGCCATCACGCTCGTCGTCCTGCTCTCGCACGCCTACATCATCAATAATCCCCCTGCCAGCGACCTGCGGGCACCGGTGAGCGGAGCGGTGGGCGCCCATCTCGTTTCGAGCGACCAAGGTGATGGGAACACCCCCCTCGTCACCCTCGATTCCTCGATGTTCGGTCGGAACCTGACGGTAGTGGTCACGGCCTCTGGGTCTGACGCAATCGCAGATCTCGTGCTCAACGCGCCCAGCAACGTCTCCGGCCCAGGGTTCTCTCGAGGGGGGACCTTCGCATCCCCGCTCGAACCAGGGGAATCTGTCACCGGGACGTGGCAGGTGAACGGCGTGGCGTCGAACCTAAGCCTCAGCTACCACTCCCTCAACTGCTACAGCACGTCCAGTGCGGAGTACGGGTGCATCATGGACGAGATCTTCTACGTCCCCGAAGGGATGGCTCTGTTGAACGGACAGCACTGCTCCGTGGGTGTGAACGCTCCCACCGATTGTCACCTTGAGCACCCGCCCCTGGTCCCCGCCCTGCTGGCAGGAGGGATGGCGGTGTTCGGCCAGTTCAGCGCCGTCGGGTGGAGGTTCGCCCCGGCCCTGCTCGGCACACTCAGCGTGCCCCTCATCTTCGGATTGGCCTGGAAGATATCCGGGAGTAAGAAACTCGCGTATCTTTCGGCGATTCTCCTCTCGGTTGATGTGATGTTCTTTGCGCAATCCAGCGCCGCCCTCCTCGACGTTCCGGAGATCTTCTTCGGCCTGGCAGCATTCTTCGCGTACTTCGCCGGACTGAAGGTCTGGAAGTTGGACAAGTACGTCATCTCAGGGGCGTTCCTCGGCCTTGCGGGGCTTGCCAAGGAGACGGCTATCTTCTTGGCCCTGGCGCTAATTACATACATCCTGATCTTCGAGGACGAGAAGCTCAGGCACAAGTCAGTCGCGATCCTGAAGGTGGTGGCTGTGGTTGGAGTTGTTTTCATCGTAGGCCTCCAGGCCTACGACTCGATACTCGTTTCCCCGTCTCTGCCAGGGACGACCAGCTGCCCCATGAAAAGCAACCTCTTCATCGAGCAGATCGGGTACATGCTCTGCTACGGTTCGAGCCTGAACACCGGCTGCCCCTGGGCCTGCGGTTGGAAGGACAACAACCTGGGCAACTACATAAATCCCTTCAGTTGGATCACATACTACAGTCCGGTCGCCTACCTGCGGACAGTGGTGTCAGTCTGCCCGAACTCGGTCAACGGCGTATGCCAGGGCGGAGGTTACAGCTACGTCTCCATCGCATATTACGGGGTGACCAACTTCCTGGAGACCTGGACGATCTACGTGTGGATCCCGCTTGTGGGGTACGCCCTCTACCGGTTCTTCGGGCGCAGGCAACCCACCCTCGAGACGTACGGGTTCGAGGGTACGGGGACCGGCCCCGCCCCCCTTTCAGGGGAACTGAAATTCGCAGCGTTTGCGCTCATCCTGTTCCTATGGTCCTACCTGCCCTACGTGCTCCTTTTCTTCGCAGGGAGGGTCACCTACCCGTTCTACTTCCTCCCGGCGGTTCCAGCCATGGCCATGGGCACCACCTACTGGCTGACCAGGAGCTGGTTCCCAAGGTGGTTGATGTACGTCTACGTTGTCATGGCATTTGTCTTCTTCTTCATCTACTTCCCGTACAAGGGCTTCCTCCCCGACTGGCTCCGCGTCATCATAGGACACTAGCAATCGGAATAGCTTCAATAGAGGCGACGGTCGAGGAGACAAGGCCTTGTCCGACTACCCGACCGACATCGCACCACTTCTCACGGCGGTCCAACTTGTCAGGTTGAGGGACAGGGTGAGGGGCTCGACAAAGGTAGATTGGCAGGGGTGGCTCGGGCCCATGGAGGGTCCTGAGCGCGAAGCCCGGCTTCTGGCGGAGGCATTGAACAAGAGGGGCCGAAGACGGGGCGCCGCGCAGAGGGACCACGAACGGAGGTCCATCGAGTTGATGCTGGCCATCTGCGAAAGGGACTTCGCCGTCTGGAGAAGCATCTTCTCCGACGAAGCCGCCACGGTCACGAGATTCCTTAATCTACTGGCGGATCTTCAGTTGAATGTCACCATCGAACTTGAAGAGCTGAAGTCCCTGAATAAGAGGAACGAACGCGCACTGCAGCTCATGGATGGATTCGCCAGGCAGCTCAGAGCGACGGCCGCGGGGGAGAAGACTGGAGGGTTCGATGATGACTATTCGGTCTACAGCGACCTGTCCGGCATCGCTGATTCGCTCGAGAGGCTGAAGGAGAGGACGGACGAGAAGGCGGAGGATGCGGTTCGGCTCATCAGTCTTATGACCTCGAGCGTGGACTCTCAGACACTGGTCGATTTGTTCACCGGTGAAGTCTAGCCACCGCTCTCTGGCGTCGCCTGTCCGGGTCTGGCCGTGTTGCCAGGGGCCGGACGTGCCCTGTGGACCCGATCCTTCAGGGCCGAGGCAAGCTTCTTAAGGCCGATGAGCGACGAACTCCCGTGGCCAGCATCGCAGTTCCTGATCTCTCCACGACATTCCTGGTGGCAACCATACTCCCGCTCATCCTCGGCTTCATTGTTGGCGTAATCATCCGCAGCGCTCTGAAAATAGGGATAGCGATAGCCATCATCATAATTCTACTGATAGCTGCGGGCATAGTCTCCCCTAACCAGGTGCTGCAGCCCCTGCTGTCGATAGTGAAATCAGGGCCCCAACTCGTCAGCTACGCCCAGAGGGTAGCTAGCTACCTGCCATACTCATCGCTGACCTTCCTGATTGGCTTGGCAGTGGGCTT
>OCOJ01037955.1_pt4 | contig 11424 bp, 11 predicted proteins | sample 1539251 | NCBI WGS metagenome assembly OCOJ01 (sample SAMN01911457, study PRJEB22624) | soil metagenome | biome: Soil | place: Malaysia | collected 2012-04-30 | depth RA_metagenome m
GTCACCAGCCTGATTCATGAGAAGGATATTGATATAATATCAGCACGGATCAATACGGAATCGGGAATCGCCCACGACATTTTCTCTATACAACAGAATGGGAAAAAAGTGGAAGGGGTCACGATCCATGAGCTCCTGCTCTTACTATGGAAACGATTAACAGAAAGAGAATAATTTTTTTATCGGGCATACTGCTGATTTTCGGCGTCCTTTCTTTTTTTCTCAGGGGGCCGTACATCTCCAACCAGCTCAAAAGGCTCATTCTTCCTGAACTGTCAATGGCAACCGGCAGGGAGGTTATGGCCCAGAAGATCTCTATCAATATCTTCCCCTTGTTCATTGAGGCAAAGGGGCTGAAGGTCTTTGAGCACGGGAAGGAGATTCTTCACATCCCGATAATCAAGGGATATCCGGAAGTCTCGGGGCTTCTGACGAAAGAGGTAGTTCTGAGACGGCTTGTGATAAAGACGCCTTATATCTCTACGGATGACAGGCAGGTGCAGGATATTATACAAAAGGTAAGGAAATATCTGGCGATGGAAAGGAAGTCCTCCCTCAAGGTGGTCCTGAAGGCCATTGCGCTGGACGACGGGGCCTTTGCCTTGCGATATCAAAACATGTCCTTCAGCGGAAACGGTTTGAGCGGAGAGGTTATCTTCACCTCCCCGCAAAAGTCGGTCTCAGCGCGGACTTCAATTCCCCGTATCAGCTTTTCGGTAAAGTATCTCTCTTCACACATTGAAGGCTGGCCGGAAATAAAGGCTGAGATTAAGGGTATCGCGGCGGTGAAGGATGAGGCGATAGCGGTGCAAGGCCTCCAGATCGGGTTTTATGGTTCGATGTTTCATGCGAGTGGTTCTTACGCAAAAGGGCAGGGAGATCTTCAGGTTCGTCTAGGCCTTCTGACTGAATCCTTTAAGAAGATCTTCGGTCTCAAACAACCCGGTGAAGGCGGGATTACTGCAAAAGGCAAGGTNACATCTCGTCGCGGACGATCTCCTGCGGTCTAATGTGGATATGCAGCTTGAGGGAGACCTTTACCTCCAGACGCTCATGGAACTGCTGCAGGTGAAAGACCGGATTGAAGGCCATGTCTCTTTTACTGGCACCATACAGGGCTTCTTCAACAACCTAAAAGGGAAGGCCAAGGCACGGTTGAAGAAGGGCAATCTGTTTGACATCGATCTGGATGAACTTACCTGTGNCAATTGCATACAGCGGCGGACTCTTTCACTTTACAGACGGGAAGGCCTCGCTCTATCATGGGCACGCTGATGCAGAGGCGTCGCTTGCAGTTGTGGGTGCGAATGACTTTTCCCTTCAAACGAAGGTCTCCGATGTTGACAGCGCCGCTGTTTTTAAGCTTATCCGGTGGGATCCAGGTATCCCTCCGGGAAAGGTGAGCGGTGAATTAAGCACATCAGGGCAAGAATTTAATCCTTCGGGACGGTTCGATTATGAGAGTAGCACCGAAGGCAAGGATGTGCTNGGAAGGGTCAAGAGTGCAAAGGGGTCCTTCAGAGTCCGTGGGAGCGTATTGACCTTTACCGATGCCGAAGTGAATACCCGTCAGTCGGTCTTTGCACTAAACGGTGATATCGATACCGCTGCTTCCGGTCTTCTCTCTCTGAGGGCGGAAATGAAGACAAGTGATGTCAGAGATATAACCTTGCCCTATCTTCATGAACTTATGGGATCGGGGACTGCATCGGGAACGATAACGGGAAGCTTCGACAACCCCGTTCTTAGCGCGAAGATAAGGTTGCGGGGGGTATCTTTTGAGCAGTACCAGCTCGGAGACGTCGTGGGCAATTTCGATTATCGGAAGAACCTCCTAGAGGCAAAGGAAATCTCAGTGGGCGATGTCTCTCACCCCGGTGAATCAACAGCCATAAAGGCTACGGGAAGTATCGGGTTCCCGCAAGCGAAAGCCCTTTTTGAGTTCGAGGCGCCGCAGTATGCGCTCAGGGTCTCAATGAAAAACGGCGATCTCGAGCAACTGACACGGATTGTCTATAAAAAAACAGTGAATCCCTCTCCCAGAGGGAAGGTGAGTTCGGACTTCAGCATCTCAGGAACCGGACCGATTCCCCACTTTGAGGGGTCTCTTACGATAAGCAATGCTCAGGCAAACGGGATATCCTTCGATTCGGCATCTGCATCGTTCTCCTACGATAACAAGAATCTCGTGATACGGAATNTGATACGGAATGCGTTGGTGAAAAAAGGGCAATCCACGCTGACCAGTGAAGGCAGTCTCTCCCGGGAAGACACCTTCACGTTTAAGGCGGCAGGCAGCAAGATATTTCTTAAGGATATAATCAGCAGAACTCTGCCCTTTGACGCGTACTTCACCTTCAGGGCAGAAGGGAAGGGGACACTCGATAATCCCGAGGTCGAAGTAGAAGGAACGCTGAAGGGTGGGAAGTTTAAAAATATTGATGTGGGAGACGGGAAGATAAAGGCATCGCTGAGCGGTCACGTGCTCATGCTGGAATCCGCGTTCTTCGAGGATAAGGTGGTGTTAAGTGGTAAGGCCGAGCTCAAGGGCGATACGCCCTGGAAAGCTCGTCTTGATGTCAAGCAGGGCAGATATGATTTTTTGCTGGGAGCCTTCCTCAAGGAGATCCCCGAAGACCTCCTCATTAACATGAAAGGATATGCTGAGATGTCGGGCAACAGGAATCATTTTTCAGCGGGTGCCGTTGTTAACCAGCTGAATGCAACCCTCTTCGGATATAGTTTCTCCAATGACTCGGAAGTGCGGCTTGAGATGAATGACAGGACGATGCTCTTCTCCGCTGTGAAGGTGCAGAGCGGGACCGGTTCCCTCAAGGTGGCGGGAAGCATGGAGATCGGTCGTGGCTATAATCTTTCCATAGAGGGCAGATCAGCCCTTTTACCGTTGAAGGGTTTTTCGAAGAAGATAGAGACACTTCAGGGAGATGCTTCATTTGTCTTGAGTGTTGCGGGAGCATGGGATAATCCGAAAATCAATGGCGGCGTCACTGTTTCGGGAGGTATCTTTGCCATGAAGGACATGCCCTACCGCATCAGCTCGATTAACGGTTACTTTTTTATCGATGAAGATAAGATAATGATCCAGAGGCTTTCTGGAAGGATTGGAGGCGGGGGGATTGATATCTCCGGTGTTGCCTATCTCCAGGCATTGAGGATAAAGAGATTTTATATCGATGCAGTTGCGAACAAGGTCGAATTCGATGTATCGAAGGATTTCCCTGTGAACTTGAGCGGGAACCTCCTCTATGCGGGTACCCTTGACTCACAGACATTAAGCGGGGCGATCAAAGTGAATCATGCGCTCTACGAGGAGCCTATTGAGTGGCAAAGCTGGCTGCTCAAGGCAAAGACCAAGGAAAGCCCGCGCGGCGAGATAGGTGCTCTTGATAAGATACGCTTGAATGTGAGTGTGCAGGGGGAAAACGATATACGCATTCACAATAATGTCGCAAGGGCATCGTTGAAAATGGATATAGTTGTAAGGGGAACGCTCGCTCATCCCCTGATTTTCGGGCGTGCCGAGACGATAACAGGTATTGTCTTTTTCCGGAATAACGAATTCAAGATACTCAGTGCGACCGCTGATTTTTCAGATCCGAAAAGGATAAACCCTGTCATGAATATCGTTGCCGAGACATCCATCCAGGACTACGATATACGGATGAGCCTTGAAGGGCAAGTGGACCATTTTACCATGTCATTGAGTTCTAATCCTTCACTGGTGGAGACCGATATCCTGAGCCTGCTTACGGTGGGCACCTTGGCTTCAACATCGAACGGCGTCCAGGGTGGACTCGGTTCCAGTGCTGCAGCATCACTTCTCTCGGGCCAAATGGAGAATCTTGCTGAAGAGAGGATTAAGAGCATAACCGGGCTCGACAGGATTGGAGTGGAGTCGGCTGTCTCCACGGTTACAGGGAAGCCCGAACAACGGTTAACGGCCTCAAAGCGCCTCATCGGAGACAAACTCTCGGTGACCTACTCCACACCATTCGCTTCGGTGGCAACAAACGTGATCAGAATTGAGTACAATGTTATGAGCAATGTCTCCCTTATTGGGTTGAGGGATGAAACCGGAGCCTTTGGCGGCGGCATTAAGTTCCGGTTCGGATTCAAATAGGACATATGAATCGGAGGACCGGAGCCGGGGACACAGAGAAAGAGAGTTTGCCTTTTACCTCACGATCTCTCCGCCTCTACGGATTTCTGGTTCTTTCTCTTCAGCTAATGCTCCTTTTTCTCATGGAATCCTCTGCGATCGCGAGTCCGCATTTCATAGAAAAGATAGACGTTGAAGGCCTCTCGTCCATCGGTAAGGAAGAGCTTCTTTGCCTCCTTGACATAAAAGTGGGCAGAATCCTTGATCCTTTGAAGGTCAGGGTCGGGATAAAACGTGCATTTCTCAAAGGGATCTTCGAAGACATAGAGGTCTATGCTGATGATGAAGGGAGGAACGTGAGGGTCCTCGTAGTGGAAAAAGACCGCATCAGAAATATCAGCGTCAGCGAAAACGATCACTTTTCCAAACGTGTAGTACGGAAACTGTTCCTGCTGAAAGAGGGAGAGTTTCTGAGGAGAGACCTCCTTGACGAGGCGGCGAGGCAGTTGGAGAAAGCATTGGCCGAGAGGGGATTCCCTGCCACAGCTGTTTCTGTTGCGGTTTCCCCGACGTCAAGGCCCTATGAGAAAGACTTGACCATTACGGTTAACGAGGGGAAACCCCTTCTCGTAGAACAGATGATCGTTAATGGAGTCCCCGCCGAAGAGGTGGAAAAGGTGATGAATATCGCCCAGGGAAAGATCTACGATCAGGAAGTCCTAAAAAAGGATCTCGAAAAAATCCAGGCATACTATAAGGGACTTGGATACCTGAACCCGAAGGTCTCTTACCAATTTAAAGAGGGAAGGCTGGATATAGATGTCAGCAAAGGGAAAAAGGTCATCGTGAAGTTTGAAGGGAATACCGTTTTCAGTTCGAAACGCCTTATGAAGGAGGTTCCCTTCTTTGATGCCGGAGAAGTCCGGGATGATCTTGTCGAAGATGCGAGAAGGAAGATAGTATCCCTTTACCACACTAAGGGATATGCTTTTGCACAGATAGCACCGGTCATACCGGAGGCAACTGAAAAGGCAGCAGATACCATAGAGATCGATTTTTTTATTTACGAAGGAGAACGGGTTAGAGTTGGCACCCTGAGCTTTTCCGGTGTGACGTTGCCTGAAAAAAAACTGAAAGAGGTCCTTCCGATGAAGGAAGGGGATGACTATAACCCGGAGCTTCTCTCTTCCGATGCCGACGTTGTGAGACAGTTTTATATCGCACTAGGATATCTCAGTGTTGATGTGGAATCGCCCGTGGTTGTCATCGAGAAGAATAAGGCAATGATAACGTTATCGGTAAAGGAAGGCCCAAGGACGCTCATTGACAAAGTGGACATAACGGGCGCTCACTCGGTTTCTCCCGAGGAACTCTCGAAAGCGCTAAAACTGAAGAAAGGCGACCCTTATAACGAAGTAGATATCGCAGATGCACGATCGAAGCTAGGCGATATCTACGTTGAGAGAGGATTTCTTGATGTCCAGATCAATGCGCAAGTGGAGTTTGCTTCCGGAGGGGCACAGATAACCTTTGTGATACAGGAGGGAGAAAGGACATTCTTTGGCAAGACGATCATAACGGGTAATGTCAGTACAAAGACGGAGGTAATCGAGAGGGAACTGCTCCATAAGGAATCGGAGCCCTTCAATCCCGACCTTTTTCCGAAGGAGCGGCAGAAACTAAATAAACTCGGTCTATTTTCCGATGTCAGCATAGAAAGTCTCGATCAGTATGACCATCGGCGTGATGTCCTTATTCATGTTGCAGAGGGCAATGCTGGTTCGGCTGAGTTCGGCTTCGGATACAGCAATTATAATGGGTTCAACGTCGTTGTTGATGTCGGTTATAAAAACCTCTTCGGGATGAACCGGCAGGTGGATCTCAGGCTCGGTTACAATTACCTGGAGAAAATCTATTCTCTGAATTATTATGATCCCTGGTTTTTAGGTCGACGGTTACCATTCAGGGATACACTTTTCTACACAGAGAAAGAGGAAAAGAATATCGACACCGACGTTATCCTGTACCGGTATCGAAAATACGGCTTTTCCTTCGGGTTCGAGAAGCAATTCACTGACACCGTGAAAGGTCAGATTTACTATGAATACGTTATCTCAAATACCTTCGATGTGCAGCCCGATATGATCCTTACCGGCGAAGATTCGGGGAAAGTTACCTACGGCAGTCTGCAGCCTGCTATCACCTATGATACAAGAGATAATCCCTTTGACCCTCGAAATGGCGTCCTTGCGGGGTTGAACATTAAGCTGGCTTCTTCAGCCCTCCTTTCCGAGGTTAATTTCGGCAAGGTCACGTTCAACAGCAGCTTTTATCACGAAATTTCCAAGCCCTTTGTCCTCGCAGCTGCTTTCCGGACGGGAATCGCACAGGGGTTTGGGCCAACTACGATCCTCCCGCTCGTAGAGAGATTTTTCCTAGGCGGCAGAACTACGAACAGAGGATATGCTCAGGACACTCTCGGGCCCACGGGCTCCCTGGGGGATCCCACCGGCGGCAATGCATTTGTCCAGACAAACCTTGAACTCCGGACGTCTGNTGTGGAAAGGGATCGGCCTTGTCACATTCCTGGACAGCGGCAATGTCTGGCAGAAAGTGGACGAGATCGATTTGTCTATAAAAAGTTCAGCTGGACTCGGGCTGCGATATAACACGCCGGTAGGTCCGTTTCGTCTGGATTACGGGTATAAACTCAAAAGGGAGGAAGGCCTAAGCAGGGGAGAGTTGTTCTTCAGCATTGGGCAGGCATTCTAAAGCAGTGACGAGTGAAGATCGAAAAATTCAGGCTTGGCACGTTTTTACTCTCTTCTTTTTCATTGTGCATCTGTTATTCTGTATCAGCGGAGCAAAGGCGGAACTCATTGACCGGGTAGTCGCCTTTGTCGATAACACGGCCATTACGCTGAGCGAGTTGAAGGAGACCTACGAGAAGACAAGGAAAGTTCAGCCCGATATCTCCATGGCTGAAGTGCTCAATANGCTCAACACGATGATTAACAGAATCTTAGTCCTCAATGATGCGAGGAGACTGAAGATGGAGGCAAAGACCGACGATGAACTTTTCAACGAATACATAGAACTTAAGGTGAAGGCCATTATAAGAATCAAGGAAAAAGAGATAGAAGACTATTACAAGCAGAACGAGCAGCAGTTCAAGGGAGCTCCCTTAGAGTCAGTGAGAGATAAGATCGAAGAGTACTTAACGGAAAAGGAGATTAACAGGCTCCTCAAGAAACAGATCGCCGAGTTAAGGGAAAAGGCCTATGTAAAGATTCTTATGAAGGACTTTCCTCCGTAGGAAGACTCATTTTAGGTTCAGGGTTACCGCTGTCTCATCACATTCGGGAAACTTATGACATTTCAGGCATTCACCCCAGATCTTCTGCGGCAGCTTCGATTTATCAATATTCTTAAAGCCCAGTTTTTTAAAAAAATCGGGATGATAAGTAAGGGCGAAGATCTTAGGTATCCCAAGTTTCTCAGCCTCTCTGACGCAGGTCGTGACAAGTTTCCTGCCGATGCCGGTGCTCTGCGAATCTCCTCTCACCGCAAGGGAGCGGATCTCTGCAAGGTCTTCCCAGAGGATATGCAATGCGCAGACACCTTTAATCTCGCCGTTGTCTTCGCAGATAAAGATATCCCGTATGTTTTCATAGAGGTCATTCAGGGCGCGGGGGATCATCTCTCCCTTTCGTGCAAATTCATTGACGAGCTTGTGGACGACTTTTATGTCAGCTATGCTTGCTTTCCGTATGCGCAATATATTGTATCCCTTTTGTAATGGCCGTCCTGTTTCCCTCGAGGGTTTTCTTTCTCTTCTGCGGCGTTAATTGAGCGAGGGCCTTGGCCGCAGACTCTTCTTTTATGATGCCGGTTGTTGCAAGCAGTGCCCCGAACATCACCATGTTTGCTGACTTCACCTCTGTGGCAGAGGAAGCAGCTATTTCGCTTGCAGGGACGCCGATGGCACGCACATCAAGCCTTGTTCCCGGTGAATGGATGAGGGAGGAGTCAAAGAAGAGGAGACCGCCTGGTTTGATCCGGGGCTGGAATCTCTTTAAGGAAGCATCATTCATTACAATGAGTATGTCGGGATTCATTACGACGGGCGAACCGATCATCTCATCGGAGATGATTGCCGTACAATTAGCAGTTCCTCCGCGCATTTCCGCTCCGTAGGAGGGAAACCAGGTCACCTCTTTGCCTTCCATCATGCCTCCATAGGCAATGAGCTTTCCAAGAAAGAGAATACCCTGTCCCCCAAAGCCGGCTACGATGATTCTCTGTTCACTCATGCTAGCCGTGCCGGTCCTTTAATACGCCGAGTGTGTATATGGTCATCATTTCCGATTGGATCCATTTCAGAGAAGCCTCAGGGGTGAGCCCCCAGTCGGTCGGACAGGGCGAAAGTACCTCAACGAAGCTGAACCCCTTTCCCTCAATCTGATATCTGAATGCCTTCTCAATGAATGCCTTTGTCTTTAAAAGGTTCTTCGGTGAATCCACCGATGCACGCGCAATGAATGCTGCGCCTTCTATGGTTGCAAGTATCTCAGACATACGAAGGGGGTAACCGGTAACAGCAGCATCCCTGCCTTTGAGGGTTGTGCTTGTCCTCTGTCCCAGGAGGGTTGTCGGAGCCATTTGGCCCCCGGTCATTCCATAGGTTGCGTTGTTAACGAAGAATACCGATATATTTTCTCCCCGAGCCGCTGCATGGATAATCTCAGCAGTCCCGATGGCCGCGAGATCGCCGTCACCCTGATAAGAGAAGACGATTCTGTCGGGCAAAACCCTTTTCATAGCTGTTGCCGTTGCCGGCGGCCTTCCGTGGGGAACCTCAAGCATATCGAATTTGAAATAATCATAAGCGAATACGGCACAGCCGACTGGTGCTATCCCGATGACTTTTTCGCGGAGGCCGAGTCCGTCGATTGACTCGGTAATCAGCCGGTGAATAAGACTGTGGCCGCAACCAGGGCAATACCTGAACGGTGTCTCCTTCAGACTCTCCGGTCTCTCAAAAACTCTTTTCATGGAATCTCCTTTATCAAACCTTCCAGTAGTCCATAGTCGCTCACCAAAATCTCGTCGAAACCAAGGATTTCCATCAATCTCATTGTAAGCAGAATGCCGGGGATAATCAAGTCTGCCCTGCCGCTCTCAAGACCAACAATATGCTTTCTCTTATCCAAGGGAAGTGAGAGCAGCATGTCCTTCAGGCGATAGATCCTCGAAAGCGGAATCTGATGCAAATGAACCTTTTGGTGATCATATGTCTTTAATTCGAGATCCAGGGAGGCAAGGGTTGTGATTGTGCCGCCCGTTCCGATAAGGCGGACCATATGCACCGGCTGGGCTGTGTCTCCACCACCACTGTCGCCCTGTGCAGGACGGGGAATTCCCCACCTCCTTGAGAAGAATGACGAAGAAATCTCATCCGACAGCGAAGAGATGTCCTTATCGGATGGTGGGTCAGTCTTTATGAATCGTTCGGAGAGATTGACAACCCCCACTGGTATGGTCGCGCACAAAATTGGTTCAGTGGAAGTTTTTTCTTGAATGATCCACTCCGTGCTTCCACCTCCGATGTCGATGATGAGTGATGAACCCGGCGCATCTCCAAAACCCGTCATGACACCGAGTGCGGTAATTGCGGCCTCTCGTATTCCCGAGATGACTTCAATCCCGATGCCGCTCTCCCGATATGCCCTGCTAATAAACGTTTCGCTGTTTTGGGCATCCCTGAGGGCGCTTGTCCCCACTGCTTTGACATGAGAGGGCTGATATCGGGAGATCGCATGGGAAAAGCCCTTCAGAACTAATACAGATTCTTCCATATTCTTTTCTCTGAGGTTCCCTGTATCCCTGATTCCTTCAGCAAGCCTTGTGATTGCCCTGTCAGCGTAAATACGGGATACCTCACCGTCTCGAACAGAGCCTATGAGCATCCTGAGTGTGTTTGACCCTACATCAATGGCAGCAGACACCATAACAACTTTTTATTGTACCACAAACGGCATGCTGGGCTTCTTTTTTCCTATCACTGAAAACGGTCGTTCTTTCTTTGTTCCCTGAAGAAAATAGAAGAGAAGTGAGTGAGGTATTTCCGATTCTTGATTTGTGTGGTACAATGGAGTCTCAGAGGTGACAATGGAACGCGAGAAGGTTATTTTGAGATTTCTTGATAAGAGAATTATAAAGGGCTACCTGGATGAGTTTTCGCCATCCCAAAGGTCTGTCTCCATAGAGGATGAGTCATCGAAACGGCATAACGTCGACACCGAGGAACTGAAGGCGATATTCTTTGTAAGATCATTTGAAGGCGATAAGCGCTACAAGGAAAAGAAATCCTTTCGGGGGACCCAGCAGACCGGCAAAAGGGTTTTTGTGAGATTTAAAGATGGTGAGGCAATGATTGGGTACATAGAAGGGGATATCCCGTGGAAAAAGGGTTTCTTTCTGGAAGCGGAAAAGAAAACGGGGTTTTTCCTGAGACCTGTTGACGGCGCAAGCAATAACATGAAGGTATTTGTCATAGCGACTTCAATTGACGATGTGACCGTGGTCGGCTGAGCGCATGTCCAAGGGATGTGTAGATTCTTAAGGAAATGTGTTAACTGCCATAGAACCATGCCGATATTTCTTCATCATGATAGATCTCATGGATATATCCGTCGCTTCCCTTCAGCCTGAAGCGGCGTCGCTTTTTCCTGTCTTTTGATGTTTCTTCGGTCCATGCCTTCAAAATTTCGACCACTGCAATGTTTTCACCTGAGAATATAAATGCTCTCGGTATCTCCTCGCCTCGATACCCTGAATAGGCGACCACTTGAATTTTTTTATCCGGCATAGCTGTAGGGAATATTGCTACCTGCGTTTTGTCAAAGTGTGCTTATTTCGAGCTTTTATTTTATAATACCATCTTATTCTTATGTACTAGGAGGGAAGAGGAGCTGTTGATTATCATGAGGGATAGGAAGGATGGATTTTGCCTCATCGGGATCTTATGTTCAGTAGCTATTGTTTTCGGTTTGCTTCCTGCTCTCTCCGCTGGGGCCGACCCCTCCGTCGAAAAAATCCAGCAGGCGTACCAGGGGCTAAAAGACTTAAAGGGAAAGTTTGTGCAGAAGAGTCAGTTGAAAGATCTCGACAGGACAGACACTTTTAAAGGGACATTCATGATAAAGCTCCCTGCAAAAATGCGATGGCAGTACCGCGGAAAGGATGGGCAGGATACAGAGATTGTTATTAATAACGATGAAATGATCATTTACCAGAAGAAA
>OCOJ01041011.1_pt1 | contig 11416 bp, 11 predicted proteins | sample 1539251 | NCBI WGS metagenome assembly OCOJ01 (sample SAMN01911457, study PRJEB22624) | soil metagenome | biome: Soil | place: Malaysia | collected 2012-04-30 | depth RA_metagenome m
CGCGTGCGCCTGGTGGCGTGTGACCTGTTACATCTGCCTTTCGAGCACGCTTTCGACGGAATCGTGAGTACCGCGGCATTTCACTGGGTGCTCGACCACGATCTCCTGTTTCAGAATCTGCGCCGGGCGCTGGTCCGCGGCGGATGGCTGGAGGCGCAGTGCGGCGGTGGTCCGAATCTCGTCGCTTTGCGAAGGCACGTCGATGCTCTCGCCGCCACGCCGAAATTCGCCCGGTTCTTCGCCGGGTTTCACGAGCCTTGGCTCTATCAGAACGCAGAAGAGGCCGCAGAAACGTTGCGCCGCGCCGGATTCGTCGACGTCGAAACTTCCCTCGAGCCCGCCCCGACCATTCTCGACGACGCCCCGCACTACAACGAGTTCGTCCGCAACGTCATTCTTCGGGAACATCTGCGGCAAATTCCCGATGAGGAACTTCGTGCCGAATTCATGGCTATCCTCACCGAGCAGGCCGCGTCCGACAATCCTCCGTTCTCGCTTGATTACTGGCGCCTGAACCTGCGAGGCAGAGGCTGATTCCTGTCCTGCGGGCAAGTTTCGGTCCTCCTTAGATCCCCGGACACCGCGCCGGACAAGGATTTCGGCGCAACTTTCCCTCTGCGGCTGGGTTTGTCTGGACGAACGAGGCAGTTTCGTCTGACGGCCGGAGGGCACAATGCGACCCACTCTTTTGAGCACCATCTTGTTTGTTGCGGCCTCGGTAGCCGCATTCGGGCAGACCACCAGTCCCAGTGATGTTCCGCAAGACCAGAAGGATATACAGCAGGATCGCCGCGACATCCGCAACGACGGACGCGACCTGCGGCAGGACCAGCGCGATGTGCGCAACGATCGTGCCGACCTCAACCAGGACCGGCGTGATCGCAACCAGGATGCTCGTGACGTCCGCCAGGACCAGCGCGACTTGAACCGCGACCGCGCCGACCGCAATCAGGACGCCCGCGACGTGCGGCAGGACCAGGGCGATCTCAATCGAGATCGTGCCGATCTCCGCCGCGACGAGCAATCAGGGAACACCGCGGACATTGCCAGGGACCGACGCGACATTAATCACGATCGCACGGATCTGCGGGCAGACCGCCCCGACCTGCGCGCCGACCAGCGTGACATCAACCACGATCGCCGCGACTTATCCAGCGACCGTAAGGACTTGCGGGCCGACCAGCGCGACATCAACAAAGACCGTCGCGACGTGCGCCGCGATCGTCGTGATGTCCGCGCCGACCGGCGCGATCTGCGCAAAGACCGCCATGACCTGAAGGCGGATCGGCGCGCCGCTCCCCCGCGGGCGCATCGTTAAGATCGACTCGGCACCGCATATTGTTGTCAAGATCAAGGGCAGCGGTTTCTCGCCCGTTGCCCTTATCTCATGGGAGAAAATGGAGCCGTGGCTTGAGCAGCCCGGGTCCGCCAGTTCGATTGGCGCTTACAGCGCCACGAAACTTGCTTTGGGCGAGCGTCCAGAGCGTCGCGCCACCAGAAGGCAGATCTTTTCGGTCGCCGTCTGTGAGGGTTAACGCGGACGCGAGCCAGCTCTAGCCCTCTTCCGGATTGACCGAATCGGCCAGCCATTCCAGATAGGCCTCGCTGCCGTCTTCAACGACGACCGAAATGCACTCCGGCAACTGGTAGGAGTGCAGCACGCGAATCGCGTCACGCACTTCCGGAAATCTTTCCACCGTGGTTTTGATGACCAGCAGCCATTCCTGTGAGGATTCCACTTTGGCTTTCCAGCGATAGATGGAGTGGACTCGCGGAACCAGGTTCACGCAGGCGGCCAGCCGCCGGCCCACCAGGTGGCGGGCAATCTTCTCGGCTTCATCTTCAGAACTGGCTGTCGTCAGGACGATTCGTTTGTCAGTCATATAAAATCGCCGTCAGCCCCGGCCCGGGACGCGAGCTACCGGGCGCGAGGCAAGAGATTGAACGCCCCTGAGGTACGCTCCATGCTAACGCAAATCAAGTTTGGCACGTCGGGTTGGCGGGCCGTCATGGCTGAGGAGTTCACCTTTGCCAACGTGCGCCGGGCGGTTCACGGCATTGCGCGCTACATTGCATCGCAGAAAGCGCAAGGCGCGCGGGTTATCGTGGGACGCGATCCTCGTTTCCTAGGTGAGACCTTTTGCGCCATGGCTGCCGAGATTCTTTCGGCGCACGGCATCACGCCCCTAGTCGTGGCCGAACCCGCGCCCACCCCCGCGTTCGCTTACGCCGTCACCCAGATCAGGGCCGATGGCATCATCAACTTCACCGCGTCGCACAATCCGCCCGAGTATAACGGAATCAAGTTCTCGACTCCCGACGGTTGCCCGGCTCTGCCCGAAGTCACCCGCAAGATTGAAGCCGAGATTGCAGCTGCGGACGCCGCAAAGCCACACGCTGAGAAAAAAGGACCAGCCCCAGAAACTCTCGATCCCAAGCCGATGTACCTCAAGCGCCTCGCCGAGATCGTGGACCTCGACGTCNATCCGCAAAGCTGGCGTGCACGTGGCCTTCGATCCCATGTGGGGAGCAGCGCGCGGATATTCCGACGAACTTCTCCGCAACGCCGGCGTGCAAGTCGCCACCGTTCACGACAGTCGCGACGTTCTCTTCGGCGGACACGCGCCCGAACCGGATGACCATCTGCTAGAAGACTTGCGCAAAAAGATGCGTGAAACCGGCGCGCAGATTGGCATTGCCACCGACGGCGATGCTGACCGCTTTGGCATCGTCGATGGCGACGGGACGTTCCTGCAGGCGAACTATGTCATCGCGCTGCTGTTCGATTATCTGGTCGAAAGCCGTGGTTGGAAGAATGGCGTGGCCAAGTCCGTTGCCACCACCAACCTGATCAACGCTCTGGCGAAGGCGCACGGCGTCGAACTGCACGAGACGCCGGTGGGATTCAAATACATCGGCGAGCTGATCATGCAAGACCAGATTGCCATCGGCGGCGAAGAGAGCGCCGGACTGTCGATCCGTCACCACGTCCCCGAAAAAGACGGAGTCCTCGCCGGCCTGCTTTGTTGCGAGATGGTGGCGCGGCGGGGCAAATCCCTGGGCGAGCAACTGCGAGCGATGTGTAACCAAGTTGGTTCCTACTACCCCCAGCGCGAGAACTTCCGCTTGACGCCCGAGGTGAAGGAGAAGTTCACTGAGAAGCTGCGCCAGGATCCGCGCGAGTTCTGTGGGCACACGGTGAGCCAAGTTGTGCGCACTGATGGACTGAAGCTCATATTCGCCGACGGTTCTTGGGTCTGTTATCGCTTGTCGGGCACCGAGCCGGTGGTGCGCGTCTATTCGGAAGCGCGCAGCGAAGCCGGCCTAGAAACTCTGAGCGCGGCCGCGAAACAATGGATCTTCGAGTAAGAAAACTTCCCCGGCCCGAGGACGGCCTGCGCGCCGTGATGGCGAAAGCCCCCCAGGCCGAGGCGCTGGCCGCATCGTGGATCGAGCGCGCGCGTCCCGTGTGCGCACAGGTCTACAACCTGCGCCGGCGCATCGCGACGATTGTCGTAGCCGCGTTCGCAGTCTCTCTCTTTGTGCACGTCATGTTCGGCGCCAACGGCATGGTCGTCTACCGGCAAAAGCGCGCCGAGTATGAAGCGCTGCAGAAACAGATCATCCAGACGCAGCACGATAATGACTACTACACGCAGCAGATTCAAGGCCTGAAGAGCGATCAGAAGGCCATCGAGAAGGAAGCGCGCGAGCAGCTGGGCTACGCCAAGCCTGGAGAATATGTCTACGTTGCTCCCGCTCCCGCGAGACCCGCGCCGCCCTCCAATCACTCCGCGAAAAGGTGAACCTGCCTCTTTACGGTATTGCAACTTCCGAGTACGGCCACTGGCCCTCTCCCGACACACTCGGATTGTCCTGTGGTATAGTTCCGTTGCCACTTTTCACAATCGGGCAGGGATTCCCTGATCCCTGCGGGGTTCTGTGATCGCTTTTCGGGACGTGTCAAGGCCTGAAAGGCCACTACCCGCGGCGAGCGGCCGCGGCGTAAACATTGCAAAGGAGAAAATCCGGCCATGAAAAAAATTCTGCTGTCTTGTTTCGCCTTGTTGTTCATGTTCGCGGTAGCGGCGACTGTTTGCGTGCAACGCGGCATCGCGTTCGACGACATGGGCAAGAGCACCACCGTCAACGGGTGGGCCGTGGACGATAAGTGCGGCGCCAAGGCCGCGCATGAGGGGAATGAGGAATGCACTAAGAAATGCCTGGCCGGCGGCGCCAAGCTGGTTATCGTCAGCGACGCCGATCAGAAGGTTCTGAAGATCGAGAACCCGGACGCTCTGAAGGGACATGAGGGACATCACGTCGCCGTCACCGGCCACGTCATGGGCGATTCCATTCACGTGGAAAGCGTGAAGATGCTGTGACGCGAGGATGCTGTGATTGGCAGCGGGTTCGGCCCATCATCGCAGCTTGGAAGTGATTAGATTGCGACGGTTGAGGGCGGCTTTGCGGCCGCCCTTGTCTTTATCTTCTACACTGTCATTCTGAGTGCTAGTCGAAGGCTTGCCCTGAGCGAAGCCGAAGGGATCCCTGCCCCGCACGCGCGACCGACGGCCCTTCGAGGAGTTCTCTCCACTATCCTCAGCTTGTTCGATCTGAATTGAAGACCCACGGGATCCAACTTGCCGAAGCCCGCCTGAACGTGACCACCCTCTTACCGCACCACGCCTTCGAGCGGTGAACTGGCCGTCGCGTACAACTTCTTCGGCATGCGGCCGGCAAGATACGCCTGACGTCCGGCTATGACCGCGTGCTTCATCGCCTCGGCCATCAGCACGGGATCTTGTGCGTTGGCGATGCCTGTGTTCATCAGCACGGCATCCGCGCCGAGTTCCATGGCAATCGTTGCATCGGAAGCGGTGCCCACACCGGCGTCCACAATGAGAGGCACGCCCGTGATCATCTCGCGCAGAATGCGGATGTTGGCCTGATTCTGAATTCCCATGCCGCTCCCGATGGGCGCGCCCAGCGGCATCACCGCCGCCGCTCCCGCATCCACCAGTCGCTTGGCGAAGACGACATCGTCGGAGGTGTAGGGAAGGACCGTGAATCCCTCGTGCACCAGTGTGCGCGTGGCTTCCAGCGTAGCCTGCACGTCAGGATAAAGCGTGGCCTGGTCGCCAATGACTTCGAGCTTCACCCAATCCGAAATCCCGACTTCGCGTCCCAGCCGCGCCGCGCGAATGGCTTCGTCGGCCGTATAGCAGCCAGCGGTGTTGGGCAGCAGAAAATATTTCTTGGGATCGACGTAGTCGAGCAGCGATTCCTTACTGCGATCGAGATTCACGCGCCGCACCGCCACCGTCACCATCTCGGCGCCGCTGGCCTCAAGCGCGCGCGCGGTCTCCTGAAACGACTTGTATTTTCCCGTGCCCACGATCAGGCGCGAACGGAAGGGGCGTCCCGCAATGATCAATGCGTCCGACATGCCTCCATTGTAATGAACGGAGGCAACCACCTGCCATGTCATGCTGAGCGCAGCCGGAGGGAGCGAAGCGAGCCTCCGCGAAGTCGAAGCATCGCTACCCTGCATTCCCTCCGTGGGAATGAAAACCTGAAGAATGACTATTCCAGAGCCACGGCCGCATTCCTTTGGCGCACAATCAGAGTGATGGCTCGCGAACGCCGCTATTACTGCGTCTAATCCTAGGAAGCCTTCCGGGCACCCTGTATGTCGGCTTCAGTGGCAATCTCCACAAGCGGGTGTTTCAGCGCAAGTTTCATCACTTCGAAGGATTCACTGACAGGTATGACGTGACTCGCCTGTTGTATTGGGAATCATATGATGATGTGCATAAGGCTCTGGCGCGCGAGACGCAACTGAAAGGTTGGACCCGGGCGAAGAAGATTGCGCTCATTGTGCGACGGAATCCGCATTGGGTGGACTGGGCAGGCGACTGGCACCCGTGAATGCGTGCCGAGGGTAGGGATGCTTCGACTACTCGCTGAGGCTCGCTGCGCTCGCGTCATCACTTCGCTCAGCATGACAGATCGCAAGTATTGCGCGGAACTCGTTGGTGATACGTCACGGCGCCGTGGCCGCCTCCGCCTGCGCGTACAACTCATCAATCAGCTTGCGGTAGCGTTCTTCAACCACGCGCCGGCGCAGCTTCAGCGTCGGCGTCAGAATGCCGTTTTCGGGAGTGAACTCGTCCGGCACCAGCAACACCCGTTTCAGCTTCTCGTAGCGGGCCAGGTTGGCGTTGATGCCCTCGACAATTTCGTCGTAGAGCGCCTGCACCTTAGGATTGGCAATCAGTTCGGCGCGCGAAGCAAAAGCAACTCCGTTCGTCCGGGCCCATTCCTCCAGCAGCGCAAAATTCGGGGAGACGAGAACCGCGGGAAACTTCCTCCGGTCCCCCAAAATCGCCGCCACTCCGATCAACGAATGCAGCTTCAGGGCATTCTCAATCGGTTGCGGCGCGATGAACTTTCCGCCTGAGGTCTTGATCAATTCTTTTTTGCGATCGGTGACGGAAAGATATCCATCGGCATCAATGTTGCCGATGTCGCCGGTCTTGAACCAGCCGTCGACGAATGCGTTCTTCGTTTCCTCGGGGCGATTCCAATAGCCTTTGAACACCGAAGGCCCGCGCACCAGAATCTCGCCATCTTCGGCGATGCGCACGTCGAGATTCGAAAGAATCTTGCCCACGGTCCCGATGCGGTGATGCGCGGGATTGTTCACCGCGATCACCGGCGAAGTTTCCGTCAGTCCATAGCCCTCGTGAATGCGAATGCCCACGTCGGCGTACCACTCGGCGAGTTCGCGCCCCAGCGGGGCTCCGCCGGAGATGAAGGTCCGCACCCGTCTTCCAAGTCCTTCGCGCAGTTTTGAAAACACCAGCCGGTTGGCCAGCTTCCAACTCGCCGATGTGGGAATCCTGCCCGCGAGAATGTCTGGCTTGTTTCTGCGGCCCACCGATACCGCCCAATCAAAAATCGCGCGCGTGGGAAAGCCGTTCGCCGTGCGCTGCGCCTTCGCGTACAGTTTCTCGTACACCCGCGGCACTGCGACGAAAACCGTCGGCTTCACCTCCGGCAAAATCGCCGGCAGGTCTTCAATAAATGGGCAGTAGGCCAGCGTCACTCCGTGATAGAGCATGGCGAAATCGACGTGCCGCGCCGTGATGTGGCACAGCGGCAGGAAGGAAACGCTGACCTCTCCGGGGGCCATCTCGAACCCCAGCAGCGAGCAAGTGATGTTCGACGCGATGTTGCCATGGGTCAGCATCGCGCCCTTGGAAGTTCCCGTCGTACCGGAAGTGTAGACAATCGTGGCCACGTCGTCGGGACTGACCGCGCGCGCCGTGGCTTCGATCCCGGCGTCGAGCGCGTCGGGCCCGTCGTGCAGAATGCCGTTCAAGTTCTCGACTTTGCCCGCCAGGCCCTCGAGGTCGCCGGTGAATTCGACATGATCCATCACCATGATTCGTTCAATCTGCGTTTGCGGCAGGATCGAAAGCACTTTGTGCAGCTGCGCGTCCGAGGAAACAAAAATCGCCCGGCTGCCGGAATCGCGCAGCACGAACGCGGTTTGTTCCGCCGTCAGCGTGGTGTAGAGCGGCACGGTGATTGCGCCCAGCAGCAGGCTGGCCATGTCGGCGATGGGCCACTCCGGCCGGTTTTCACTGAGCAGGGCAATGCGATCGCCTCGACCAATGCCCCATTCCTGCAGGATTCGCGCCGTGCGGGTAACGCTGCCGCCGAATTCCTGCGACGAAATCGGCAGCCACTTCCCGGCCTGGCGGTACAGCATGACGCGGTCCAGCTTGCGCTCGACCGCGGTGAAGAAGACATCGTTGAGAGTAGCAATGCTCATCGCGCCTCTGGGATTACGAGTAGCGTTCACATAGAACTGTGTCACCAGCAGCCATCTCACAATTGGCTATGGGTAGGGCACGGCTTTCAGCCGTGCCGTTGGGCTCAGAAAGGATACGGGCTTTAGCCCCTGAGGGGACCCAGGTCCACCTTCGGTTCACTGTGAGATGGCTTCCAGACTCCGCACAAAACTTTACTGTTTTGCTGGCAGCTTCGGCAATGCGTAAGATCACACTCCCCAGCTGCGCGGTTTACCCAAGAAGCCCTGGCAGGATATGCTAGTGGCCACTCCAGTGGGGGGAGTTCAATGGAAAGAAAACTCTTAGGGGTTGCCGCCGCAGGGCTGCTGCTGGCCAGTACGCTGGCGATGTCCACCGCATCGTTCGCGCAGACCAAAGAGGCATCAAGCATGCCCAAGGTGGGCGACGTGGCGCCGGATTTCACGCTGAAGTACTCAGACGGCTCTGATCTAAAAGAGGTGAAACTGAGTGACTATCGCGGCAAAAAGAACGTCGTCCTTGCATTTTATATTTTTGCCTTCACCGGTGGTTGAACCAAACAAATGAAAGCCTTCCAGCAGAATTTGCAAAAGCTGGAGGCTGCCGACACCCAGGTTCTGGGTGTGAGCATGGATAGCTGGTTTTCAAACAAAGCCTTTGCCGACCAGATCGGAGTCACGTTCCCCCTGCTGAGCGACTGGGGCGGCAAGGTCACCCGCGAATACGGAGTCTACAAAGACGAATATCAGGCCCCACGCCGCGTGAACTTCCTGATCGGCAAAGATGGGAAGATCATGGAAGAACAGGTGGACAGCGAAGCCATCGATCCAACAAAAATCGTCGATGCCTGCCAGCGGCCCAAGCTGAAGAACTGAGCGGCCTCAAATTCGTGAACCACGGGGGACACGGAGCTCCACAAAGTTGAAAGTCGTGAGCTTCACTTTGTGCGCTCCGTGACCTCTGCAGTTCGACTAGACGGGTAACCAGCCCTTAACCTCTTTCTGGTCCACATCTTCCCTCGCCCCAGGAAACTAAACCGTCTCTATCGTGTTTACACCGATGCGGATTACTATTAGCCATGCACACATTTCTCCGCTTTGGGGCGCGAACTATGAAAACACGCAAGCAGTGGTGGACCTGGCTCGTTTTGCTGGCGAGCTTTGCATTCCTCCTCCAGACCTCAATCAGAGCCAAGGCCCAGGACGACGCCGACGCGAACCCTGACGATCAAGACCCGCCCGGCCGCGTCGCGCGCCTCAGCTATTCCCAGGGCTCCGTTTCTTTCCAGCCCGCGGGAGAGGGCGACTGGGTCACGGCCGTGCCCAACCGCCCGCTCGTGACCGGCGACAATCTCTGGGCCGACGAGAATTCGCGCGCCGAGGTTCATATCGGATCGACCGCGATCCGCCTGGCGCCGAAGACCGGCATCACCTTTCTTGACCTCGATGATCGCACCGCGCAGATTCGTCTGGCGCAGGGATCGATCTTCCTGCGCGTACGCCACGTCGACGATGACGACAATTACGAAGTCGATACTCCGAACCTCGCGTTCGCTCTTTTACAGCCAGGGACTTACCGCCTCGACGTAAGTGAGGACGGCAATCAAACCGTGGTCACGGTGTGGCACGGTCGTGGACGCGTGACGGGCGGAGGTTTTTCCTACACCGTGCTCGCCAATCAATCGGCCACCTTCACCGGCTCCGATCATCTGGATTACGACCTCCAGCAGCTTCCTGACCGGGATGATTTCGATGACTGGGCCTTTGAGCGTGACGATCGCGAGGATCGCGCCGACACCGCCAACTATGTTTCCCGCGAGATGACAGGGTATGAAGACCTCGACGACTACGGCGATTGGAGTTACGTCGCGGGCTACGGCGAGTGCTGGCGTCCGCGTGCCGTTGTGGTCGGTTGGGCACCGTATCGCTTCGGCCATTGGGTCTGGATCGCACCGTGGGGATGGACCTGGGTGGAAGATGAGCCTTGGGGCTTCGCTCCTTTCCACTACGGCCGCTGGGCGTTCGCTGGCGGGGGATGGTTCTGGGTTCCAGGACCGGTGGTCGTGCGCCCGGTGTGGGCCCCGGCACTGGTCGCCTTTGTCGGCGGCGGGGGCGGCTTCCGCTTCTCGGTTGGTGTGGGCGTGGGCTGGTTCCCGCTGGCTCCGGGAGAGGTGTTCGTACCCGGCTATCGCGTGAGCCGCACCTACGTGAACAACGTCAACATCACCAACACGACCGTGAACATCACGAAGGTCACGAATGTCTACAACACGGTCGTGATCAACAAAACGACGGTCAATAACATCACCTATGTGAACCAGCATGTCACCAACGGAGTGACGGTGGTCTCACACGAGGCTTTCGTCAACTCCCGGCCCGTGGCGCAGAACATTATGCGGGTCGAGCCGCGCGAAATTGCGGCCGCTCCCGTTACCCATATCGCGCAAGTCGAACCAGTCCGCCAGAGCGTGATCGGTGTAGGACGGCCCGTGGCGGTGAAGCCTCCGGCAGCCGTGATCAGCCGGCAAGTAGTGGCGCAGCGAACTCCTCCGCCTCTGCCGCGATCGTTTGCTCAACGGCAGGCGCAAGCTGGTGGACACCTGGCCCAGCAGCCTCTGGTCCGGCCTGAACCGCCGGCCCGGCCGTATGAGCCGAGCCAGGGCGCAAAGGCGCAACCGACGCAGGAAGGCTTCCGTCCGTTTACTCCGGGCAACACCGGAAACAATCAGGTGAAGCAGGTGCAGCCGCCGCCTCGTGCATATGAGCAGCAGGGAACTCCGCCGCCCGAGACGCGACGTAACGAGGAGGAGAACCGCAACGTGCCGCAGCCGGAGAACCGCCCGCAGCCGACGTTCCGTCCTCCGCAGCAGGAGGGAGAACGCCCCGCCCCTGCGGAAACCCATCCTCTAGTCCGGCCCGCGCCTCCGGTGCAGGAAAGAACTCCTGAGCAGGAGCAGCAGCAGGAGCAGAAGTTCCACCAGTGGCAGCAACAGCGGCCGGCTTCGCCTCCGCCGCCGCGGCAAGCACCGCCGCCCCGGCAGGAGAAAGCTCCGGAGCCGAAAAAGAAGTAGCAACGCTGACGGCAGCTCGCCGCCTGCGGTCTGATAGGCTTCGAATGAGAGCGCTGACCGTCGACGGATAATCCAACAGGCAGTGCGCCGGGACTGGGATTCACCTGCTCCCGGCGCAGTCTTTTTGGGTCTATGCTGGTGACAGAGCCTGACGCGCACGCATGAAGATGAGGGGAGTGGATGACTGAAGCCAAGCGCCCGGCGATTAACTGGATGGACGTGCTTTGGCTGGCGTTCCTCGCGGGACTAGCGGTCTTGCCGCCCGTGGGCGAGGTCCACAAGCAGCTCATCCTTCTCGCCTTCGGCGTGGTGCAACTGGCCGAGGGCTGGCTTGTGGCGCACATTAGCCGTCGCGGACCAGCCTATATTGTCCTGCTCAAGATTTGCCTGGCGACGCTGCTCATCGATCACACTGGCGAGCCCATCAGCATCAACAGCGACTATTATCCCATCTATTTTCTCCCTGTCCTCACCGCGGCCGAATACTTCGAGCCGCTGGCCACAC
>OCOJ01035544.1_pt2 | contig 11414 bp, 11 predicted proteins | sample 1539251 | NCBI WGS metagenome assembly OCOJ01 (sample SAMN01911457, study PRJEB22624) | soil metagenome | biome: Soil | place: Malaysia | collected 2012-04-30 | depth RA_metagenome m
GCCGTCAGTTCCGAGGAAGGCATGCAGCGTGGTCAGTGTACCGCTTGGGGTGATTTTGAAAATTGTGCCACACCCATCGGGCGAACAGGCCGTATCTGCGCCAAATTGCGTTGCCCCGTAAAAGTTCCCGTCACTCGCTTGAATCAGCCAGCCGGGTTGGGTGCCGTTGTAACCGTTCCAGCTCTGCAACGTGGTCAGTGTACCGCCTGGAGTGACTCTGAAAAATGTGCCACACCCAAGGCCGCAGGCCGTATCCCCGCCCCCGATGGTTGCACCGTACAAGTTCCCGTCGGTCCCCAGCACAAGCCCGGCTTCGGGGTAGGCGCCGTCAGCCGGGACACCGGCGAAGGTGTGCAGGATCGTTAGCGTTCCGGTTGGAGTCATGTTAAACACCGTACCGAATGGGATGCTTGGTCCCCCGACCTCTGTCGTTCCGTATAGGTTGCCGTCCGGGCCCTGGACGAGAGACATATATTGCCCCACCCCTCCGGTCGAGACGCTGAAATTCACCAGGGTCGTAAAGGTGATTTGTGCAGAAGAGGTGAGAGTCGCAGCGCAAAACACAATAATCATGAGGATCGTTTTCGCTAGGCTTGTCATTCGAATCCTCCTTGGGGCGAACTTCAGAAGGCGCGCCTACACTCACGCGAGGATAGGGACCGCTGCTCGGCGCAGACCGCAAGAGTAGGAGATCGCGGTGCGCCGCACTTTACACGCCAGGTCCAGGGCTGTCAAGGTGGAAATTCTAGCAGCGCGGGGTCTTCTCTCGCGACATACTACGACCAGAAAGAGTCATCGGAGAATAGAGCTTCGTGCTTCGAAAGACCATCAGCGGGTCGAGTTCATCACCTGCTACAGCGCCGACTTCTCGACCAGGAAATTCTCCATCACCAAGGTGTCCATCTCGCTGGTGCGAAATGTGTGGAACGCATTGGCAGGCGTATTGACGACCGGCTCACCCTTCAAGTTGAACGATGTGTTCAGAACAACCGGCACACCGGTTGCCTGTCCGAACCGATGGATCAGTTTGTAGTAACGCGGACTCTGGTCCTGAAACACGGTTTGAAGACGTCCGGTACCATCCACATGCGTGATAGCTGGAAGGGTGCTGTGCTGTGACTGAACAACAGGAACTACATACAACATAAAGCGGGCGGGGTAATGCTGAGTGGCATGCGGCAGTTCGAAGTACTTTTCAGTGCATTCCGCCAGCACCGAGGGCGCGAAGGGGCGATAAGGTTCGCGAAATTTGATCTTCGCGTTCACGATGTCCTTCATCTCCGGATTCCGAGGATCGGCGATGATACTGCGGCTGCCCAAGGCTCGCGGACCCCATTCAAAACGTCCTTGTGACCAGCCCACCACCTTGGCATTCATCAAGTGGTCGACTACCGTATCCACCAAGTCGTCCTCGCCTTTTAACTTGCGGAAAGGAATGTTGTTCTGGGTGAGAAAATCGGCAATCTCGGCTTCGGAATTGGCACGGCCCCAATACGCGTGCTTCATCGTGAAGTTGCGCGGCTTACCTAAGAGTGTGTTGTAGGCCCAAAGGGCGGCGCCCAATGCCCCGCCGCCATCGCCCGCAGCCGGCTGGACGTATAACTCTTCGAAATCGGTCTCGCGCAAAATGCGCGAGTTGGCTACGCTGTTGAGTCCAACTCCGCCGGCAATGCACAGGCGCTTCAGCCCCGTTTGCTTCTGAACGTTGCGGGCCATTCCCAGCAACACTTCTTCGGTTACCTTCTGAATGCTGGCGGCGATGTCAGCGTAATGCTGATTCAGCTTGCACAATTCCAGATAGTTGGACGGCGGAGCGCCGAAATATTTGGGAAATCCGGTACTTTCGGTGAAGAAATTCAGCTTCGGCGCCCGCGGAGCCCCGAACAAGGCTTCGAACTTCTTGTTAAACGTGCGGTCCGTGGAGTGATGGAAGGAGAAATAATCCATGTCCAGTGCGAAGGAACCATCGGCGTTCTGATGGATCAGCTTCCAGACTTTATCCACGTAACGTGGCTCGCCGTAAGGCGCCATTCCCATTACCTTGTATTCGCCCTCATTCACCTCAAAACCAAGAAACGCAGTAAAGGCGCTATAAAGCAAACCCACGGAGTGCGGGAATTCGATCTGCTTGTGCAGTTTGATCTCGTTGCCACGGCCGACACCGTAAGTGGCGGTGACCCACTCCCCAACACCATCCACGGTAAGAATCGCCGCCTCCTGAAATGGGGAGCACAGAAACGCGCTGGCAGCATGCGACAAGTGATGTTCAGAGAACAACACCTTATCCTTTGAAACGCCCAATTGGTCCTGCAGGGTCGTCGCTACCCACATTTTGTCCAGCATCCAAGAAATCATCGACTCGCGAAAGACCTTCCAGGATTGCGGGTAAGTCTGCAGCGCAGTCATCAGGATGCGATCAAGTTTGCGAAAGGGCTTCTCAAAAAATACGACGTAGTCGAGATCCTGCCCTTGCACACCGGCCTGCTCTAGGCAGAAATTGATCGCCAGTTTGGGAAAGCCATAATCATGCTTGATGCGCGAAAAGCGCTCTTCTTCAGCCGCGGCCACAACCTCGCCGTCTCGCAGCAAGACGGCAGCGGCATCGTGGTAATAGCAAGAGATTCCAAGAACATCCACAGTTATTGTTTCCTCGCCCACTCCAAGTTGTAGGCCTCATCGGGATGTTGAAGCCATTCGGTCGGCTTGTTCTTGATACGGAGAGGATCTGAGAAAAGGCGTGCGGCCAAGCCGAAGGGCAGCACCAGCACGCCATAAAAAATGGTCAGCAACACGCGTGCCTGGAAGTTCCCGATCTTGTGGGCAATCTTTTTCCAGCCCTGCCAGATGCGTTTCAAGAAATCCAACACTGCAGCTCCTAGAACAACGTATAGATGAAGGGTGCAATTGCAGAACTCTGGGCCAGCACAATCAATGCTCCAAGCAGAAAGAGCACTACGATCATCGGTACCAGCCACCACCGTTTGTTGCCCCAGAAAAAAGAAAATAGTTCGCCGGCTACGCCGAGGTTCCGGGCTGTATTTCGCAAGAACTTCATGGCTTCTCCTTACGAGAATATGTCGAACGCTGGTTCGTAATTGTGACCGGGCTTAAGCCCTGAAGCGACGGCAGAACGTAACAACAATTCATCCTGCTCATCCACTCGAATCCTCTCTTCTCTTAATCTAATCGTTACGTTCGCAAGCACCGAGGCTAAAACAGGAGAGGCAAGCGGGCCGCACCAACGTTTGTTGTCCCGTCAGTTAAAATTACTGTAGCAGCTTTTCTGTCACTGTGGCAGGGGAATAAGGTCTATAGTCCGAATCCTCTACGACCATGGATCCCCCTTGCAACGGCGGCTGTGAGCAGCATCGAATGCGCTGGCGCACAGGCGCGCCGGGCTGTCGAGCTCTTTTGCACATTTCGCACCGCCAGGTGCTAGAGCCTTTGGTCTCTGGGAAGTTGGGCTACTTGCGGGAACTGACATCCCACCGTATCCTCGGTTCACGTCTACGGGTTATTGCTTCCCCCCAGATTGCGGACGCGCGGAGATCCCCCGAAGGAATATGCAGGAACTCGTATACTCTGCTCACAGTGCAGTCACAATAGCGACCATAACGAAGCGCGCAGATATTAAGCCCCCTTGTTTTTATGAGCTCACTTCGGTTCTGTTTCCAGGTGCTCACGATCCAGCTTTCTGGCCAAGTGAGTGTCCCGGAGGGTAGTGCCGAAACCATTCCGTAGCTATTGAAGCGGAATGGGTTTGTCGGAAAACGATGTTGGAAGTCACAAAATGTGACTCAGATGGCGAAGCTGCGGGTAGTGCGACAGGTCCGAGTTTTCGCCGTCGTCGAGGATTCCAAGGTTCTTCGCAAGTGACTAAAAAAGGAAAAGACACGCTTATGGATGCGAAAAAACGATTGTTGGTAACGGGAGCTGGTGGTTTCATCGGGCATCACCTTGTTAAACGCTTGAAAGCCGATGGTTACTGGGTGCGCGGGGTGGACTTGAAGTCCCCGGAGTACGAACCTTCACCGGCCGACGAGTTTGAGATCCTCGATCTGCGGCGTTGGGATAACTGCCTGGCGGCGACTCGTGGAGGTCTCGACGAAGTGTACAACCTGGCTGCCGACATGGGCGGAATCGGCTATATCACCGCGTTTCATGCAGATATTGCTCGTAATAACATACTGATTAATGCGCACATGTTAGAGGCGAGCCGGCAGAACGGGATTAAGAGGTTCCTCTTTTCTTCTTCGGCTTGCGTGTACGCGCAGAGCAAGCAGAAAGATGCCGATGTTGCGCCCTTGCGTGAGGAGGATGCTTATCCCGCCGAACCCGAGCCCGGTTACGGCTGGGAGAAACTCTATGCGGAAGAGCTGTGCCGCTACTACTGGCAAGACTACAAATTCGAGACCAGAATCGTACGTTTTCACAACGTGTACGGACCGCTGGGCACTTTCGACGGAGGCAAGGAGAAGGCGCCAGCGGCCTTGAGCCGTAAAGTAGCATTGGCGAACGAGGGCGATTATATCGAGGTCTGGGGCGACGGCAAGCAGACTCGGTCGTTCATGTATGTCGATGACTGTGTAGAAGGGCTCATTCGCATCATGGCATCCGAATATCGCGATGCGCTGAATCTGGGAACCGACGAATTGGTTACCATTGACGAATTGGTCGACTTGGTTTGCGACGTGGCTGGCAAACGCCTGCGCAAGCGCCATAACCTGCAAGGCCCGCAAGGCGTACGCGGACGTAACAGCGACAACACCCGCCTGCTTGAAGTGCTGGGTTGGGAACCCTCCATCACTTTGCGACAAGGGCTGCGGCACACCTATCCCTGGATTGAAGAGGAGCTGCGCAAAGCCGGAAGACTCTCAGCCATGGCGTCCGCAGACTAAGGCTCGCAATCGGGTTGAAGCCTAGACTGAAAATTTGGCCGATCATACGTACGGGTGCGCCGGTGATCGGTCCATGATCGAATGATTAACCTGCGTAACAATCCTCGGCTCTAGGCGGATGTATGGCCGGAACTATGGAAGTGATCCAGAAACCAACCTCCGGAGAGCAAAACGCGCCGCTCTCTCTCGGAAAGCGACTCCTGTTCGGGGTTATTTCCATCGTGCTGGTCTTTGGCGTAATGTCTTGCCTGGGCGAGCTTGCGTTGCGCATCCTACCGCTGGGCAGGTACAGAAGCGCCCCTTTCCGCCGGTATGACCCTCAGATCGGAATATCCCTGATCCCAAACATGCACGTGGTCCACTCCCGTGGCTGTTTTCAAGGTGAGGTTTCGATCAACCGCTGGGGGATGAGGGATCGGGATCGGACGCTGGAAAAGCCGCCTGGCGAGTTCCGCGTTGCGATGATTGGCGATTCAGGAGTTGAAGCGGTTCAGGTGAAGCCGGATGAGGTGGTTAACATCCGCATGGAAAAACTGCTTCATGATAGAGGTTACCGGAACATTGAGGTACTGGCTTTCGGCGTCGAAGGCATCGGAACTACGCAGGAGCTCTTGCTGTACGAACAGAAGGTGCGCCAGTTCCATCCTGATCTGGTTTTGCTAATGTTCTCCGATAACGATATTTTCAATAACTCGTCAACCCTCCAACCGAAGGCTTATGGCATCCACGATTGGTACGCTCCTTATTACAATTTGTCGCCGGATGGCCAGTTGGTGTTCCAGCCAGTCGAACGTCGCTACTTTAATGGCCTGCGCTCGTACCTCGAAGAGCACTCGTTTCTCTTTTACTACCTGGAACGCACCTGGCTGCAGGTCGACGTCCCTTTGTNTCGACGTCCCTTTGTACAAGTGGCAGGGGCTGCCTTTGTTCTATGGCACGTATTCCGATGATCCCATAGACGACGAGTGGAAGCAGGCGTGGCTGGTCACCGAAAAAGTGATGCGGAAGATGAGGGACACGGTTACCGCCGACGGTGCACAATTTCTCGTCCTACCGTGGCCTAATTTCACCGCCACTGACCCCCATTGGCAGCAGACTATGATCGCTAGGTTTGGCCACGTGCCCTCCAATTTCAGTCCCGATAAATTACAGGAGCGATTGCAAGGAATTGCCGATCGCAACCAGGTCGCACTTGCGTCTTTTGCTCCTTACATGCAGCGCTATCGGGACGAACATCATATGCAGTGGCCATACTTTTCGTTCCCCTGCGACCCGCATTTCACCGCGGTGGGCCACGAGGTGAGCGCCGAAGCCATCGTGGAGAAGCTAGGAGAGCTTAACCTCCTGCCGTCGAGCGGGAAGTAATTGGCGGTCTGCGAGAAGGCCTTAGGCCGCGTGCTCCACATGCTTCTTAGGATGAAGGACTGGTGAGAATGAATANCGAAGCCATTGTGGAGAAGCTAGGAGAGCTTAACCTCCTGCCGTCGGGCGGGCAGTAATTGGCGGTCAGTGGGAAGGCCTTAGGCCGCCCGCTCCACATGCTTCTTAGGATGAAGGACTGGTGAGAATGAATACGCAAGGTTCTGGCTGCAAAACAACCGCCGCGCCACCGCCAGCACACGGGAAATTCAATGTGCTGGGTGTGCGCGTCGACGCGGTTCAGATTCCTGATGTCATTGCCCGCATGGAGCACTGGATTTCTGAGTCTAAACGATCTCACTTTATTGCTGTCACTGGCATGCATGGCGTGACTGAGGCGCAGCATGATGATTACTTCAAGGAAATTCTAAATGCGGCGGATTTAGTGGTACCAGACGGAATGCCGCTTGTCTGGCTTGGACGCTGGCACCGGCATGCACTGCAACGCCGCGTGTACGGGCCCGAGCTCATGCAGACTTTTTGTCGAGCAACCGGCCCCAAGTACCGCCATTACCTATACGGGGGGATGCCGGGCGTGCCCGATCTCTTGGCCCGGGCCCTGAAAGAGCGCTATGCGGCTAATGTGGTGGGTGGGTATTCACCGCCTTTCCGTGCCCTTACTCCGGAAGAAGACGAGAACATCGTGGAGCGAATTCATGAGGCCCAACCAGACGTTCTCTGGATCGGTCTGAGCACGCCCAAACAGGAACGATGGATGTATGAACACCGGTCGAGGTTACGGGTTCCGGTGGTGGTGGGAGTCGGTGCAGCCTTTGACCTGAACAGCGGCCGGGCGGTGCAAGCCCCGAGCTGGATGCGGGAACACGGCCTCGAGTGGTCGTTTCGTTTGTTGCAGGAGCCGCGGCGGCTCTGGCGACGCTATATTGTGTATGGTTCCGAATTTGTGTGGAATGTTGCCGCAGAGCTGTTGGCATTACGGAAATTCGAATGAACCGTGTTTCCGCTTTGCCAACGGATGGCGATTCAGTGATTGCGAGGCTAAACGACAGACTTCATGCGAATCCTTGGATTGTCGGCTCTTAGACATGACACTGCAGCCGCAGTGATCGAAGACGGCACAATCAAAGCCGCCATCGAGAACGACAAGCTGGCCCGCTCCCGGACCCATGGGCTGCCGGACGCCGCCATCCGAGCGTGTCTTGAGCGGGCGGGGGCGGACTGGGATGGCATCGATACGGTGGCGGTAGCTACTTGCCCGCTCCAAAGCTTTGCGCGGAAGTCGCTCTTGCGCGTGAAGCTCTCGGTTACGACACCAATCTCCAGCACTTATTACGAAGCTAAGGAGATCGGCGTCCTGGCGCGAGAATTGAACGACCAGCGTGCGCTACGGCAACGTGCCCGTGGCGCACACCAACGGGTCGTCTGTTTTGACCACCACCTTTGCCATGCAGCGAACGCGTTTTTTCTGTCCGCTTTTGACCGTGCCTTGATCATCACCATGGATGAAGACGGCGACGGCATTTCGGCGGCGGTGGGAATTGGGGAAGGTAATCATATCCGCCGAGTGCGGACTATGGCTTTTCCGCATTCCCTGGCCTGGATCTATTCGCTGACCACTGCCTTAATCGGCTTCATACCTCACCAGGAGGAACACAAGACACAGTGGCTCAGCCTTGCGGGAGAACCGGCTCACAAGGACGTATTCCTCGAAATGTTTCGCCAGCCCCGCACACAGGAACTGCGGCTGAATCGAAAGTTCTTCAACCGACGGCTCGCAGGCAGACTGGCTTTTTCCGCCGAATTCTACCGCCGTGTTGGCCTAACAGAAGGCTCTCGGGATATCCCCGAGGCCGTGCGCCGGGACCTTGCCTCTAGTGTTCAGCAGGCATGCGCCGAGATTCTAACTGAACTCGTCGCACACTGGCGCGAGACGTTGGGGGTTAAGTCTGTTTGTCTGTCTGGAGGCCTTTTCCTGAATTCCTTGCTGGTTACGGCGCTGGAGGACAAGTTCGGAATCGATCAAATTTTTGTTCCCCCTGCTCCTGGGAACGCGGGCTCTGCTGTTGGTGCTGCTTGCCTCGTCTGGCATCACGTGCTGCAGAAACCGCGCAGCGAACCGCCATACTCCGTCATGTGGGGCCCAAAGTTTAGTCACCAGGAAGTCAAGGAAGTTCTGGATAACTGCAAGGCGCGTTATTCCCTGCACAACACGGAGCAGCGCAAAATAGACGCGACCGTGGAACTGTTGGACAGCGGTAAGGTTGTGGGCTGGTATCAGGGAGCGTCGGAGTTTGGACCGCGCTCTCTTGGAAATCGCAGTGTGCTGGCTTCACCGTGGGCGCCATACGTTAGAGAGAACCTCAACGATTTCATCAAACACCGGGAGTGGTTTCGTCCTTTTGCGGTCGCCATTCCAGAAGAGGACTGCTCACGCTTTTTCACTGCTTCTGGTTCATGCCGCTTCATGAATTCCCTGGCCAGAGTGAAGCCAGATTCCAATCCCTTACCTCAGAGTTTCTGGCTGCCTGGTGGACTGCTTCGCCTGCACGTTGTCGAACGCCGCAGCAATCCTCTATTCTGGAATCTACTGAAGCGGTTTGGTGAACGCGCACCTGCCCCGATGTTGTTGAACACCTCCTTCAACCTGTTTGGTGAGCCGCTGGTATTGACCGCACGCGATGCTTTACGCAGCTATTTCTGTTCTGGCTTGGACGCCCTGATTATCGACAACTTCTTATTATCGAAAGCTAACACGCACGGCCAATCTTCTACCCGTGCGATGAACGAAAAGCGAGTGCCGCTAGGCGCTTGATCTCAGGGTAAACGAATCTCACGCATGGTAATTAGTCACGGCAGGGTGTGTCGGGATTTTGTCATTATTGGTGCAGGCCCGTACGGATTGGCGCTGGCCGCGCGATTGCAGGCCGCTAATGTTGACTACCTTTTGTTCGGTCGAGTCATGTCCTTTTGGAGTGAGCACGTGCCCAGGGGCACTCGGGTACTTTCAGACCCAGCGGATTGTTCATTCTCACACGCCGAGTTCGACATCAATGCTTACTCAATCTTTCGTGGCGCTCCATTCCTTAGGTCCCCAACAGCGGAAGAGTTCGTCGCGTATGGCCGCTGGTTCCAGCGCTATGCTTGTCGGAATTTAGATGAGCGTACCGTGGTCGGGATCGCCCGGCGCAATGGAGCATACACGCTTCGGCTCGAGGATGGCGATGAGATCACTGCTAGTAATGTGGTCATCGCCACCGGCTGGAAAATGTTTGCATTCCGGCCACCGGAATTTTCTGCTCTTCCGCCTGGACTCGTTTTCCACTCATCAGACCTATGCGATCTTACGAGTTTTCAAGGAAAGAAGGTTGCAGTGATTGGCAGCGGGCAAAGCGCTCTGGAATGCGCTGCTTTGCTGGCTGAACAAAATGCGGACGTCGAGGTACTGGCACGTGCCAGCCGTGTGCATTGGCGGCCTTACGGAAATCATCCGGCTCGACCCTCAGCTCAGAAGGGTCTTAGGAAACACTTACGCACGCTTCTCCGAGTTTCCTTAAACAACGCCGACGTGTATCGACGGCTGCCAGGTTCGGTGCGTCGCCTCTGGCTGGAGCGGACATTATTGCCGGTAGCGGACGTCGAACTTATGCCCCGGCTCGCTTGCGCGCAAATCAGCCTCAGCCGCAAGGTAATCAGCGCTCAGGTGAAAGGTGAGCGCGTACAACTTTGGCTGGATGATCACACCACCCGGATTGTCGATCAGGTCGTGCTCGGGACGGGATATCGGGTCGATGTAAACTCTATCCCACTTCTGGGGCCTGAGCTGCTCCGCGAAATCAGGCAGCAGGACGGATATCCTGTTCTCAACAGTGTGATGGAGTCGACAGCCCCCCGCTTGTACTTCGCCGGCCTGCCAGCGGCTAGGAGCTTTGGAGCAGACATGTGGTTCATACACGGAGCACCCTGGGCCGCCGAGCGCATTTGTCGCTCCCTACAAGTACGGTACGGCGCGTCGCATCTGCCAGTGGCTCACCGAGATCACAGCTTGGTTGACTTGTAATTCCGAGGCATGGGAATATCTCTACCGATACTGTTGCCGACTCGGATTAGGCATGCGCAAGCGGCTAATTCCACCACTTGACATGGGGGACTGCTGACGCCGCGATGCGGGTGAGAGCTCCAACGACAATGAGTAAAGGACCAAGAAACTTGCTGGTGAGAGAAAGCGGCACTGAGATTGCAGAGGCCGCCTTGGTGCTCCCCATCATGTTTATGCTGTTGCTGGGGATCTATTGGTTCGGCCGCGCCCTTAACACTTACGAAACAATCAATCACGCCGCCATGGAAGCAGCCCGCATAGCAGCCATGCACCCTTGTGCCACTTGTCCGAATGGGAACATGTCCCTGCAGGCCAATACACCCCTCGTGGGCAATGTCATACAGCAGGCACTGCAAGCTTCCGGGCTGGACCCAACTCAGGCCAGCGTGATCGCAAGCGAAACTGTAAACGCGTGCGGACCCGGTCCACAACCCGGGTGTAACACCCCCTCTGGCGGGCCTAATGTGTGCGTGTACTATGACGTGCTCCTGGATGACCCCAGCCTCAATGCCAATTTTGGCTCAGCTCAATCTTGTGGCGTCTATGTCAGCTTTCAATACCCTTATCAGTTTTATTTTCCTTTCACTTCCTTGAGTCTGCAGCGGCTGTCGCTGAAGGCACGAGTGCAGTTTCAAGGAGAATACTGATGAGAAAACGGCGCCACGACGATCGTTTGGACTACTTCCGGTTACACCAGTTTGCGTCCACAGAAGCATCTCAGTTGCTGGAATTTGCCGTGGCGCTTCCGCTGCTTGTGGTGCTCGTGGTCGGCATCTTCGATTTTGGCGAGGCGTTCAATTTGAAACATCAGCTTAGAAATGCGGTCCGCGAGGGCGCACGCCTGGCCTCCAGCCTCCCCCTTAGCGACATCACCAGTGCGGGAACTCCAAGCTCAGTCCTGCGGGCCTGGAATCAGGTGGACGCTTATCTTCTTCGGTCGGAGATAAACGACTGCGGCTTGGGGGCCGTCAGCGCAGGGCCCACCGGCAGCGGCTCGAGCACCTGGACATCAACCACCACTAACGCTGGTGGTTGCTTGG
>OCOJ01000547.1_pt2 | contig 11409 bp, 9 predicted proteins | sample 1539251 | NCBI WGS metagenome assembly OCOJ01 (sample SAMN01911457, study PRJEB22624) | soil metagenome | biome: Soil | place: Malaysia | collected 2012-04-30 | depth RA_metagenome m
GAGTTGTTCCACCGCTTGCAAAGTAAAACCTCCAAAGATTGCTGTCATGCCTTGCACTAAGCGAAGACGATTTGTCGTCAGTAGGCCAGCGCTCGTGTAAGTTCAGTCCGGTTTCGGCCTTGGCGCTTAGCACTGTAAAGGGCGGCATCCGCCAATTCCCGAAGCTTGCTAAAAGTAGACGGGCTCTGACTCCCTTCGAAGCCGGCAAGCCCGAAACTGGCCGTCACTCCCACGGTGCACCCGCCGAACGTAACCGGCGTGCTGGACAGTTCCAATCGGATGCGTTCGATTACCTTTAGGGCGTTCTCCTTGTCCGTATGGGTTAGCACCAGCAGGAACTCCTCACCACCAAGGCGGCCGCAAAGATCGCTGCGCCTCAGCGAGTTCTTGAGAATTGTTGCGAATTTCTTCAGCACCGCATCCCCGGCGTCATGGCCGAAGGTATCATTCACTTGTTTGAAGTGATCCAGGTCAGCCAGAGCGACCCAGAAAGGAAAGCCATGCCGTACGGCGCTGCTGAGCTGGGTCGCGGCCCAATCTTCAATGGCACGGCGGTTGGGCAGTCCGGTAAGCGCGTCAGTCAGCGCAAGTTCCTCCAGTTGCTTATTTTTCCCTTCGATCTGCCGCTGTAGTCCAGTGATCCTGGCGCCGACACCCACTCGCGCAAGCAGTTCCCCTCGATGAAACGGTTTGGTCAGATAGTCGTCGGCACCCAATGCGAGGGCTTCGACAAGATTATCCTTACCTGTCTGCCCGGTCAGCACAACAATGTACGTGTAAGAATCCCCAGAGCCTGCTCGGATGCGCTCGCAAATCTCTTTTCCGGATAGGTCCGGCATCACCCAGTCCGTGATCACCACATCGGGTTTATGCTTCGCGAATAGCTCAAGCGCGCTGGCGCCGTTGGCCGCGAAGATCAGTTCATACCCTTTTTGTGCCAGGGGCAGCTCAACCAGCTTTCGGGAGACCGGCGAATCGTCGATGATCAGCACCTTGAATTTTCTCTCAGCCGGGGACATAACATCCTCCAAAACAACTCATAAAGTCCGAAGTTCGATTATGGAAAAGCAATCGCCTGGCCAGTTTGGCTAGGCCTAATATGCTGTGTATTTTCAGTGAGATACGGAAAGATTGGCCTCAACTGGCGATGTTTCCAGGACCCCCAAATTGTCTGGAAAACAGACAGCCTGCCTAAGACCGAGGCAAACCCCCGTGGGCGCTGGCGGGCGCACAACTGATATTCTTGCGGTTTGCTAGCCCGGATTAGTCGCGCTCGTCCGGCGAAACCGCCGATGTAACGGGGCTGGCTTCAGGCGCTTCGCATTCACCCAAGATGCGATAGAGTTTTGCCCGGCTGATTCCAAGCAGTTCTGCGGCGCGCACCTTGTTTCCAGCAACGCTTTCTAGCGCCCGGAGCGTGTGGGTCCTTTCCATCTGTTCGAGGGTCGGCAGCCCTTCTTGCTCTGGCGCTTCGACTCCCTGTCTCTCGCGGAGGTATTCGGGAAGATCGCCAACGTCGATGGTCTCTCCCTCCGTCATCATGCAGGCGCTTCCGAGCACGTTTTCCAGCTCTCTGACGTTCCCCGGCCAGGAATGTCTGGCCAGCAACGCCTGTGCGCGTCTGGTGATTCCGCGTATTGGCTTGCTGTATTGTTCGGATAGGCGCGCGATAAAGTACCGCTCCAGCAGTGGCAGGTCTTCTTTCCTTTGGGAGAGAGCCGGCAGTTTGATCTGGACCATGGAGAGCCGGTAGAAGAGATCTTCGCGAAATCGTTGATCTTTCACCATGGCCTTGAGGTCCCGGTGCGTTGCGGCAATCACCCTGACGTCCACGTGCCGGGCCACCGGAGAGCCTACCCTCTGAATCTCCTGGTTCTGCAACACTCGCAACAGCTTCGCCTGTAGGGAAGGAGAAAGCTCACCCACTTCGTCCAGCAGCACGGTTCCTCCGTTGGCTGCTTCAAACACTCCGACGCGGTCCTGGACCGCCCCCGTAAAAGCGCCCTTGACGTGCCCGAACAGTTCGCTCTCCGCGAGAGTTTCGACCACCGCCGAGCAATTGCAAGTCACAAACGGTCCCGAGGAGGCCGGACTCAGTTTGTGCAGCGCTTGAGCCGCAAGTTCTTTGCCCACTCCCGTCTCGCCAGTTAACAGCACCGTGCGGAAATGCGGCGCAACGCGCCGGATACGATAGAACACTTCCAGCATCGCGGCGCTGTGTCCCACCATGGATGCGAACTGCGAATTCTCAAGAAGCTCGTGCTCCAACTGCACGCAACGCTGTCCCTTACGCAACTCCGACAGGAGCGATTCCACGCGGTTCTGGAGCTTTTCCACATCGACTGGCTTTGTCAGGTAATCGGCAGCACCTTTCTGGATGGCTTGTACCGCGGATTCCGTCGAGTATTCTCCAGTGAGCAAAACGACCTCAATCGAAGGGTCGAACTCGACAATCTTTTCGAGCGCCTCCAGTCCGTTCATGCGAGGCATCATCAAGTCGACGATCACAAGGTGGGGATGTACTTTGCCAACCAGTTCCAGGCCTTCATGTGGACTCGTGGTGGCAGAAACCACCACGTTTTCGCGCGAAAGAACCTTCGCGATGAACTTGACATGCTGTTCGTCGTCGTCGATCGCCACAATCCGCAGTGCGGCGTCGGGAGAAACGGACATTTCGGCACCTAGGAAACGAAAGGACCAACTCCGGATGTTTGACCCTATGCCGTATTTTAATGCTGTACATTCGATAGCGGCAGTGGATTGACCTCAGAATGTTCCAGAATCGTCCACCGGGACGTACACGATCAGCTGTGGTTGAGAGANGGTGATTTGCCAATGGAAAATCGATCTTGCAGCTCCGGCGGCAAACCCTCCTCCTCCCAGGGTGCATTTTCGTCGCCCAAAAGAGTGGATTCTAAAGAGGCTTGACCCCCGAAAAATGGATGATTGACATTCGAAAAGCAAGTGCTATACTCCGGCTCAAAAGGGTGCTTAACCGATTTAGTAGAGGGTGTGGTGCAACATCCTAAAATTAAGCAAGGGTGAAGGAGCAAGTATGAGCGCATTTAAACTGTCTTCGCGCGCCCTATCCTTGGCCGCGTCTCTCTTATTCTTTGCTGCAGGGGCCCACGCGCAATACCGCGCTTCGATTCAAGGAGTCGTAACCGATCCCCAAGGGGCCGTCGTTTCCGGAGCGACGGTAACGCTGAAGAATCTGGACACGAATCAGACTTTGACCGCTACGACCAACGACAGCGGAATTTACAACTTCGGCGCCCTTCCTCCCAGCAAATATTCGCTCACCGTCGAGAAGACGGGTTTCAAGAAGAAGGTCCTCGAGAACTTGGGGATCATCCCGGAACAAGCGAACNGCCCTGAACATTCAGCTCGATGTTGGCGAAATCACACAAGAAGTAACAGTTAGCGGCGATTCCACTCCACTAATAGACACAGAGACGGCCTCCGTCAACGGGGTCGTTTCTTCAAATCAAATTCAGCACATGCCTTCCTTTGGACGGGATGTGCTCAAGCTCGCGCAGTTGGCCCCTGGCTCATTCGCGGATGGGGCGCAGGGGGGAGGCGGGAGCGACAGCTACAACATTCCCGGCACTCAAACAGGTGGAGGGCAGTCGGGCGGCGCGGACGGCATCTTCAAGACCGAAAACGGTGCGGGGGTCGTTGCCAATGGACAACAGTTTCAGAACAACGGCATTTCGATTGACGGCATCAGCACCACCAGTGCCGTCTGGGGCGGCTCAACAGTCGTCACGCCCTCCGAAGACTCCGTTGATAGCGTAAAAGTCGTCTCCAATAGTTACGATGCCGAGGATGGTCGCTTCAGTGGCGCCCAGATTCAGATCATCTCGAAGAGCGGCACAAACGACTACCACGGCAGTCTTTTTCTTACCACACACCAGCCGAACCTGAACGCCTTCCAGCGATTCAACGGTGCGGGCAATGCCGTGACGCGAGACAACGATAAGTTCGAACAATTTGGCGGCAGCGTCGGCGGCCCCATCTGGAAAAATAAGATCTTCGCGTTCTTTAACTATGAGTCTGTGCGCGAACCCTTCTCCAGCCTGCAAGGCAACGGCTGGTACGACACCCCGGCTTTTGACGCTTTGGCGCCTTCGGGAAGCCTTGCCGCGAAATATCTGTCCTTCCCCGGCAACGGGGTGGTCGGAACCCTCAATCCCAACGCCACCTGCGCAACTGCCGGACTTACCGAAGGCGTAAACTGTAAAACAATTCCAGGCCAGGGCATCAATCTCGGCACGCCACTAACGACAGGCTTGGGTACACAGGATAAGGGCTGGATGAGTTCCCAGAACCCCGGCTGTGGCGGGGCCGGCACGGGCTGCGGTACCGCCGGCAGCCCCCTGGGGAACGTGGCCGATATCGCAAACTACATCACGGTCAACCCGACCAAATTCAATGCTACCCAGTACAATGGCCGTCTGGATGCCAATGTCACCCAGAAAGACCGCGTCAGCTTTGCCATCTACTACGTTCCCCTCTCAAAAGATAACTTTAACGGCAATCGTGCCTACGACATCTTCCATCATTCACAGATCAATGAAGCGATTTCGGCAATCTGGGATCATACCTTCTCGCCGAGCTTGCTCAACGAACTACGCGTCAACGGCGCCAGTTGGCGCTGGAATGAAATCAGCTCCAACTCCCAGTCTCCAGTCGGATTTCCCACGGATCGTATCAATCAGACCGGCAGCATCACGGCGAATTCTTTTGGGCCGAACGTCGGCAGCATTCTGGACCAGTGGACTTACAGCTTCAAGGACGTGGCTACCAAGATTTACGGGCGCCACACCATTAAGTTTGGCGCCGAAGCCACTCGGCTCTTTTACCTGCAAGCGTGTATTGGTTGCGGCGTGCCCAGCTATAACTTCTTCAACATGTGGGACTTCCTCAATGATGCGCCGAGTAGTGAAGGCGGAGGGTTCAATCCCCATACGGGGTTCCCGACCACGATTCGCCAGGACCAGCGCGAAAACATCTTGGGCTTCTTCGTACAGGATGACTTCAAGCTCCGTAGAAATCTGACACTCAACTTGGGATTGCGCTGGTCCTACTTTGGTCCCTTGTACTCAAAAGAAGACAACATGCTAAGAGCCGTCCCCGGCACCGGGGCGAGCTACTTCACGGGCTTGGTCGTCCTGAAGGACAATTCCTGGAACCCGGAGAAGAACAATTTCGGGCCTCAGGTCGGTTTTGCCTGGAGTCCTGGAATGTTTAAGGACAAACTCGCGGTGCGCGGCGGTTACGGCCTGAGCTTTAACGGCGAACAGATCGCCATTTCGGCTAACATCGTCAACAATCCTGGCTTGGTGGTGTTTCCGGGGCTCAGCTATTCCAACCCCACGGCTTGCAATCCGCCACAGACACTGGCGAACAACTGCGGCATTATCTATGCCCTTTCGTCGAGTGCGAACAGCTTGGCCGGNCAGCTTGGCCGGATATCCCGCGAACCCAAACACCATTTCGAGTTTTGGCTCCAATGGATTGCCGACTACGGGCTCTGTTGGCGTTCAAATCTTCCCCAGCACCCTGCCCACCCTCCTCGTCCATCACTACTCGCTGGATGTCCAGTACGATCTGGGTTACCAACTCGTAGCATCGTTGGGGTATCAGGGAAGCTTGTCGCGAAATACCTTCTTCCATGAAAACCCGCTGGCCGTTCCCTCCACCTTGGGCTACCCCCTTAACCCGCAGATCAGCGGCGGGGACTACTGGGGGNNNNCTATAATGCTTTAAATGCTGAACTGAAGCATGAGTTCTCGCGACAGTTCATGGCCGATGGTCAATTCACCTGGGCCAAGTGCATGGACACGAGCTCCGCGCCGTATTCGGAGCAGCCCTACCCGAACAACGTCAACCTGGATTACGGGCGCTGCGACTACAACGTAGGCAAGTCCTTCAAGCTCTACGGCATTTGGCAGCCGGTCTTCTTTCACGGCAGCCACAGTTGGATGGAAAAGATTGCTGGCGGTTGGTCCCTCAGCGGGATCCTCAATGTTCACTCCGGATTTCCCTGGACTCCCATGGTGAGCGTCAATGGCGGAAACACCTATTGCGGACAATGCGGTTACGGATCATTGTTCCCCACCGCCTACCTGGGCGGCGCGGGCAGCAGCACCAGCAACGATGCTTTCAAGACTGAGGCGAATTCGAACTTTCCCAAGGGGACAAGCGCAGCTACACCCGGCGGGACGGCCTATTTTTCTCCGAGAACCTACGCCGCCGGTCTTTTCGGCACCACGCTCCCTCCGGCCCCGGGTGTCCGTCGCAATTCGCTCAACCTTCCGGGCTACAAGGACGTGGACCTGACTCTGGCCAAGGCCTTTGGCCTGCCCAAAGCGCCCGTACTCGGCGAAAGCGCCAAGATTGAGCTCCGGGTCGATGCCTACAACCTGTTCAACAACTTGAACCTCAACCCGAACCAAATCTCGAACAACATCCAAAGCTCCAACTTCGGCACGATTTCGGGGGCTCTTGCCGCCCGTGTCTTCACCTTGGGGGCTCGCTTCAGCTTCTAATCGGAGCTACTTACCTTGAGGATGGTGGGGCGCTGCACAGCGCCCCGGCCTCCCCTGCATCTCCTGTCATTCAGACCGGCGTGGCGACGCCTCCGGCTGCCGCAGCGGATAAATCTCTCTTCTGCCATCAGCGCTTGCGCATACAGCACAATGCGGAGTCGTTACGACCAGCGGATCTCCACACAGTAAACTCTATCCTTCTCTTTTCTTTGTCTCACGCGCCCATTCGAACCGTTCCGCAACTTGTACTATTTAAGTTACAGTTTCCCTGGCGGTGGGCCTTGACCTCCCTCGATAATTTGTTATATTCGTCGGCCACGAAGTTCGCCATCAGTTGCACGGATCAGAAAAAAGATTAATGGTGTAGCCCTAAAAGGAAGAGGCGAAGGTTCGTAGCAAACACCTTCGGGAAAGCCACATCATTTTCCGTAGATTCTTGCGGGGGAGAACTCTCATGAAAATTCGCGTCGTGTCTAGCAAGCTGAACTGGGCAATTGCCGCCACGTTCGTGTATCTGAGTGGGGCTCAGATTTGTCACGCGCAGATCGAAGTGACCGAAGCGCGCATCGGATGCCTCGACATCCAGAAGAGCGGGAACTTAACCGCCATCGTCGCCAAGGCCTGCGATGGGAAATCGTCGTGCAGTTTCAAAGCGCCCACCGAGGCGGCCTACAAGGCCGAGGGCGTTCAGGCGGCCACAAGAACTTTCTGCACGCAGGGAATGGAGATCATCTATCGCTGCGGCACCGGCCCGAACCAGGTCGTCTCGGTGCCGGGCGATGCCTGGAACCACCCTCCGGCGCAGCTTGAATGCGCCGGTGCGGCCCCCAAACAACCTTCCCAGGCGCACACTATCGTCGTGACCAAGGCGCGTATCGGATGCCTCGACATCCAGCTCGCCGGAAACCTCACTCAGTTTGTCGCAGAGGCTTGCAACAACAGAGCGACGTGCAGCTACAAGGCCCCCACCCAAGCGGACTACGAGCGGGAGGGCGTTAAGGCGGCCACAAGGACTTTCTGTACCCAGGGAATGGAGATCACCTATCGCTGCGGCACCGGCCCGGAGCAGGTCGTCTCGGTGCCGGGCGATGCCTGGAACAACCCTCCGGCGCAGCTCCATTGCCTGGCTATTGATCCGTCCACCTACCGCACTACCAATGGCTACTCATTCGAGAACAGTAACTCGTTCCAAACCATGGTGGGCGGATACAACTGGGGCGAATTGAAGGATCTGTACGGCTGCCAGGTCGAGGTTAGTCCGTTTGGGTGGTGCACGGGCATCCCCGATCCGCTTTCGCTCGCTTACGTCCTGATCCTGAATGCTACCCTCCAGAGCGGTCAGTGTTTTGGTTTCAGCTTGTCGTCATTGCGCTTCCTCAACGGACAGCAGTCGCTCAATAACTATCCGCGCGTGGCGGGCCCCGAGGACATCTGGGATCTCTTGGGAGTTGGTTTCACGAATGGCCAGAATGTCTCGCCGAACCTCTCCCATTTCATACACGAGGAGCACATACTGCAGACCAGCGCGAATGCCATCAATGTGTATATCACCCAGGGGCTCGGCTCACATACGCACCAGGGCCTGATGCAGGAGGTAACCAACGCGCTTAACGCCAGCGGCGCAGTTCTCTGCATGCAAAGCGGCAGCAATGGCCACTGCATCGTGCCCTATGCNGGTTGAGCCGCAACCCAACGGTGATTTCACCATCGAGAACTACAATCCGAACGTGCCCTACGCGCCCAACGAAAATCACGCCAGCGCTCTTGCGCAAAGCCGCATCACCGTTCACAGCGCCAACAACACCTTTCAGCTCGGTGACGGCAGCGAATTCAGCGGCGGCCTCAACAATATTGAGGTTTTTCCCTATTCCATCTTTAACTCTCCCGCTGCGCCGACCAGCCTCACCGGCCTGATCGACATCATCTTCGGCAGCACCCAGGGCACGGGGGTCAAGACCGCGCAGATCACCGATTCCTCCGGGCATCGGCTTCTGAACGCGAACGGTTCTTGGAACACCGACCCCGCGACGCGCATCCCCAACAGCGCGGTGCTGCCAGTCTTCGGCGGCAAAACCGCCCCCGGTACCATGTTGCTGGCGTTAGCCCGAAGCGGAACCTATACCCACACCATCGAGAATCACGCGGCCGGCAAATACCAGTTGGACCTGGTCGGTCGGGACTTCGGCGTCCAGCTCCACAACATCCCCTCGAATGCCGGCGACAAGGAGACCCTCAGCTATAGCGCTACCAACAGCCATTTCTCTTTCACCACCACCGCTGCGAGCAAGCCCTTCGACTTGCAGCTTCTCGTCCGGCACACCGATAAATCGGTGCGCACTGCGCACGTCACCGGCAACGGCAAGCAGAACATGCGCCTGGAAATGGGCTTCGACCCCGCCAAGGAGACGTTCACCTTTCAGCACGCGGGCAACCCGGGACAGATTACCGTCCGGCTCGCCTACANCGTTCGAGAACTCATCTTCCGAAGTGACGCTCGCCCCCGTCGCCGTCCAGCACGGCGACACGGTCACCTTGAGGCCAAACTGGAAGGACATGAAAGGCGCCAATCCTGGCACCCTGGAAATCAAGGGCGCCAACGGAGCCGTCCAGAGCCGCAAGATACAGTGAGTCGCTGAGAGTCCGCGGCTGGCGCACTCTACGGTTTTCTCGGCGCGGGCTCTTTAGGGTGAACACCGAACAGTTTACGCGGGCCGTCGCGAGGCCAGCGTCGTTAAGACATCAACCAGGACTTAGCCGAGCGGATAAATCTAGGTCGCCTGGGGCTGCACGGGGCGACGCAACCACGTGCCTAGTGCAGGAAAGAACAAAAGGACTGTGCGTCGCAGCACCATCCATCCGACCTTTAGCAACGCGAGGATGGTGAAACCCCAAATCGCTATCACCGGAAGATTGACCAGAAGCTCGACCATGGAGTCGCCGCAGTCAGCCATGCCGGAAAGTGCGCCTCGAAGTGACAGCTTGGCTTTGTAGCGCGGACGCCACCGGATGCCGAACACCTGCGTGTCAGCCATTGCGGTTATGTTGATCGTGAGGAGGGACATGTCGACTTGCTGACGAAGGAAGCGTAGGTCGCCTTGAAGCTCGTCAATGTGGGCACGCACCTCTGCCAGCTTGGAGTCCACCTCCAATACGTCGTTTACAGACCAGGCGCGTTTCAGAATCAGCAGATACTGTTGTTCCTCGGCGCGAGCGTTGCGCAATGCTGCTTCCTGGTCCACATACTCACGGGTAACATCACGCGCCTCGACGACGTCCTGCTCAACCGACTTGGCTATGACCCTCACCTGGGCGCGCGCTTCATCAAAGTGCTCAGCGGGAATGCGGACGGTGACCTGGGCCGACTGCATCCGCTCGTCGCTACCGCTAACCTTAGAATTCACAACAAACCCAGAAAGGTGCGTTGCGAGATTGCGCAACTGCTCAGCCGCCTGCGCAGGGTCGCTGGCGATGATTTCGAGGGTGCCGGAACGGATGACCTGCCGATCGGCCTGCTCCGCTGGTGATTCGAGCCGCGGCGTGAATGCAGCGGGCGGGACACCTCCGGGCACGCCCCCGGCCGTACTTTTGGCGAAATCCACCATACGGACCCCCTGCTTGGAACGGGAAACGGGCAGGAGACTTCTCTGCGACCACTGCGATCTCAAGTCCCAGGTGGTTGCCGTGGTTGCTGACAACCCTGTCCCGCTTTGCTGGCTGATCCCGAATTGCTCGCTGCGCCAATTCAGGAAAACGAGCAACAGGAAAAGGCTAGTGGACAACAGAAATCCTGCCGCGACCCACTGGCGATGCGCCTTCCACGCCGTTCGTACCGCGTGAGCCATAGAAACCTCGTTGCCGAATTAGACCGACGCTTGGCCAACTTTGTTCCCGTAGGACCGTCAGGCATACAAGTACACGCGGTTGGAGAGGCGAGCTCCAACTTCGTCATAAGTTCCTGGCTGGTCCGCCTATCTGACAGCTAAAATGACTTGTCCGGTAACGGTGTTTACCGGGAGCTTTGGAAAAACTAGTGCAGAGCCGTAACATCTAGCCACGTATGCGTTCTATTTTCGCAGCTGTTATTTGTATGTTTTTGCTCTTTATCGCAAGCACATGCCAAGAAATTCCGTGGCATGAAATAACAATTGAATCCAGACACGCCGGGTTGGAAATGTCTCAGGACCTGAACCTTGTCATCAAATCCAAAAACGGTGTGGTCGTCGCAGGCAGGGTGCCCCACCCTTTCGGGTTTGCTTTTTGAAAGGGTGGGAAACTCTTCAGTGTTTTCGCTCCGTTCTCCGGCGTCACCCCTATAACCTTCGGCAGAGCACTTTCTTCTAATCTCCAACCTCTAACTTCCATCCTCCGCCTTTTTCCTCCGCCCCCAGTGAGCTCTACTCCCGTGTTTTCATTCTCTTACGCGCCCGTTCGAACGATTCCGTAACTTGCTCAATAGAAATACTTTATTTGGACTTAACAACTCACTTAATATATGCTATCGTGTGTTGTGAATTCTTGCCCAGAGCTACAACGAAGGCCGAAGAAACCTCCCTTGGTGCCCCGCATCCGGCGCAGCCCTGCGCGGGGATTCTTCTCCCCCTCCAGACGTTCAACCTGCGAACCTTCCAACCTTCAAACGCTCCCGTCTGCATCCCGGCGGGAACCACAAAGTTCCCGGTGCCGGGAAGTCTTCTCCCCGTCCCCCACAACGCTCAACCTCTCAACCTTCCAACCCTCAAATGGTTCCCTACCTCAGTCCTCCGCATCCTTCACGCACGACTCTCGCGGGAACGTGCGGAGACTCTTCTGTCTTTCACGGGCCACCGATCACAGGGCACAGATCACGTCTTGCCCC
>OCOJ01033056.1_pt10 | contig 11408 bp, 19 predicted proteins | sample 1539251 | NCBI WGS metagenome assembly OCOJ01 (sample SAMN01911457, study PRJEB22624) | soil metagenome | biome: Soil | place: Malaysia | collected 2012-04-30 | depth RA_metagenome m
GGGAGACAATGAAGGACGCTGTAGCGTCTATGAAAGGTTACTACGGGCTCAGCAACTTCATGGCTGGTCAGGTAGTGGCTGATCTGAGATGGGCAACACCGGGCGCCTGGAGAGATCGTTACTGGTGGGCGCCGATGGGACCGGGTAGCAAGAGGGGGATGAACCGGCTACACGGAAGGATGATAGACTTCCCATTGAAACAAATGCAGTTCTTGGAAGAGCTTGATGCCATGATAGCCCTATGCCAGCATAGGCTCCCTTGTCGAATCACCCAAAAGTTAGAAGCGATGGACTACCAGAATTGCCTGTGCGAGTATGACAAGTACTGCCGGGCTCTGTTAGGCGAAGGTACTCCCAAACAACGGTATCCAGGAGGTGGGTGTGATTATCTCTCTTCGCGGAACATCCGGGGCGGGCAAGACTACTCTGCTGATGCACCTTCTTAGCCACTTTGGGGGTGTTACCTTTAACTACGGTAGTTCCAAGGTGCTGGAGATGAAACATAAATACGGGTGGCTCTACTGCCGACCGGAACAAGGCACCGTTACAGCTAGATACCTGTGGGAAGTAGCGGAAGAACTCTCCAAGAAGGGAGATGTAATCTACGAATCGGCATTCCTCAGAGCGGGCAACGGCTACATCGAGAAAGCCAGCAAGTACTTGGGAAACGACATGATATTCGCCTTCCTCAACACGCCTGTTGACGTATGTATCCAGAGAGTGGTACAGAGGCAGCTAGCCAGCGGTCGCAAGCATGGCGAAGTCAAACCCGATAACATAGCTCGCGGTGATAGGGAGATACGCCGGGCTCTGGACGTGCTAAGGAAAGCCGGGCGCCAGGTAGTAGAGGTAAGCTGGGAACATCCCCTGGAATCCCTACTGGGTGTCCTGTACTACCGCCATCTGTGCAAGAAAGGGATCAAGCCATGCGGGTAAAGCCCGTCACAGACGCCGTGAAGTGGTTACTTGAAACAATCACTCTACACGATAAGAAAATACGAGAACTAGAAGAAACAGTTAAGGATCTTAAGTGTCGCGTCGATAGGTTGGATGACCCGCACTATAGGGCAGGGCATTATGAGTAGGTCGGAGGCACTAGACATAATACCGTTCGGTCACAATCTCCTAGTGACCAGGGACCTTGACCCGGAGTACATTCTGCTCTGGGAGGCTAAGTTTCCCAAAGAGTTGCTCAAGAAGTGGCTACTAGCCTATTGGTGTTTCTCCCACGCCGGTACGGCATCATGGATTGCAAGCGCTGAGGACGATGAGCGTGATGAACGGTACTACTGGGACAGAATGATGCAAGCTGCCAATCTTCCCAAGCAATGGAAGAGGGGTGTGGCTCGCCGGTACTTCGTGGGCGAAGACGCAGCCAAGGCGGTCAACTACCTGTCGAGTGCGGGACTGAAAGGGACCGTCAACAAGCTGTGTAACCACTACTTTTGGTATCTGCCTGATTTCATGGCTGAGGTATGCGGGTGGTACAAGTTCGGTCCGTGGGCAGCCTTCAAAGCAGCGGACATGCTGGAGCGCCTGGACTTGATAGGACTGAACAGCAACAAGTGTGAGGATTGCATGTTGGAGGCTCCCAAGAAAGGGGCTAGGGACCTATGGGAATGCCGGGGATCACCCAGTCTTGTGGGATGGAGCGTGGAGAGATGGGCAGTCAAGGAGATACTCACCAGCAAGCTTGGCGGTTATAAGGCTCCCCCCAGGTACGAACGGCTCATAAACCTACAAGAGGCTGAGACAATACTTTGTAAGTGGCGGGGGCATATCAGAAAGGAGAGAACGTACAACGTAGGTGACGATATCAGGGCTCTGCGCAAAGAGCTGGATCTTGTAAAGTGTCCTATCACCGAGCAGCTAATTAATGCCGGTGTGGATAGAGGGCTATGGGGATGATTCCAGACGAAACTTTGAAAGGCTTGGTGAACGATAGGTTTCTACTCAACTTCCTGGACGATTTACGACCGGAAGGCATGCTGTGGTATGTTCAGGAACGTCCGGCGGGATCGAAGAGGTACGAACTAACAACAGTTTATCCGCCAGGTCCATTCGGAGCATCCAAGAGCCTTAGAGAAGCCCTCACGATAGCTCGCACGGCAAAGGAGCTGGCGGATAAACTGAAGGAGAACGGACCTTTTACTTAGCTTTCTTCTTGGTTTTCTTCCCACGGGGGCGCCCGGAAGTAGACAGTAGCCCATCTTTCCATGACAGTTTGGTTTCGCTCAGCATGCTGGACGGAGGACGTTCGCTGTCGATGGTGCCATTCTCGATTGCTTTCCGCCCACGAGCCGTCAGAGCATAAACCATGCCGCGAACGCCATCGACTTCCGCTCGCTTGATCCGGGGCTTGTCGGACAGACCTTCATCCCGGAAAACGTTCTGGGTGTCCGTGATGCCAAGCTTCTTCATGACCTCTTTGCGAGTGAATCCAAATTCAGCTTTCGCCAGGAGCNCGGAAGATCCGCTCCCGGACGGACGGCCCGCTCTTCTTCTTTTCCTTGGACTTGGCGCCAGCTTCCTTGGCAGCCTTGCGGGAAGCCTTCAGGACCTTCTTGAGCTTCTTGTCAAGGGTAGGGCCATCGGTCAACTTGCCCTCTTTTGCCTGTTCAATGCCCCTTTCAATGGAATCCAGGGATTTCTTACTCTCCAGCTTGGCTATCTTCTCTCGAAGCCGATTCATCTTGGCTACGTCATGCCCAGTACCCTGGCTAGTCTCGCATTTGAGGAGTTCAGCCTTGAGCTGGTCTAGTGCGTTCACAGTTTTTCCCATGTCTTTCTTGGGCTGTTCTCCGGGCGGTGCTACGTCAGCAAGTACGGTGCTCATATCGTGTCTCCTTTTGTAAGGGTATTTTCTCAGCACAAACAAATCTTACGTCACAAACGCCAAACGTCAATACCATTTTGGGAGGAATTCGTGAACATTCTCGTAGTTTGCAAGGGAAATCAGGCGCGGAGTCCGCTCGTGGAGGCACTACTTGTCAGATCGCTAGGCGCTGAGTCGGTACGAAGCCGGGGATGGTCCCAAGAAGCCGGGCGGGGAGCGGAAGTCCTTAGTAAAATAAGGGAATACGCCCGAGCTGCTCAACTAAGCCTAGGGAACCATGTTTCCCGGCGGTTGAGCAAAGAAGACATTGAATGGGCTGACCTGGTTGTGTACATGGACCGGGCGGACAAACGAGCCTTGCGTCAAATGAAGTGCAAGAAAAAGATGGTCTGCCTGGCGAAATACGTGGACAAAGAAGAAATCCCTGACCCGGTGAACATTCCGCGCGGGTTTGAGCTGGGGGCTGTCTGCAAATTGATCAAGAAAGCAGCCATCGGGCTCATCCTTTCATTCACACCAAAGGAGGAACGTAATGGCTCTACCCCTACCGACTAATCCTGTGCATGATGAGTTCTACGATATCCTGGACAGGATGCGAGAAGTCCATGCCAAGAAGGCGGCAGACTATGGAAGCAATGATGACCCGCTGAAGAACTTTCGGGCTGCCGTTCCTATCGGTATTCCAGCCTGGATGTACGCCTATGCACGGGTGCTGGAGAAACAGGTAAGGATACAGAGTTTTATCGAAAAGGGGCACCTAGTTTGTGAGGACATGGACGAAAGCCTTATCGACATTGCCAACCTGGCTATACTGACTCTGCAACTGTTCCGTCAGGAGAACCACGATGCACCTAAAGTTCCGTAACGTTGAGGAAGCATTTCAGTCGTTAGTGAGCTGGATACACAGCGGTCAAATATCTACGCACACCATAGCAAGCCGTAACGGCGAAGTGGCTATGATCGAAGAGCCAGTCACCATTACTTACGAGCGCCCAACCGAGCGGGTGTTGCTCAATCCTCATAGAGACGCAAACCCGTTTTTCCATTTGTACGAATCTCTGTGGATGCTCGCCGGGCGGAACGACGTGGCACCGCTGAAGTACTACAACAGCCGGATAGCCCAATACAGCGACGATGGACAGACGTTCAACGGAGCTTACGGCTACCGCTGGCGTAAGTATGCGTATGACCCTTACGCAGACTATGGGGAACGTACTGAAGGAACGGATCAGCTAACAGCATTGATTGACCACCTACGCCGCAAACCGGAGTCTCGCCGGGCTGTACTACAAATGTGGAACGTGGGAGACGACCTGTTACAGATTNGATAACAGCAAGGACGTGTGCTGTAACCTCTCCGTATGCTTCTCCGTTGAGCAAGGAGTATGTAGGGAGTGTAATGGTGCTGGTACAGTACCAAACCTGATCGTAGGCGATGCCGGTTATTACGGAGAATGCGTCTGCCCCAAATGCAACGCTAGTCCCCATGACCAACCTCAGTTCCTTAATATGACGGTGTTCAACCGCAGCAACGATATGATTCTAGGCATGCTGGGGGCGAATGCCGTACACTTCTCCATCCTTCAGGAGTATGTTGCCCTGGCGCTCGGGTTACAGGTTGGCAAGTACAACCAGATAACCAATAACCTCCATATCTACACGAGCAACTGGAAGCCAGAGGTATGGATGAAACCGTGGGTTAACTACCAGGATTGCGAGATGTATTCCGTACCGCTCGTTAGGGACCTGGGGGTATTTGATATAGAGTGCAAAGAGCTGGTTAATAGGCATCAACGGGACGCCATAGCCAATGAGCACTACGTGGAACCGTTCATTCAGCACGTAGCTCAGCCTATGTGTATAGCATTCCATCATCACAAGCGCCGACAGTATGACCGGGCTCTAGCCACAGTACGGACGGTAGCCGATGATTGGTGGAGAGTGGCTGGCTTGACCTGGTTACAGAAGAGGGCGGATAGTCATGCAAATAGAGTGGGAGAAACGTAATGCCTAGGATTAGAAAGTCCGTGGCTTTAAGATTTTGGACCAAGGTGGACAAGAATGGGCCTACCCATCCACAACTATTATCTAGTTGTTGGATATGGCTAGGTAGAGTGCACAAGCGGTACGGTTATGGTTATTTAGACTACCACGCTCATAGACATTCTTGGGAGATTCATTGCGGTCCTATACCAATAGGTATGTATGTCTGTCATCGCTGCGATAATAAAATATGTGTAAACCCCGACCATTTGTTCTTGGGCACACAGCTAGACAACATGAGGGACATGAGAGCCAAAAACCGGGGGTATAGGCCACAGGGAGTGACACAAGGGCTCAAGGATCGGCAAACTACAGAATACACTCAAGGTGAACAGAATGGAAACTCCAAGCTTACAGGAGAACAAGTCCGGGATATCCGCCAGAGATATCGCCGCTACTCTTATAAAAGATCTAATACAAGAGAGCTTGCCAGAGAGTTCGGAGTATGTTGCAACGCAATACGCGATATCGTCAAAGGCAAGAGATGGCATCACATTTCCACCTGTCTTGAATAAATCTGACTTTGTGCGGAGGTTTATATAAAGGGGGAGTTTGGCAACAGAACCCAGGTTTGGGGAACGCCAGAAGAGTTTGAGTCTGATCCAACCAGGGAAGAACCTTACGGACTAAGAAGTCTCATACGTGGTAGGGAGACTTTCTACTATTTGGATGAGGCTACTCTATTACGAACCTGGAAGACCCAAACTACCCATCTTTACTACGCCAGCCAAATGCTCCCGCATGAGGGGCATACTCTCATCAATGCGGAGGTTATGCGCACACCAGCCGGGCTCTATCTCTACTACAGCACGGTTCAGGAGCCTATGAAGCCTTCCCTTCAGAAGGGGGGAAAGCATGCCTGGGGGCTAGAAGCATCGACGATTATTCGACGTACTTTATGCCCTAACTCTTTATCGTGGCTAGAGTTACTGCTTGACCGATACCCCGATCATGTGGTAGAATTCACTTCTCTAGACGTGTTCAGGGGAGTCATACCCAACTTCAATGCCATCTTCTGGGAATGTCGTAATTACTAAAGGAGTTCCAGATCATGCCGCGAGTTTTACCCAAAACTCTGAGTGCTTTCGTCGCGCATGGAGTAGACCTATCATGGGAGCAAGGACAAGAGGAGGCTCTGGGCAATTGCCCTTTCTGTGGACGTGATAGGAAGTTTTCAGTCAATGTGTCCAGTGGTCAATGGCGGTGCTTTATCTGCGGTACAGGATCGGAAAAGGGCGGAGGGAATGTCGTATCTTTCCTCCGCTATTTATGGGAGGAGTCGGACAAATCGACGAACGGAGCATCCAAGGATCTGGTAACGGACCGGCATTTCCTTTACCCGGAGACAGTGAACCACTGGGGGGTTTGCCAATCGGTTTCAAGTGGGGAGTGGTTAGCGCCAGCGTACAGTGTCCCGGACCGAAAATTGAATCAACTCTATCGCTGGGTCATGGACGCTAACTCCGGCAAGAGACGACTCTTCGCTACTCCAGGATGCAATCATCAGATCTACGGGCTCCAGAACTGGGACGATACCAAACCGGACGTTTACATCCTTGAGGGAATCTGGGATGCAATGGCATTCTGGGAAGTATTGAGGGCAGCCAAGACCGACGATGATGGCAACTTGACCCTGACAGGGATAGAAGCCAACAGTCTCCTGGCGAAGGCGAATGTAATAGGAGTACCGGGCTGCAACGTGTTCAACGAGCAATGGGTGTCCATCCTGGCTGATAAGAACGTCACTTTCATTTTCCATTCCGACCATCCGAAAACCCTTCCCAACGGCAAGACAGTTCCACCAGCCGGATTCAACGGTCTGAAGAAGTCTATCGAGACGGTTGCCAGAGTAGCCGAATGCCCTCCACGATTGGTTAGCTACCTGGACTGGGGGCGAGACGGATACGACAGAACCAAAAAGTCCGGGTACGACGTAAGGGATGCCCTGGCTGAGGGCAACACGATGCCCGAGCGGGTAGTGATCCTCCAAGAACTGCTGTCTATGATCAAGCCGGTGCCCGCAGAGTGGGTGCCGGGGCGAACGATAGCCCAAGGAGCGGGCGGTACTGAGATTGTCTGCCGACCGTGCAAGAGCTGGGAGGAGCTGGTCAACCAGTGGAAGAAGGCAATGGATTGGTTTGATGGATTGGACCGGGCACTAGCCAATATGCTGGCTTCCGTAGCGTCTACGCCTTGCGCAGGCGAACAATTGTGGTTCAAGGTGATTGGTCCTGCCTCTTGCGGTAAATCCACGCTCTGTGAGGCTCTCAGCGTCAATAAACGGTACATCATGGCTAAGAGCACTATCCGGGGATTCCACAGCGGTTACAAGTCCGACAAGGAGGGTAAGGAGGATCACAGCTTGCTCGTTCTGCTGAACAATAAAACACTGGTCACGAAAGACGGCGATACACTCCTACAGGCGCCGAACCTTACTCAAATCCTGGCAGAGGGGCGGGACGTTTACGACCGGGTAAGCCGGACCCANTTACAAACACGGCGTGCAGCGGGACTACGAAGACCTCAATATGACCTGGCTTCTGTGCGGAACAAACTCTCTGCGTTCCCTGGATTCATCCGAACTGGGTGAACGGTTTCTCGATAGCGTCATTGTTGAGGAGATCGATGAAAGCAGGGAAGCGGATACGGCTCTTCGCGTAGCCTATNCGGGCTCTGAAGGAAAGCTGTCTGGCTGCCAGTCAGAAGCGGGAAGAGAAAGAGAAGACCCTTGCAAAGCAGATGACTGGTGGATATGTTGAGTACCTTCGTCAGAACGTCCACGAGCTGGCGGCACAACTTCAGGACCATTTCCCGGACCGCTACTTGGTGCGTTGCCGGGATCTAGCCAAACTCGTTTCCATCCTACGGGCTAGACCCAGCAGCCGGCAAAAGGAAAAGGCGGAAAGGGAAATGTGCTACCGGCTCACGAGCCAGCTAACCCGCCTGGCAGTGTACCTGACGATAGTGCTTAACAAGAAGGAAGTGGATGCCGAGATCATCCGGCGGGTGACAAAGGTAGCCTTTGATACGGGAAGGGGTATCGGTCTTGAGATCATCAAGGCTATCCACGAGACGGACGGAGGCAAACTGAACTTCCACGGGGTAATGCTCAAGACCAAACACGGGGAGAAAGAAGAGAGGCAGCAGCTTTTCTTCATGACCCAGATCAAAGCATTGGATATTGAAACGGTCAAGAATATCAAGTACTACCGGCTCTCCAAAGGTCTTGAAGAGCTGTACAATATGTGCCTAAGCGGAGCCAAGGTATGAATTCCCCCGAGTGGGAAGACATGCTGTTGATACTCGGGCTCCTGGTAGTGCTGGGCATGTGCTATTTCATAAAGGCTAATTGGGACGACTAAAGGAGGTTAAATTGCATCCATTGAATTGGTTCTGGGAGATGGCTGCCAGGTTAATAAAACACTTGGACGGCATCTGCCAGCCAGCCGAATGCCCTCACTGTAAGGAAGAGAGTGAGAAAGAGATCAAGGAGATGTACCAGGACATTGGAGGTGAAGGATAGTGTGCCCGTGCGGATCTACAGACTTCGGTGAAGTGCTTTGCGGATTCCCCGGCATGTATGGTTACAAGTGCCCAGCATGTTATTTTGTCAGGTGGTATTCGGTATATGACAAGAAACCATCAGACCAAACATACAACTGGGTATTATATGCTCAGCGACGTGTAACCAGGTACATAACTGGTTTCTCATGGTGGCAAGAATTGTATGATAGCCGGTCAGATTGGCACACTGTGGACTTGGAAAGAGAACCTCAGTTATTAACGGGAAATGTGAATGGAGCAACTAGAACCAAGACTGTTAATGTCTACTGGCTATACCCCGGCACAGATACGCCATGCATATGGCTACGATGGTGTGGCTCTAACCGGAACGGGAGAGACAATAGCCATCATAGACTCGGGGGATGCTCCGAACTTGAGACAGGATCTAGACTCATTCGATTCCCGGTTTGGATTGCCTCCCGCTAATCTCACAATGGTCAATGAGCTTGGCGGTCCTACCTCAACCGGGGACCTGTTTGGTATTCTCGGCTGGAACCTGGAAATAACCCTGGACGTGGAGTGGGCTCACGCTATGGCGCCGGGTGCTCGCATCCTATTCGTCCAGGCTTTCACACCGCTACCAGTCGATTTGTTAACGGCGGTACAGTACGCCACAACTCACGGCGCCAATGTCGTTTCCATGTCATGGGGAGGACCAGAAAATGTGGGATTGGAACAGTTTGATACCATATTCAACGCTGATTGTGGTTTTGTTGCTTCTAGTGGTGATAGTGGTCCAGGCGTCATATATCCTGCATCTAACCCGCAAGTGCTCGCGGTTGGAGGAACGACTCTTAATGGCAGTAGATTACAGGAGTCGCCTTGGCGAGGAAGCGGTGGTGGACAGAGCACAATTTACCAGGGAAGAACTGTACCAGATGTGGGATTCGATGCAGACCCAGCAACCGGAGTCCAAGTCTACTGCACTAGCCCAAACATCTTCCAGCCGGTGGGAGGGGGCTATGTCACTATCGGAGGCACGAGCCTTGGAGCGCCAGCGTGGGCGGGACTCGTCGCCTGTGCAGACCAGTCAGCCGGATTCACCATCACAAACTTACCTGCCTGGGTGTCAGGTCTTCCGGGTGACGATTTTAACTACATCGGAGGGCTTACCGGAAGAGGAACGCCCCGAGCAAACTTGATTGAGGACGTAGCGGACAGCGTGTTTGTCCGAAGTGAGTATGAACTGATTCTCTTCAGAGAGCCAGACGCCGGGGGATTCACTAACTGGATGGAGGCTCTCTCTACTGGTAGACTGAGCCGGTCCCAGGTGGATGAGGCTATCCGTTCTTCGCTTGAGGCTGATGTTGTGACGGTGGAGTTGCTGTACAATCAACTTCTCCACAGAGCGCCGGATCAGCCCGGACTCGCTTTCTGGGTAGAAGAACTACAGGCGTTCGGGAAACAAGCAGTCATTGACGGCATCATTCACTCGCAGGAGTACGCAAGTGGGGGATAGATGAAACGTCAAAGGTGTTCCTAAAAACCGATAGGGGGTGTCTATGTCGATTGAGAAGACCACTGAGGCGGCTATAACCCAGGTAAAGCTTGGGGAGTTGAAGAATGCTTTCCANTATGATCGCCAGCGCTTGTGAATCTGAGGTGGGTAAGAACGTCCAGACTTACAGCATCGGGCTACTGATGCCTGGCAGGGCAACGGTGGTGGCGAACGCTCTGGAGCAACTGGCTTTTCGGCTTCAAGGAGAGGCAGGAAAGTTACGAAGACTGTTTGATTGACTCGCTTAATATAGGTATAACTAACTACCTAACTAAACACACCATCTCTCTCCTACAGAGATTTGGTGCCATGAACTAGCAAAACCCCACGAGCGAAATCCAGAAGTTCGGCTATTGTCGCATCATTTTTCATACGGTTGGCCAGTTGCGAAATGACCTGGATGTTGCCAACACGATACCCGAGAGTCGAATTTACCCGGTCTATGCTAGGGGAATTCCGACAACCAGAGGTAGTGTAGTCTAAGGGGATTCCCAAATAGCAACAAATCGGAGGTAAAGGTATGTCTCGTTCTTGTATGGAGTGTTCTATTCCAATTTGTCTAGCTCGGATTCTGGAGCTACGAAACATTCTCTGCCGGGGGCTAAGAGGCTGTTTCATTGTGCGTGGTTGCCGCTGTCTCTTCGTAGTTCTTACAGTTGGCATGGAGGTCCCTAATAGTAGGTATATACATACCTTATACAACGCACCATCTCCGTCCCCCTAAAAGAGATTGGTTGTATAATAACGGCGGGTAGCAGACCAGTCAACCTCAATAATTTTCGCGGAGAAAAACATGAAGCGAATTCCAGAGGAATGCCAGTCAACAGAGTACGGTATACCTTGTGGACAACCGGTTAAGTACTACATAAAAGCAGACTCGGTTGCTCCTCATTTTTGTTGCGAGGAGTGCGCCCAAGCTTGGAAGAAGCTTAAGCTAACGGGATTCCATGTTGCGGAGATTGCACTAGGTGAGGAGTGGTATGAGTGATCCGAAGCGATTCCGGCGGTTTGCCAGCCTGATACACGAGACTTTCCCCGACACGTCGATGAGGATTGCCGATGTTGCCGGGGGCAAGGGTCATCTTCAGGCTGCCCTGCGCCAGCTAGGCTATGAGAGCGTGGTGTCGTTCGATAAGCGCCGGGGATATTCCAAACGGCAAAGGCAGAAGTTCTACCGATACCAGTGGTTTGACTGTCGAAAGATGGCCGGAGAGTTTGACCTGGTTGTGGGCATGCACCCAGACAGCGGAACCGATCACATAATTGAGTACGGGCGTATCAACCGAGTGCCGTTTGTTGTCTGCCCTTGCTGTGCCATACCGAGCGCTAGCACGTTCTGGGGCAGTCTCAGTGCCTACAAGGACTGGCTGGAGCATTTGGAGAAGCTGGCAAAGGCTGCCGCCAATGAGGTAATCATCAAGGATTTGGGAATCGCGGGACGGTCGGTAGTCCTAATCGGGAGGTAAA
>OCOJ01037741.1_pt2 | contig 11400 bp, 16 predicted proteins | sample 1539251 | NCBI WGS metagenome assembly OCOJ01 (sample SAMN01911457, study PRJEB22624) | soil metagenome | biome: Soil | place: Malaysia | collected 2012-04-30 | depth RA_metagenome m
CCCCAAGGGATTCTCGTTCGACGCCATCTTGATCATGCGGACGCCGCTTTCCCGCTCGGCTTGGCGTAACGGCTTTCCCGGCGTATACGCCCCAAGCGCCCGAACGTGTTCGGGTACCAACTCCTCAAACTTGCTCATCGCCTTCCTTTGTACCACGAGCCGGCCGGGGCCCACGTCGTGCCTTGGCCGACGCCATGTTCTTCAGTCGCAGCACCTCTGAGGAGGTCAAAGTGCGCCACTTGCCGGGCTCGACATCCAGCTCCAGAGCGCCATAGCGCACGCGCTTGATCTTTTCTACATGGTGCCCGACCTGCTCGAACATTCGGCGGATCTGCCGGTTGCGGCCCTCGATGAGGGTGACCTCGAACCACGGGTTGGGCGCATCGCGCGCCAGTTGGATGCGCGCCGGCGCCGTTCTCACAAGGCGCTTCCGGCCGTGCTTGTCCTCCAGCGCAATAGTTACGCCCGAGCGCAGCTTGCCCAGAGCTTCGGCGCCGGGCTTGCCCGCAACCTTTACCAGGTACGTCTTGGGCACGTGCGAGGAAGCGTGCATCAGCTTCTGCGCCAGGTCGCCATCGTTCGTGAGCAAAACCAGGCCTTCGCTGGCGTAATCGAGGCGACCGACCGGGTAGACGCGCGCTCCGACTCCGCGTAGCAGATCCATGATGGTGGGCCGCCCTTCGGGGTCGGTGACGCTGGTTACGTAACCGCGTGGCTTGTTGAGGAGGAGGTAGACGTGGCGTTCGGGGGCGCGCAGCAGCTTCCCGTCCACGCGAATGTGGTCGCGCTCAGGGTTAGCCTTGGCGCCCAGTTGCGTCACCGTCTGCCCGTTGACGGAAACGAGCCCGGCGGTGATCAATTCCTCGGCCTTGCGGCGCGACGTGACGCCGGCAGCNGACGCCGGCAGCGGCGATGATCTTCTGCAGACGCTCTTCGGGCATGGTGGTCGGGCGCCAAGCGCGCGTGTCACGAATCAGCGGCGGTGACTTCGGCAGCACGCGGCTCGCCGAGTTCGACGACCGTGCGGCGCTCGGGCTCAGCCTGCACCTCGGCAGCGGCGGTCGGCTCAGGTGGGACGTCGGGCACCCCGGTTGCGTCCGCGACAGGCGCCGCCGGCTCGAACATATCCACCTGCAGAGACGCGGCGGCGAGCTTCTCGAACTCCTCCACGCTGGGCAGTTCGCCGATGTCGCCCAAGCCGAAGCGCAGCAGGAAATCCTTGGTGGTGCGATAGAGGATGGGCCGTCCGATCACCTGCTTGCGTCCAGCGGTGGTGATGAGCTTGCGGTCGAGCAGAGTGGCGATGACGCCACTGGAATCAACACTGCGAATCTCGCTGATCTCAGGGACGGTGATGGGTTGTTTGTAAGCGATGACCGCCAGCGTCTCCAGTGCCGGCAGCGAGAGCCGTACCGGCGGCTTCAGGTTGCGCGCGAATCCACGCACCACGTCGTGATGCTCGGGCTTGGTGGACATGCGATATCCACCGGCGACCTGGCGGATTTCCATGCCGCGGTCGCCGGCCGCGTAGTCGGCGACCAACTCTTCGACTGCCGAACGCAGCACTGCTTTCATCTGCGCGGCATCAGGCTCCGCGCCGTTCTCGGTGGATTGCGCCGCCGCTCGCAGATCGTCTTTGAGCACAGCCAGCATCTGCTCCAGTGTGACCGGCTCTTCTGCCGCGTAAATGATGGCTTCGATTTGTGACTTTAAGCTCATTCGCTCTTGGCTCTCAGCTCTTAGCTGTTGGCTTGAACTTCAAATCCGACGCTCGAAACTCGAAACCTGACACTCGAAACTACTTCCAGTCGTCCCGCACTGCGGCTTCGCCCACGATCGTGTCAAACATCGCGTGCTTTTTCACCAGAATGTCGCCGAAGACGCGGTCCTGCCGCAGCAAGATCGCCTGCAGCCTGACAAGTTCCAGTAACGCCAGGAAGGCGCAGATCACCGCGTTGCGCGAACGTGTGTATTGCAGCAGCGACTTCAGCCGCACCGGCCTCTCTTCCAGCATCAGACGCCGGCGGATGTAGTCAATCATCTGCGCCACCGNTCACGGATTCTTCATCCACATGCAACACGGGACGCGCCTTGGCCCGCTCAAGAATCTGCCGGAACGAGCGCACCAGATCGACCACGTCGGCGGCCAGCTCAGGCTCAGTGCCTTCGTCGTCCTTGAATTCCTTAAGCGCCGGGTTGGACCAGGTGGCATCCTCGATCTGCTGCTTCTGCAGGAGCATCTGCGCGGCGTTGCGAAATTTCTCGTGTTCCAGAAGCCGCTGTACGAGATCAACGCGTGGATCTTCCTCTGCCGGAGCCATGGGATCGCGCGGCAAAAGCATGCGCGATTTGATCTGGATCAGCACCGCCGCCATGTAAATGAATTCGGCGGCGACGTTGACATCCAACTGCTTCATGCGCTCGACGTAGGCCAGGTACTGGGCCGTGATCTGCGCGATAGGGATGTCGTAAATGTTGATGTCCTGCTTGCGGATCAGGTCGAGCAGCAGGTCAAGCGGGCCGTCGTAAACTTCGCCGACGGTGATGGCGAAGGGAAAATCGCTGGCGGCCCCGGCGCCGCGGTTCAGCGTGTTAGTGACTTCCGGCATCCTGAAACTATGGTCCCCCGGCGCCCTGGGCAGGCGATGCGTCCTGCTTGGACATCTTCATCGCCTCGCGCACCTCGTTCATGGTGGCCTCGGCGACGCTCGCCGCCCGGGCGGAGCCTGCTTCGAGGATATCCCAGACTTGCTTCGGATTATCCTCATATTTTTTTCGCCGCTGCTGGAGGGGGGCCAGCCGGGTCACCATGGCGTCGGCCACCCAGCCTTTGCACTCGATGCAGCCGATGCCGGCGCTGCGGCAGCCNGGCGTCCACCCTGGCTAGGGTCTCCTGATTGCTGAAGATCTTGTGCAAATCGCCGACCGGGCATACGTCCGGGTTTCCCGGATCGCTGCGGCGCACACGCGCCGGGTCGGTGACCATGGTCTTCAGCTTCTGCCGCAGGCTCGCCTCAGGCTCGCTCAGCAGGATGGTGTTGTTGTAGGACTTCGACATCTTGCGACCGTCGGTGCCGGGGACCTTTGCTGCCGGCGTGAGCAGCGGCTGCGGTTCCGGGAAAACGTCGCGTCCGCGATGCTGGTAGAAGCCGTTGAAGCGGCGGGCGATCTCGCGCGAGATCTCGACGTGTGGTACCTGGTCTTCGCCCACAGGCACGTAGTCTGCCTTGTAGATCATGATGTCGGCCGACTGCAGCACGGGATAGCCGAGAAAACCATAGGTCCCCAGGTCTTTGTCCTTGATGTTCTCCCGTTGCTCCTTGTAGGTGGGGACGCGCTCCAGCCAGCCCAGCGGCGTGATCAGCGAGAGCAGAAGGTGCAGCTCGGCGTGCTGCGGCACGTGCGACTGAATGAAGATGGTCGAGCGCTCAGGGTCAAGCCCTGCCGCAAGGTAGTCGAGCATGACCTCGATCGAATTCTGCTTCACCGCCGAGGTGTCGGCATAGTCGGTAGTCAGCGCGTGCCAGTCGGCAATGAAGAAGAAGCAGTCATACTTGTCCTGCAGCCCCACCCAGTTGGCCAACGCGCCCAGGTAGTTGCCCAAATGCAACTTTCCGGTGGGGCGCATGCCACTCAGCACGCGCGGTTTTTTGCCGGTACCCATCAAGAAATAATCCTGAGAAGAGTCGAGAAGAAGTTCATGAAAGGCGCTTCCAGGATCCGGATGATATTGCCGCCCACGAGAAACAAAAGCAACAGACCGAACACTCCAACACGGTCGTAGATCGCCAAGGCCGTTCCTGAGAGAGCATGGCGGAGGACGTGACTGCCATCCAGCGGCGGAACTGGAATCATATTGAAAACGGCCAACAAGACGTTGATTTGAAGTGCGGCCAGAAACAGCAGAAACAGAGGCTCAGCCGCGCTACCCAGCAATCCCTGTCCGCGGACGACGATGGCGAGCATCAGCACGGATCCGGTCGCCACTAGCAGGTTACTTACAGGACCTGCGACAGAGGTCATGATGTCAGCGCGGATGTGATTCCTTCCAAAATTGAGGGGGTTAACCGGAGTGGGTTTGCCCCAGCCGATCAGCGGCATCCCGGTGATGAGTGCGATCACCGGAAGCACAAACGTGCCGATCGGGTCGATGTGGTAGATGGGGTTCAGTGTGATGCGCCCGAGCATGCGTGCAGTAGGGTCACCGTAGCGAGACGCTGTCCAAGCGTGCGCCGACTCGTGCACGCTGATGGCGAAAACAAGCACCGCGTACTGAACGAACACCTGGAAGGGATCAAGATGCATGCAGCGCAATTTGATGGTATCACGGCGCTGACCCGGCCGAAGGGCAGACCCATCGCCCCGGGCTACTTCTGCACCAGGGTCACCTGATGGTTGCCGACGACGGCGGAGTCGATGCGGTCGGGCATCCAAAATCGTGAGTCAATGCCGATCTCAGGGTGCTTCGGCTTGATGTAGCGGTCGACGAAGAATTGCAGGGCCATCTGCGGGACTNTCGATGCCATCGAGGGACACGCTATCGACGTGAACGTGCGCCACGCCTCGTTCTCCGTGGGCGTGGGTCGCCACCTGCACCTGGTGCACGCCGCTGAACAACGCCAGCAGCGGGTTCATGGAGCGGCTGCCCTGCGTGATCTGGTCAAAATCGACCCGCGCGTCCGCGTTGACCACACCGGGCAGTCCTTCCAGGCGCACGCGCTGCACGCCTCGCGGCAACTGCACGNACGGCCCCCGATTGGACATAAGCGTTTACTTCGTCTTCGGTGAGCACGGTTGGTGTTGGATCGGGCCTTGCCGTCTGAGCATTGGTCTCGAGGTGGTCCAGCTTTCGTTCCATGCTCCGAGCAGCGGGACTGGCGGCGGTCGAGGCAGTCTGCTGCGGGAATACAAGAGCAACAGAGAGCGCCAGTGTAAATACCGGGATTGCGGTGCGGAGGATGGTCATCTTCCAAGTGCCGCCTGCGTCTCCGACGCGGAGAGCGGGTTGACGCGCGGCTCCTCCAACGTGCCGGAGACCGAGTAGCCGTGCGAATTTCGGCTCGTCAACCTGATCTCCAGGTGGCCCAGCGATGCCGTCCCACTCACCGCGTAGATGCCGTCGGCAGTCTCGATTCTGCTTTGCTGGAACTCCAGGCGGCGATTCCGCAGAAGGGCGTAGCCAGTGAAGCGTTTCAGCCGCAAGGGGGTGCCGTCTTCGTTCAGCGCCACATGTTGCAAGGCGCCGTTCTGCCAGTCGAAATCGAGCGTGCCTTGGGCCGACTNCCGCCAGTTCGGCGGCGCTCCACCCCCCGAGATCGAGCTTGAACTTGCCGCTGCCTGTGCCGGTCGCCCAGGCATCGTGCATCAACGCGCTCACTTGGGGAAGTGCGACATGCTCCAGGGTCCCTGAGCCGCTGTATACGGGCGTGTCACCGGTGAAATCGGCGCTCCATTCTGCGCGCAGTTTGCCGCCTAGCACCTCGGTTCGGATATCCGACAGCCGCAGCTTATGGTTTCGCAGTTCCACCTGGGCGTTGACGTGATGAAGCTCCAGCCCTTTGAGCACGGCGTAATCCGCCCGGAAGTGCCCTTGGGCGGTGAACTTCTCGATGCTCGCGCTGGTGTCCCCGGCCAGGGCGCGATACCAAGGCATCCGCTGAAGTCGCGGGTTGAGCAGGCGGTTCAGTTCCTCGAGCGAGACTTCGCCGGAGTGCAGGTCGAAGCGAACCGGGCAGGGCTGCGCCGGATAGCAGTTCCGCGGCAGCACCAGCGAGCCATCCACCGACGTGTGGCTGCCGGCAAACGTGGCCGCCAGATTTTCGACCTGTACCTGATCCGGCAGCAGGATGGCGTTGGCGAGGCGCACATGGACGGGCCTTTGAACCCCCGCCAGCGGCACGGCCACATTCCGCAATTGCATCGAGCCGGTGCTGATCGGCGGCGTAAACCCTCTCCAGTTGCCAGCGATCTGCAAGTCCACCCTGGCGCTGCCGCTGGCTTCCAGGGCGGGGGCACGCAGTCCCAGGCCGCGAGCCACCCGGAACAGGCGCTGGATCTCGGCATCACCCTGCACCCCCAGGTTGTAATCGGTGGCAGAAAGCGAGGCTTGGACCGCGGCCGGGGCGGTCCCGCCTAGCGACACCGGGAACGGTGCCAGCACTAAACGCAGGCCGTCGCCAATGGCGGAGGGCACCGCATCATGGTGGTGACGACGGTNCGTCAGACAGGCCCCGCCCTTGACAACCCCGGCCGCCGGCGGGGCACCCCCTAGGCTTTTCCTGTGCGAGTTCAAACTTGATTGCACCCAGTTTCAGTTCCTGTCCAAAGACTCCCGAGCGCAAGATGAAGTCGCTCGTGCGGCCCTCGCCAGTCCAGCCTTGCTGGCCGGACCCGGTGCGGTAGGCGAATTCCGCATCGAGAGCGCCCGCAGCGGTCAGGTCCGGAGGCAGCGCAAACTTGGCATGACGCGCCAGGCGAGCCAGTTCCGCCATCGGCACCTGCTGAACCACCAGGGCCAGGTCGCACTGCCCGTGCCCCAGCAGGTTAATAAGACTGCCGGTCATGACCACTGCGCCGTTCTGGGTGCGGCAGTTGAGGCGGGAGAGTCCCTGAGTTTGCCAGTGGTACTCTGCGGTGCAGCTTCCGGCAAGACGCAGGGTGTCCGGGATGATGATGTCGTAGCGGCGGAAGTCCTCGATCGATCCCGAGCCGTTCAGCTTCAGGTCCCGGGGAGTGCCGGTGAGGGCCGCTACCAGGTCCACCGAACCGCGCCAGCCGCGGTCGCGGCCCCACACCAGGCGCGTAAGTTGTCCGAGCTGAGCCTGGCGCAGGGAGATACGCAGGCGCAAAGGTGTCTCCACCGGGCGTGCCGCGCGGCCAAAGGCCCCAGCGATTTCGAACGTTCCGGTATCGCTGAGGCTGGCATCGGAGCGCATGGGACGCGCGCGCAGCCGCAGGTTCCATTCCTGCTCGGAAGCCAGCCATAGCGAGAAATCCGCTTCGCTCAGGGCGTAGGGCGTTTTCTCCACCCCGGACTTGAAGTTGATACGGCCGCCCTCACCCTGCAAATAGGGGAAGTGCAGACGCGACTCCGGCCGCGTCTGGGCGGAGGGTGCCAGGGGCGTGCGGCTGGCGCTCAGGAGCAGCGACTGCAGGTTCCATCGTCCATCCTGACGGCGCACGAGGTTGAGACTCCAGGGCTGGGCACCGATTGGGGACTTGAGAGTCAGCGAACTGATCTCCGGTCGCCAGCGCCAGAGGGAACTCCACCGCAGGTTGGCCGTGACCTCGTCGGCGCTCAGCAGCGGTTCTGCGCTGAACGCCGGGTCATCCTGCACGACGAACCCTTTCAATTGGAAACCGGGCTGAGGAAAAAGCCGAAGGCTGACCTCGCGCACGCTGACTTGCCGCCCCAGTCCTGCGCCGATCGCCTCGACCAGGCTTTTCCGGAAGCTGTTCAGCTTGATCAGCGGTGGCACGAACACGAGCGCGAGCGCGACGCCAGCCGCGAACGCGATCCGCCGGATGGGGCGGCCTAGGAGCATCAATACACCAGCTTCAGCATGCGCCGCCAGCGGGTCTGGGTCGGGAAGTGCACAATCACTCGAAGTACGAACGCTACGCGGTCCGGAATGCTGGTCTTGTGGTACTGGTCCGCAGGTGTCTCGAACGACCAGTAGATAAACATAGGGCGGCCAATGATGTTTTCCCGCGGTATAAATCCCCAGTAGCGGCTGTCGTAGCTGACGTCGCGATGGTCGCCCATGGCGAAGTAGCTGTCCGGCGGCACCACCAGGTCGCCATCCTGGACGTAGTTCGGCATCAACAGGTGCCAGCCCGGGGTCACGGTGCCCATGGTGGGCGGCACCGCCGGAAAGTTGTCGCGATAATCATTGTAGTTGGCGGGGTCGTGCAAGACGTAGGGCTCGTCCAGTTTCTGCCCATTGCGGTACACTTCGCCGTCACGCAGGTGGATGAGGTCCCCGGGGATACCGATGATGCGCTTGACCACGTACAAGCCCGGTTCCGCCGGCGAGAGGAAGACCACAATGTCACCGTGATGGACTTGGCGATAGGGAACCAGCGGTCCCGTCCAGCGCGTTCGTGGGGCCAGGGTGACGCGGTCCACGAACACGTGGTCGCCGATGAGCAGCGTGTTCTCCNGTGTTCTCCATGGAACTGGAGGGGATCTCGAAGGCCTGCAGGTTGAAGGTGATGATGAACAGCCCCACTACCAGCACGAGGGCCACCGAAGCGATGAACTCGGGGGTGGTCTCGCGCTTCTTGTCCGGCTTCGCCGAGTCTCTTTTGGTATTCATCACCGGCAGCTTCGAGTCCTATCGTACGATGCGCAACGTGCGGTTCCAGCGTGTGTCCTGGAACAGGTGGGTCACGCCATACAGGAAGACGGAAAGTTTACCACCCCAAGCGCCGGAGGCCTCCGCCGCCGTGCGCGGCGTGCGCAGCGACCAGTAGATCAGCAGCGGGCGCCCGACAATGTTCTGCCGCGGTACGCATCCCCAATAGCGGCTGTCCAGGCTTTCATCGCGATTGTCCCCGAGCACAAAGTAACGGTCGGGAGGGACAGTCAATTCTCCATTCCGCACTAACCGGTGCAACTGCTCCCACCAGCGTGGCTCCATGTTGGCGCTGGGTATATCGGTCAACGGGAAGTCATCGCGGAAGCGGTCGAACCCCGGCCGAGTATGGATGACGTAACTCTCCTTGAGTGGGACGCCGTTGACCAGCACTCGACCATCCACCAGGCGCACATGGTCCCCCGGCAGTCCGATCACACGCTTAACGAAGTGCTGCTGCGGGTGCACGGGATAACGGAAGACAACGATGTCTCCCCGCCGGATCGGGGCGTAAGGCAAGATTCCGCCCCAGCTGCCGCCGTGACCGTAGTGGACCTTGTCCACCAGCAAGTAGTCGCCGATGAGCAGCGTGTTTTCCATAGACTCGGATGGGATCTGAAATGCCTGCACCAGGAAGGTGATGACGAACACGGCGATCACTACGGTGACGGCCAGAGACTGCAGGGACGACGGCCATCCCGGCTTGCGCAGCGCTGGTTGGGCTGGGGGCGCCGCGGTCTCGGTGACCGGCTGCTCCAGCACGTCGCTCATGCGGNGGTCCTGTGCGCCCTGCGCCTTGACTACCATGGTTCGCAACTGCTCCAGGGCTTCCTTCGCTGCCCGCTGTTCCGCTCTCTTCTTCGTCGACCCCTCGGCGCGGCTCACCAACAGAGGCTTGCCGTTTCCCCCACCGTTCAGAACGCGCAGCTCAACGGTAAACGTCTTCTTGTGCTCCGGCCCCCGCTCCTGGACAACGGTGTAGGATGGCTGCGGCCGGCCGGTGGCCTGCAGGAATTCCTGCAACGCCGACTTGTGGTCCGTGACCGCGAAACCGGCTTCGCTCTGTTCGCCCAGGCGTTGCAGTTCCGGGTCCAGCACCTTGCGGACGATCAGTTCCCGCACTTTTTCCATGCCAGCGTCGAGATAGAGCGCGGCCAGCACCGCCTCCAGCGCATTTACCAGCAGGGCGTGTTTGGCACGGCCGCCGCTTTTTTCCTCTCCGCGTCCCAGGCGCAGATAGCGTCCGAGCTCCAGTCCCTCGGCCACCTGTACCAGGTGTCGGGCGCTGACGAGGTGCGCCCGCAGCTTGGACAATTGTCCTTCCTGATACTGGGGGAAGCGCTGGAACAGCTCCTGGCTGGTGACGAATCCCAGGACGGCATCGCCCAGGAACTCCAACTGCTCGTTGTCGCGCACACCGGAGGAGGCGTCTCGCGCCTCGAGCTCGTGGGCGTGGGAGCTGTGTGTTAGCGCCTGCTCCAGCAGCGCAGGACGCCGGAAGTGGTGTCCCAGGGCCGCCTGCAGCGCCGTGATTTCATCGACTTTCATCTCCATCGATAGCAAAAAGTGTTCCAGTGGCGTTCCTATTTGGGTTGTACCACCTCCGGTTCCGGCTGATTGCTCTTGGGAGTGGGATTGGAGGCCGCACCGCCAGCCGCCAGTTGTTTGAGCCGGCTCTGCTCGTTCTTGGCCATGTTCGCCACCGGCGACCCAGCTGGCGCCAGAGCCATGGCGGTGGTAATAGCGGCGCTAGCTTCGGCGTACTTGTTCTGATGGTCGAGCGCCAGTGCCAGGCGGTACCAGACGATGGGATCGCCCTTGCCCACCGGACCGTCCGTCGCCTTGCGCAGGTCCTGCTCGGCGGCCGCGTAGTTCTCTCGCTCCATTTCCGCCTTACCCAGCGCCCCGTAGGCCATGGAGCTTACCTCGTCTTTGAACAGTTGTATCTGCTGCGGGGTGGCACTGGGCGCCAGCACGTAATTGCCGGTGCGGATGTTCTCCAGGGCGCGTTGGGCGTCGGTGATTGCTTCCTTCAGACGTTCGTCGCGATCGATGTCAGTCGACCGCGTGCGCTCCGCCAGCACGGTCGCGTTCATCGACAGGGCGAAGACATTGTCGGGGTCATACTGCAGCACCTTGCGTCCCATGTCGAGGGTCTTATCGCCGTTGTCCGCCTTCTGATATTTGTTCATCACCTGCTGGTACGCGATGGGCAGCAGCTCGCTTTTGGGGAACTTTGCCTCGAACTGGTGCGCTAAGTCCTCCGCAGCCTGGGGAGTGGGAGCATTGGCGACCGCCATGTACCGGTCATACTCCTCCGGGGTCTTGTAACCGGGCATATGCTTCCCCTTGGGATTGGTGAGGTTGGCCGGCGGCGGGGCAGGCTGCTGGTTCGCGTTCTGGGCGCCGGTCGGCGGATTGGAACCTTGCGTATTGGCGGGCGGGTTCGAGGTCTGGGCCGCCGCCATGGCCGTGAGCAACAGCAGGGCCCGAACCAACAATTTTGATGAAATCATCGCTTCACCTGTTCTCGTATGCCGATTTTCATAACAACGAACAAAGTGTCATCCTGAGCGACCGAAGGGAGGGAAAAATCTATGTATTTTCCCTTAAATGCATAGATCCCTCGCTACGCTCGAGAGGACACAACTTAAATTCCGGGCGAAATCACGATCATTAGCAGCTTCGACGATCATTGTTGTTTCTTCTCATCCGGTGCGCCTGCCGCAGGACGCGTTCCGGCAGGCGGCTCGTAGGGTTGCCGCAATCCCCGCTCCGCCGCTGCTTTGGTATCCGGCCGGTCGTCTCCGGCGGCCAGGGCCGCACGATAGTGTTTCAGTGCCTCTTCCCGGCTCTCCTGCAGATCCAGGATGCGCGCCAGATAGATATGGGACCAGGCAACCATCCTGGGTTCGCGGGCGACCTCCAGCGTGCGTTCGAAGTAGGTGCGTGCCCCTGGCATGTCGCGGCCGAGGGTCGCTGCCCGCGCCAGAATGAACAACGCCCGCGCGTGGTCCTGCTGGGGATCTGCCAGCGCCTCGTC
>OCOJ01047066.1_pt1 | contig 11397 bp, 11 predicted proteins | sample 1539251 | NCBI WGS metagenome assembly OCOJ01 (sample SAMN01911457, study PRJEB22624) | soil metagenome | biome: Soil | place: Malaysia | collected 2012-04-30 | depth RA_metagenome m
CAGCCTCGGCGCCTGGGTGTAGGCCCCCTTCTGTAGCGGCTGAAGGTTCGCCTTCCCGTACTTCTCCGAGTCAAGCGTCGCCAACCTCAGGGCGCCGTCCAGGTCCAGCATCGCCACCCCCAGCCTGTCTATCTTCGTGGACTTGTCGTCTGCTACTTGGGTGGCAGTCCCGACTATCTTGTCGGCAAGGTCGTACCGGGAAGCGGTGGTCGGGTCCCGGATGAGGCTAGCAAGGGTCTCGTCCAGGCCCACCATATTCATGATGAGAGGCATTGTGTCGGAGGTGACAGCGTCCGACCCGGCGGCCAGGGAAGGAAGGAGGCCCCGCTTCAACGTCCTCTCGATGAGCCTCCTCCTGGTCGAAAGGGCGTCGGCCGCCACCCCTATGAGAAGCGCCAGCTTCGCCCGGAAGTAGGTCTCGTCCTGATTGGAGTCATAGGCCAGCCTAGGCAGGTTGAGGCTCAGCCCGTGAAGCACGCTCACATTGTCGGCCTGGGACTCGGGAGAGAGCACGTTGGCGTTGAGCCCGAGGAAGCTCCTGCGCTGATCGGAGGAGAAGAAGGCTATCCTTCCGCCGTTGAATATTATCGAGGCGGCGTCTTTCAGGACCTTTGTGTCGTCCACCCTGTTGGGCTTGGCGAGGAGGAGCCGCACGTCCGGCCGGGGGGTCTCCTCCACGTAGCCCCTGTAGGCGCTCAGGGCCGCGTCCAGGGTCTTGTCCATCACCTCCCGAGGCACGTCGTCGTGCCTGTAGGGGTTCAGGTCCAGGCTGATCGCTGGCCCGACCGAGCCAGCTACGGGGGACCCGATGGTCTCGAAGAACCTCAACAGGACCGTCTCCAGCTCCCGCTTCCCCCTTGACTTGCAGTAGGGACCGAGGTATTGGAGGAAGTTCCTGAAGGTGACTTCGTCCGACACCTCACGGGTCATCATGGACGCCATGTTCAGCACAATGTTCAGGGCCNCTCTCTGCACTCTCGGGGCTCGGGATCATGGAGGCGTTGGCGATCTTGCCCCTGGGGTTGAGCCCAGCGCTCCTGATTGAAAGCAGGTCAACGAACACCGTGTCCGGGGTGAGCCCCCAAGAGCCTGCATTGGTGATGTGTATGTCCCCTGAAAGGTGCGCGTCGGCCACGTCACGAGGGAGCTGCTCGAGCAGAAGGTACTCCGAGAAGACCTGCTTCCCTGTCTGGTGGACGAGCGACTCCACGTTCCCCCCGTCGTCCCCCGCCTTCCCGAGCAGCTGGGTCACGTCATAGATGGGCATCCCCAGCCTCGTGAGCTTGTGCCTGTACTCTTCCATGCTGTGCTCCACCAGGAGGGCGTTGACTATCTCTCGTATGAGGGGGGCAGTGAGATACTGGGTCTGGAACTTGTACAGCCTCGACTCCGTCTCGCTGGTTATCTTCTGCGCCAGCTCCACAGGCATCCCTGCCTCTTTCACAAGCGACTGCAGGATCTTGTTCGCGTTGAATTCCTCCATGGTCTGGTGAGACGTCCTCACATACAGCTTGCCGCTCTCGACCAGCGACTGCTCTTCAATCTGGCGCGTCAGGTTGAGCACCAGCCTGCCAAGGTTCGTCACGGTGTACTTCCTCTCCTGCCTGTTCAGCTGGATGAGCAGTTGCTTCACGAGCTTCCTCAGGTGGTACGCGAACTTCCCTGACTCCTTCTTCGACTTGAAGCCGGCCAGAGTCTTCAGGGCGCTGTAGGTAAGCGGGCCCTTGATGTTCAGAATCCTGAGGATTTCCAGCCTCTGGGGGGAGGCGATCACGCTGTAGATGGTCTTGACCCTTCGAGGAGCTGCCTGCAACGCGGCGGGGACGTCGNCAACGCGGCGGGGACGTCGCGGTCAATTCTATTTAACATTAAACGAACTCGAATTCAGCTAGGAGTTTTGGAGATGGGGTCGCCCGGATTTGAACCGGGGATCTCAAGCGCCCAAGGCCGCTTCCCGCTGGGATTGAAGCCTAGACCAGACTAGCCGACGACCCCACTATCGCGCCGTTCTGGTCTGGCGTAGTTATGGATTCTGGGGCGCCGGAGCGGACGGCTTCCCCCGAGACACAGACCTGCTCCCAACGACGAAGTACCTCCACTTCCGCCTGGTCGCCGCCGTTATCCCGATTCTACTGCTGACGCCGATCCTCTTCGGCCTCGTCCCCCTCTCAATGAAGAGTGTCTCGGAGGCCACCATGTCCTCGCCGTTCATCCGCAGGTCGATACGGAGCGCCTGGGTCAGCCTCCCGGGCCCGTCTGCCAGATGGGCCGCCTCCCTCAATTGCCTGTTGCGGGCCATTTCGGCGGCACCTTCCAGGGGCTCTACGGCCCTGAGAAGCACAGCCCCGGGAATGCCGTGCCCTTCCGTGGTCACATTCAGGCAGTGATGAAAGCCGTAGATGAAGTAGAGATAGGCGTGCCCTGCCTCGCCGAACATCACGGAGTTCCTCGCCGTCCTCCCACCATAGGCATGGCTAGCGGGGTCCCCGTGCCCCCGGTACGCTTCTGTCTCCACTATGACCCCCGAAAGCCTTCTTCCCCGGTCTACCCTGACGAGCCTGCACCCCAGAAGGTCCCTGGCGACATCTGGCGTATACCTCTCATAGAACGCTCGTCCAAGCCTGGGCAGGCCCCCCGTCACCTGCTGCCCGATGGCAGCCGTGTTAATTAGGGCAACCTGGTCTGCGGACTGGATTGCGAATCATAGCAGACCTCCATATCCATTCAAAGTACGCAATGGCGACGAGCAAGGACACGGACCTGGAGCGCCTCGCTGAGGGGGCCAGGCAGAAGGGGCTAAGCCTCCTATCCACAGGCGACTTCTCACACCCCAAGTGGTTCGCGGACCTGGAGTCGAAGCTCGAGCCTGGCCCGGGGGAGGGGCTCTACTCCTACCACGGGATGACATGGATCCTCGGAAACGAGGTGAGCACGGTCTACAGGCAGGACGGTCGCGGACGCAAGGTCCACCACCTACTCTTTGCGCCTGACCTTGAAGCAGCGAAACAGGTGAACGATGTGCTATCAGGATTCGGAAGCCTCGGTTCAGACGGCCGTCCTGTGCTCACGGGGATAGACTCGGCAGAGCTGGTCGAGCAAGTCACCGAAGTTTCAAAGGAAGTAGTGGTGATTCCCGCGCATGTCTGGACCCCGTGGTTCGGCGTTTTCGGGAGCAAGTCGGGTTTCGACTCCCTGGAGGAATGCTACAAGGACCAGGCCAAGAGGATATTCGCGATTGAGACCGGCCTGAGCAGCGACCCGCCGATGAACTGGCGCTTATCCTCTCTTGACAGTGTGGCCCTCGTATCGAACTCCGACGCCCACTCGCCAAATCCATGGCGCCTCGGCAGGGAGGCTAACGTCTTCGACCTCCCTAGGCCAAGCTATCCCGAGCTGTTCGGGGCCATCAGAGCCAAGGACACGAGGAAGTTCCTGTACACTGTGGAAGTCGACCCTGCCTACGGGAAGTACCACTTCTCAGGACACAGTAGGTGTGGCGTCTCTCTCCCGCCGGCGGATGCGCTTAAGCTTGGTAACAGGTGCCCGAAGTGCGGCAAACCCCTGACCGTCGGGGTCCTACAGAGGGTCGAGGAGCTTTCGGACAGGCCAGAAGGATATGTGCCGAAAGGAGCAGTCCCTTACCGCCGCCTACTCCCGCTCTACGAGGTCATCTCCTACGCGACTGGCGTGAAGAGGCTCTATGCCAGGCGGGTCCTGGAACAGCAGGACGCGCTCATCCGAGCCTTCGGGAGCGAATTCTCGGTGCTGCTGGAAGCTTCTCACGAGCAACTGGTCGAGTCAGCGGGGTCAGCCGTCGCCGATGCCGTAATCATGTCCCGGGAGGGCAAAGTAAGAGTGACCCCCGGCTTCGACGGGGAGTACGGAGTCCCCCTGTTCTCGTGACCGGATTGCCTCATCGATGTCAACTAAACTCATTAAGCGCGGGGATGGAACAGGCGTGCGCTCATTTGAAGTCGGAACTTGAGGCAGCCGGACTCATCGCCCTCCTCTTCGTCGTCACCTTCGCCCTAGGCATAGAGTTCGGAGGTTCGGGGCTCGCGGCCGCCTTAGGGGGATTCGGTCCCCCTGGTTCTGCCCAGCCCAAGACAGCCGCCACTCCCCCTCCGCTGTTCGTGCTCCGGGCCGAGGGGGTCAACCCCAAAGATCTCTACTCGTCCGCATTCTACAAGACGGTCCCTGCAGACATGATGGTCCCCCTCGTGGGCCTCCACGCGATGCTCGTGTCGGCCAGTAGGGGCCCCCCCACCCGCTTCGAACGGACCCCCTCCATCCTGATGACAACGAACGGGTCGGGCATCGCCTCGGGCTTCCTCCCGCAGGGGGATTACGAGGTTGACATCTCGGGCTCCAACTTCGCTGTGAGCACACTGGTCACTCTCTCGGACAACACGACCTCAACCCTGAGCCTCACCTTGAGTCCGTCGGCCAGGGACGTTTCTGCCATGAAAGTGGCGTCACAGGACTCGGTAATGGGGCTCGAGCCGACGTCAAGGTTGTATGCCCTCCTGAACTACACTTCCGCGCCTCCGGACGGTTTCTCGGAGCTGGTGGGGTTCGAGCCAGTCGGCAGCGCTACTCCAGCCTCCGGAATCGTCTTCTACGTCAACAGCACAGTTTTCGGCGGGGCCCAAGTGTCGCTCAACGCGACAGTCCTCGGGTCCTACCGCGGCACTCAGGGGTACTGGGCAACACTCTCTCCTTCGGGTTCCTACTCGACCTACCCCTCTGTCAGCGTGATTCTTTTCCAGTATACGCCACAAGTAGAGGTGAACTACACTGCCGGCTGAAGTCCTCTCCACCGATGCCCTGCTTGTCATCTTGGACTGCGCTGTGTTTGCCCTGCTCGGAGGAGCCGTGTTCGCGCTTAGGAGGATTAGGCCTCCGGCCGTGCAGGACATCCAGGGCGCGTTCCGGGACCTAGACAGGTCGATAGGCAAGTTCGTCCCAGACATTCCCCCTGGGTATACCTGGGAGGAGGCGGTGGCACGGCTGAAGGGGGCAGGTGTGAAAGTCGACTGGCCGAAGATGGAGTCAAGCCTCGCTGACTACGAGGCCTACAGGTACGGGGGACGGGAAATGCCAAAGGGAGGCGAGGAGGAGGTGGTCAGGCTCTCGATGAAGATCAGGAGGAGAATAGTTGGATACAGGAATAAAAGAGAAGGTACTCGGCGAGATTAGCAAGGTCGTAGTCGGACGGGAGAAGGAGGCAGAGCTCCTCCTGGTCTCCTTCCTGGCCCAGGGCCACGTCCTCCTGGAGGGGGTGCCCGGGGTGTCGAAGACGATTCTTGCAAAGTCGTTCGCGAAATGTATGGGGCTGGACTTCAAGCGGATCCAGTTCACGCCGGACATGCTCCCAATGGACATGGTGGGGGGCTACGTGTTCAACATGAAGGACAGGGAGTTCGAGTTCAGGCGCGGCCCGGTGTTCACGAACCTCCTGCTGGCAGACGAGATCAACAGGGCTCCGCCGAAGGTCCAGAGCGCCCTCCTAGAGGCCATGCAGGAGGTACAGGTCACTGTCGAAGGGAACACCCAGAAGCTCCCGTTTCCCTTCATGGTGATCGCCACCCAGAACCCGCAGGAGTTCCAGGGAGTCTACCCCCTTCCCGAGAACCAGCTGGACAGGTTCCTGATGAAGATCACACTCCCCTATCCGGACAGCGCGACCGAGTCAAGAATCATCAGGAGGAACCTCGACGAGATGGACACCTCCGACGTCAAGGAGGTGTTCGAGCCCAAGGAACTCGAGAGGATTCTCCGAGAAGTGGAGAAGGTGCGCGTCTCTGACGAGATAGTCACTTACCTCTCAATCGTTGCAGAGGAGACCAGAAAGGAGCGGAGGCTCAGCCTAGGGGCGAGCCCGAGGGCGATGGTCCACCTCATACACTGCGCCAGGGCGAACGCATACCTCAGTGGAAGGGATTTCGTGACCCCCGAGGACATCAAGAAGGTCTCTTCCTACGTCCTGGCTCACAGGCTGAAGCTCGACCAGTCGGCAGTGCTGACTGGTACCGTCGCTGACCCATCCCAGGTCGTCCAAGACATCTTCACAAAAGTGAGACCTCCACGATAAACATCACCAAGCGCGGGAGGGACTTCCNGGACTTCCTCCTCGCTACCGTCTTCGTGTCGCTCATGGGGGCCATAGGGAACTACGCCTGGGGCCTTGCCCTTTCCCTCTCACTGACCGTGGCAGCTGTCGCCGCTTTCGCGGTTCTACAGCTGTCGCCCAAAAAGGCGTTCCAGGTGGCCCTCGGTCCAGGGCTGAAGAGGACCTTCAAGGGGTCGGGGCTCTCCTTCCCGGTGGTCTTCGAGTCCCCCGAAGAGGAGGCACGTGCCGTGGTCGAGCTCCTCCGCGCCCCGGAGGGCGCCCAGGGGAGGCTAAGGCCGGCTCCGGACCACGGGCAGGTTCTCACCGTGAGTTCCCGGTTCTCTGGCGTGTTCTCTGGCTGGTCACTGAAGGTCGGCAGGCTCGACCCCCTGGGGCTTTTCACCAGGTTCGAGGAGCGCAAGCTTGACCTCACTGCGGAGTTCCTCCCGAGCTCGCTCCTCGTAAGGCGGGAGGGAGTGCTGGTGAGGGCAGCCATGCTGGGGGACCGCCCAGCGGGCACGAGGGGCTTCGGCCAGGAGTTCTACTCTGCCGAGCTGTACGACGCATCTCACGACTCCAAAGGGATACTCTGGAAGCGGCAGGCCAAGATGGGAGGAGACAACCTGATGGTAAGGGTCGGTGAGGCGAACATCCCCGAAACTCTAACAGTTTGCCTGCTGGAGTCGCGGGAGAGAATCCCGAGAGAACTCCCCGCCTGGATGGACCTGGCCTCGGAGGCGATTTCCATGATCGGAGTCACATGCCTGGACTCGGGGTCGAACCTCAGGGTGATTCACCAGGTCGGCAGCGAGGCCACATCGAAGGATGCGAGGGACCTCAAGGGGCTGGCAGACCTGCTGGCCTCCCTCTGGCGAGAGCACCCTTCAAGGAAGGTGCAGGGGCCACCAGAAGCGGGCATAATCATCACGGGTGAGCCGGAGATGGAGGACCCGGAAATATTCGGCATGCTGCTCAGGAAGCCTTCGGTGGTACTCACCTTCTCCAGTGGAAAGGTGTCGCATAGCCCCCGGGTCGTCTTCTTCAAGGGAAAGGAGAACCTCGGCGCCCTCGTCAGCGGGGTGCTCGGCCAGTGAAGTACACCACAGTGGTCTCGCTGGCTGCGGCAGCAGCCCTGCTGGCGCTCTACGTGAGTTTCGTCGACGTCTTCGTGGGAGCGAACCTTCTTGCGGGGGCGACGACCCTGGAGTTCGGCATCTTCTTTCTGCAGTTCATCAAAGTCGTCTCAATACTGGCCGTCAAGAAACTCCGGAACGCCCCGACAGTGAACTTGGTCGACATACTGGGGGCCGAGCTGGTGGTCCTGCTCCCTGGGCTTGTGATAAGCGACCTGTACCTGGGGTTCGCAGCAGCCCCTTCGCTCATGGTCCAGATACTGCTCGCCTGGATTGCCGGGGTGGGGGCCTTTGCAACCCCCCTTGCTGCCTATAGGCTCGCCAGGGCCATGATGCGCGGGGAGGTCCTACTCGCCATCCTTCCTTCCGCTGTCTTCTTCTCCGAGTTCATGATCCTGCTCGTCGCAGGAGCGAATGCTGCGGCTGCTTCGGGGTTGGGACTCGCGGGCCTGTCCCGAGCCATGCTGCTCGTCGGGGCTGGCATCAACACCGTGGGCGCCCAGGTCGCAGGACTGACGGCCCTCCCTCCGCTCGGGATTCTCTACGTTTCGCTGCTCCTCTACGCCCTCTCCCCTGGGGACGGAGGGCAGCCATCGAGGCTTAGGAGCGTCGCTGCCTTCGCCCTTCTGGCGACGTTGGCAACCTACGCCGGCGCATACGCCGCCTCCTGGTTCGCCGTGAGCTTGGCGTACATCGTCCTCCCTCCTGCTCTCCTGGGGTCGGCGATCGTGTGGTGGGTGACCCGTGAAGGCTAGTCTTGCCCTGCTGTTCTGCTTGGCGCTTCTCGCCACTGGAATGACGCCCAGGGGAGCCGCCGGACAGGTCGTGGTGTCCCTCCCCGTCCCTGACGTGGGCCTCGGGTTCGGTCCATCCAGTATCCAGCCCATCTCCCTCGGGGTGCCCGTCTACACCCAGGGTGACAACCTGTGGCTCGAATCATACTACAACTCCACCGTAGACGTCACGCTGCTGACCCCTCAGGGGTTGGACAAGACCGGGGTCGTCGTCGTGGAGCCAGGGCAGCTCTTCATGCTCTACTCGTTCAACGGGGCCGACCCGAACGGTCCGTGGGTCCTATCGGTCACAAGCTACCAGGGGGTTACCGACGTCTTCGTCTACGTCTACTCCCCGGACGGCTCACTGAGGCCAGCCTACGACGGGGCCAGGCTGAACGGGAACGAGCTGAACCAGACCTTCACCCTCCCCCCTACTGATGCCTCCAACGTCCAGCTCTGCTCTGTCGGTCAGGAGTTCGAACACGCCTTTGGCTTCGGGCTGGCAGGGGGGTTGAACGGAACGGTCGAGGTCTCCCTGGCGGGCAACAGCTCTCAGTTCGGCGCCATTGGGATAAGCTCCCCCCTTTCCATGTGGCTGGAGCTGTACTCTCAGTACTCCTACATCACAGGGAGCGGCGGAACAGTCTCCCAGAACCTCCTCGTCGCCACCACCCCAGTCATCTCAGCTTCACCTCCAAGGTCAAATGAGCAGGTCTCCCTGCTTCAGCAGATGCCTATCCGCCAGGGGCGCTTCGATGTGAGGGTCTTCGACCGGACGGCTTCCGGCCTTGCCCTTCACGACGCAGAGTTCCTCAGGACCGTGAACGGGACCTGGGTGCCTCTGAGCAGCTGCACGTCCAGGGAGAACGCCTATTCTTCCGTGCTTCCTCTGATAACAAACCTCGACTCCGCCAACAGCACCTGGCCGAGGCAGCTTCTAACGATGTATACCATCGCGGGAGTCGAGTCGTACAGCGAATCAACGATACCTGGGGGCGAGGCTGCCCTCCACTTCAGGGACTTCCCTGACGGCAACCCGCTCACGGGCGTGGTCTTCTCTCCCTCGGAGCCTGGAACGCAGGAGCTGCAATGGGACGCGGCAAACAGTTCCGTCTACCTTCTGACCAGCAGCTACCCGAGCGACGTCAGCATCCGGCTCTCGTTCAGTGGGATCGCCTTCGAAGCGCTCAATATGTCGATTCTAGCGCCGTACACGTCCAAGTCGTTCTATGTAGACGCCGGCACTCTCGTGGTCTCGGCCACCCAGCAGGGCGGAATCATAACCAACGCCACCCTGAGCGTCGGTGCCCAGGGGTCGCGGCTCCAAGCCGTCAAGCCAAGCGCGGCTGGAAGCGCCTCGATTCTCCTTCCTCCTGGAGCCTACAACGTGTCTGCGAGCTACGGCGGCGTCTCGGCCAGCAAGCTCGCCGCAGTCACGCCCGGACACATCAGCTCCGTCAGCCTGGATCTCACTCAGCAGTCGGTGCCGGTCGACCTCTACCTGCTGGCCGGGCTGGGCGCTGCGGGTCTTGCTGCGAACATCTACCTCTGGCGCCTTTACCTTCAAAGGCGGAGGACCTACGGCTGAGACGGACGCGATAAGCGACGCTGCGGCCTATGACTTCACACTGAGGCTGGTCGGGGGTTGACCAAAACCCCGGCTGGGCCCTCCCCCATCCTGGAATAAATCGGGAGTACTGCGAGAAAGAACCCGAGGAAGAACACGTAACCAATCCAGTCGTGCACCCCCCAGAGTGCCGTCGATCCGAACTGGTATCCGACCCAGAGGAGAACAAGGATCCTCACAGAGTTCAACAGTATGAGCCCGAGCACCCCGGCGACCGCCAGTTTGGTCGTCGTGCGGAGGTCCTTCTTCATGTCAAGGTGCATGAGCGCCAAGAGCCCCAGAAACATCGTCACCGACGATACACTCGAGCACCCTGGGGTCACGACCCCGCTGACCATCTCGCCGGACCTCGAAAGGAGCTGGAACTGGGTGCCCTGCCATACGACCGGGAACCCGGCGAAGCCCACGAGCTTGGCCGACAGCCCCGAGGAAAGGACAGCGAGAGGTTCGCCGAAGGCCCAGAGGAGGACCGCGGGAGCACCCACAGCCGCACCGTACACTGCAGCGTAGGGGAGCATGAATCGCGCCGTGGATGGGATTACCAGAAGCGAAGCCGCATAGAACGTGAGAACCACGGCGATTCCTGACGCGGCCAAGGTCTGGCCAGTCACTGGTTCCAGCACCACCAACGACAAGAGAGCAACAGCGCCAGCCACACGGACAGGGAGCCTGGCCTGAACGCTTTCTTCTACTCCGATGGCCCGGGCGAGTTCCCTCCACCTCAGTGCGAATATGAGTGTCAGGAGGGCGACGATGGGAATGGCCACGAAGAGACCTCCGAAGGCGTCTCCCGCCGACTGGCTGACCAAAGCGGGGAAGTTGGGCGCAGTCACAACGCAAGATGCGACGGCGAACCCGATCCAGAGAACGAACCTAGCTCGGACGTCCACCCGCAAGACCTGCCCTGAGGCCCGACCCTGCATCCGGGCCCTTCGCCTCCCTCATCATGAGGTAGGCTACCACGATCACCGCCAGAAACAAAGCGATGAAGGCAGCTTGGTAGGGAAACTCCGGCACCGGTGTGGTGCTGGTCGACGAGGAGGTCGTGGCAGTCTGGGTGGTCGAAGTGGTGCNTGCTCGTCGTGGTCGTCACGGAGCTCGTGGTGCTGGTTGTGGTGCTACTCGTGCTCGTCGTCGTTGAACTTGAGGTGCTAGTTGTGGTGGATGTGGTCGAGGTGGTGGAGGTGGTAGTGGTGGTTACGGTCGCCGAATAGGCGAAGGTTGTACTACTGGAAATTGTTGGAGGGAAGGCGCCCCATGTTGCATTCACCGTATAGGTCCCTGTCACCCACGAGGAACTCCCTCCGGTGTAGAGGGAGGAGTTGAACTCTCCTGTCGAAGCGCTCACGTTTGCTTCCGCAACGTACACCAATTGTGTTGGTTGGCTGGGGTTGAAGATTCTAATTGAGACGGCGGTTGACGGCCCAGGTGCTGGGGAAATCGCCCCGCTCACCTTGATTTGTTGAACTCCGGTGTAAGTGGCCGCATCCGTCTTGACCGTAATCGTGTATGTCGTTTGGGCAACAGCCCCCTGTGCCCCCAGGATGACGGCGCCCAGAAGGAGCACAGCCAGTGCGACATATTGTCTGCTAGCCAAGGCAATTCATGACGGTCGCCTGTGTAAATAAATCTAACAGATTCAATGAGAGGTGGCGAACCGAGTACAACCGTGAATCGTGAGTGTGTGGGGGTAGTCGGATTTGAACCGACGGTCTACAGGTTTCTGCAGCTCCAATGCCTAATCATCCA
>OCOJ01020563.1_pt9 | contig 11393 bp, 6 predicted proteins | sample 1539251 | NCBI WGS metagenome assembly OCOJ01 (sample SAMN01911457, study PRJEB22624) | soil metagenome | biome: Soil | place: Malaysia | collected 2012-04-30 | depth RA_metagenome m
TTTTTGGAACCCGCCGGAACTGCCTCCCCGTCACGGGAACAAATGTTTGTTTCCACCCGCGCAGGCTCGTGGCCCGCAGCTTACCGTCCTCAAACCACACCAAGCTCAGCCCTAGCAACCGCTCGATGAAATGTGTCATTTCCACTCGCGGTGAATCCGGCTCATACCAGCCTTCATACTCGTTTACGTTTGCCGGCAACGGAACGACTGGGGGCGGAGACGGCGGCTTCAGGTTGTGCGTCAAGTAGCCCCGGATCGCCTCGCTCACCTTTTCAAACGCCGCTCCATTACCTGCGTTGATGCTGAAGAAGTAGCCCGCGCCCTCGTCCGGCAGATACGCCATTTCCGTCAGCCCGCCGAGCACGCCCCCATTGTGGCCGTGATACACATAGCCCTTTTGAATCGCCCAGTAATTTCCCAGTCCGTAGCCGTCTTTCAACCCTTCTCTTGCTGCCCAGGTGCTTTTCGGACTTTCCGCCCGGTCAATGTCCGTCTCCGGCACAACCTGCACGCCATTCACTCTTCCCCGGTTGAGATAGAAGTGCACATAAGCGGCCATGTCCTGCCCCGAAGCATTGATCGCGCCCGAGGGACGGTACTCGATGTTCCAGTACGGGTAAGGAGTTTTGCCGTCGCCGTGATACAGCGTCGTCGCCGTCCCCGCCGCGGGAGGAAAATACGTCGCCGTCTTCATCCCGATGGGCCGGAACAGCCGCTGCTCCACGAAATCTTCAAACCGCTGCCCGGTCAGTTTTTCCACGATGTAGGCCGCCACCGCCGGCCCGCTGTTGCAGTAGGACATGCGTGTCCCCGGCGGCCAACGCGAGATGCGTGAGTGGTGGTCGTAATCGAGCGCCGCGGCCACCCGCATTTCCGGCGGCGCGTTGAGCGCATACTCCCTCAGATGCATGTCGTCCCAGCCCGTGGTGTGCTCCAGCAGATTTACCACGCGCATCGGATCGCTCGCTTCCCACCGGTTTTCAAACCACACCTCCGGCGCCAGTTTGTGCACCGGATCCTCCAGCGACACTTTGCCCTCGTCCGCCAGCAGCAGGATGGCGAGAGACGCAAACGCCTTCGATGTGGACCCGATGCGGAACAGCGTCTCCGGCGTCACCGCGCGGCCGCTGGCCACGTCCGCCGTGCCCAGCCCCGCCACCCACTCCGGTCCCTCCCGCCGCACAATCGCCACGGACGCGCCCGGTGTATGCGTGTCCTTAAGGATCTTCTCCAGTTGCTGCCGCAGCTCTTCAATCGTCTGCGCCGCTTTCGGCTCTTCTTTCTTTGCGTCGGCGCCGCCCTGCGGAGCCAGCAGCAACACGAGCGCCCCAGCCAACACCCATCTCATGCGCTTTCTCTCTTCGTCGGTGCCATGTACAACAGCAATCGCCTATATCTCCGGTCGGCACGCGGTATTCACAGAGTAGCACCCGGTAGCACAGGCTTTCACCAGTTCCGACTCAGGAGGGAGCCGGTGCACAGCGAACAGGACGGGAAAGCGTGCACGGGCGGAAGGCCGTAGCGACGGTCACTGGCCCCGTGTCCCGCGTCTGCTTTTAGGTTTCGCGCATTGCCGGCTTCATGCCGGGGGCAGGGAAGGTGATGTTCCAGAAGTTCGTGACCGGATCCGTGAACTCGATGCCAACCTGCTGCATTTCGCGGTGCTGGGGACCCAGGTAAACCACACGGCACTCCTGGCTCACGCGCGATACCGGGTTGGTCAGCAGCAGATTCTGTCCCCAGCGTACGGTGGCGCGCAGGGCGATCAGGCCCCCGTACCGGTTCACCGCCAGCGTGTGTGTGCGCTCCACTGCCTGCTGGGGGCTCGATTCCGGCTCGGATACGACAATCGGCATCCTCAGGGTCACGCGCTGGCTGCGGCGCCGCCCCAGTCGGGAATTGTTTTTCACGGCAGTCCTCCCTGTTCCCGTGGCTCTCGGACTCGGCGGGAAGGCCGGGACCGAGCGGTTTCGGCGGAATGAGTGAAAGAACCCCATGGCGAATCCGTGTCCTGTGGAGAAGAAACCGACACACGCGCGCAGCGAACATGCCGCGGCGCACTGTCGAAAAGGCCATCCCTAAGGATTGGCCGGTAGGCTGGTCCCCCAATGCTAAGCCGGACAGAGAACCCGCGTCAAGATTTTGTAAAGGCCAGTAGGACAGGCTCCCGATCCCGAAGATTCGGGATTCGGGACAGCCTGTCCTCTTTGCCTCGCTTCCGGCCGCTCGCCACCTCTAGCCCTGGCGAAGCAGCCTCCACCCCTGCCTGCCGGCAGCCAGCTTTCCGCGCAATGGCGACCCTGTGCGCAGGGCGCACACCCCAAATATGCGGGCACCCTCTCCGCCCGTTTCCCGTCATTCTCTCCCCTAGCCACCAGCCGCCAATTACTGCCCACTGTTCTCCCTGTGGTGCCATGTAGTGCCTGCCGCTGGGAACAATTCCGTTTACCCCCAAGAAAACCGGGTGTATAAGCGTATCCAATCCGGGTGGGCAGAGTGGCGCACCCGGATTTTTCTAAACCAGCCCGTGAATTGCGCCGATAAGAAGCATTGGACAGATTGCGAAACCGGCCTTCGTTTGCCCGGATGAGCGTGGAAAGCGCTCGTTCCGAATCCAGGAGGGTGAAGCCCGTGAGGGTGAAGCCCAGGAGGGATAAAGAATGTTTCGAAGACCAGCCATATCTCTGCTCGGTTTCGTCGCGCTGGGGTTGACCGCGAATGTCGTTTGTCAGGCGCAGTCTCTGCCCCCCATAAAACGCCATGTGCGCGAAGCAGTGCGCAGCGGACAAGCGCAGTCGGTCGGACGCCTCCCTGCAACACAGTCCATGCGCCTCGTGCTCGTCCTGCCGCTCCGCAATCAGGAGGCGTTGGACAGTTTCCTGAAGGACCTCTACGATCCGGCGAGCCCGTCCTACCGCCACTTCCTCACCGTGGAGGAGTTCACCGCGCGCTTTGGTCCCACGCAGGAGGATTACGACGCCGTGATTCATTTCGCGGAAGCCAGCGGGCTGAGCGTCGTGGCCACCTCGCGCAATCGCCTGAATCTGGACGTGGCCGGCTCGGTGGCCAGCATCGAGGCCGCCTTCCATCTGTCCATGGGCCTCTATGTGCACCCCACGGAAGGCCGCATGTTCTATGCTCCGGACCGCGAGCCCACGCCGAATCTTTCCGTCCGGCTGTGGCGCATCGCCGGCCTGGACAACTATTCCATCCCCAAGCCCGCCCTCGTCCATCGAAACGTAAGCGCGCAGGCCAACCAGAGTGCAAGACCAAGCGCCACGACCGGCTCCGGCCCCGGCGCCTCGTTTCTCGGCAGCGACATGCGCGCGGCCTATTACGGCGGCACCGCTCTCACCGGCGCGGGCCAGTCGCTCGGACTGCTCGAGTATTACGGCACCGATCTGGCGGACCTGAACACCTACTACGCGAACGTGGGCCAAACGAACAATGTGCCCGTCACTCTCCTCTCCACCGACGGCACCAGCACGAGCTGCGTTTACCCCGCCTGCGATGACACGGAGCAGACCCTGGACATGACTCAGGCGCTCGGCATGGCTCCCGGCCTCTCCAGCCTGGTCGTGTACGTGGGCTCGAGCGACGCCGCCATTTTCAATGCCATGGCCACGGCCAGCCCGCTCAACGCGCAGTTGAGTTCTTCCTGGACCTGGACTCCCGCCGACCCCGGCGTGGATAACCCCTACTTCCAGCAGTTCGCGGCGCAGGGTCAGAATTTGTTTCAGGCCTCCGGCGACAGCGGGGCATGGAAATCGTCTTCCTCGATTTATCCCGCGGACGACGCCTATCTCACCACCGTCGGCGGCACCGACCTCGTCACCGGCAGCGCGGGCGGTCCCTGGAGTTCGGAAACCGCCTGGGTGGATGGCGGCGGCGGCATTTCGCCCGATGGGTATGCGATTCCCTCCTGGCAAACCCCCGCGGCCAACGGGTGCGCGAATTGTTCCAAGACGCTTCGCAACGGACCCGACGTATCCGCCAATGCGAATTTCACCTTTTACGTTTGCGCCGACCAGAGCGCCTGCACGGAAAACTATTACGGCGGCACCAGTTTTGCCGCGCCCATGTGGGCCGGCTACCTGGCTCTCGCCAATCAACAGGCCGTCGCCAACGGCCAGTCCACGCTCGGCTTCATCAATCCCGCCCTCTACAACATCGGTCTGGGCTCGAGCTACAACACCGATTTCCACGATATCACCAGCGGCTCGAACGGCTATTCCGCGACCACCGGATACGATCTGGCCACCGGCTGGGGCAGTCCGAACGGGGCGAACCTGATCAACGCGCTCACGGGCAGCGCGCCGCCTCCAGGCTTTAGCCTTTCCGCTTCACCCTCGTCCCTTTCCGTACCGCAGGGCAGCGCCGGGAACTCCACCATCACCAGCACGGTCACAGGCGGCTTTAACGGTGTTATTTCATTGTCCGCGAGCGGGCAGCCCGCGGGCGTGACCGTAGGCTTCAACCCCACTTCGATTACCGGCGCCGGAACTTCCACGATGACCATGACGGTGGCCGCATCCACGGCCACCGGCACGTACACCATTACGGTGAAAGGCACCTCCGGCAGCCTCAGCGCGACCACCACGGTCACTCTGACTGTCACCGGGACGAATCCCAACTTCACCATCAGCGCCTCGCCGACTTCGATCACCATTTCCCGCAGCGGCTCGCGAACCGGCAGCTCCACGATCACTACCACGATTTCCGGGGGCTTCAACTCGGCGATTGCTTTGTCCGCATCGGGGCAGGGAAGCGGCAACAGCGTCAGCTTTACACCCAGCTCCATTGCGGCGCCGGGCGCCGGCACCTCAACCATGAAAGTCACCGTGGGCCGGCGGTCGAGCCTTGGTACCCACACGATCACCATCACTGGCAAGGGCGGCGGCGTGACGCATACCACGACCGTCACCCTCGCCATCACGCGCTAGCACGGGCAGCCACGGTCAGTGCTCCCGATCCCGAGGCTTCGGGATTCGGGACTGACCGTGGGCGTGTCTTTCCTCGCAGGGGTGGACCCGCGCTTTTTTTCTGACTGCCGGGACTAGCTGTTTCCCTGGGGCGACTCGGCTCCTCCGCTTCGTGCTCCTACTCCAGTCTCTTGAGTGGGATCCCTCTCACTGCCCCGCGCCCTTTCTCTCGGCCTCAAACTGTTTCCTCTGTTCTTCCTGTGTTGCCTGGCCGGGCACGCCCAGTTGCCGGCGCAGCGCATCCGGTATCAATCCACGCTGGTACGGCTCCTGCGTCACCGGCGCATTTGGAGGGTAAAAGAACTGCGTGCCGTAGACCTGCGGGTGATGAATCGAGTTCAGGTAGCGATCCATGGTCGCCGCCGCTATCCAGATCGCGCTGCTTTCTCCCCGGGCCACCGCCACCAGGGCCAGCGTATGCGCCAGCAGGTATTCGTCCGCCGTCCCTCCGTGCTGGAATACGAATGCCGCCCGCTGATAGTCCTTCCCGGTATGTAGTTTTCCTTCTGCCAGCAGTTTCTGCGTAGCCGCGCGCCGTTCGTGGTCCCGTTTGTCCACGGCATCCCAATCCGTCTTGTCCGGGCCGCCCGTCCGGTCTGCCTGATCCGCGTCAAAAATCCGTTTCATCTCCTCATTCGCCACGTCTGTGTCGTCCAGGAAATAAGCCCGCCCGCTCACCCAGTCCGTAGCCACCGCAGGCCCGGGCGTCTCCCGGGTCAGAACCCACGGCTCCACTCCCGGCGCATCGAGCCGCAGCTCCGCACGCCCCGATCCGGTCATGCACACCAGAAAATCATCCGTGTCGTCCTTGTTCGCCGGATTCCGCACCGTAACCGCAAGGCAATTTCCGTTCGGGCTGCTCTTCACAATGGGGAAGGGAACCGCGGCCCCGCGAATATTCGAGAACCCCACACTCCCGATTGTTTCAAAATGCTCCGGCCGCAGAATCGCTCCGCCGATCGCCCCCGTTTTCTCCGCCTCCGACGCGAGTTTCACCACCAGAATCACGCGAGTCCCCAGCCGTAACACCCAGTCTCCGGCAAATCGCGCACCGTCCTGACTTGCGATAGTCCTCGCCAGCAAAACTGTAAGCAGCAGGAGCAGTCCGCGTTTCCTCATTCTTGTTCCTCCCATTCCGCAGGAGTGTTACCGCGCTACTGTAGCATCGGTTTGTGCTCTGCGAAGTCGAAGGGCGCCTGCCTGTGCCCGCCGGCTTCGAAGGTGGATTTAAGCCCGCGCGTTCCTCGAGGATGGCCCTGCGTGCCTCCTTTTCTACGGGCAGGCGCGGCCGTCCATCGCCTTCAGGCGGTGTCCTTCAATCGTTTGCAGCCGTCATTTCCAGGGGAGCGGCGCGTTTCGCCAGAAGCTCTCCAGACCGGTCCCTCTTCCATGTCCGAACGATCATTGCTGTCAGCAAGTAGCACGTCGAAGACCCGAGCATCACCGCCGGAAGTCCGGCTCCCAACGCGACCAGCGTGGCCAGCGGTCCCGCAACTACGGAAGCGCACCCGTTCAGCGCCCAGGCCCACGGCAACAGTTCCTCGTGGCTTCGGCCAAGGTGGTGCAGAATAAGAGGGAAAGGCATGCCCATGGCGGCGAGTGGCGACATCACCGCCAATGCCACAATCATTCGTGCTGCCAGCGGCCAGCCCACCAGACTCGTGAGCAAGGGATACAAGCCGAACGCATAAACGGCGCAGACACCGGCAACGACAAGCGCGGCAATACTCGCTAGCCGTATTACAGAAGCTCCTTTCCGCAGTTGCCGGGCCGCCCACGCGCTGCCCAATCCGGACACAAACAAAAGACCGGCCAGGACCACGGCCACTGCATAAATGGGCTTGGCAAGGAAGAAGACCAGCCGCTGGATCAACGCCATCTCCACGAACAGGTAACCCACGCCCAAAGCAAGAAAGCAAAGCAGCACCCGCAGGCGTGTTCCGCCGCGGGATGCCGGTCTTTCTGCCGGCGCACCAACCGGGACACGACGGCGTGCCAGAAGAGCCAGCGGAGAGACAGCCAGCAGTATGGCCAGCACGGTTGCCTGCAGAAGAGTCGCAATCAGAATCAGATAACCCAGCTCCGACAAAGGAATCGACGAGCGGCGCAATTCGCCGAGCACTAAGGGAAGGGAACGCCAGCGGAAAAAATGAAAGAAGTACGGCCTTTGGTCCGTTGTCGGACGCACGTCAAAAGCATAGTCATCAAAAAATTCCTCACGGCGCGCGCCGGAAGTCAGCAGCGCGCTGACGGCTTCCGCGTAGTAGTCGCGTTCCAAAACATTGAAACGGTTCTGCTGGTCCGCCTGGATTCCAGGAAAGTAGGCGGTATCAAACAGACGCTCCTCCGCCCAACGGCGCAAGGCCGCCAGTTCGGCGCTCCCGAACGGCTCGTTTTTCGCCAGCAGCGTCACGGTCGCCCAGCTTCGAATCAGCACCAGACGCTCAGCCGGGTTCCTGCCCATCTGCTCCAGTGCCTCGACGGCCGTAGCGAACAGCTTCAACTCATCCCGCGGCGGCATGCGCACCCAGCGAGTGGCCGCGAGTACGCCGCCGGGGCGAAGGTGCTGAAGGTAGGCCTGGAAGGCCTCGCGCGAGTAGAGATAGCTCTCGCCCACGGCGCCGGCTCCCATTGCCGATCCAGCAAACGAGTCCACGAGCGAAACGTCGATGACGTCCCAGCTCTCGCGCGCCGCTTGCACAAAGGTGCGCGCCTCCGCGCGGTGGACACGAACTTCGGGCCGGTCATAAAGCCCGCCGGCAAAGTCATGGAATTGCCCGTGCAGCAACTCCGTCACGTTGGGGTCCAGCTCCACGGCATCCACCTGCGCTCCGTGCCGCAGCGCCAGAAGGACGCCCGCGCCGCCGCCGGCCCCGAGGACACACACACGCAAATCTCGAGCCGCAGGGGGATGTGCGAAGTACGGAGCCGCAGTTGTGCTCCAGTCGAGATACCTCAGTGCGCTGGTGTCGCCAGCGAACGCGGTGATCGGCCCCGCCGTGTCTCCGTCCTCGTAAAGTCCCAGTTGCCGCGGCAAGGACGCGCCGATCGGTGTGACGAGCGAAAGCCCCGGAGCCTCGCGGATGGCCGGACTGGCGACAACGTCCACGCGGCCTAATGCGCTGGAGCGCGTTGCCACCACTCGCGCTTGAGGAAGGTTGAGCGCATAGCTGAGCCCCTTATATTGCGATAGCCGGACTGAGGGCGGATGGAAGGCGTACGCGAGCGTCACCATTGCCATGATCGCGATACTTGCAGTGGCAAACAAACGGCGTCGGCCTCGCTCGGCCGCGAGGCTCGTATCGAGCAAGGCCAGCACTGCTGCAGCGTCACTCAGAATCACAACCCAGAAAAAGGCTTCTGCTACCGGCGCGATGGATAGCAATCCCACCGCAACGAGAGCGCCGGAGCCGGAGCCGGCCAGGTTGAAAGCATACAGCCGGGGACAGTTCTCCGATTCACTAGTGAGTGCAAGACCAATCGCCGTCGCTGCTGCAAAAAACGGAACAAACAGCGCCAGGTAGAAGCACCCCAGGTACAGCAATTGCTGCCGATCCCATAAGATGAGGAATGGTTCGAAGGGAATCTGCTGCGTAAGCCAGAAAGAAACCGGAAGCGAGACTGCGAACGCAACCGCACAAATTGCGAACCAGACGGATTGGGAAGCGCGTAGCTCTAGGGCGGTGCCCAAGTGTTTCACTCGCCGCTCTAAGACTGACAAGAGTGTGCCACTCGCCCCAAACCCGAGAAGCGCAATCGAGATGACCATGTACGCCAAGTGGTGCCATTGGCCAATGGAGAAGGTGCGCACCAGTAAGACCTGGTACGTGAGCACGCACGCGGACACCAGCAGAAGTGCCAGCTCGCGGCGCCGCACACCGATCATGTACCGATACATTGGACCAGCCTCCAAAACACGCCCTCAACTTCCCGTCTTGCCAGTTGCTTGTTCAAACGGCAGGCGCCACAAATCCTTTCACTTCGGCTTCGGGCCGCCCGTCAGTGCGACAAAGGCCACCGGCATCACGCTGCGTACCTGGAGATCTCGCGGTCCCTTGCTCCCCTTGGTTACCAGCATGAGTGTTTGGATCTGAAAAGGATTGCCCACAGGAATCACCATCCGCCCGCCGGGCTTTAGCTGTTCGACGAGTGGCGGCGGAATATGATTGGCGGCTGCGGTGACGATGATGCAGTCAAAGGGCGCCTGCTCCGGCCACCCGAAGTAGCCGTCGCCCACACGCACCTCGATATTTGTGTATCCCAAATCAGCCAATCGCTGCCGCGCCGCGTTGCCCAGCGGCTCGATGATTTCGATGGTGTAAACGCGCGCCACCAGCGGTGAGAGGATAGCGGCCTGATAACCTGACCCGGTGCCGATTTCCAGAACACGGTGCGCCTTTTTCGGCTCCAGAAGCTCCGTCATTCTGGCCACAATGTAGGGCTGCGAGATGGTTTGCCCGTAACCTATCGGAAGGGGCCGGTCATCATAAGCGTGAGATTCGAGTTCCGTAGACACGAATCGGTGGCGCGGTGTAGTTCGCATCGCATCCAGGACCAGCGGGTTGTGCACCGCTTCGAACCCGCTCCAGCGCTCCGTAGCAATTTGCGCGCGCACCATCTCTTCGCGTAGCCTGCCAAACTTCGCTTCGTCGCCCTGCGCAAGAAGACACCCGCAGGTGAGCACGAAGAAGAACAAGCAGAGCAAAACAGGGGAGCAGGTCTTGTTTGGGGATCTGCCTCCGGAACACCGTGATGCACGTGGAGGCTTCATAGAATCTTCCCCGGCGAACGGACATCGCCGGCCACACACTCTCAGATTCATTATAGACATTAGAGCCTGTCTCATAAACGGCGCTAGGGGGTCGGAGCTTTAGCTCCGACATTCATGGCCCTCGAAGATTGGGGCTTTAGCCCCTGAAGCCGGGCAGCTCTCTCAGGCAAAACGATTATGCGACGGGTTCTATGGACGAAGGGCTGGAAACCGTAAATGAAAAGCCCCGTTGAGAGGCGTCGTGAATATGGTGTCGGCTCTGAATACCGATTCTCGCGAATATCCTTGACTTGATGGGTCCCAGCCGCCAATTTAGCATGACTGTTCCGGGCCCTTGATGAACTGTTGCGCGCGTTACTGTGCTGCGGAAGCGCAGTTCGGGGAAGAAGTGGCGGAGCGCGACCTGCGCCGCTACCGCCGCCGGGGTGCCGACTCGAGTACGCGCATGGTGCTCGAAGAACTCCGGCGCTGGCCCCTGCGGGATAAAGAGCTCCTCGATGTCGGTGGCGGAATTGGGGTCGTCTGTGCGGAGCTTGCCGAGAGCGGCCTTGCCGGCGCCACGCTGGTCGAGGCCTCGCCCGCTTATCTGGAGGTGGCGCGAACACATCTCGCAGCGCATTATGCGTCGCATCCAGCGCGTTTCGTCCTCGGCGATTTCGCCAGCCTCGCGGACACGCTGCCCGACGCCGAAGCGGTGACGCTTGACCGCGTGGTGTGTTGCTACCCGGATGTGGAGGCCCTGCTCCAGGCAGCGGCCTCCCGGTCGCGCCATCTGCTCGCGTTCACCTATCCCCGTGACCGCTGGTACGTCCGCGCTGTGATTGCCATGGAAAATCTGCTTCGCCGGTTAAAAGGTTGTGCCTTCAGAGCCTTCGTTCACTCTCCGGAACGTATGGCCGCGACACTCAAGGCAGCCGGCCTGACCCTGGCAGCGCGCCGCGCGTCCCTCATCTGGGTCATGGAACTCCATCACCGAAGCTAGGCGCCTAACCGTCATCGCTCAGGAAATGATGCCGTGGAGGGCTGCCTGTCCCTCCACGCGCGCCGGCCGTGCCGCTCGCGGCGGGGCAGGGAAGCGCCCGAGACGTCGGGCGGGCGGCCCACAGATTCTTGCGCTCATTCTTCCGTCGTCCCACGATCGAAGGGATAACATCGGCGCGCTTCGCTAGAACCGGCGTGTTGACCGCCAGGAAAGGGAAGTGGCGGATGCCACAGTCGGCCTGAGGGATTCGTCACCGCTTGTGGATGACCCATCCTTCGCTTTTGGGGGCCGGTTCTTCGCCCGGCGCATCTTCAAAGGCGGTGGAGTCGCCCGAAATACAGCATGACCGCCTCGCTTTTCTATTTAGGCTTCCGATTCCCGCGCGTACGGCAGGGCAGGAAAGGCCGATACTTCCTCCCAGCCTCTACCTCAACATCCGACCAGGATGCGCGCCTTTTGCGTCCCGAGTCGGTTGTCGGGGTTGGTCCTGCCCGCCCGCCGCAGCGCGTCTTGTGCGCCTGCCTGCCGCAGGCTGGTCCCGACTCCTCTGTCGGAGCCTTGGCGTAGGCGGGCTTGCCCTGAGCGGGGTCGAACGGTGCCCCAGGGGCACACCCTAAATAAACGCGCGCACTTCTTGCGCCCGCCCCCCAAGGCAAGC
>OCOJ01035047.1_pt2 | contig 11387 bp, 11 predicted proteins | sample 1539251 | NCBI WGS metagenome assembly OCOJ01 (sample SAMN01911457, study PRJEB22624) | soil metagenome | biome: Soil | place: Malaysia | collected 2012-04-30 | depth RA_metagenome m
CTCGCCATCGCCAATCTCTGGTTCGCCTACTCTCTAATCAGGAGCAGGAAGTCAAGAAACTAAACCCTCACTCACTTCGACATGTCGATGACCAACCAGGTCGAGTTCACCCAGATGACCGGGCAGTCATACTTCGCATAGAAGGAAGTCACGTTGATGTTGGGTCCAGGGAGTTCCGGCGCGGTGCATGCCTCGCTCACCCTTGCCACGGGCCCTTCGCCCAGGTAGTAACCATACTGAGAGAAGCCCAGGGACGACATCAACTTCCAGTGGATTGGGGCGTGGAATTCAATCCCCTGCACGTACCCCAGAGGGGAGTAGCCGCTCGGATAATATATCACCTCCCCGGTCCCAGGCGGCAATTCGGAATCAGCCCCGAAATGCGTGATGTTCGGTTTCAGGACCGCGGTGTAGAATCGCTCCCTCGCAAGCAGATCAAGGCTGGTGTTTTCCTTGAAACCGATCCCTATCGCCGTGCTTACGTTCCCCATGAACTGCCGGACCCACGACGAATCTATCGGCGGCGGCGGCCAATTGTAATTCCCACTGGACACCAGCTTGTTCTCATAGGCCGCCCCTGCCAGGACGACTAGGAAGGCAACCAGAATCGCCCTTCCAGGAGTGACCCCCTTCATCTCGTGAGATTTGCGGCCTTCTCCTTCTTCAATTTATTTACCATTGGTGACCTANGAAACACCGTCAGGGTGGTCGCTACCGCTCTGCGCGCCTTTGAGCCCTCTTCTTCTCCAGATTAGAACAGCTGCAGTCCCCACCACTCCCAGCAACCCCGCGCCCAGCAATGCGATTTCACGCCAATCAGTCGAGAAACTGACCTGGGCGGATTGCGGGTTTGTGAGCGTCAGCGAAATCCTGGAGGTCCCTGCCGTCCTGTTCGCCCACCCTCCAAAGGTGTAGAAGACATCCGGAATTGCGGTAAGCGAGATGTTGGTTCCACTGGGCGCATAGATCGTTGTAGAGGCGCTGCCTCCGACTTTCCCTGTGAGATTGCCTTCTGCGAAGGAGACCTCGCCGCCCGACCCAATCATGAGGGTCAGGCCTGGATACAGAGTTGCGCTTTCGTTTAGCGGCCCGTTCACAAGCAGCTGTGCCGAGCCTGTCCCTCCTGTGTAGGCGCCAGTCCCAATGCCGGTCCACCCCACAAATTTCCATCCCTGACTCGGGACCCCGCGGATCTCCACCATCGTTCCGGCGCCCATCCACTCCGAGGGCGGTGTCACCTTTCCACCGTCTGCAGGCTCTGCCACAATTGTGACGAAATACTGATGGACGTAGGCAAGAGAGACGCTTCGAGGCCCGGTGACCTCACCGCCAACTGGGGGATTGGCATACCATCTCTCGTGGGTGTTGCTCCCTCCGAGAGGATTGGTCGCATTCCAATTGCTCCCCCGGTCTAACCAGGCTCCTTCGACACCTCTGTCCAGCGTCAGTGCCATGGGAGACCCGAACGAAGTCCCAGAGAACTCGGGGCTCGACGGGGATCCTCCTCCCACTACAGAGTAGCTCGTTTGAACGAAGAATTGATGAAAGTAGGTGAGATTACCTGTCATCGAGCCTGTCAGCGTTCCATTGGTCACATCGGGAGTCTCCCACCGCTCGCCTGACGACCCACCTGGAAGTGCCCGCGACACTTCCCAACGGGACCCCGCATCAGCAATTACGGAACCCGGTGTTGTAGTTAGAACACTGACCTTTGGCACTCCTTCGTAGGAGTAGGTCAGAGTGGGAGGCGAGAAACCTGCACCTCCGCCGGCCACCGAGTAATCCAGCGTCAGCAAGTACCCGTTCAGCGCACCGGTGATGAATGTGTACGCGTCGGCATAGGCCTCGGCCCCCTCCTGGCCGATGCTTAGGATCCGATGAGGAGAATCAAATGCAAAGTAGCTGTAATCATTGAAGAAGACTGAACTGGGGCTCCTTGCGTCGTATTCGTCGACCCAAAGGTAACCTGCGGTCAATGGGGTCGAGGCGTCGCTATAGACCACCATCTTCTCCGAGCCGTAGTAGGGGTGGGCGTGATACCATTCAGTCATTAGCCCGGTGAAGGTTCCGCGATCGTTCTGGGTGTACAACCCTACGAACCGTGTCCCCTCCGCCCAGTATGTCACCGTCGCCATCGACCCAGTGTTCCAATCCCGCGCGTTCATAGTCAAGTTCCCCGCGGAGAAAGAGAGACTAAGCAGCACTGTGTCTGCCGAGTTAACGGGGCCTGAGAACTGGAAGTTGTACTCCCCACCTGGAGGGTAAACCACCGCTTGAGTGGAGTTGAATATGGCATAGATTGCGGTGAACCCGGGCACGAAGCCCCCGGTTGTGTAAGGCCAGTCGTACGCTATGCCGAACTGATACCAATACCCTTCATCCGTAAGGCCATTGACCAGGTACGCAGGGCCGTAGCCGTCCGAATCTGCCTGGGCCAACGCAGTGACATTGTACTTTACTGCCGCCGAGTCCTGGGCAAAGGTAATCCCGATTTGCTCATCGTAACCTATGGGCGGGGGACCCGTCGAGTTCGACAATATGGCTGCCGGCGGGAGAAAGGACGGGTGGGGGGCGCCGATGGCCGCCGGTTGGAGGACGGGCAGCGGGGTTGCAATCCCGATGAGCAGCGACGTCAGCAGGGCCAGGAGAGTTGCAACCGACCTGCTCATGGGTTTTTCAACGGCCAAGCATCTTTTACAGTTTGCTAGGAATTCGCCGATTCCTGCAAAATCCTGTTAGGATGAGAGAGGTTTCGTGGTAGCAAAGCATATTAGTTCAATTCAGGGCCGCACTCGTACTTGGCCGGCCTCTCGACGTATATCGTGAGGAGGATCCTGTTCGCGATTCCAGTATTTCTCGCTGTGTCGATTATCACCTTCGTTGGAATGAACGCTGTGACCAACCCAGTTGACATTGTCAGACTTGGCCTGAGAAACCCGACTCCCGGACAGCTCGCGGCCATCTGCGACTACTTTCACTGCAATATGCCTGTCTACGAGCGGTACTTCTACTGGCTCACCTCCTTCCTTCAGGGAGACATGGGGAGGTCGCTCTACGGGGGAACTGTATCCGGGCTCATTGGGCCATGGATATGGACCACGCTTGAGATTCAGATCCCAGCCCTGCTTCTCTCCCTTGCCATCGGCATTCCTGTCGGAATCTACTCGGCCAAGCATCAATACTCCAAAGGCGATGTTGCGGTGACCACGACCGCAATCTTCGGGGTGTCGACTCCGACATTCTGGCTAGGAATTATGGCCATAATTCTATTCTCCGCCGACCTGCATTGGTTACCGCCAGGGGGCGCCATATCTCCCTATCAGCCCTACATCGGGGGGAGCATCTATATCGACGCCATGGTCCACGCGATTCTGCCAATACTAGTTCTGACATTTGTCTCCCTGGCGACCATAGTGAGGCTCATCAGGGCAAGCATGCTCGACACCCTAAGACAGGACTACATACTAGCTGCAAGAGCCAGCGGGGTCAGAGAGCGTTCTGTCACATACAAGCACGCGCTGAAGAACGCGATCACCCCCATTGTAACCGTCGTCGGACTTGGATTTGGGACGCTGCTCGCAGGCGCTCCCGCCCTCGAGACTACCTTCAGCTGGCCAGGGCTCGGCTATCAGTTCGTCAGAGCCGTAGGCGGGTTTGACCTCCCGCTGGTACAGGGGCTCACGATGATAATTGCCATAATGGTCCTGGTCGCCAACATCGGGACCGACCTTGTCTACGCCTTCCTCGACCCCAGAGTGAGGCTTAGCTAGTTGGCCGAGGCACCAAACGCGCCCAAGCCCCCGGCGACGCCAAAGCGCAGGGCGGCAGGTCAGGCTGCAGTAGCCTGGAGGCGATTCAAGCGAAACAAGTCGGGGCTTGCTGGCCTCATAATGATCTCCATCTTCGTCGCCATGGCAATATACGGACTCTTCTTCGATTCCTACCCTCCCAGAAGCTACTTCTGCCTCTTCAACGGATGTTCGAACCTTCCCCCCTTCCAGAATTGGGGACACCCACTTGGCACCGAACTCTCCGGCATCGATGTGTGGAACGAGATAGTCCACGGGTCGGCTGGGGACCTCTACGTCGGAGTGGCTGCGACCGGAATTGCCGTCGCCATTGGCCTCGTTGTAGGAGCCATCGCGGGCTACAGAGGAGGCACCGTCGGGGCCCTCCTGCTTGGGGTAACCCAGGTCTTCTTCGTGTTGCCGGTCCTCGTACTCATACTCCTCTTCTCCAAGATTGCCATAACCCTAGTGGCCCAGGGGCTGGGCCTTACCCTCATCATGTTAATCCTGGCCGTGTTCGGTTGGCCTACCATAGCGTACATCGCCCGCGGCGAGATACTTCGAGTCAGGGAACTGGAATTTGTCCAGGCGTCCAAGGCCATGGGAGCCAGTAACCTGCGAATCATTTTCAGGCACATAGTCCCGAACATCCTATCGCCCATCATCGTGGTCTCCAGCCTCCTCGTCGCCGGCAACATCCTCACCGAGGTCGTAGTCAGCTTCCTCGGATTCGGCGCAGCTGGGACTTCCACCTGGGGTCAGGTTATTCAGGAAGGGGCGAACTATGCCGCAACCAGCTGGTGGGTCTCCTTCTTCCCAGGCCTCGCCGTGGTCTTCAGCGTCCTCGGTTTCAATCTCCTCGGGGACGGTCTTTCCGACGCCCTCAACCCGAGGCTAAGAGAGTAAGGCACGATGCCGGACCCAATTCTCACGGTCGAGGACCTTCGGACATACTTCTACACTGAGGCTGGTGTCGTGAAGGCGGTCGACGGGGTGAGCTTTGAGGTGAACCCTGGAGAGCCCATCGGCCTCGTGGGGGAGTCAGGTTCAGGGAAGACCGTGACTGCCCTGTCTTTGCTGAGGGTCGTGCCCCGGCCCGGGAAGATAGTCTCGGGAAAGGTCGTATTCAAGGGGGAAGACCTAATGGCAAAAAAGGAGAACGAAATGAGAACAATACGGGGGAACAAGATTGGTTATGTGTCCCAGGACCCAAACTCCTCCCTCGATCCTCTGTTCACAATTGAGAACCAGCTCGCGGAAGTCATACTAGCCCATGAAGAGCTGGATAAGAGGGAAGCGAAGGAAAGGGTACTCAAACTTCTTCAACTCGTCAAAATCCCGGAACCCGAGACAAGGCTCAATGCCTTCCCTCATGAGCTCAGCGGAGGGATGCGCCAGAGGATAGCCATCGCAAGGGCACTGGCGGCGGCCCCTGACATGCTCATTGCTGACGAGCCAACGACTAACTTGGACGTCACGATCCAGGCCCAGGTCCTCGAGCTCCTCAGGACCCTCCAGAAGGACCTCGGGATGACGTTGATACTCATCACTCACGACNATGGGAATCATGGCAGAAATGGTGAAGCGCACTGTGGTCTTCTACGCCGGAAGGGTGGCTGAAGTTTCGGATGTCAGGGACACCTTCAGGTCCCCCAAACATCCTTACACGGCGGCCCTCCTCAATTCAGTCCCCAGGGTGGACAGACGCAGGGACCTGACTTCTATCCCGGGAAACATACCTAACCTTATCACTCCCCCATCCGGATGCAGATACCATCCCAGGTGCTCGTTCTCGGTCGACAAATGCGTCAATGTGGTTCCTGAGCTCGAGCCATGTGGAGAGGATCGAGAAGTGTCCTGCCACAGATGGAAGGAGATTCAGCTAGGGAGTTATTGAAAGATGCCTGAACGACTTCTCGAAGTCCAGAACCTCGTCAAGTACTTCCCCGTCTACGAGCGGGGGATCCTCATGAGGAAGAAGATTGGAGACGTTCATGCCGTCGACGGAATTTCACTTGCTATCGAAAAGGGCGAGACGATTGGCCTAGTGGGAGAAAGCGGCTGTGGCAAGACGACAGCCGGGAAGGTTATCCTCGATCTTGTTCCAAGAGACTCGGGCACCATTTCATTCGAGGGGAAGGAGGTCCATGAAACCCTTGCAACGGGTCCGAAGGAGGATAGGGGGTATATCCGTCGGAACATGCAGATGGTGTTTCAGAACCCCTACGGTTCGCTTGACCCGAGGATGACTGTCTACGATATCATCTCCGAGGCTTTCATCATTCACAAACAGATACCCAAGAGCGAGTGGAACGAAAAGGTCTACTCTCTCCTTAAACTTGTAGGTTTGGAAGAATACCACGCGGAGCGCTATCCTCACGAATTCTCCGGGGGACAAAGACAGAGGATTTCCATGGCCAGAGCCTTGGCGACCAACCCAAAGTTCGTGGTCGCCGACGAGCCTGTATCCTCACTGGACGTATCCGTGCGGGCGCAGATTCTTAACCTGCTGAAGGACCTACAGCACAACGAAGGGATTTCCTTCCTCTACATCTCTCACGACCTTAGCTCTGTAAGGCAGGTGACTCAGCAGATAGCGGTCATGTACCTCGGAAGAATCATGGAGAAGGGGCCATCAGAGACTGTCTTCAATCATCCGATGAATCCGTACACCATCGCCCTACTTTCAGCAGTTCCGGTCCCAGACCCTGAACGAAAATCGGCGCGAATAGTCCTGCCAGGAGACGTACCCAGCCCCATCAAGCCTCCTCCAGGCTGCCGGTTCAACCCCAGGTGCCCCTATGCTACTCAGCTCTGCTCTGACCAGGAACCTCCGCTTCGAGAGCTCGAGCCAGGGCACTTCGTTGCCTGCCACTACGCCGAGAAGTTCGCCTAAACCCCCCCGAAGGGTGGACCGAGCATCCCGTCTCATCTCGTCTCACGGTAAATATCATTATATACGGCAGGAGGCCACACTGAGCCGAAAATATGCATTCTTCGGAATTCGAAGATACTGCTAAAGGCATTGCAATCGGAGCATTGGTATTCTTATTCGTCTTTTCAGCACTCCCACTTCAGGCCGTTCACGCTCAGACTGCGAACGGCAGGCCTTACTTCAGCATCACGCTTTCCGCTCCGTCCACCAACCCCGTTAGGAGACAGTGGGCGGCAATCATTCAGAACTCATACACCAACGCTGGTATTGCCGCGAACCTGGTGTACGTAGCCAGTTTCACAATCCTTACTGAGACAATCTTCGGCGCAACCTCCGCTGGTAAGCTGTATAACCAGGGAGGCTATGACGCCTTCTTCGTCGGTGCGGGCGGTGGAACTGCGCTTCCCGACTTTGGTACCCAGAACGTGCTCTACTACCGCAACGCGTATCCCACTGACTTTCCTCCGGCAGGCAACGACTGGTACTGGTGGAAGAACGCCACCTACAACACTCTCGCACTGAAGTACAACACTGACCCCAGCGCGGCGGATAGGCTGACCATCGCCAAGCAGATGGTCCAGATTGTTGCCCAGGAACGGCCTGGAATGACAATCCTTTACCCATCCTACATCTACGCCTACTCCCCAGCCCTGAAGGGCTGGAACACGGGCGGGGCCACGCACGCCCTCACGGCGACCACAGCGGAGAGAGACTTCGTCCACTGGTCGGGCGTGACCACAGTCAACATGGCCGAGACAGGCCAGGTAGACAACATCGACCCATACGTCACATCAGTGCAGAATGACATCTACAGTGTAAACATGATCACCAACCTAGTCGAGCCTACTCAGGAGCCGGACGGCAGGGCAGTAGCGGTGTATTCCTGCTTCGCATCAACGCCTTGCACGGGAATTGCCACCAAGATAGTGTCCAGCTCAGACGGGCTGACCTGGACTGAATCCATCAAGGCCCACAACTGGCAGGATGGCGCACGTGTGACGGCGGACGACTACGTGTTTGCCCAAGAAATCGTCGACACTAGCACCTACGGCTACGTCAGTCTAGGGTCTCTGCAGTCTTTGCTGGGGCTTAGCCTCACATTCACCTATCTGAACGGGACAACTTCGTACCTGTTCAATGGGACGTATGTAGGCCACACTGCTCCATCAGGCTTCAAGGCAACTTCGGTCTGGAAGTCGGTCAACGCGACCGCATTCTCCTGGACCATGCCGGCAGCGTACTTATTCACCAACCCGACCATTTCAGCCATAGTTCCGCTCCCCAAGCACATCTACGAGCAATACGCTCTCAGCACATACACTTCCGGTCCACTGGCAGGGTTCACCAACTCTGGTAACCTTGGCACGAACACCGTGAAGTACACCTGGGACCCAACGAAGGGCGGTGACGGCAGCGGTACCGCTGCAGGCGGAGCCTACGGCGGCAACGGCAGCGTCATCTCGCACGGGGTCATCACTGACGGCGCATACATCTACGACGGCTATGACCCGGTGAGCCAGACCGCAACCGCGGTCCAGTTCGCAGGGTATTGGAACGCCACCGGTCTGACGGCGATTAACGAGTTCGGTGTGAAGACACTGCACTTGAGCGTCGTCATCGAGAAGACCGCAGCCATCGCAGGTCTCGGCTCTAACACCTACAACGTGCTCGATTCGCAGTACACCTTCAACAAGGACGATGCTGCTTCCATCACATCCGCAGGGGGGACCCCGGTCTACGTGTCTGACCCGTCCAATGGATTCCAGATCATGGCGCTGAACGACAACAGCCCGATCTGGGGAACCGGGACCGGCACGCCGCTAGGCCAGGCCAACCCAGCCAAGGCACACCAGGCAGCCCTCGACGTGAGACACGCGATGAGCGTCCTCATCCCGAGGCAGGAAATCATCAACCAGCTCGAGCAGGGACTAGGAACTCCGGGCATCACGGAGTACTACTGGCTCCCGTCTCAGCCAAACAGCATCTATGCAGAAATTTACCAGGGCATTCAGCCCGACCCATACGACCCAGCGCTTGCCCAGCAACTGCTGGCGGCGGCAGGGTATAACACTGGGACCACCACTTCCATAACCCTCCCAACGCCACCAACTCTCAGCCCAAGCTGTGTAGTCAACTCGACCACGCCAATATCTCTGCCTCAGTTCGTGCTAGGGAACTCGCTCACCTTCCAGGGAGTCTTCCTGGTCATTCCAGGCACCTTTGCCGGAATGGGCGGTGCAGCGATTACCTTGCAGCAGAGCACTGACGGTGGTACCACATGGCTTCCAGTGGCCTTCTCGGAGACCAATGAGGGTGTAGCCTACTCGTTCAGCTACCAGCCCTCCGTGACTGGAACCGTCGAGTACAGGGTGTTCTACACCGGTGTCCCGTGGCCAGTGATACAAGGACGCGACATAAGCAGCGCGGGCAGGGTCGAGTCACTCGTCCCGCCGCAAACGAAGACCAACGGGCTCGCACCGCAGAACATCACCGACACTCTCTACAGCGATGTCCAGACGTACAAGATCGGGACCATTGCTGATGTCGTTTCCGGCATCACAACCGCGGTGGACCAGGCGAACGCCAACGCCTTGTGCAACCTCGACAAGTCCCTATCAGCTTCGACCACGTCTGCAATCGCCACCCTCAACACCAACATCCAGCAGGCTCTGAGCACTTTGAGCAGCCAAGTTCAGGCAGCGCCAAAGCAGAGCGACATCAACAACATCAACAACAACATCTCGACACTGACGGACGTCGCCTACGCAGCCTTAGCAGTGGCAATAATCCTGGGCCTCCTAGCCATCTTCCTGACGCGCAGGAAATAGCTAGGGCCCCCTCCTTTTGTTTTCGAGATCCCAGTGCACTTAATGCACGACGAAGGCTAGGGCCATACTCTCCACGAAGAGATAGACCCCCACGAGCATAAAGAACGCCGCCCTGATGTCCCCCAGTCTCATCGCCTCCCTGTCGCTGAATGGGTCGGCCTTCTTGCTGGCCTGTTCTGTTTCCTCTCTCCTCCTGCTCGAGAAGATCGCAAATCCATTGGTAAGCTTCGAGAGCACCACCACCCCAGGTTGGCCCGCAAATCCCAGCGCCCCTCCGATGAGCATGATGACCGCTCCCTCAAGAAGGAGCACAATCCCGAAGGAATCGAAGAAGTAGATCCTAAACAACACAAGAAGGGCAAGGCTGACCACCACATCGATCAGGGTGATGACTCCGGCCTCCTTCAGCGAATCGAAAGCAGCTTCAGAGTAAGAATTCAGGAGCCGAACTTTACCTCCAACGCTTAAAAGGATTGGTCTCGCCGAAGGAGTTTCCTCACTTTGACGAAGGGTAGAAAGAAAGGACGGCACATGACTAGGATCTCCTTTGCTGCCACCATTCTAGTTCTCACGGTTCTTGCCCTGCTCGGCTACGCGTTCTTCCCTCCAAACAATGGCGTCATCGTGAGGCATATACCGCCCTCCTTCCCCCAGTCCTCGGGTATCATCGGCGACTTCACCCCGTCCGACGCGGTCCAGGTGAGCTTCAACAACTTCACCGCCGTCAGGAGCATCAACTCCAGTGCACTCCCAGTGGGCAACTACCTGAGCTTCACCAAGCCAGATGAGAACGTCACGTCGCAGTCAATCGACGAAAGGGTCACGGTCGTCCTATCGAAGCCCAACGCCACCGTCGACATCACAATACTGAACAACGCGGCGCTCAGCAGGCTGGAGGCCGCATTCGCGGGGGCGCTGACCCCGGCGGCACAGATCGGAGTCCACCCCGCCTACTCCACGAACTCTCTGATCAACAAGACCGTGGTGGACACCTGGGTCTCCTTCGTTGGTTCCATCAGCGCTCTTGTCACCTGCTACACCCCCGGGGCAGGCCAGTCGGCGCTCACGCGGGTGCTCTCGGTCCTCGACGGCTCGACACCTTCGATCCTAACCATAGAAGGGGCACAGCGCCTGCTCTATGTTGCGAACGGCACGGGGGGTCACCTCGGCCTTTCGATTCAGAACTTCGCCGGTGCGGTCACCACGGGGAAAATGACCCTGGTGACCGTGGACAGCCACCCGACAGACCTGTCAGTCAACCACTTCGTGGAGTTCTCCAATGTGACGCAGGCCCAATCACAGGTAACCTACTTCAAGCAGGTATACATCGGCTCGAACAAATTCGAATCTTATGACGAAGTGCTGGTGGCTATCCAGCCTCAATCCCTTGGCTCCATAGTTCAGGCCATCGCAGAGGTAGGCTAGGCCCTTCGAGATGCCCCTCAGATTAGTAGAAACGTTTTAATTTCAAATTCGGCTCATCTCAGGACAGTGATGGTCCAGGCAGGACAGGCTCGTCTGGTCAAATTCATCGGGAGCAGTACCGTAAGGCGGGGGCTCCTTGAAAGGCTAGTGAAAGGCCCTCTTACTCCGACCGAACTAGCCACCCTCGAGAACAAGCATGTCAGCCACGTGAGCCGTGCGCTTAGGGAGATGAAGGACTACGGCCTCGTCGCTCCCATGAGAGGTAGCTCCAAAGAGAAATACTACAGGATGACCACGCCGGGGTACCTGGCCTTCGCTGCCCTCGCCCGCATCAGCTAGCCTCCAGAGGGTTCTTTTTATCACGCAGTCCGCTTCTGGTCCCGTTGGACCTGATGCAGGCCCTGGTCAGGG
>OCOJ01039837.1_pt4 | contig 11380 bp, 10 predicted proteins | sample 1539251 | NCBI WGS metagenome assembly OCOJ01 (sample SAMN01911457, study PRJEB22624) | soil metagenome | biome: Soil | place: Malaysia | collected 2012-04-30 | depth RA_metagenome m
GGATTCTGCTCGATCGCCTGATACTCCCTCCCCGCCACCACAAACCGCACCGTCCGAAACCTTCGGCTCCCCGTCCGCGTCACCGGAAACGCCCACCCCTCAACCACCACTTCGCCTCGGCCTATCATCTGCTCCGCCACCGATCTCAGCACCGCATGATCCAGCATGTCCGCCCTCACCCCTCGATTCTCCCACGGAAGGACGACCCCCACGCACTCTGTCATCCCGATTCAGGGTGCCCATGTCCGGCTGCACAGCGCCATCGGCTATGTAACGCCAACGGATATGCTCGCGGGGCGACAGGCGGAGATCCATGCCGAGGCGCGACCGCAAGCTGGAGGAGGCTCGCCAGCAGCGCCAACTGCGACGGCGACCGCGGCTTACGCAGATGCTGAGAGGCTGAATCCCATCGGACAGTGCAAAGCGTTGCAGCTTGACATGTCGATTTCGAGTCTACACGACAAGGGTGACGAGCATCACTGACATTGAGTAGCCCTAAGCAGAAGATTTTGCGGTAAGAATTTTGCGTCGTCTCGCCTCTCCGAAGAGCATCCCTGCTCGTTGAGACGCAACCCCCCCCGGAGGTGAGCAGCGACAATTCTCTTCTAGCCAAGCAGTCAAAACAGTTGAATCCGAGCTTTCTTTCATGGAGGCAACCATGAGACGTATGAGCATTCTGGTGTTGGTTCTTTTGTTCTGTTTTGTCGCGGGCCCGCTGCGGGCTGCCGCGCAACAGCACTACACCGTCGTCGACCTCGGTACCCTCGGAGGCACTTTCAGCCTGGCTGGCGGCCTCAGCAACACTGGCTGGGTCGAAGGCTATTCGACCTTGCCCGATGGGCACAATAACGCGGCACTCTGGCGCAACAGCAAAATTAGGGGCCTCGGCACCCTGGGCGGTCCAAACAGCGATGCCGGATGGCGTCCCAGCGACGCTGGCGATGTCGCCGGAGGCTCAGAGACCGGCGCCGTCGACCCGTACGCGGAGAATTACTGCGGCTACGGGGACAACCTCATCTGTGTCCCATTTTTCTGGCGGCACGGCACCAAGAAAATGACGCAACTCCCCTTGCTGGGGGGCAATAACGGCTATGCCGGAGGAGTCAACGATTTCGACGTGGTCGTCGGAAACTCGGAGACGACCGCTGTCGATCCAACCTGCGCTGGCACCAGCTACGTCTTCCAGGCTGAGCCGGTGTTCTGGATCAACCGCCGGATCAAGTCACTCCCGACCTTTCCCGGCGATCCCGACGGCACAGCCTTCTCCATCAACTTCTGGGGCCAGGCCACCGGCTACTCGGGCAATTGCACGGCTGCTCTTCACGCCTTGCTCTGGCAAAACGGGAAGGCAACCGACCTTGGCACCCTCGGCGGCACGTACCGCGAAGGTGTTGACATCAACAACTGGGGCCAGGTGAGCGGCGTCTCTTACTTGGCTGGTGACACGAACTATCACGCCTTCCTGTGGACGTGGGGCCACATGACCGACCTCGGCACTCTGCCCGGCGACGTCAACAGTTCGGGCGACGGCGTGAACGACTGGGGCCAGGTGGTGGGAGGGTCGTTCACTGCGACGACCTCCCGTGCCTACATCTGGCAAAACGGTGTGATGACCGACCTCAACACTCTCATTCCCGCGAACTCCCCTCTGTATCTGCTCGAAGCCACCGGCACGATCAATGACACCGGACAGATTGCCGGCATCGCGCTGCAGATCAGCACGGGCGACACCCACGCCTTCCTGCTCACGCCGGTCTATGGCCACGACGCCGAGTTTGCGACGGCCAGCGCTCCGCGCCCGCGCGTCATTCTGCCGGAAAACCTCCGCAACCAAGTGCAACTGCACAGGCCTTTCGGCAATTTCAAAGGAGGACCGATCCGGCCGCGTTAGCTGCTATGGGAACGAAACCTAAAACTTCAAGCCGCCCGTTATTCCGGGGCGGCTCTTCTTTGCGGCACGCTCGGAACAGCCAACTGGGAAAGTAAGGGTTGACTGTATCAGGAGCTACAATGACTGTCACCAGATGAAACGGAGGCGGGCTCTTCGGGGATGCAACCATGCCAAGGGATAATATGGTGGGCTCATCGAGCCGATGTCTAGCAGCGCGGGAGGCTCTTCTCTCGCGCTGCACACTGACGGGAGGGAGTCATCGGACGATAGACCCCCATGCCTTGAAAATCCCCGCCCCGCAGGGGCGGCACCTACACTAACTGAGAACGTCGCTTCTCCATTTCACGCTGAGCCAAGACAGTTATAGGGTTTAAAGTGTGCATCACACTCTCCGCTCTTTCATCCCGACCATCTTTGCGTTCTTTGCGAGCCCTTCGCGCCCTTTGCGGCAAGCCGTTTTTCTCCGTGCTCCTCCGTGCCCTCTGTGGTTAATGGGTTTGTTTTACCGCCCGAACGCACTCCCCAAATCCCCAATCGGCAATCTACAATCGACAATCGGATGCACCCCTCCCGCATCGCCGCACTGCTCTCGCCCTTCCTCCGACCGGCTACGACCGCTCCCATGAAGCCCTGTCATTCCGAACCGGCGGGAGCCGGTGANGGAACCTGCTGTCCTCTCCCCGGCCCAACTGCAAAGCATATCGACGTATATCGATATACTCCTCCGCTGGAACGCCCGCATCAACCTCACCGCCATCCGCGACCCCGACGAGATCGTCACCCGCCACTTCGGCGAATCCCTCTTCGCTGCCAGCCACCTGTTCCCCCGTGTGGAGACAGCTGCCCCCGGCTCCCGTGACACGGATTCTCCTGTTCGCGCTTCCTTTGCCCCCGTGTCTTGCGGTGCCACGGCCCCCGACGGGCACCGTGGGAGAGCGGCCCTTCAGGGCCGCGTCGCCGGCTCAGAAATGGGCGGGGCTTTAGCCCCTGCGACCCGCCTCGCCGACCTGGGCTCCGGCGCCGGCTTCCCCGGACTCCCCATCAAACTCTGGGCGCCACACATCGTTCTCACCCTGATCGAATCCAACCACAAGAAAGTCGCCTTCCTGCGCGAAGTCGCCCGCGCCATTACATTGACGGATATCAATATACTCCACACTCGCGCCGAGCACTTGGGCCCAGATCTCCTTCACTCTTTCGACGTCGTCACCCTCCGTGCCATCGAGCGCTTCGCCACCGTCCTCCCCGTCGCGGCCAGTCTCCTCGCCCCCGGAGGCCGCCTCGCCCTCCTCATCGCCATATCCCAACTCGACGAGGCCCGCACCACCCTTCCTACCTTCTCTTGGTCCGATCCTTTACCCGTCCCTCTATCCAAGGCCCGCATTCTCGTCGTCGGCCAGTCACTTGCGGTGAAATGACGAGTTCATCCACATTCTCAAATTGAGAAAACCAATCACTCGAACCAGCCTGATTAATCGGTGGGACGGACCGCCCAACTACGCCAAGCGCGGGCCCATCTTGCGGACCGGTTAGCCTATTAGCGCACCGCCAAAGTGGAACAATGCCCGCAGCTCTAACCAGGTCGAACTAGATTCCTACCCCCGCACCAAACAAGTAATAGGTCCCAGCCCCAAATGGGCTGGCAATTCAGCGACGATGCGGTCATTCACGTAGTACCAGCACAGTAAATAGTGGAACAAAGCACTCTGAGTTTGCCACAACGAAGTTTTATCGGATGGCTTGGAGACGTGTAACACTGACCATAAAGTGGGATACGCGATTCGATTAGCCACGACTCTTGCCCGCGCTAGTGCTCACGTCCCAAGAAGTTTTCCACAGTGTTCCACGTGGAACACTTCGATCCGTTACCGGCCCTGGGAGTGAGCCCGGCTTGTTCTTGGCAGGGCACCCACGACTACTTTAGTAACGGAATCTGGCCAGTTTCAGATGTCTTAAGGGAGCCTAAGAACTCCTCCGAGTGTTCCACATGGAACGTTTGTTGGTCTTACCAGGGCTTACCTCAAGCTCGTTCGATGGTTGTCCTCGAGAGTCATCAGGCTACATACCGGTGCGATCCGGTTGAACAATCCGCTCCCCACTCGCAGGCTTCCGTCTTCAAGGTCAGCTCCTCTTGGACCGACGACCTGAGTGCCAGCACAATAAATGTCCCACGTCGAACATGAAGGAACTTCCCCTGGCGGGTGGGCTCCTGCCACCTCATCCTGGCAGGTCGGGTTGTCCTAGGTCAGCAGCGACGGGTTTGGAGTGGCCTCCCAGCGCAAAGTGTTCCATGTGGAACACAAATCCACATCTTTGCACAGCAAGTTTGCATTGCTTTTGAAACGCAAATCGCTTTATGCTGCGAAATAGCTCTGGAATCCTCCTACAACTCAATGGGACGCGTCATCGCGGTTGCCAATCAAAAGGGCGGCGTGGGCAAGACTACGACCGCCATCAACCTGGCCGCGTCCTTCGCGGCTGCGGAAGTGAACACGCTGATCATCGATTGCGACCCGCAGTCGAACACCACCAGCGGCCTCGGCCTAGTGAAGGACCCGGAGCGCATTAGCTCCTACGATGTGCTTATGGGGGCAGCGACAGCCGAGGAGGCGTTGCTGCTCACGGAGCTCGAGCAGCTCTGGCTGATTCCCTCGCATAAGAACTTGCTTGGCGCAAACCTCGAGCTAGTGGACACGGAAGGGCGTGAGTATCGCCTGCGCGACGCGCTGGCTCCGCTGCGCGACCGCTTCCAGTTCATTGTGCTGGACTGTCCGCCTGCGCTGGACCTGCTCACGCTGAATGCTCTGGTGGCGGCGGATACGGTGCTGATCCCGATGCAGGGGGAGTACTTTGCCCTGGAAGGGATCAGCGAGCTGCTGGACACGATCGAGCGCATTCGCGCGGCGTTGAACCCAGGGCTGGGGATCGAGGGCATCGTGCTGACCATGTTCGATGAGCGCACCAACCTGGCGCAGCAGGTCAGGAGCGAGCTGAAGAATTTCTTTGGCGAGAAGCTGTGCGCGACGACGGTGCCCAGGAATATCCGGCTGGCGGAGGCGCCGAGCCACGGGCAGCCAGCGCTAGTGTACGATCCGCGGTCGAAGGGAGCGGAGAGCTATATCCGGCTGGCGAAAGAGATTCTGGATCGGGTCTCGGGCAGCGAGCTTTCAGTTGCGTCAACAACCACGGAGGACACGGAGCAGGTGGCTGTCTCCGTCGACGGAGACACTTCCCACTTCTCGCAACAGCAGCGAGAAGTGGGGCACCCGGAACAGGAGCCCGTCGCGGCAGAACGAGAAGGAGAAGGAGCGGCGGTGCAAGAGATACCGCAGGCGGCGGAGATGGACAAGAGCGCGTAGATTGATGATTGTCGATATAATATATCGATGGTTATCGATATACGAGTGAAGGGCCCTGGTAGGTGTGCGATCTAAGATAACCACGAAGAACACGAAGTTTCGCGAAGGGGAAGCCAATGACGACGACGGTGGCGGAGAATCTGGCGGGGCATTCGGGGGAAAAAGAGAAGCCGGAAAAGCGGCGGGCACTGGGGCGGGGGTTGGAGTCGCTGTTGCCGGGGCCGCGGGTGAAAGGGGCGCGGCCGGTGGTTGCACCTGCTAATCCCGTTGGTGTAGGAGCTGCCGAGCTGCACTCGGCCGGCCCCTTCGACTCCGCTCAGGGCAGGCAGCCGGGGGCAGCAGTCCCCACACAAACAGTGGCTTCGGCAGATGCGATGCAGGCTGTTGAAGAGATAGCAACGGTTTCCCCCGAAGAGGTGGCAAAAGCTTCGGCTGCTGAGGAAATGAGAGCTTCCTCGCGGGCAGGAGTCCCTTCGACTGGCGCTCAGGGCAGGTCCGCGCCACACGGAGCTGCCGAGCTGCGCTCGGCCGGGCAGCCGGGGGCGGCTGCCCCCACATTGACACCCCCACCCTTCGCAAAAAGCCCGAAGGATGGGGCACCCAGCGAACAGCAGGTTCCTCACCCGGGCTTCGCCCGTGTTCGGAATGACATCTCCACATTGGCGTCCCCCGCTGTGTTGACAGAAATGTGGCCACATGAGGGGATCACGATTCATGGGCAGGCGGAGGCGCGGACGCCGGGGAATTTGGTGGTGAATATCCCGCTGGATCAGATCGACAAGAATCCTTACCAGACGCGGTATCTGTTCGACGACGAACTGATGCAGGAGATGGCGGATTCGATCCGGGCGCAAGGGGTGGTGCAACCTGTGGTGGTGCGTCCGGGGGAGGATGGACGCTACATCCTAGTGCTGGGCGAGCGGCGTTGCCGGGCGTCGCGCATGGCGGGGAAGACGTCGATTCCGGCGATCGTGAAGCGGGTCTCGGCGCAGCAGGCTGCGGAGATGACGGTGATCGAAAACCTGCAGCGGCAGGACCTGAATTGCCTGGAACAAGCCGAGGCGTTTCGGGTGCTGAGCAAGGAGTTCAACCTGACACAGCAGGAGATTGGCGACCGCGTGGGGATGTCGCGGGAGTCGGTGGCGAATTACATGCGGCTGCTGAAGCTGCCGCCACGGGTGTTGGAGTATCTGGGAAACAATCAGCTGGGATTCAGCGAAGCGCGGCAGCTGCTGACGCTAGATGATCCCGAGGTGATTGCGAAGGCGGCGGACGAAGTGGTCAAGAAACACTTGTCAATCGAGCAGATCGAAGACCTGGTGATCCGGCTGGAAGCGTTGCCGCAGCCGAAGAAGGCCGGGGGAGCGCGATGGGTGGATCCGAATGTGCGCGCGGCGCAGATGGATCTGGAGCGGCTGCTGGGACTGCGGGTGCGGATTCGGGATCGCAAGGGGAAGGGGAAGATTGTGATCGAGTACAGCACCGTGGATGATTATGAGAGGGTGGTGGCGATGTTGAAGGGGAAGTAGGAAATAGGTCAGTAGTCAGTGGTCAGTAGTGACAGAGAACACTGCTTACCGCAAAGCGCGCCAACAAAAACCCCCGCAAAGGACCTGAAAAGTCAAAAACCCCACCCGTTCGCAAAAACGCGAGAAGGGCGGGGCAACCGCGCACCAGTACCTCGGCTCAGAAGGGCGAGCGCAGGGTCCAGATGGTCAGCGTATTGAGATCGTCGTCCACAGCGGCGAAGCGAACGGCCCCGTGGGAAGACGTGCTGGCAATTCCGAAGGCCGCGCCAGGCGCGCCACCGTCGAGCTGATAGGTAGCGACGAGAAACCCATCTTCGGTGAACTCCACCAGATCGTTCTGCGTGCCGCCCGCATTCACGCCATCGCCGTTGGCGGTAATCAGGTTGCCGTTGGCGCCGAGGGTCAAACCCAGGGGACCGTGCAGGTGCTTCTGATCGGCAAAAACCACAATGCCTGTGCCTGCGGTAGTCGTCCGGGTGGTGGGATCAGGTATGGCGAAAATCTCGTTGTCGACGGTGGAGGCCACGAACAAGAGGTTACTGTTGGGATCGAACGCCAGACCGGTGGGCCCCACGGCGACGATGGCGGGAATGAGCTGATGACCGAAGCCGGAGCCGATTTGTATCTTGCTGACCAACGTGACCGTGTTGTTGCTGATCGAGACGTTCAGCCGCGTCACGGTGCCGCTCAGGACGTTGCTGACGAAGACTTGCGCAGTCGATCCCTGATCGTTAATGGTGAGATCCCATGGGCTGTCGAGGAGCTTGGCGTCATTGAAGGTGGCGACATGTTTTCCGTTATGGTCGAAAACCTGAAGGGAGCCCTGGCCAGGGGTTGAGACGTTGTTGGGATAGGTCACCGGAAGATTCCCCACCACGACGAACCCTTCCCGCAAGACTCCGAGAGCGGTGGATAGTCCGATGAGACGCGAGGTGGTGAACAGGGAGCGCTCGCCCGTGGGGGAAGTGCTGATGATGGTGGTGCCGGTTCCTTCGAGGTTGCTGCTGGCGTTGAAGTTGGAGACGAGCACGTCGCCCGGTGCGATGTTGGGGCCGGAGGGGAATCCCGCAGGAACAAACGCTACTCCGTAGGGATTCAGATCACCGTTGGCTGGGATGGTGCCGGCCGTGATGCTTTGGAGCGAATCCAAGATTGAATTGTGCCGCAAGAACGGGGCGTCTTGTGCGACGGCAAGCACGCTGAAAACAGACAGGCAGGTGAGCGACAGAAAGGTCCGAAGTAATGACTTCCTCATTGAGATTTATCTCCTTGTTTTTCTGCAAGTTCCTGACAACAGTCGGCCAGACTAGCGCGCCTACGGGGAGCGGATTGTCCCTAACTTGTCAGAAATTTGTAAAAAATTGAGCTGGCGGGGAGGGGTGCGGCGAAGGCCGAGACGACGGCGCCCTCCCCAGCCCACGGGCTATGGAGTGTTCTTCGGGGCGGGCTGGGAGCTGGCGGGGTAGACGACGACGTAGCGGCGCGGGCCTTCGCCGTCGCTTTCAGTGCGGAGGTCGGCGTGATCGCGGAGGGCGAGGTGCAGGATGCGGCGCTCGCGCGAGGACATGGGAGCGAAGTGGTAGGGAGTTCCGGTCTTGCGGACTTTTTCGGCAGCGGCGNGCGGCGGCCATGCGGAGTTCTTCGAGGCGCATGGAGCGCTGATTCTGGCAGTCGAAGCAGATTTTTTCGTGTTCTCCGGAGGGCAAGCGGAGCATCTCGAGGGCGAGGAGTTCGAGGGCGCGGAGAAGTTCTCCGCCGCGGTCGAGGAGCAGGGGGGAGTCGGGGCCGGAGAATTCGACCAGGATTTCAGGGCGTTCCCAGTCGCGGTTCTCGGGCAGGGGCGGATCGACCGTGATGCGGTATTTGAAGCGCAGGCCTCCGAGAGTGACGACGGACTGCAGGAATTCGTGGATTTTGTTGGCGGCGGCGAGTTTGTCCATAAGTTAGCTTTCAGCTATCAGGGGTCAGCTTTCCGGCTGCGGGGTATAGGTGTTGACCCGATGTCCCTTACACTCGGTGGCAATACCCGCGAGATCCTTCGCTCCGCCTGAAAAACGGCTGCGCTCAGGATGACGCCCTGCGGCTGCAGTTCGTGCCTCGCCGATCCCGCGTCTCGCAAAACCGGCGAGACGTGGGGCACCCGGCTGACAACTGAGAGCTGACAGCNTGAAAACTCATTTGTCTTTTTCCTTCTTGCGGGCGCGTTTTTCCATCATCTGGCGCATTTCGCGGCCGAGTTTCGTGCGGTTCATGACCGCCTGCTGGATGATCGAAATCAGGTTGCTCTCGGTGTAGTACAGATTCAGTCCGGCGGCAAGATTCCAGAAAATAAAGCCCATCATGAGCGGCATCATCACGGTCATCATCTTCTGCTGGGCGGGATCCATGCCGGCTTGCGGCGTCATCTTTTGCATGATCAACATGCTGACGACGAGGCCGATGGGGAGCAGGCGCAGCAGACCGGTCTCGGGCGAGGAGAGATCGTGAATCCAAAGCCAGTGGGCGTGGCGCAGATCGAGGGCAATGGCCAGCATGCGGTAGTAGCCGTAGAGGAATGGCAACTGGATCAGCATGGGGAGACAGCCGCTGACGGGATTGGCGCCTTCTTTTTTGTAAAGGGCTGAGATTTCCTCTTGCATGGCGGCCTTACGCGGATCGCGCAGGCTGTACTTTTTATACTTCTCCTGGATGGCTTTGATCTGTGGGGCAATTTTCTGCATTTTGTACATGGAGTGGGTTTGATAAACCCGCAGGGGCATCAGCGCCGCGGTAATGAGCAGCGTCTGCAGCACGATCGACCAGCCCCAGTTGGGGACGATGTGGAAGTAGGTCCAGCGCAGCCAGAGGAAAAGCGGCCGGGCAATAAAGCTGAAGGTGCCAAAGTCGACCAGGCCGCGAAGATCGGGGCTGGCGCCGCTGATGGCCGGGATGCTGACGGTCTCGAGCGTGCTGAGTTCTTTGGGTCCGATGTAGACGCGTTCGACGGTGGGGCCGCGAAGGCTTCCGACGGCGGCTCCGAGGACTTCCATGTTGATGGTCTCTTTGGAGTCCGGTTTCTCCGGGTCGCGCAGGACGGGAAGCGAATTGCGGAGGGTGACGAACACGGACGATGCGGGATCGTCGGGAATGAAAACCGCGGCGAAGTACTGGTCGGCAGTGCCGGCCCAGTGAAGGGGACCGGGGATGGTGTTGCCGCCGCTGATGGACGTGCAGCGCGAAAGGAAGGAGAAGAATCCGCAGCGCAGGGGCGGGCGCTCTATGGCGCTGTTGAATTGATATTCGATGAGGCCGCCGGCGTAGTTGGCGGGCGTGACCTGGTCGCCGAATCCGGCGGGCCAGGCGGAGAAGGCGGGGATCTCGCTTCCCTTGTAGGTGACGGTGGTTTCGGCCTTGACGACGTAGGTGTGGTCGAAGCGGAAAGTCTTGCTGACGATCAAGTCCTGGTCAGCGTATTCGAAGGTGACGGTGGCGGGGGCGGCGAGGGCACGGTCGGCGCTTGAGACGTACAGCGCGGAATTCAGACGGTTGCGGACGGCTTCGTCGTAGGTCCAGAGGGAGAGCGGGTAGCCGTATTTTTCCGAAGCGGCGGAGTTGACGAGGTCGAGGCGGCCTTTCTGGGCGTCGTTGTCGAATTTCTTGAGGATCCAGGATTTGACCTGGGCGCCACGATTGGTGAAGGTGATGCGGTAGAGATCGTTTTCAATGACGGTTTCGGTTTCGCTGGAGGCCTGCTTGGTGACGGGAGCTGTGGCGGGAGCGAGCGCGGGTGTCGAGGGCGCGGCGGCCGGAGCAGCGGGCTGGGGTGGCACGGGCTGATTCTGCGACTGGGGCCCAGGCGGCTGCGGGAAGTATTTTTTGAGCAGCGGTTGGGCGAGCGCGATGGCCAGCAGGATGACGACGAAGACGATGAGCATGCGGCGCTCGCCGCCGGGTTCCTGGCCGGGATTTTGATATTCGGGCAAGGTGTGACTACCTTCTTGTGTGTTCCGGCGTCGGCATTCCCGAGTGGATGCGCGCCAAACGCCCGTTGCGTTGCCTCGCGAAGAACGCTTGCTCGGGATGACAAGCGTTATTTTTTACCACCGGGTCGTAGCCGCCGCGAGCGAAGGGATGACAGCGCAGCAGGCGGGCGATGGCCATGAGGCTTCCGCGCAGCATCCCGTAGCGGTCGACGGCTTCCATGGCGTATTCGGAACAGGTCGGCACGTAGCGGCAGGCGGGCGGAAACATGGGCGAGATGGCCCACTTGTAGGCTCGCAGCAGCTGCAACGTGACGAGTTTGGCGAACTGGCACATGTTGAATCGGCGTCAGGCTTCCGGCTTTCGGTTCTCGGCTTCCGGCCTTCGGAGATTCCCGGAGTTCCTTTCCATGACTACGAAGGCGCGGGCGACTTCGTTCAAGAGCGACGCGAAGTCGGCGGCCAGCAGCGACTTCTTCGGATTGATGACCACATCGACCTCCGGCCCGATTGCCGGGCGAGTGAGGCGCACGGCTTCGCGCAAGCGGCGCTTCATGCGGTTACGAACGACGGCGCCACCGAGAGCGCGGCCGACGGTGAATCCAATGCGGCAGCCGGAAGGTCGCGGACTGCCTGATGTTT
>OCOJ01039177.1_pt2 | contig 11357 bp, 12 predicted proteins | sample 1539251 | NCBI WGS metagenome assembly OCOJ01 (sample SAMN01911457, study PRJEB22624) | soil metagenome | biome: Soil | place: Malaysia | collected 2012-04-30 | depth RA_metagenome m
AACATGGAGCGCCATGGGAGCGAACTCGTCATGCACTATGATGTGAGAAATCGATGAACCCCAGCGAACAGCAACACCTCTCGAAGATGGAATGGCCGGAGTTCGGGCAACATGTCGAAACAGGCAGAATTGACAGAGCCATCATTCCACTCGGGAGCCTTGAACAGCATGGCCCCCACCTGCCCATGTCGACAGACACAATCATAGCAGAACACCTGTCGAATCGAATCGCCGAAAGATGCAAAACCGCTATAGTGTTGCCGCCCGTTGAATTCGGATGCGCAAGTGAACACACGGGTTTTCCAGGTACAATATCGCTACGCCCCGAGACGTTGTCAAATATCCTGCTCGAAACCGCGGACAGCCTGATGAAGAGTCGGCTAAAACGAGTCTTCATGATAAACGGTCATGGAGGAAATAGAGCTACAGTTGAGGTCACGCTCGCAAAGATGAAAGAATCCTTTCCGGAAATGCAGGCCTATTCCTTCACGGTCATTGATGTAGTCAAACCGAAGTATAATGAGATACGCAAGTCTGACAGAAAGCTCGTGGGACATGCGGATGAAATCGAAACGTCGATGATGCTCGCAATCGAACCCAAGCTTGTCGACATGTCCAAAGCTGTTCGCGGGGAACCATCCCTGCCCACGCCTTTGTCCTTCGAGTCAGAAGATATGGCGAAGATTTCGTTCTCCTGGAATGCAAAGGAACTATCCAAGTCAGGTGTGATAGGAGACCCCCAATTGGCGAGCGTAGAAAGCGGCAGGATACTACTTGAGTATGCAACCGAAGTAATCTCGACGATCATAAACCGCCTTTGAGGTCAGTTGCCAGATGTTCAGCGGAATTGTCGAGAAAATGGCTCCGGTAGTGTCAATCACGAAACGAAGTAAAAGCGCGCTGATCCAGATGGACCTCGGGAAATTAGCCAACGGTACAAAGATAGGGGATAGCATCTGCGTTAACGGCGTCTGCCTCACTGTAACGAAGAAACGGAAGGAAAGTGTCTCCTTCGACGTCATCGACGAGACACTGCGCGTCACTAACCTCGGGGAACTCATCAAAGGATCGAAGGTGAATGTCGAGAGAAGCCTCCTGCTAACAGATCGGATCGGAGGTCATCTGGTAAGCGGACACGTGGACGGCGTAGGTAAGATCGCAAAGATTGAACAACCGGCGGAAGATTCGGTAAAACTGTGGATTAAGACTAGGGCTGACCTACTGTCGTCGATGATTCCCAAGGGTTCCGTTGCGGTTGATGGTATTAGCCTCACTCTCGTTGACGTAGGCGAGAGCCGATTTTCCGTCTGCCTCATACCCCACACCTTGTCCATAACCACACTCGGTCACAAAACCGAGGGTGACTCCGTCAACTTAGAAGTCGACGCCATTGCAAAGTATGTCAGAAAATACCTCGATCAGATGAATCTGAAAGAATCAAAGCTGTAGGACTGCGTGGAGTCAGATCCCGACTGGCAAGAAATCTCCACGCGAGTTGTTCGTGTCTCTGTGACGGACACATCCTTAGAACGAATCATACCATTTCGTCGAGGGGATGTCTAGATGAAGTTTCTCGTACACACCGACGTTACGGCGAGGGAGCTGGACCCGATGATCCTCATTAAAAGTGTCCCGGATTTGCTCAGGGGAGCAAACTTGACGAGCGTGCAGTTTTTGCAGGGCTACGTCTGCAACCTATCGATCTGCCACTGTGCAAAAGACCGAAAGCTAATGTGCCTCATGGAAGGCCCAGACCAGGATACAGTTCGAAGCGCCCTCACGAAAATCGAGCTACCGATAACAGCAATACTGCCCAAACCCAACTAGAATAGGACCGCCGTTTCTCGCCCGTTGGAAACCAATTTTCGAACGTTGTATAGACCAGTGAAGGAATGGTGCAGGCAGCACCGTACGCGAACAAGAGAAAACTTTGCAATCAGCGGCTAGAAGTTACGGGTTAACGGTTGAAGGTTCGTCGATGGTTATTTGCGGTTAGCGGAGTACGCGCGCAAAACTGACTGCGTCTGGCGAACGCGACCGCCTACGCGCATGCGCAAGACTTGAAAAGTGTACGGTCATTCTATTATGTTGGGATTATTCGGAGTCATGTGGAGGTCGACAGAGAATGATGCTCGAACATCTCGGTAAATCTCCTAAGATCCATCCCACAGCCTACGTTGCCCCAAACGCGACTGTGTGCGGTAATGTAACCATCGGCCGCGGTTGTCGGATTGCCTTTAGCGCGGCTATCATTGCGGAGGGTACAGCGGTTGAGCTTGGAGAGAACTGTATAGTGATGGAGAACGCTGTCATTCGCAGCACAGACAAGCATGAGACGCGGATTGGTTCACACTGTCTAATTGGACCCCACACTCATCTTGTGGGTTGCACGCTGGAGGATTGTGTGTTCGTGGCGACCGGTGCTTCGATCTTTCACGGATCGAAGTTGGGCTATGCTTCAGAGGTGCGCGTCAACGGCGTTGTCCATCTTCGCACTACTTTACCTCCCCATGCGACTGTTCCGATTGGGTGGGTTGCCGTGGGCGACCCGGCGAAGGTTCTACCGCCGGACCAGCATGACGCCATCTGGGCCATCCAGAAGCCCCTCAACTTCCCAAAGTACGTGTACGGTGTGGAGAGACCTGCCGAAGGCGAAACTAACATGCCAGAAATCACTAGACGTCGCTGCGAATCGCTCGCCAGTCACAAAGATGACGTCGTGCTTTAGGCACGCGGCTCAATAAGTGTGCGCACCCGCTTTCCTTTGTCATATATCGAAGAAATTATTCACTTGTCTTCAATTAGCGGGCGGGGTTTGTACCATGCTTGATTTCGATTTGTCCTATCCTTATATCACGGAGAAGACACAGTCGATAGTCTTTCAGAGTGGGCTTGCAGGTTGTTGGGAGAATTCCTTCGTTCCATTTCAGATTCCATAGCTGAGTTTCTTTACCACCAGTTCTCCCCAAACCTCTTCGTTGTAGGGATGCTTGCATTCATGGTCTTCTGGAACTATTGGATCAGCGAGACTCGCTAAACCCCACGCCGAGATCAACAAGGCCTACNGAAGATAGTCGCAGACGTTTCAATTGAGAGACTGGCCGTTTCATTTCAGATTACGGGGATGATGAACTTCTTAGCTTCGTCGTCCCACTTTTGCTCGTTCAGCCATTCATTGAATGAGAGCGCGGTTCCGGACAGTTTCCACGCGGTGTAGACGAATAACTGGTCGGGGGTAAGGTGGAAACGGAGCTCGTTCCTGGCGGACAGGTCGAGTTCCACGATTTGCGTCCTCGTTACGCTCTGGGTTTCTGGGAGAATCGATTTACTCTCAGGAACTCGGAACTTGATCCTTCCCATGCTTTATCGATTCGTCCTCGGTCATTGAGTGCGAACTACCGTATCCTTGCCTTTAATTCAGGGGCCTCTAACTCGACCGGATACTGTTATGCCGTTCTGATCGGCTCAGACGAATGGTGCACTTGATTTTAATCGGTGTGACGGGAAAGGAAGTCTTCGGCTAGCTGTAGTCTTCCTTTTCCTATGTGACCTTCAGCCAATAACAGTTTGAAGTCTTCGTCATTGACCTCTCCCTTCTTGTTCGAAGGAAAATAAAGTACCTTGAAAGCCCGCACCACGGACGATGCCTCAACTGGGAGCGGCAGCTGAGCTTCGTACCACTTAGTTGTAGCTTCACGTGGTTCGGAGTAAATCAGAGCTCGAACCAAATCACTCACTGAAGATTCGTAATCGACCGAAGTACTTTAAGCGGGTCTAAATGCAACACATAGACTCACGTGCCCAACTCCTAATCCTCTGTGGGGGACATATAATTCTCAAAGTGCCGTGAAGTATTGAAGCACACGTACATCATCGTATGCGCGATCAGCTGGGTTAGCTGTGCGCACACATACTAAACTTTTCGCTACTAGCCGGAGGGCGACCTTACGCCGACTACTTCGCTGGGAAATTTGTTTACGAAGTTTTGCACGTTCTCCTTCTTTTCAGACTCAACGATGAATACGGTATGGTGGATCGGTGCGCCGAATAAATGGCCTGTAATGTTTGAAGTGCAGTTGATGTCGAAGAAACGTTGCATGACTTTCACACCATGGCTATCCGCAGTTTTATCGGACAGCATTTCCTTGAACTCAGCCAGCTGTTGTTCGTTACGTGCAGGACATTCGGCTGGTCCATGCTTGTGGAGAATGGCAAACATCAAACTAAATCGTACCGAATTTTCTCAAAGCTCTTAATAACAATTGTTTTGCGGGGTTCCGTTCTAATCATCGACATCCTCGTCGGTGGGTGGTACCTTCATGTGCAGACACTCACCAAGCACGACAATGACACTCCAATCCACTCACTTCGCTAAGTAGAGGTCGAGCGCGCATACAAATAGTCGTCTAACGGAGTAGTTGTTCGTTATTCTTGGAGGTGAGAGGGTTTGGTTTGGAAGATTATCGAAATCGTGGGTGAATCGCCGAACAGTTTCGCAGACGCCACGAGGAACGCTATCGCGGAAGCTGGGAAGACGGTGAAGCAGATGCAATGGTTTGAAGTCGCCTCCCTCCGAGGCACAATTCAAGACGGCAAGGTTAACACGTTTCAAGCGTCAGTGAAAATCGGTTTCAAGATCGAACGCTGACACACTCGCAGTCTATCTGCGGAAAGGCTGCTCGCTCATGTCAANGGATCGGATTCGATCTAGCGTGCGAGCATTGCAAGTGCTGACCTATCGTGATTCCGGAAATAGGACGGAAAACTAAAATCCGGCCGTAGGCCGCGCAGTGCTAGGTTGCTAACTTGCCCAGTCCAAGGAAAACCGCCGTCAAATCAAGGTCCCGAAAGCCTGCGAAGGTTTCGAGGATTACCTATGCCACACTGAAGATTACACCGGAAGATGATCGAGCATACGATCATGCCGTCGAACAGGTCCGCGCCCACCTGGGCAGCCGCTTTGCGATGTACGTCAATGGCCAACGATGGCTTGGAACGGGAGAGGAAACCTCACACGCAAGCCCCGTCGACACAAGCGTCGTAGTCAGTCACTTCCCCAAAGGAACTAGGGAAGACGCTAAGGCCGCAATCGATGCTGCCCGCGACGCATGCGGTAAGTGGAGCCAGGAAACGTACAAAGAACGAGTTAAGATCCTGCGCAAAGCAGCGGATCTGCTGATTGACCGAAGGTATGATTTGTCGGCTTGGATGGCTTGGGAGGTCGGTAAGAACCGAGCCGAATCCTTGGCCGAGGTAAACGAGGCCGCTGAGTTAGTTCGGTATTACTGCGACCAGATGGAACTGAACAAGGGGTTCGCTCGGCCCATGGAAGCCCCAGGGCCAAACCAGGAAACGTTCACCGTTCAGCGCCCCTACGGTGTGTGGGCTGTTATTGCGCCTTGGAATTTTCCGCTCGCCCTATCAACGGGTATGACGGCCGGAGCCCTAGTAACCGGTAACAGCGTGGTCTTCAAACCCTCAAGCGAATCCTCAGTCCTGGGTTATGAGTTAACGCGAGCCTATATTGACGCGGGTATCCCGACGGGCGTCTTCAACCTAGTCACCGGCCCGGGTGGGACGGTCGGCGCCGAACTGCAAGAGAGCACGAAGGTCGACGGATTGATCTTCACCGGCTCCTTAGCGGTCGGATTAGGGTTATACCATAACTTCGCGAAAACCTACCCGAAACCCGTCATAACCGAGATGGGGGGCAAGAACCCAGCCATCGTCACAAGCAAGGCGAACATCGACGAGGCCGCGGAAGGCGTCGTCCGCGCGGCCTTCGGGTTCGGGGGACAGAAGTGCAGCGCCTGTTCGCGAGTCTATGTCGAGAGGCCGGTTAAGGAGAAGTTCATCACGGCGCTGACGGAATATACGAAGAAACTTGTGGGGGTTGGTGACCCGGTTAGGAAGGAAACGTTCCTCGGCCCGCTCATAAACCAGGGCGCCGTAGACACGTATCTTCAAGCCGCCGAAGAAGCGAAACACGATGGCGTATTCCTATCCGGTGGCAATCGACTGAAGACGGGAAGTTTTGAGAGAGGATACTTTGTTGAACCCGCAATCGTAGACAACCTACCGCTAACCCATCGACTGTTCAAAGAGGAACTGTTCGTCCCATTCCTCGTAGTCGGAACCGTAGAATCCTTCGACCAAGGATTACGAGAGGCGAACGATTCAGAATACGGATTATGCGCGGGCATCTACAGCCACGACAAAGATGAGCTGGAGAAGTTCTTTGACAATGTCCAAGCCGGAGTCACATACGCGAACCGAAGAGCCGGAGCCACAACCGGCGCATGGCCGGGAGTAAATTCATTCGGCGGATGGAAAGGAAGCGGCTCGACGGGGAAGAGTGGCCTCGGCCCATACTACATCCAACAATTCATGCACGAACAATCACGATGGATCGTGAAAAAATAACTCAGCGCACACTTCAGTAAACTCATACAAGGACCTACTGGAAGCAGAGTCGCTTCAGTGTCCGTTAAGCGGGTTCCACACCTATCGCAGAAGTTGACGTAGGACTGGATCGGAGTGCCGCAATTAGGGCAAGCACCCATGCCGTAGGGAGATGGCTGCTGGGAGAAGAACTGTCGGTATTGAGGTTGTTGATATTACGAGGGCAGGTAGGGCTGAGGTGGGGCCTTAAACAGTCCGGGTACAAGTCCAGCCTCGTATAAGGAAGATAGAAGTGGAAGAGGCCATAATTTTTGCTCAAGTTCGCTTTTCCATTGCAGAAATCTTTCTATTGCATCACTCATTTGCACTCACTTTTCTTCCCTTCTTGGGTGAGTAAGGCACCTCTCGCCCTTACTGGTTCTCCTGTTTTTCACGAATCGAAACACACACATTGTGTTAGGTAACGGAGAGTTGCCCGGTTGAGAACCTAGTGTGGATAGTTTCGGTTGATCCCATGCCAATGTGTGCTACGTTGACTAGGTAGGAATGTCTACATATGACGGACAGGATTGCTGAGGGTACTGAATTGTAGTAGGGGATTGTGGTATAGTTTAGCCGCTTCCTTGGATGAAGCTAATCGTGAAATTGAGAGATTGAAGAAAGTAGTCATCAGCCCTCGTTGGGCGTCGGATGGCGGAGCTCAGATATCCGCGATTGAAGTAATAGCCAAGTATGGTGTGATCGCTATTCCAGCCTTGATTGAAATTAGTGAGCGCGTAACTGAGCCTGCGCGACAGACCACGCTGGATTTGATAAATAAACTGCAAAACTCTAAAACAACCATCTCAGGGAAAACCTTGGGCTCCCCAATGGATCGCCGAGCGGAGCCGACCAAGACTTGACATCCCCTTGTGGTAGTTGCGTCAAGATGATTGGTTCTTGACTGAACGCATGGGGCCTGACCCGTTCGTTCCTACCCAGATTAGCGCGGCTCGGCGGCATCCTAACGGGGTCTGTGGGACCTAGACCAACCTAGGTTCAAAGCATACGGTCTAAAGTACACTCTAACTTGTCGCTAAAACAGTTTTGCGCTTGTAACGAAGTCTACGCCTGGTTTGCCCTAGGGAGCGCGACGAGTGTATCCTAGGAGCCTTGCTCGCTCCGCTTCCTGGACGTGATGCTCTTCGATTACCTTCGGAATTTCGTTCAGTCGTCCTTGTGGCACATCAACAAGGCCGCTCCCCGCCACCGTGAAGTTATCGCCGTTTCTTTGAAGTGTCGTCACAAACTTTCCAAGTGCTTGAGTGAAGAACTCGACGCATTGTTTCAAGTCTTCGACTCTGATCCCTGCGTACGTGAATTTTGTTTTCATTTCAGTCATCAGACGACCATTGAGACTCTTTTCACAAAAGTCGTTAGCCGTCAGACATCGGTTGTGCAATGACATGCCCCCTTTGTTAGGCCACAGTTGGATTCAACCGAAGGTAAGATCCAACTGCTTGGAGCACTTTGTTTTCTGCTTTCCGAAGATGATCAACGTAGCTCGTTCTAGGAGAACCAAGCCTCTCAGCAATCTCGCCCGCCGTTGCTTTTCTGGGTATGTAGTAGTAGCCCTGATCTAACGCGGCCATTAACGCTCGCCGTTGCTTGATCGTCAATCGGCCGAAGAGCGTAGCAGTCGAAACAAGGAGAGTGTCTCGTATCGATTCATTCGGAATCGATCTTCGAGAGGTTATCTCAAGTCTGCAATGCTTGTCTAGGTCCTTGAATAGTTGTCTCAGATCTTTTTCGGAGAAAGCGATCACTCGATACCACTCCCATCCACCAGTGTAGACCGCTGGCTGTAGTTCCAGGCAGCTATGGCTCTCTATCACGGGAAGGGTGGGCGGTGGAATCTTATCGCACGCGCAATGCTGCAATACAATCTGAAGGTTCGAACTTGCTGAGGAACGGCGAATAACCCTTGCTCCCAGAGTCCTTGTTAACTCTTGAATGCTATTTTGTATACGACTATTCCGCAAATCGCTATGAGATATTTCTAGAACGTCCCTGCTCCAATTGCACCAGTGAGAAATCACAACAGATGGGTACACTTTGGAAAAGGCATTGTACGGACACTCGTGCTGGAGTTTGAAGGCTACTTCGAAATGTGCCATACCATGTTCGAGAGCGAGGCACATTAAATGCCTATAGCCGTAGAATGACGGTACTATTGGTCCACTGTAACACGCAAATGTGCTTCGGTCGCGGCTACTACCTAATGTCCATGGGATCAGCAAATCTGCGCCTTGAACAAGCAAATGCCTGACTGAACCAGAACATTGCGCGGAAGTGCCGACAATTGACAGCTAACGGCTTATGCCCTAGACGCACGTCTAACTCATAATGACGACGGGAGGTGAAGATTCGTATGGTACAGTACAAGTGTGGGGTTTGCGGCGACACTTCGACCGAGCCAGGAAGTTGTTGCGGCCAAGCGATGAAGAAGATCGCTTAGGGGAAGGAAAACCGATGAAAGTTTCTCTAAGTTGGATTCCCTCTCTCTTTTTGTAAATGACCAGGCGCCGCTGTCTCGCTGACCGTGGTCCATCGGTTGAATGGTAGAACCGGCGGGATTTTTGAACCCGCGCCNTAGTCGCAGGCTTACTGCTGGGCAGTGTATGAGGGACGAATTCGCCTAAGGTGGCCGTATAGTTTCTCGACTTACTTACTCCTCTTCATCGTCCTTTTGATCAACTTCCTTGCGTCGCCTTAGCGGCTCACTAATTCTCTTGACCAACTCTGGCGGAAGCTGGTACCCGCATAGTTTACACTTCCAAGCATCGTCGTAATCGTGACAACACCCACCCTCAGACAAGCCTAGACTTCCGACTCTCTAAAGCGGTTTGGGGAACATTGACCTCCCCTGACCGACTATGTATCCTCTCTGCCGAGCCATGCATCCGTTTCGCGGCATTCTGTCAATTCTCCCATCAATTCAGAACCAATTGCGCAGGAATGAGTTCAGGGGAAGCCATATCAGCCGGTCAAGCAGAAAACCGGCTCGAGGAGACTCAGCCCGTGATTCGCCATGAGTCACCAAGCTAACAGAATCGAACAGGAAAAAAGGACGGCCGAGAGCATATTCCTGGTTAATGCCGCCAAAATCCCGGTCCAGAAGTTAGACAAGAAAGGCGCTGAGAGAGTTGAAGTTCAATACTTAGTTGACGACCGGCAGGGTTCCGATCATTTCGCACTGCGTCTCTACACCGTTCACAAGGGCGGGCATACTCCCCTGGATCAGCACCCATACGAGCACCACGTCTACGTTCTCAAAGGGGAAGGGCTACTCCGAAAGTCGAAGGAGGAGAGCGGGGCATTGAAAACGATCAAGCCGGGGGACGCTATCTTCATTCCACTAAACGCAATCCACCAATTCAGCAACACAGAAGACATACCGCTCGTCTTCCTTTGTGTGAAAGGAAACCCGCAACTCTACACGCATGAGTTGTCGGGTGGAGATTCTGACGGCGAGGAGCAAAACTACTGTTAACTGCTCCTACGCGACCTTCCCCACTATTGGAAGAGAAACGTGTGAAGGGTATTCCTTGTTATGGTAGATTGTTTGTTGTGCAACTTTCAGGATCGTATCTTCGCCGAACGAATTGCCCGTGTTTGGGTTTCGGTCGTATTTCGGGAACGAGCTGCTTGAAACATCCAATCTGACGCTGTGGTCCTTTTGGAACACGTTGCTTGTGATCCATAGGTCGATGCTGAATTCGTACACTCTGCCGGCTTCCAATAGTTCCGGCTTCTCAAGTGAGTTCCGGTACCTAGCCCGGATTATGCCTTCGGTCAGGTGCATTGAATAGCCGTTTGGAAAGACATCGGTCAGTTGCGCCCAGAAATCAGTATCGCGGCATGATGAGGAAGCGAACAGCTTCACCCTGACCGGCCCTGTAACATCAAGACTCGACTCAAGTGGCGGAGTAGAGTATACCAGTACGTCGTCGCGCCTTTCGATCGCCCGTTGATCAAATGGACCTTCTTCCGGACCTATAGACGAGTCGAAAATGTTTGGGCACGGGTTGTTAGGATCGTACCTGTACGCGTCGCACATTTCGTCGCGCACTGGACGGTTTTGCGAGAGTACGCCGCCTCCCGCCGAAGTGTTTGCCTTGCCGTCACTGTGAAAGAAATAGTTCACGTATTCAGTTCCTTCCAGAGGCCACGATTCGGCCCGCCTCCAAGTGTTCGTGCCCATCGTGAAAATGTCCACTTTCGGCTGATTCAATATTCCGTTTTCTACGTTCTTAAGCCAGTAATCGAACCAGTCTAATTGGATACTGCGTAGGTCGATGAGGGCTGATTCGCCGAAGTCGATGCCGTGCAGTTGCCTCGAGAGATTCACGTGATGCGGCCAAGGGCCGATTATCAGCTTCTGACTGTTTCTGGACTTTTCTGACTTGGCTGATTTTCTCATACCCGTGTAATTGATGTGTGTGCCGATCAGATCGTCGTCGTACCAACCGGAGATATGCAGGACCGGAACGTCGATGCTGCCGAATTTGTCCTGGTAAAAGGAACGTTTCCAATATTCGTCTGAGGATGGATGGCTAATCCATTTTTGCCAGAAACTCGAACTTCTCCCGAATTGTTCGTCCATTGTCCTCAGAGGGAGGTGGGTGTATAACTTCATCGAATCATATAGCGACGGGTCTGTGTTCCTTTTTCCTTCGACGATTGCCATCCATTCGGCCATCCACAAAACTAACGCCCCATTTTGGAAGGGAACGTTGATGACGGGGTCCGGCAGCGCGACTACGCAGACCATCGCCTGGAGGTTTGGATGGCTTAACGTAGCGGTGGCCCACTGGTTCCAGGCTTGGTAGGAGGCACCTATAGTGCCCAACCTTCCGTTTGACCACTCTTGTTTAGCACACCAAGTTAACGTGTCAAACCCGTCTGTGGGGTCG
>OCOJ01014960.1_pt1 | contig 11345 bp, 9 predicted proteins | sample 1539251 | NCBI WGS metagenome assembly OCOJ01 (sample SAMN01911457, study PRJEB22624) | soil metagenome | biome: Soil | place: Malaysia | collected 2012-04-30 | depth RA_metagenome m
ACGGCCTGCTTGAGCCGGTCGGCGCTGGCCGTGAAATTCTGAGCGATTTTTACCGTGCCGCCGAATTCAACGATTGCCATCAGGCGATTGGGACCGACATTCGCGTCAATGAACTTGGCCGCAGCCTCCCGAGCCCTGATCTGTTCACCGCCATCCATGCTGGAGTTATCAAAGAACAGAACCAGATAGCGTTTCTGCGGGTTGGCCGCGGGGCTGCCCTCGGATTCGTAAGAAAAGCTCTTGACAGTCTGCTCTTTGTTATCTTCCCAGACCTTGAAATCCTTTTGCGTGAGATCGCGGACGTAGTTGCCTTTCTTGTCGGTTACAACAGTGTCGACCAGAACCAATCGCGCTTCCGCCTTGATCGTGACGGTGGCATCCTGCTGCTGCGCCTGCACCGAAGGTCCCGAGAGGGATCGCCAGACGATCGACAAGCCAGCGACCGAAATTAGTCCTAAGCAAAGTACCAACTGGCGACGCTTCATAAAACACCTCTCCTATGCTACGGAATCTCAATGGCCCCGTTCTCGGCAGACAGCAAACCCTCAGTATCGCGCACGACCAGGCGGACCAGGTAGCTGCCCGGCTTCGCATCGAAGCTCGTTTTCAAGGTTACTCCCCTGTCCAGCTTGTGTTCCAGGGTTTCGTCTTTCCAATGCATTTCGAGGATCTTCTCGCTTCCGGTGATGAAGGTCCCATTACGATCGAATAACGCGGCTGCCATGGTGAGATTGTTATTGTTGCGGCCCTCCGCCTTCTGGAAGCGCATCCGCTTGACGTCGACATGAACCACCACAGAAACTTTGGCATCGACATCGGTGGTTTTGAAAAACTGCGTGTGCACATCGACAGGAAGATCATGCATTTCTTCCTGCGAGAAGAGCGCTTCTTCGACCTCCTGTTTCGCTTCCTGGTCGGCATTCGGCGGCTTCTTGGGAGCGTAATAGCCTTTTCGCGCCTGGATGTTCAGCCCGGATGCATGGCTCAGCTTCACGCTCAGATTATGAAAGCGGCCGTCGAACTTCAGGTTCTGCGGGGAGAACCCAAGCACGTAATAATACGCCGGAGTTTCCGCTGCCTGCTGCAGGCTGCCCTCGAAGTCGTTAGTGTTGTGGAAGAAGCTGCCCCCGGTGGCATCGGCCAGGGCGGATAGCACGTCATCATCGAGGAAAGCCTCGGTATTTTCAAGCAAGAGTTCCTGAGGTAAGGCCCTAAGGTTTGGCAAGTTCTGCCTGCTCGCATCGAGAAGACTGGGGGTGTAGAGGCCACGGGCATCCAGCGTGCTGATGATGACATTGGCCCGCAGAGCGTGATCGATAATCTCACCAACTTCAAATTCTAGCTCAGGCGTGATAAAGCCTGGGGAGACGAGCACAATCATTCGTTGCCCCGGGACGGCAGATACCCTCCGGATTATGTCTTTCAGCGCCAGCAGGGAAAGGCGGGTCTCTGCGTCACCTTGACTCAATTCACGCTGGGCGGCTGCCAGAGCAAGCGATTGAGCTGTTCGCAAAGCATCCGGCATGCCCGCCAGGTTCGCACAGTGCAGTGTATCCTGAGTCGCGAGGTCCAAGGCCCCTCCTGGCTCTCTACCGTTCTTGTTCATGATCAAATCGGCCATGTAATAACTCATATATGGACAGGGCTGCACGTCGGCGGGAACTATCGGACGTGGCATGAGGCGGAGCATAGCCTCATGAAGCTTGGCACGGTCATCAGTAAAGTCGAGGTTACCCTGACCAGAGGTGGTGAAGAGAGCAGCGCGCTCGGTGGGCTGCATAGCACCTATGGTGTGATCAGCAGCGCTGCGCACCCACGCCAGACTCGAAAACTCTAAGTGGACATCATCAAACAGATAGGCAATGAACCGCTCCGGCACGTTTGGGACCTTGCCGGTTGGATTTTCGGCGGCTTGGATTTCCGTGGTTTTTTGCTCTCTGGCGATCTGGCTCCCTGGCTGTTCGACCGAGAATTGAGTGATGATCTGCTGCTTCCTGTTGTCGAACACCTGAAAATCTTCCTTGCGCAGGTTGCCAATCGCACGGCCTTGGGCATCACGAACCACGACGCGCACCAATACCAGCCTGACATTGACTTTAAAGGTGGTGGCTTCGTCGTGCGAACTCACCTCCGGAGTTGGCTCTTCAGCGGGGGTTGCGGCCGAAGCGGTATTCGCAGAGGATGTCGCTTGGGACGCTTGGGCAACGGCAGCGGTAGCTAGAAAGATGATATCGAGAACGGCGAAAATAGCAACAGTTCTGAAAAATGTTCTGCCGAAGGATGGCTCTGCGGAAATCATGGCCGTACCGAAGGCGATCGCCGCTTCCCAGGAACAAAGTCAAAATACACCATTTTGAGGAAAATATCAGTGACAACCGAAGTTGGGGCGTTCACATCATGTTCGTAGATCAGGCTACGGAATCTCAATGGCCCCATTCTCGGCAGACAGCGAACCCCCAGTATCGCGTACCACCAGGCGCACCAGATAGCTGCCCGGCTTCACGTCAAAGCTGGTTTTTAGGGTGACTCCCGACTGCAGTTTGCGCTCCAACGTTTCATCCTTCAAACGCATTTCCAGAACCTTTTCATTCCCCGTGATGAAGCTGCCATTGCGGTCGAACAGAGCAGCGGCGATGGTCAGATTGTTGTTGTTCCGCCCCTCCGCCTTCTGAAAATGCATCCGCTTTACATCAACATGGACCAGCACGGAAAGTTTCGCTTCGGCATCGCTGGGCTTGAAAAACTGGGTGTGCAGATCGACCGGAAGGTCGTGCATCTCCTCCTGGGAGAAGAGCGCTTCTTCGATTTCCTGCTTGGCTTCTTCGTCGGCATTCGGCGCTTGTTTGGGAGCGAAGTAGCCCTTTCGCGCCTGTATGCTGAACTTCGCTGGATTGCTCAGTTTCACGCTTAAGCTATGAAAGCGGCCATCGAATTTTAGGTTCTGGGGAGAGAAGCCAAGAACGTAATAGTAGTCGGGGGTTTCCGCTGCCTGCTTAAGACCGCCTTCGAAATCGTTGCTGTTATGGAAGAAGCTGCCGCCGGTCGCGTCGGCCAGGGCGGATAACACATCGTCATCGAGCAAAGCCTCGGTATTTTCAAGCAACAGTTCCTGAGGTACGACGGTGGAGTCTGGCAAGTTCTGCCTGCTGGCATCGAAAATACTGGGAGTGTAAAGGCCGCGGGCATCGAGTGCACTGATGACCACGTTCGCCCGCAGAGCCTGATCCATAATCTGATTGAGGTCGCTCTCCATCTCCGGCGTAATGAAGCCGGGAGAGACGAGCACGATAATTCGTTGCCCCGGAGTGGCAGATACCCTCCGGATCAGGTTTTTCAGTGCGAGGAGGGAAAGACGGGTCTCTGAGTCCCCTTCACTTAACTCCCGCTGGGCGGCTGTTAGAGCAAGCGTTTGAGCGATTTGCACACCATTTTGCACGCCCACCAGGTTCGCACACAGCAGCGCATCTTGAGTCGCCAAGTCCAAAGCCCCTCCCGGCTGGACATCGTTCTTATTCACGATCAAATCGGCCATGTAATAGCTCATATATGGACACTGCTGCACGTCAACGGGAACTATGGGACGCGGCATGAGCCGGAGCATGGCTTCATGGAGCTTGGCGCGATCGTCGGTAAAGTCGAGGTTACCTTGACCAGAAGTGGTGAAGAGAGCAGCGCGATCGGTGGGCTGCATCGCAGCCATTCGATGGTCGGCAGCGTTGCGCACGGGAATCAGGTCCTGCAGCCGTAAGTGGACATCATCGAACAGATAGGCGATGAACCGCTCCGGCACATTCGGGACCTTGCCGGTTGGATTTTCGGCGGCCTGGATCTCCGTGGTTTTTTGCTCTCTTGCGATCTGGCTTCCCGGCTGTTCGACCGCGAATTGAGTGATGACCTGCTGCTTCCTGTTATCGAACACCTGAAAATCTTCCTTACGCAGGTTGCCAATCGCACGGCCCTGGGCGTCGCGAACCACGACCCGCACCAGGACTAATCGGACATTCACCCTGAAAGTGGTTGCTTCGTCGTGGGAAGTCACCTCCGGAACAGCCTTTTCAGCAGTTTGCGCAGTCGCACTAGCTTGACCAGTCGCAGCACTCCCCTGAGAAGCCTGGGGTTGCGCAGTTTGCTCCGTGGCTATGCCGGGGGCAAGGAACATCGAGAGCACGAGGCAAGGAACGATCCAACGCAAAAACCACGCTCGGCTGTTACGGTGCGCTGGATTCATCGCCGCCTCCGCCCTGAGGCGATCGTTACTGCCTGGAAGGGACTACAGAAGGATAACCCATTTCGGGGAAAATACCAGTGTTGGGCCTTGAAAGGGCTTAGTGCGAAGCGCTGCGCACCAAGGTAACGTTCTCGGGTGATTACCCATTCTTCGCCTATTCTTCTTGTGATAGTCTCGACTTAACCCCATATTCATTCGAATTTGGCTGGTTCTTGGTGGCATTGGTGTCGGCGAACCGAAAGCCTGGTATCCACATCGCGTGGAAGACNGGTCACCTACCGCAGTGTCCTGCTGACGGTATTGGCCGGCGTCCTTCTATTTTCGATCGCCATGCGCTTGGCGTTTCCGCAATTTACCGAGAACAGTATCAAAGCCGCGGACGGCTTTGGCCTCCATCTGCTGGAACTGGTGGCGGGCGCCGCAGGCCCTGCCAAACCCGGAGCTATGAACTCGCAACAGGCCCACTTCACGGCGCTCGACGGTACGGTGCGGGTCAAGAAAGCAAACGCCAGCAGTTGGACGGCAGCCGATTACAGCATTCCTCTGGAGAAGGGCGATGTGGTGCAGACCAGCTCGGAAGGCATAGCCAAGATTGTCTTCAGCGATGGTACGAACTACACGGTGAAGCAGGACTCGCTGATCGTGGTGGAAGAGAACTCGGCCAACGATCAGCAGCAAACCAACGTGGCGGTCGCGGTCAGCACCGGAACCGTTGACTTGGCGACGGCGACTTACGCCCAGGGGTCAAAATCACAAGTGATCGTGGCGGGGGCGACCGCCTCGTTAGCGCCCGACTCAGCAGCCATGGTACACAACGATCCGAAGTCTGATCAGCACGAAATCCTGGTCAAGAAAGGTTCAAGCGAGATCACGCGGAACGGGGAGACTATCCGTTTGGCGGACTGGGAGAAGGTTAACTTCCACGCTCAGTCCGCGCACATGGAAAAGTTGAAGGAGATCGGTCCGCCGACACCTATTTCGCCGGCCAACATGGCGCCGATCTTCGTATCCGCCGATCCTCGGCCGGTTGAGTTCTCCTGGACAAAGATGGCGAATGCGAAGGGTTACCGGCTGCGCATTTCGAAGAATGCTTATTTTTCTTCCACCATTGTGGATCGGACCGTGAAGACGGCGGATGTGTTGGTCTCTGGCCTGGAACAAGGCGCATACTACTGGATGGTGCAATCCGTAGACTCTGAAGGTAAGGAATCCGTCGAGAGCGAAAAGAACCGTTTTACCCTCATCCCCAAGGAGAAAGATTCGGGGGCGCTGAGCCTGGAACTGGATCCGTTCGTCCAGCATGGCCATGTGCTGGAGTTGACGGGGAAGACGGAGGCGGGCGCCCGGGTGATGGTAAATGGCGCCGAGGTGCCGATGATTGGAAACGATGGTAGGTTTCACTACTTCACGCCGCCACTGGCAACGGGAGAAAGCGTAATCACGATCACCGCTCAGAATGCAAAAGGCGGAGTTAACACGCTGCAGAAGAAGGTTGTGATTCAGTAAGATGTAAGGGGGATCAAGGCTCACGAGGACAAGAACTTTAGTGTAGTGGGCGGATTCGGGCTACCTCATAGAATAATGAGTAGCCTCGATCACAGCGGGTAAAGGCAGAAGATCTAGTTCAAGAGAGAGAGAAAGTTTCGCGTATGTCATCGAACGGTTTTCATTCCAGCGGCGCGCACAACCTGAGATCGCTGTTCAGTATGTTCTCCAGCGACCTTGCGATCGATCTCGGCACCGCCAACACATTGGTGTATGCGCGGGGGAAAGGCATCGTGGTCAACGAGCCTTCGATTGTGGCCATCAATAAGAACACGGGCGAGGTGGAGGCCGTTGGCAAGGAAGCCAAGGAAATGCTGGGGCGCACGCCGGGCAACATCGTGGCCATCAAGCCCATGAAAGACGGCGTCATCGCCGATTTCAAAGTAACCGAGAAGATGCTGAACTACTTCATTCAGAAAGCCCACAACCGCAAGATGCTGGTGCATCCGCGTATCGTGATTGGAGTGCCTTCGGAGATCACACAGGTTGAGAAGCGCGCGGTCATGGACTCGGCGTATCGCGCCAAAGCGAGCGAAGTGCATCTGGTGGAACAGGCTATGGTGGCAGCCATCGGCGCCGGCCTGCCGATCACCGAGCCCAGCGGAAATATGGTGGTGGATATCGGCGGCGGTACTACGGACATCGCAGTGATTTCACTGAGCGGCATCGTCTATTCACGTTCCGTGCGCATGGCTGGCAATCAGATGGACGAAGCCATCATGAATTATCTGAAGCGGAAATATAACTTGCTGGTAGGCGAGCGCACTGCCGAGCAGATCAAGATGGAGATTGGTTCTGCCTATCCATTGGAAAAGCCGCTGACCATGGAGATCAAGGGCCGCAACCTGATCGAGGGTGTTCCGAAGACTATTACGGTCGATGACAGCGAAATTCGCGAAGCCCTGAGCGAGTGTGTTTCGACGATTATGAATGCGATCCGTGTGGCGCTGGAGCGTACGCCTCCGGAGCTTTCGGCTGACATCAGCGACCGCGGGATTGTGCTGACCGGCGGCGGTGCGTTGCTGAAGAATCTGGACAAGCGCATTCGCGAAGAGACTGGTCTGCCGGTTTCGATTGCCGACGACCCATTGTGCAGCGTGGTCTTGGGCACCGGCAAGATGCTGAGCGACTTCAAGCTGCTGCGGAAGATTTCANATTGAATAAGTTTCCAGTTTCCGGTTTCTGGTTCTCCCGCGAAAATGGATTGCAAATCGATTAGAAGTTCATGACGTCGTGTGTCTTGAAACTTGAAACCGGAAACTAGAAACTTGTATTAGGCGTCATGGAACACCTCATCAGCCGCTATCGCAACCTTACNCATCCTGGCGGCGCTGCTATTCGGGCAGGTGCTGGGGCTGGCGATCCAGGTCAAGCGATCTGGCGAAAACGTGCCGACCCGCCTGATTCGTATCTGGGCCATCGACGCAGTGACGCCGCTGGAAAGGGGAATCGTGTGGTGCCAAAACGGCGTCCGCGGCCTCTGGCGCGGCTATTTTTATCTGCGCGGAGTGAGGCAGGAAAACCGCGAACTTAAACAAAAAATCGAACGGCTCGAGATCGAGCGGGCCCGTCTGAACGAAGACGCTGAGCAGGCGCACCGCCTGCAGGCGCTTCTCGGTTTCAAGGAACAGTTCATTGCCAAGACAGTGGCAGCACAAGTGATCGGCTCCAGCGGGAGCGAGCAATCCCGCTCCATCTACATCGACAAAGGCAGCCGGGACGGGATCCGGCCGGACATGGCGGTGATCACCGCGGACGGAATCGTTGGCAAGGTTTTGCGCGGAGTTCAAAGTCACGTCGCGAGCGTGCTGCTGATTGACGACCAGACCAGCGGCGTAGGTGCCATCCTGGAGAAGTCGCGCCTGCAAGGGGTATTGCGCGGGACCCCGGCGGGAGAAGTGGTGCTGGAAAAAGTAATGACGGATGAATCGGTGCGAGCCGGGGAAAGGGTGCTCACCAGTGGCGGCGACCGCATTTTTCCCAAGGGATTGCCGGTGGGTACGGTCACCAAGGTTTCCCCCGGGCAGGAACTCTTTCTCAATATTCGTGTGAAGCCCGCCGCCGACCTCGGCCGGCTTGAGGAAGTGCTGGTGATCACGCAGCTGGAAGAAAACGGGCCCGTGGTAACCGACGCGCAGCATCTACGGGCGGCCGATATTCTTGCGCAACGGCTGCCCTCAATACCTGACCAGCCCACAGTCACTAACCCATATGCTCCTCCGCCTCCTACGAGCGGACTGAAAATTGTTCCGGCTCCGACAGCATCAACACAGGCAGGGCCCCCGGGAAGTTCGAAGCCGGGCGTAACGGCCACGGCTGCGCAGAACACCAGCGTGGGTCCCAAGTTGCAAGCAACCTCCTCCGGGGTTGCGGTGAAGCCCGCCAGCGGTTCGCCTGCAGGCAGCAAACCCACGACTGGCACGGCGACTACGAAACCGTCAGTTGCGCAAAAGCCAGCGTTAACGCCCGCGAAGGTTTCCTCGGGCTCTGCAACCGGCACGACTCAGTCCGAGCCAGCGTCTGCGAATTCTCCAGGACAGGCGCTGCAGCCGACCCCCGAGCCCACGCCGACAAAGCCCGAGGCCCAGCCCGCTGCGCCGGCCTCCGAACCGGCGCCGTCGCCCACTCAGCCTCCGCCCCAGGATCAGCCTCACTAACGTGCCCATCACCTACACATCGACTGAACAAGTGGAGGTTTACCGCTTCAGCGTTCCGGCTGCGATTCTGATCCCGCTGATCGCCGTGTTTTTGCAGGCCTTCGTGCCGCTGCGGCTGCGCTTTTTTTCCATCTTCGACTTGCCACTCCTGGTAGTGATTTTCTTTGCCGTGGCGCGGCGCAGCCAAGTTTCCGGAATGCTGAGTGGGGCGGCGATTGGCATTCTGCAGGATGCGCTGACGCCCTCATTACCGCTCGGCGTCTACGGAATCGCCAATACGATTGTGGGATACGGGGCGTCGTCGCTGGGAGTGAAGATTGATGCTGAAAACAGCGGCTCGCGCTTTCTGATGATTATCTTCTTTTACGTTGTACATGAGATCGTATACTTCACGGTTGCGCGCGGATTGGTAGGACTGGCGCTGCACTGGAGTTGGCTGCACGAACTGGGTTCCGCGTTGGCCAATGCGGTGATCGGAGTGGCGCTTTTTGCGCTGCTGGACCGGTTCAAGCAGAGAACGTAGGGGCTGCGCTCGCTGGTGTGGAATCGGGGGCTCTCCGGTTGACTATGGCCTTCCGTCACGCGCCGTTACAACTTCTGGCGATAAGCTAACGCGTTACAATAGAGTTAACTTCTCGAAAGGATGACAGGGGTGGGTCCTCGTGGGAGTGTGCATTTCCCGCGGAACCGACACCCTGAGACCGAGACCCGCCTGATGTTTGGCCGCGATGAAAAAGTATCGCCGATCCGCCTGACCGCGGTGCAGTACATCATCCTCGGCATTTTCTTGATCTTGGCTTATGGATTATGGCGGCTGCAGGNGGTGCAGAGCGACTTCTATGCCTCGCTGGCCGAGAGGAACCGCATCCGCAATGTGCCCATTCTGGCACCTCGCGGCAAGATTCTTGACCGTGAAGGCCGCATCATTGTGGACAACTATCCGTCCTTCACTGCCTTGTTGCTGCGCGATGCTTCGCGCGACCTCACGGCCGACGCCGATCTGATCGCCCAGGGCCTGCACCTCGATCCGAAAGAAGTGAAAGACCGCATCCGGCATTTCACCGGCTCACCGCAGTACCAGCCGATTTTTCTAAAAGATGACATCACCCCGGACGAACTGGCCTTCGTCGAGTCTCATNCGCAACGAGCTGCCCGAGCTCGATACGATCATGGCGCACCGGCGGCTGTATCCGCGCAAAGGATTCATGGCTCATTTGATCGGCTACGTTGGTGAAGTCAGCGAAGAGATGCTGAACCAGCCTCAGTTTGAGCTCTATAACCCCGGTGACGTGGTGGGGAAGTCTGGGGTCGAACTGCAATACAACGAGATTCTGATGGGCAAGAACGGTTCGCGCCGGGCGGTGGTAAACAGCCACGGCAAAGAGGTCGGCCGGCTTGACGAGACTCCGGCTATTCCCGGCAAGCAGCTCAAGCTCACCGTGGACCTCGATCTACAAATCGCTGCTGAGGAGGCGCTAGAAGGCAGAAACGGAGCGATCGTGGCGATGAACCCGCATAACGGAGAAATCCTGGCCATGGTCAGCCGGCCCACGTTCGATCCCAATGATTTCGCCGTGCGGGTCTCCCGCGAACAGTGGGCGGAGTTAGTGAACGATGACGAGCATCCGTTGCTGAACAAGGCGATACAGGCCCANGCTCGCACCTGGTTCCACATTCAAGATCATCATGGCGACGGCGGGACTGCAGGAAGGAATTGCGCAGAATTTGCACGTTATCTGCAATGGCGGCGCAATTTTTTACGGACGTTACTTCAAATGCTGGGTGACGGCGGAGCATCGGGTCCACGGAGCGGTAGAGATTAGTAAGGGAATTTATCAGTCGTGTGACGTCTTCTTTTACACGCTGGCGGAGAAACTCGGCATCGACCGGATCGCGAAGTACGCGACCATGTTCGGTCTGGGGCAGCGAACCGGAATCGATTTGCCGCAGGAAGTCACCGGTGTGATGCCTTCAGAAGAGTGGAAAATCCGCAACTTCAAACAGAAATGGTATGCGGGCGAGACGATTTCGGTGGGAATCGGGCAGGGCGCAGTGGCGGTCACGCCGATTCAGTTAGCGCGCGCCATTGGCGCCATCGCCAGTGGAGGTTTGCTGGTGCGGCCGCACGTGACCAATCCCGCTGACCTGCCCGGGAATGTGGTTCCGGCGTCAAATGTGCCGGATAAGGTACAGATTCCGATCGATCCACAAAATTGGGAGATCATCACCGACGCGATGGCCAATGTGCCCACGCCCCTGGGAACCGCGCCGAGCGCGCATCTGCAAGGCATCGACTTCGCGGGCAAAACCGGCAGCGCGCAAACTATCAGCAATGCGCTCAAGGCAAAAATCGGCAAGGGGAAGACGCAGTTCAAAGACAATGCGTGGTTTGTCGGCCTCACACCACGCCGGAATCCGGAGATTGTGGTCGCGGTGCTGTTCGAAGGCGGAGAGCACGGGCAGTTTGCTGCTCGCATTGCAGCACAGGTGATTAAAGCGTACGTCGAGAAGCAGCGGCGTCAGCCGACCAAGATGGCGCAAGGGAAGTCCAAAGTGGAGATCGGGGCGGTGTGGAACGACGCCGAGCCAGACGGCTCCGAAGACGCCTTGCATGGCGGAACGTTTGTGATTGATGTGACGAAAACCCGCCTGCCGTTGGCTACGGCGGCGCCGGGAGTGAATTAGGTACCGAATACCGAGGGCGAGCTGCATCAATTCTGGGAATTCGGGTTGTGATCTTTCGACCCCGCAAGATGACAGGGATCAAGGTCAGATGAGTATAGCGAACGACGAACGGCGGACGACCAACGACGAGAGATGAGCCGCTACATTTCATTCCGCGACTTCGATTGGGCGCTTTTTGCGTTCGTGCTGGTTATTTGCGCGCTAGGGGTGGCGGAAATCCGCAGCGCGAC
>OCOJ01067621.1_pt1 | contig 11342 bp, 6 predicted proteins | sample 1539251 | NCBI WGS metagenome assembly OCOJ01 (sample SAMN01911457, study PRJEB22624) | soil metagenome | biome: Soil | place: Malaysia | collected 2012-04-30 | depth RA_metagenome m
CGCACCGACAGGCCCGCCTACTCCAAGGTCCGTTGTGTATTGCTCATACTCGGCGATTATGAGGCGGAAGTTTTGGGATCCACGCGCCGCTGGAAGAGTCATGATTCCGGAGAAGCTTGAGATTGGGGGAACGGTGTTTGGTGTTAACCATATGGACGCGTTCGGTACGAGCTGCCATCCTAGGGGGTTAGCATTTCCCTGTGTGTCCGGGTCTGGAACGGTCGGATCTTGGGTTTGAAGGAGCACTTGTACCTGATTCGGAGACTTGGACTGGAGCGATGATTGTTGCGGAACCGAAACGTAACCTAGAGCTTGTAGAACAATCTGCAACCTCGGAAGCGTGGAGGGAGGAACAGGGGGAAGCTCAACTACGCTGAGGTCCCTACTCGGAGTTATCTGCGCATAATCAGCCAGAACGACCGGCGATAGTTCCACGCCAAAAAGTGAGTTTGGCTGGTAACGTGCGAGCGCTAACCGAATGAATGGGAAGTAACCTGAAACCGATTCGAATTGAATATCAGCATACCAAAGTCGTCTCTCAGGATCGAAGAGGACGTCATAAGGCGCAACGATTACGGGATTACCGGTTTCAGCGAGGTGAACTGTGGCTGGTGCCGCGTTCGAAGACATGTTCCGGAAATTGTTGATCCTCACCCGGTTGACAATTCCCGATATCCATAAGGGGTCCATTCCCCAGTTTGTAACCAACGGAGCTAGATTGTCAGGAGGAACTAGATCTAGCTGATGCCCCGCGGGAGGTATCCAAATCACAACCCCGAGCAGCTCTCCGTCCCCGCTAGAGTACCAGGGTCTGTCCATGTAGACACGGAGTCCGCCGCCAAACTTGCGGCTGTGCAGACTCCTAGCCTTGCGGCTTCCAAGAAAATGGAGCCACCTGAAAGTGGGAACGACGTAGAGGATCTTCGGTTTGTCGGGTCGAGCCGAGCTTGGTATTCTTAATGTCCATTCAGTCGGCCAGGGTTTCGTAAAGTCCGCAAACGAATCGATATCGTCCTGACCGTATCTCACGATCTCGTCGGAGATGCCATAGTGTTGGGTGCTCGTGTCTTGGATTCCATCATTATTCTTAGTATGAAGCGGCAAATACTCCGAGTAGCGAGTTGTAGCTGCGATCGTGTAACGTACCTCGCGGAATTTCGTGTCCCCGAATTCCTGCTTCTGTTGAGGTGGAGACGGAAATTGCCCAGGCATATTGCTGAAACGTGAAAACTCGACGTCGGTCCACATTGGATCCAGTTTTGACACTTCGAAGACATGAGCAGTCCGATTAAGGGGAGGCCCTGCGATCTTCAAGTCATCATACAACTTTCCGTCGTTTGGAAGGGGCAAGGCTGGGTCGTCGAACACGTCTTGCCACGCCGCCAAGACATCAAGTCTAGCCGTGCTTTGGCCGTCGAACCCTATTACGCCCTCGAGTACCGCAAACGTATTGCCTGGCCGTCTGAGCGGTATTGGTGGTATGGTTTTGGTGGCGGCTTGGGTTAAACTGTTGAAGCTAGGGGCCATCGTTGGTTGCTGTACCGCATGAACCAGTGTGACATCCCTGTACGGGGTCACCATCCAAAACTGGCCGTTCGTGCTCATGTCAACTAGACTTGAGATCTCCTTCGGGCTGAGGGAGTTGGCAACCCATTGCAAAATCCCCATAGATGGAATATCGCCCGGGTCGATGTAGGAGCTTATTCGCACCTTGACCGTCTGTCCTTTGGGTAAGGCGATATCGAGTTCGTTACCTCCAAAAACGAAGAAGTAGCTGGGTTGACTCGCGCTTCCGCCATCGGTTAACTTGAGGAGGAAGAGGTCTTGTTTTGGCCACTTTGAGCCAGCCGGGTAGAATGGAACCTTCAATGGATTGTCTAAACCGTTCAGTTTCAGCTTGTTTCCGTCGGCGTCAAGAAACAGCAGAGCAGCGCCGCGTGAGATGGGATCGGGTAAGTAGGGGACGGTGCGGTTGTTAGGGTCGTCTTCGGTGACGGAGAATTGCAAGTCATCCGCGTCCGTGTACGTATCGTAATTGTACTTGTCCGCGGCCACAATGTCTCCATACTTCATCACGCTGTCCGGGTTGAACAGGTGCTGCGAGTCGTCCAGGACGCCGTGCAGTTCTGCTTGAACCTCGCCGGTGCGTGGAGGTCCAACTAGTCGAGAGCTTTCTGGTTCGAAAATCCACCCGAAATTCAGGTTAAACCTGTTCGTTAGTTTCGTGTTGTAGGTTGTTGCGTCGTCTTGGGGTTTGTAGTTGCTGCGGATTGCAAATCGATCGAGCGATTCGCCCGGTGATTCCCTCTGCGCAGATGGGGTGGGATGGTTTGGAGGGTTCGGAGGATTAGCTGAAGGGTTCCCTTGAAAGGTACCCGGGGGGTTCAGTTGATCAACGAGAAGCAATATGGGCGATTGGACAGGTTCGAACCGACTGAGAATTATAGGATCGGAGAGCCACGGGTGGGATGATCCAACATCGTTTATCGGGTTGTTCGGGTCGTTGTTGAGGTCTAGGCTGTTTCCTGCTTGGTCGACTGCTCTGAGTCTGAGGCGGTAGGTGTTTCCGAGGCGAAAGCGAGGAAGTGAATTTGCATCGAAGGAGACGGCTAGGTTCCACTGGTTGACGGGAGGACTTCGGCTTGCCCATTGATTGTTAGAATCAGCTAGAGCCTGCTGCGCGTCGTACTTGTGGGTCCAGTCATTGTTCTGGTCGGGTTGGTTGAGGACTGCGCCGACGTTTTTCGGGCGGGGGGCTACGAGGCTCCAGCCGGCCCAAGTGAAAATTGATTCGTGTAGGCGCATGTCAGGATTGTTCGGATCGATTGGGTTTTCAGGGTCGTTGTTTGGGTTCGGGGCCTGGGTGACACCCAGTGAGATCCATCCCTCGTCTGTCATGGGTGCCGGAATATCGGGAATGTTCGCATTGTTTAGGAGGTAGGTTCCATCACGCATACACAGTGAATACCAACCGTTTGTCTGCCCGTCCCAGATATCGGGGCGGTATCCTCTAATCAGGTCGTCTGCGTAGAGTGTCGTGTCCTGTCCTGTGGTTAAGGCAGTGTTCACGTTCTGTGCGTTGAATAGGATATTCGCTAGACGGGATGCTCGATCAGCCCTTATCAACGATAGCCCAGTGGTCTTGAGGTGGGGTAGGCTCAGGGCGTTTGGCGTGTCGGCGGTGCTGTAGGGGGCGTTTGAGATTGGTGACCTCCCGTATAGGCGTCGTATGAGGTTGTTTGCAAAATCCAGTGCCTTTATCGCCGCACTGTTGACGTCCACCTGAACGAAGTCAAACCTGCCATTATTGAATAGAAGCATATTGCCGAGATTCGTGTTTCCCAGGTCGTTTCCAAGGTCGGAGCCTCCTCGCGGTTCGGCCGCGAACGCGAGAGACTTCGAGCCGTTTTGAATATTGTGAGGACTTAGTGTGTACCGGGTCTTTGGAGCTATCGGAGTTTGTTTGCCAGGAGATTTGAGGACATTCAGAACTGATGAGTTGTTCTTTGCCCGAGCTATGATCCATACTCTGCCGGAGTGCGGGATCTTTGCGAGGTCTGAGGGGTTCACGGGCACGTCCAAGTCGACGACGAGTCCGAGGGCCCTCATGAGGTTCGGGTATTGACTGCAGGTGGAAAGCATCTTGTGGAAGTCTAAGTTCGGAATCTGCACCGGGGTTTGAGGGAACTTGACCAGGCTTAGTCCGAATTGAGTGCCTTTGAATGCTGGGCTGTAGGGGTCGAAGAAAATCTTCGCTTGTTCGAAGTTCAGCTGGTCGGCATATGAAAGGGAACTGTAATCATTGGTTGAGATTGACCCTCGATATCCGAGCCGTTCGTTTCTACTCGGAGATAGAAGCGACTCGATCTCCGAGATAACTTGGCCTTCTCCGATACCAGCAGCTGGTTGCTGAAGATCCACAGGGAAAGGCGCGGCGATCTTGCCGAAACCGTTCGCAACTAGAGAAGATATAGACGGAAAGTCCTGTGGCGCTTGTACTGCGAGCTTCGCAGCTGCGAGGTATTGGTCCATTATGAACTCCACGATGCCTCTCGCTTGGAACGAGAGTATGTTCAAGTTCGAATTACTGTTGTACTGGTATGGCTTCACGTAGGTTGTGGAATAGGGAAACAGATCCTTCCATGTGTTGGAATTGGCTTTAGGTTTCGTTATCACACTGGCTGGCAGCAGTTTGGCATTCTCAAATTGTACAAAGAATCTCATCCCGTTTAGCGTCGCCGGCCAGTCCTGGAAGTCTGGAAAGTCTGGGGAGAGGGTCCTATTGCCAGCCGAAGGGACGAGGCGCGGTGAGATGAAGATGGACAATTGAATGTGTGGGGTGCCCTGCGATTCAGTGAATATGCCGTTAGGGAGCGCGGTCAGGAGGATGTTTTGAGAACTTCCACTCATACTAAGTCACCGAATCCGCAAACTTGCTGATGTATTTCTCCCAAATCGAGTCGCTGGGGACCGCATCACCGAAGGTGGGTGGCGGGGGTGAGTGGCCGAAGGTTTTGGTTATCGGGCCCAATGTGACGCTCGCTGGGGGTAGGAGTGGGAGATCAACCTCTACCGTGAGGCTTGCTTGGCCGGTTACAATGGGTGGCGGTGTGTCGTACGTCAGGGACAGGTAGAATTCTGTGCTTAATGTTACGACTCCGAGAACTTCTAGGCTGCCACCTATGCGGACGTATCCCGACAGCTCATCCTTTTCATGGCTTTGGTTACTAGGATCGGGATCCTGTTCCATCTTGAAGTAGATGCCTGCGGCTGCGTGGGCTCCCCCTGAGGCGACGCCGAGGTCAAGCGAGAGGTACGCACCGAACTCCAACGATCCCTCAAGGACTTCGATGCCATCCAGTCCGAGCGCAAGTCCGAAGAATCCGCCTCCTCCAAAGACAGTGTAGGTTAGAGTGAATGGATCTTCTCGTTCTGATATCTCAAATCGCAGCCTAGCGGATTCCCCGATGAAAGGCAGATGCAATTTCGCTAATAGTTTGAGGTTGTTGAGGATCAGGGCACCAATTGGCACTTCAGGAATTCCAATCGAGAACCCTGCGGTGATCCCACTCGCGTTAACGTCGAGGAATGGAGGATCGTCGAATCCCAGCGATGACAGGATGTTTTCAAGAGTCTGAACGAAGGACAGTATTCCCTCAAACTGAATACTTCCGAGTACGGCGGAGACATCAGTCTTTCCTCCGCTCGCCGAATGAAATTCAAGGCGATTGATCGGAACTGTGATGAGGGTAAGCGGGCCACGTTCGCCTGGCAGCAAGTTGATGGCAAATGCATACTCTATGTTATTGTCAAAAGGTTCGATGATTGCCATGATGTTGTAGGTCGGATCACCACTGGTAAGTGGCTTTGTTATGGTTGCGTCGATTGTGAGCTTCGCATTTCCCTGAAAAAGTGGTGGAGGTGAATCACTTCGCTGAACACTGGATTTGAATGGGTCCCAAGCCTGTAGTATTGCTGGTGTCACGCCGTCGTTCTCTGTGGGTTCCCAGTGTAGGTTCACGGATATTTCGGTTGGCGCTGCGCTGTTTGGTAGAAGCGTCGTCGTGATCTTCGGTGAGGCTTTCCCATCGCCAAAATGGTCTGGCACTATGCCAGACAACGACTCGATTATGTCACTTAGCCTGATGGCTCCAAGAATTTTCGCACTATCCAGCAGAACCTGAGTCGGGTCGAAGTTACCGTTGGCAAGGTTGTCAAGGCCCGAGCTCCCCATACTGTTTCCCACTGTTCCCAGCGCAGCGGAAAGACCAGAGATTGTCATGCTTGGGGTCGCCAAGCCGCCTGATTTGTGGGAGTCTGCGCCTAGGTCAAGGTTGGGAGGATTGGTCAGTTCCGCGAAGATAAGGGCACTATTACTGGTTTGGTCGAAGGCGTTCCAGAGGTATCCCTTGTTCACGTCGCCGTGGAATTGGATCTCCGTCGAACCAACATCCGTGTTTGCTAGTTGAGCTATTGCTGAAATGCGAACGTGAATGCTCTCAGCGGCTGGATAAAATGGCGCCTGCTTCGCGTCTAGCAGCTGCTGTGATGATGAAGGAATCGGGGGCGGAGTAGTCTGGTTTTGTTTGTTTATTTTATTTGAATCGAAATACTCCGCTGTCCAAGTGATGTCGTCTGTGTTGTATGTTGTCTTGCCATTAGGCAGATTATTGTTCTTGAGGGGCAGGTTTGCGGTGGGCGCGAAAGCAACCGCTTGTCCTGCCAAACTGCAAACGCGACGGCCTGACGTGTCCGTATCATAACCGTTAACGACGTCCTTGTAGTCGTTGTCAGAGAGGCTTGTGTCCGCGAACGCCATGGGCAAATGGAATTCCGAGACATTTCCGTCCCAATCGGTGGCAACGAAGTGAAATTGGAAATCTGTAGGGTTATTGTTGTTATCGTTGACCTGAACCCAGAACGCATCTTGACCGTGCCCTGTCCCGATAGCGCTTGAAGGGCCGGTTGGGTCGGAGAGGTTTGGGGTCACGAGCGTTGTAATTCGGACATTCCGAAACGGCGTCCTCCTGCCATTCCAAGGTTGACCGATGGCAGGATAGCCCTTCTCAGGTTCCCGGACGATTATGTACATTCGCTGTTTGAGATAGGCAACAATCGTTTCAACGGCGCCGAACTCTCCCACCGCGGTCTTGATGAGTTTTCGTTCAGTAACCTTGATGAGTGATGCTCGATGGCCGAAAGGCAGTAGGTGGCCCGCGTAGACGACCTTGACGTACTGATCTCGACCCATGCCCGCGATGTGGCGCCATTCCTCAATCGATAGGTTTGGCGGACTGGTGAATGGGTCCCATAAGCCGTCGAGGTCCATCCATGCGCCAAGAGAACTAAGCATCAAACGGTTGACAGGGATGGGAGGTGGCACGTATTTACGATCTATGAACATTGTCCTGAAGTTTGCTGAGAGGTGAACGATCTCGTCTCGATCGCGGTTGTCAAGGGAAGTTCTGAAAAACGGAGGACCATTACTATTCGGATTGTCTTCGACGTAGTGGGTCGGTCCAGATTCTAATGGATTGTATGGGTTGTGGGATACGGGTGTTGGTTTCTGATTGGGGCTACCATCATCCAAGTAATCCGGAGACCATATGGCCCTGATTGTCCGGGGATGACCGTAAATGTCAATCAGGTCCCGTTCGTCGGGGTTGCCATTCGAGTCTACTACAGCGAGGCGTGAATGCCATAGTTCGGTGAAAGGTGAACCATGGTCGACTGGGGCGGGCGAGTGAGCCCACCTGGCATACATGTGCGGGGAGATTATGAGGCGATAGGGCGATTCAATCGCAGTCGTCAATGAGTCAGGTAGACCAATTGGCGGAAGTACGTCTGGTGGAAATAGTACCAAGGGAAGGGCATTTGGGGCGACACTCAGGTCACACTTTGTGATTGCGTCAAGAATCGCGTGCAGGGTGTAGGTGATTGAAGTTATGCTCGGCGGAACAATGAATACGACTCGGCTCCAACCTGCGAGTCTGGAAAGTACACTTCCAGGAGGCGAAGGCAAGTCATCCGATGTAGCATGTTTCTCGAATCCGACATTGCTTGAATCAACAGGAAGGCCATTCGGACCAAGAACCTTATTCGGGTCTGCTTTGGGCGATGATTCGAAGAAAGCCTGTTCTGCTATGTTTTGGGGTGGGAGATGCATGACGATGTAGGTGGGCGAGATTGGAGGCCCAACGATGAGCTCCGCATCCTTCGGGGGCTTCGCGTTGACGTCGCCCGGTTGGAACGTGAAGTTTATGAAATCAAATTTGAGGGCCGCAAGATCGTCTGGTCGAACAAAAGAGACGCTCAGGTGAGGATCAGAAGTTAATGGAGAAAATCCGGCGAAGACATCAGGGAACCTTAAGAGTTCAAGGCGACCCGCAGCGACAAGACCTGCGGTAGTAACCGCGGCCCCCTTCAGGAACTTCCGTCTGGTCAGATGCAAGGTCAAGACAAATCTAACTTTTTGTTGCTCGAAAGCCCAATTTTACAAGCCATAAAGAATTTAAGACTTGTGGCAGGTATCTAGATGCAGATGATTGAAATGGCCCTCGTTGGCTATGAGCTGGTAATCGTTGCGGCGATTATTCTAATCATCATATTTTGGGGCCCCAAGAAGCTGCCTGAACTTGCAAGGTCAATAGGGCTCGCCAGAAAAGAGCTCAAGAAAGCCACGGAAGAGGAATAACAGTCCAACTCTTTCCTTCAGTATTGGCCCCCACCCGAAAATCATCTCTCACAAAGAGGATCGGCCCTAAACACGACACGGAACGACATAATCTGCTTCAGATAAGTTCTGAATAATCACATAATCACGAAACTTTGGCAATTACTCCCCATGTCTTCCGTGACTTGACTCATCAGCTGAATACAGGCGGGCACTATGCTTTTTTCTCTTTTTTCTCTTCTTTCTTCTCTTTTCCTTCCAGCGTTCGTCCACACTTTGCGCAGAATTTTGCTTCTAGAGGGTTCTTGTGTCGGCAGACGGGGCATATCTGAGCCGGAACGGTCTCCAGAGCCGTCTTCGCCTTCACGAAGACAACATCACCAATCTTCTCAATCTCTTCGAATGAGAGGAAAGACTCCTCCTCATCCCCATACTCCACGATTATCGCAAGGGCCCCATCATTAGACCAGGCAAGATCTTTGGTAACGCCGATCTTCTTGGCGTCGCCATCAATGACCTCCTTCCCTAGCAACTCCTCTCTTCTGCGCCATTCAACCACTGTTAGAAAACCTCACAGAAACTTTGTCAACGGAGGCCTATCTATTGAGTTTTTACCCATGGTCATCCTAAATGGTCCACTCCCATGCATCCATGAGATGCCTCTTCTTTGAAGACAGCGCCTGCCCTACTCGTCCCAAACCAGATGGCTGAGAGAGTACTCCGAATATTGCGACAGATGCATCTCATCGACGACGGCCTCGAGCTCTCGCGGAACGAGCGGGGATTACTCATACCGTTATTGCGCCAGCCGTCGAATCATGATCTTTCTGTTCTCAAGGAGAAATGCGGTGAACTAGTTGTCATCGAAGCCGAATTCAAAGAGTTTGAGATACTTCCCAAGAACCTTCAGGAAGCGGTTCGGGGGCAGCTTCCGTCAGATTTACTCACTGACCTGCCGCGCTCCTTCGATGTTATTGGAGACATTGCCGTCATAGAATTGCCTGACAGACTCAACTCGTTCTCATCTGTTATTGGCAAGGGAATCCTGAGGCTAAACCCGCGCCTGCGACTGGTATTGAAGAAGTCCGGTGACGTCTCAGGGGAATTTCGAACTAGGACTTTCGAGAGAATTGAAGGCCAGGGCGGAACTGAAACGCTGTATCACGAGTTTGGTTGCGACTACCGGTTGGATGTCGCTACCGTGTACTTCAATCCGAGGTTATCTCATGAAAGAAAACGAGTTGCCGAACAGGTGACGAATGGCGAACATGTTGTGGACATGTTCGCAGGCGTCGGTCCATATTCGATCCTGATCGCCAAGACCCGTTCTCATTCAACAGTCCATTCCATTGACATCAACCCGGAGGCGATCAAGTATCTCGGAGAAAATGCGCTCCTTAACAAGGTAGCCGACCGAGTCATTCCCATACAAGGCGACGCACGACTCCTCGCCATGGGGAATCTTCGCGGGATCGCTGACCGAGTCATAATGAACCTCCCATCGGACTCGATCAACTTCATCGACGCAGCCAACCAGCTACTGAAGAAGGAGGGCGGAGCAGTGAACTACTACGCCTTTACCTCTCGAAACGAAGACTTGGGCAAGGTGAAAGACGAGTTCAGGATTGCAGTTGAGAGGGCTGGTAGAAGAGTTCAATCGTTCACATATGAGCGAGCCATCAGAGAAGTTGCTCCAAATAGGGTACAGATAGCGCTAGATGTTATTGTCAAATAGTCTAAATCGATGCGACCAGCCGCACGAGGAGTTTCGTGTCAGGAGATCGAAGGGCGGAAACCATGGCCCTGTCGAGGTCGCATGCCGCTCGGTCGGCATGAATCATGAACGTCCTATCGGATACGTAACTAGACCTTCTTCCAACCATCTCAGTGGGATGGTCAAGGACGAGGCGCTGACTCCCCTCACCCTCAATCATTTCAACCATTGCTCCCACCCGAAGTTCCACAGCGATTCTCGCCTGGTCGTTTCCGCACAACTTCTTGAAATCCGCAGACATATCACGTAGTCCCTTTGTTGCGTTGACGCCGATCACGCAGTCACCCCGTCGCGTCAACTCGTTATCCTTCGTGATCTCAAACGTGGTTGGATGTTTGGCGAGGAGGTTGCGGTGACCTTGGGCCCTTAACTCTTCAACGATCTTCATTCGCCAATTCGCACTCCCGTCGAATTCTCGTTCTTGAACGTTTATTGAGCGGCGGAGGTTCTTAGGATTTGAAGGCAATGAAAGATTTTGCCGAGATGAGGCAACGAGCCGTTGACGAGTTGAGAAAGCAGGGCATACTTCGCGATTCCAACATCGCAAAAGCCATGAACACAGTCCCGCGAGAGGAATTCTTACCTCCCGACGTACGGCCATACGCTTACGTCGACTCACCTCTCCCCATAGGCTTCGAGCAGACAACCAGCGCACTCCACATGACCGCGCTCTTCTGTGAATACGGAGAAATGAAACTGGGCCAACGAGTCTTGGAAGTGGGTGGTGGCTGCGGATACATGAGCTGCGTGTACGCGGAAGTAGTGGCGCCGGGCGATCAACCCAAGGAAACTTGGGGGCACGTATGGTCTGCGGAAATCGTCCCAGAACTAGCCGAGTTCGGAAGGAAGAACATCGAGCGGCTAGGCTACTCTGACAGAGTGACCTTTGTCTCAGAAGACGCTTCGGAGGGACTCAAAGATGCGGCACCATTCGATCTCATAATAGTCACAAGCGCGGCACCCGATGTCCCAGCTGCTCTAGTCGACCAGGTGAAGGCGGGGGGAACGTTGCTCATTCCCGTAGGCGGGGCCTACTTCTATCAACAATTGATGAGGTTGAGGAAGAAGCTTGATGGTAAGATTTCACGCGAAAATCTCGGAGGCGTAGCGTTCGTACCGATGAGAGGTAAGCGCGGCTGGAAGTCATAGCATACTTCCGCCGTTTTGGTATTGCAGGGGAAACTATGGAACAAACGTGTTTTTCCGGCAGAGGAGAATGCCATTTTTCACAGCCTCTATGAGGCATTCAAAACGGCACCCTTTTCCGGGCAAGCGGCAGTTGGATAGTATACCATGATGGAGTGGTCGGCAGATTGTGGATAAATGACTATCCGAGGCTTCTAACCACGAACACGCATCCGACAAAGACTCATCAGAGACGACTAGTAGCGGTGA
>OCOJ01034643.1_pt4 | contig 11341 bp, 10 predicted proteins | sample 1539251 | NCBI WGS metagenome assembly OCOJ01 (sample SAMN01911457, study PRJEB22624) | soil metagenome | biome: Soil | place: Malaysia | collected 2012-04-30 | depth RA_metagenome m
CTCAACACCGCCGCGGGCCGCGATTTCACCGTCTCCGAGCTGCGCCGGCAGGGCTTCGATGCCGTGCTCATCTCGGTGGGCGCGCATCGCAGCCGCGACCTCACGATTCCCGGCGTGGAGCTGGATGGCGTCCACAAAGGGATTGAGTTCCTGCTCAATGTGAACCTCGGCTACAAATTCACCATCGGCAAGAAAGTGATCGTGATTGGCGGCGGCAACGTGGCCATGGACGTCGCGCGTTCGGCTGCACGCGAGGTACTGAAAGAACACGGCGCCACCGACGAAGTCGTGCCCAGCGCGGAGAGCGAGGCCGCGGTCGCCGCGCACGAGATGGTGGATATCTCGCTTTCCGCCCTGCGCATGGGCGCGCGTGAGGTCCACTTGGTGTGCCTGGAGCGGCGCAAGGAAATGCCGGCTGCGCTGGAAGAAATCGAAGAAGCCGAGGCCGAGGGTATCATCATTCATCCTGGATTCGGCCCCAAGCGCATTCTCGGGCGCGACGGCAAAGTTGCAGGTCTCGAAACCCTCGACACCAAGCGAGTCTTCGACGAGCAGGGCCGCTTCAGCCCCACCTTCCACGAGGGCAGCGAGAAGGTGCTCGATTGCGACACCATCATCATGGCTATCGGGCAGGCACCGCGGCTGGATTTCCTGAGTCCCGCGGATGGCGTGCAGATCTCGCCTCGTGGCCTGATCACGGTGAACCGCGAGAATCTCATGACCACCGCACCCGGCGTGTTTGCCGGCGGGGATTGCGTNGCGTGTTCGGGCCGCGGCTGATCATCGACAGCGTGGGCGACGGTAAGCGCGCTGCCATCGGCATCGACGAGTACCTCCGTGGCCGCAAGCATCCTGAACCGATCATCGAGGTGGAAGTGCTCAACCGGCACAGCATGTTCTACGACTTCATGGAGATCATCCGCCAGCCCATTCCCATGCTGCCGGTGGACCGCCGCACCGGCATCACCGAAGTCGAAGTCGGCTATGACGAAGAAAGCGCCATGGCCGAGGCGCGCCGCTGCCTGCGCTGCTGGATCAATACCGTCTTTGAAGGCACCCGTGTGGACGGCTCGGAGTGCATCCTGTGCGGGGGATGTGTAGACGTCTGCCCGGAAAAATGTCTCAGCCTGGTGTCGCTCGACCGCATCGACTTCGCGCCGGTGGCGGACGCCATCCGCGGCAACAGCGAACTGTTCGGCGTCGAACTTAACGACGTGGCCGCCGAGGAGCTGGGCGCCATCACCGGCTCGGCCATGCTCAAGGACGAGACGCGCTGCATCCGCTGCGGCCTGTGCGCCCTGCGCTGTCCGGTGAGCACCATCACGATGGAATCCTTTAACCTGATTCCGGCGGAGCCCACCGGGCTGATTCCCATTCAGGCGATGGACCTGGTACAGATCACGCCGGCTGCCAGATGAGGTTCGCGCGAAATCGGCGCGAGGGCACGTTTTATGGCAAATGAAGCCGAGAAGGAAAAACACGAGGATCCACAGGGGAGCCTGAATCGGCGGCAGTTCTTCGTCCGCATTGGGCTTGGTTCTCTGGCTGTCGCAGGAGCAGGAACGGCGGTGTTTGCGTACCAGTTCCTTTCGCCAAATGTGCTCTACGAGCCGTCGCCGATTGTGAATGCGGGCAAGCCGGGGGGGTATCCGCCGGACTCCGTCACGCTCGACCCGGCAACCGGGATCTTTGTGGTGCGAGAGGCGCAGGGCTTTTTTGCGCTGTCGGCGGTGTGCACCCACCTCGGATGCCTGACCGCCTGGAAGCCGGAACTGGGCATCATCGCCTGCCCGTGCCACGGCAGCAAGTTCAAGCCCGATGGCACCAAGATCGCCGGCCCCGCTCCCAAACCGCTACCCTGGCTGCGCATGTGGCTGAGCGATGATGGCGACCTCATGGTGGACCGGTCGAGTCCCATGGCGGCGCGCCAGTTCGTGAGGATCTGATGGCGAAATCGCTGACCTCATATCTCGACGAACTTCGTGACAGCCGGGTGTGGCGCTCCATCTTCCGCAGCGGGGAGGGAGAAAGCAATCTGCATCATGCCCTGGTGGTGCAGTCGAACGTCTTCCTCCACCTGTTTTCGGTGAAGGCGCGCAAGAGCGTGCTCGACTTCAGCGTGACCTGGTATCTGGGCGCGCTCACTTTCGGCGCGTTTCTGGTCCTGGTGATAACGGGTGTTCTGCTCATGCTGTATTACCACCCGGCAGTGCCGCTGGCCTACACGGACATGAAGGACCTGCAGTTCGTGGTGTCCTCCGGCGTGTTCCTGCGCAATCTGCATCGCTGGTCGGCGCACGCGATGGTGCTGCTGGTGTTCGCCCATATGTTCAAGGTGTTCTACCGCGGGGCATACCGTCCTCCGCGGGAGTTCAACTGGGTGATCGGCGTGGTCCTGCTGCTCATCACCCTGTTCCTGAGCTACACGGGATACCTGCTGCCCTGGGACCAGCTTGCCTACTGGGCGGTGACTGTGGGGAGCAATATCGCCTCCGCTGTTCCCGTTTTCGGGCACCACATCCGCTTCCTCATGCTGGGCGGGAATCTGGTGAACGCCAACGCGCTGCTGCGCTTCTACGTGCTGCACTGCATGATCCTGCCGCTGACCGCCATCTTCTTTATTGCGATCCATTTCTGGCGTATCCGCAAGGACGGCGGCTTGTATGCCGGCACACCCACCACGGTCGCGGAGAAGGAGGGGAAACGATGAGCGACGACAAGGACTTCGTCGCCGGCTTCGATTCCAACGCGCGCAAAGCGCCGCTGCGGGTGGCGTTCGTGACGCGGCGTACTTCTCCGCAGGTGAAAGTCGCGGACGAAGACCAGGTGATGACTCACCCTGGAGTGTTCTTCCGCGTGGCCGTGGCGGTGGAATTGCTAACCATCGGATTGGTGACGCTGGCCCTGCTGTGGGACGCGCCGCTGGAAGGCCTGGCCGATCCCATGCACACCCCCAATCCCGCCAAGGCGCCGTGGTACTTCCTGGGACTGCAGGAATTGCTGCACTACTTTCCGCCGGTGGTGGCGGGCGTTCTCATCCCGACCCTGGTCGTGATCGCGCTCATCGTCATTCCGTATTTCAACATCAACGTCCAGGCGGAAAGCCTGTGGGCGCGGGACGGCGCCCGGCGCTTACGTATCGTCGCGGTGGTGGCCGTGGTCCTGTGCGTCTTCCTGGGGTTGTTTGATGTGTGGGTGGCGCTGGTGCCCACGGTGATCGTTGCAGCATTCATGTTCGTGGCCGCGCGCAGTTCGGCGTCGTCGCGGTCGCGCCTGCACCGCTGGCTGTACTCCAAGCCACTGTCGTTCTGGATCATGACGTGGTTCCTGGCGGAGGCGGCGCTGCTGACCGCAATCGGCACATTTTTCCGAGGCCCGGGCTGGTCCTGGGTCTGGCCGTGGAGCAGCTAGGTGTCTCCGGAAGAAAAAATCGGCTCCTTGCGGAGAAAGCTGTTCGGCGATCCGACGCGCGCCTTCGGCTCGATGAGCGTGGTGTTGCTGGTGATGCTGGCCATCGCGCCCGCAAAGAATTTTTTCAGCGAATGGCGGCACTACCAGAAGGGGTACCTCAAGCTCATCCGCACACGCGCCGATGCGCTGACGCTGCAACGCCACTTTTCGCCCGGGTTCCAGCAGATCTGGCTGCCGGAGATGGGCGCGGTGGACCGCTGCACCACCTGCCACGTAGCCATGAAGGAAACCAGCTTGGCGGATGTGAGCATGCAGCCTTACCGACCGCATCCGCCGATCCCGCATTCGCTCACCCAATTCGGTTGCGTAGTGTGCCATCGCGGCCAGGGCGCGGCCACCACGGTCGAGGAAGCTCATAACAGTACCAAGGCCTGGGAACAGCCCATGCTGCCGGCGCGATACCTGGAATCATCCTGCGGCCAGTGCCATCTTGGTCCCCTGCCGGGAACGCCGCAACTTAACCTGGGACGTCAACTGATCGCGCGATACGGCTGCGTGCGCTGCCATACCGTGATGCAGCCCGATGGCACGCGCATGATGGCCACGGATGATCCGCCGTCGCTCGAGCACATCGCCGAAAAAACTACGCGGGAGTGGGTCTACGCGTGGGTCAAGAATCCGCAGGCTTACGCTGTCACGGCGAGCATGCCGAACTTTCAGCTCAGCGACGACGACGCGCGCGACGTTTCAGCGTTCCTCATGGCGCAGAGCACGCCGCTGCCAGCCATCCACACTCGAGCTGCCGGCAAGGCGGGATTAGCCAGTCCCGACGGCACCGCTGGAGCCAGCCTCTACGGAGAAAGCTTCTGCGCCTCCTGTCACGCGGTGCAGAATGCTGCGGGCGCGCTGGTCGGCGGAGACTTAGGGCCGGAGCTAACCCGCATCGGCAGCAAAGCCAAGCCCGAGTGGCTGGAAGCCTGGCTGCGCAACCCGTCGGTGTACGACCCTGACACCAAGATGCCGCATTACCGCTTCGATACGAAGCAGGTTGCGACGTTGGCTGGATTCTTGGAGGCGAAAACCGACAGCGACCTGCTGGCCAACGTGCACCTGCCCGAAGCGACGCCCGCCCAGGTCCAACACGGTAAGGCTCTGGTGACGGAGTACGGTTGTGCTTCTTGCCACGAGATCAATGGCATCAAGAAGCCGGAGAACTTCGCTCCCGAACTCAGCCGGGTGGGCAGCCGTTCGTTGGCCGTGCTGGCATTTCCGGAAGGCGTCCCGCACACACTGCCGGACTATATCGAAGCCAAGGTGCGCAATCCGCGGGCCTTCGGTCCGGGGCTGAAGATGCCCCAGTACAGCTTCGCTGAGCAGCAGCGCAGTGCTATCACTACGGCCCTGCTGGCTCTGACGGAGCGCGCGCAGACGCAGCCGCCTGCGCTGCGCACCGCCGCGGTGCACGAATCCAGCTACCGTCCGGCCGGCAAAGCAGGACGCCTTATGGCGGACCTGCGCTGCTTCAGTTGCCACGCCATCAACGGCCGCGGAGGCGACATGGCGCCCGACCTGAGCTGGGAAGGCAGCTCCGTTCAGCGCCCATGGCTGGTGGAATTTTTGCGGAACCCTGAGACGCTGCGCCCGGCACTCATCCGGCGCATGCCCCGGTTCAATCTCACGCCCGATGAGATCAACACTCTGACCGACTACATGATGGTGGTCTACCAGACGCCGGCCGTAGACCGCGACTCGATACCGGCTTCCAGCTTCACGCCGGACATGATCGAGCAGGGACGGCAGCTCTTTTACTCCAAGTACGCCTGCCAGTCGTGCCACANGCCTGCCAGTCGTGCCACATCGTGGATCCCAAGAAGGACAAGGGATACATCGGGCCGGCGCTTTGGGCGGTGGGCGCGCGCTTGAATGCCGCCTGGGTGTATGCCTACTTAAAAGACCCGCAGGCCATGCGGCCGGGAACACTCGAACCCAATCAGCATTTGAGCGACGCCGAGGCGCGCAGCCTGACCGCGTTCCTGATGGCCCAGAAATCCGCCAAGCGGGCAGGAAAGAAATGAAGAAGGGAACCACGATCGCGATCCTTGGCGGCCTGGTTGTGCTCGCCGGCTGCAGCCGGCCGAAGACCGCCCCAGCGCCGCAAGCAAGCGCGCATGGAACCGCGGTGGTCGAAGTGAGCGGCGGCAAACAGGTCGCGCAGGCGGGAATGCAGCTTGATCAGCCGGTGGTGGTGCAGGTGAATGATGCGCAGAACAACGCTGTCGCCGGAGCAGCAGTGATCTTCCGCGGGCCCGCGGGCGTGACCTTCAACCCCGCTTCGGGACTGACCGACTCNCAGCGGCCAGCTCTCGACCGTGGTCACTCTGGGCGGTGTGGGCGGCCGCTATGCCATCCAGGCCACGACCACCGACCCCGGCGGAAAGAGCATCGAGCTCAAGCTGGAAGAGATCGCGCTGGGATATCAGCAAACCCTCGGGCGCGAGCTCAACCGCCAGAACTGCTCGCGTTGCCACGATCCGGAATCCACTCGGGAGCGCGTCTCCAACTACGACAATCTCACCACCAAGCCGCACGCCTTCAGCGAGGGCGACACGCTCAACAAGATGANGCGACGCCGACTTACTGGCCATCATCAGCCATGGTGGTCCGGCGTTGAACAAATCGCCCGAAATGCCGCCCTTCGGATACACTTTTTCGAAGTCCGACATCCAGGCACTGATCTCCTACATCCGGGCGGTTGCGGACCCTCCTTACCATTCGGCTGGCGTCGTGTATGCGAAGAATTAGTGCGCTAGGCGGAACGCTGCTGGTCCTGGCAGCGATCGCGCCCGTGATGGCACAAGTTGTTTCTCCGCTGGAAATTGCTGATGCGGAGATGCGCGCCCTCCAGCAGCGCTACATCGGGACCCTACAGGCGGTAGCCGCCCAGATCGGTGCCCACAAGTTTCCCTATCCCTTCTATTTCAGCCGCGTGCTGGACGTGGACGAGGTCAAGCAGCGGCAACTCGACCAGCGTTCCATCCGCTTCGCCAGGTTCGAGAACCAGACGGTCCTCCAGATCACCGGTAACTACTATGCGTCCTACGCCACTCCGGCCATGGATGCCAATGCGCGCGCGCGCAAGACCTTCTTCGACGTGATGCTTCCGCTGTTGCAAGCCGCCGTCCCGCAATTCCCCGCCGACCAGGACTTCCAGGCTTTTGCCCTGGAGATTTCCCACCATATCCGGGGCACGGTGTCGGGTATCAGGGCGGAGAACCCGGAAAACGTAGTCCTGGTTTTGCCGCGGGCGGTGGCCAAGAAGCTAGTGAACGCTGCGGACGTCGAGGGACAGCAGGCTGCGCTGCTGGAGGGTCGCGCCTACCTGAATGGGGAGCCCATGATGCTGTGGCTTTCCGAAGATCCAGCGCCGCCCGACTGGAACAAACATGCCAAGGAAAAACGAGCGCCGCCGGCAGAGACACCGCCCCCGCCAAGCGGTACGGCCGAGCCTTCGGTTGCGGAGGTGTTGCTCCAGCCGCCTCCCATGCCGGTGCGCTTGATCACGCCCGATACTTTGAAGACGCTACAAGCCTCCCACCAGGAGGTGGTGGCGCGTATTTTCAGGGATTTGGCTGCGCAGGCGAGCTTCGTCTCCTATGCTCCGCCCGCATTCATCGGTTTCCATGAAGGAGCGTACCTGCAACTCTCGATGACGACCACCCTGGAGGAAAAGCAGCCCGTCAGCCGGTACGCCGCTGCTGCACTGGCGTTTGATGAACATGTGTCCCATCTGGTGCGGCCTGTACTCGTCTACTTCCAGCAGGATTCCAGCTTCGATGGCGTGGATTTCAGCACCACCGTCAAGGGGCCTGCCGTGGAAAAATCGTTGGCAGTGGAGTTCTTCCTGCCCTTCAGCGCCATGCGCTGCTATGCGCAGTACGACTGCACCGGGCAGCAGTTGCTGAATTCAGGGATCGTCCTCATCAACGGAGAACGCGCCGGCGTGGACCTCCAGGTATCGGAAAGGAAGCGATGATCGCTCATTTGCCGGACTGCAAGGCCACCCTGGCGCTGCACGGAAATCACGTCACGGTTCAGGGTGATCCCAATCACTGTGATCTCTAGAAACTTCGCCCATGCTTTTGCTCAAACTTGGAGCAATTCATTGGGCGGATTTATGACGAAAGATGAATTCGACACGGCCGGAATTCCATTGCAGTGCCGCCAGCCGGACCCATCAGCATGCTACGAGCGGCTGACCTTAGGTGGACAGTCTGAGGACGAGCCGTGCCTGCGCTGCCCGGTTGCCTCCTGGGCTGTAGCCATGGTGTTCAGTCGTACGTGGACAAACGCTGGGGCGGATTGGTCCGAACCCGATTCGCTGGAGGGGACAGACAAGGCCATTGTCTCCTTTCCACTGTCAAGACTTGCGGCCAAAGCTGCCTGAAGATTGAGATTATCCCGAGGTGGCGGACCGGTCGTACGTCCGCACCTGGGCGCGTGGGCGTTTGCTTGCCGCGGCCCTGCCAACTTCATGTCCGTTGACGCATCGATGCCGAAGTGGGAGTCTGTCCCGCGCTGATTTTGGCCGGTCCATGTTACGCGGCGCTGAGTGTAGAATTTCCGTCGAAAGTGGTCAGGAGTCAGAGAAAGCGGGATTATATGGCAAATTTGCATGCTGTATTCAAGCAACTGAAGCGAGAGCAGAAGCGTGCTCAAAAAGAATTAGCCCGGCTGGAAGAAGCCGTCTCCACGTTCAAGAAGCTGCTCGGGAAGCGAGCGGCAAGAGTACAGCGAACACTTTCCGCTGCAGCTAGAAAGAAGATTGCAGCCGCCCAGCGAGCGCGGTGGGCAAAGTTCAGGGCGAAGTAAGAACATTGCGTGATCAGGCATCGACTCCTGCGGTGGAGTCAACAGTGCGAACAGGCCTCAAGCCCGTGATGTGATCAGCGCACCGGCGTCGGTAGGTACGGTGGACAATTTCTGGTAATGTGCCGGAGCGCATACCTTCCTTATATCTCCTTTCGAGAGAGAATCGCCGAATGAGCTTCGATATCCATGCACATTACATTTCACAGGAGTTTCTGGAGCTGATCGAAAAGCCCGGGTCCGTTTGGCATACCGAGTTGCAGAAGCGCGGAGAGCAGACCTGGGTGATACACGAACAGGGCTATGCCTATCCGCTGGTTCGCGGATTCTATGACAGTAGCGCACGGCTCGCCGACATGGCGCGGATGAAGGTTGACATGGCCGCGGTGTCGGCAGCTCCGCAGATGTTTTACTACTGGGCGGAGCCGAAGCTGGGGCTTCAAGTGGCGCGCCTGACCAACGACGGTATCCACAGGCTGACGCAAGAGCATTCCGGCAAGTTTCTGGGAATGGGCACATTGCCGATGCAAGACCTCGACCTGGCCATCCGCGAATTGCGGCGCTGCGTGGACGAGTTAGGATTCAGGGCGATCATGATCGGCTCCAACGTCGAAGGAGTCCAGTTTGACGATCCCCGCTTCCTGCCGTTCTTCAAGGAGTGCGAATCGCGCCGGGTCTTTGTCTTCTTCCATCCTTACATCAGTACCGGCAGGCGAGTCTTCACCAAGTATTACCTGACCAATCTCTACGGGAACCCGATGGACACGGCGATGGCGATCGCCAGCCTGATCTTCGGCGGCGTGCTGGAGAAGTGTCCTGGGCTGAAGGTGGGGTTCCCTCATGGCGGCGGATTCTTTCCCTACCAACTGGGGCGGCTCGAGCACGGGTACGAGATGCGCAGCGAGCCCAAGGTTAACGGGGCCAGGTCGCCGGAGCGGTACCTGAACCAGCTCTATTTCGATTCCATCGTGTTTAAGGACAAGCAGCTTCGTTTTCTCGTTGATGTGGCGGGNNNNCTCGTTGATGTGGCGGGCGCCGATCACGTGATGCTGGGCACGGATTACGCCTTCGACATGGGCATGTCGGCGCCGGTCGACTTCATTCAGGGGGCTGGGTTACCGCCGGCGCAGACCCAGGCAATCCTAGGCGAAAACGCGCGAAAGGTTTTCGGGTTGTAGCGACTAGACGCGGGTTTCAGTAAGGCATGGGTTTCGGATATGATGTCGCCCCTGCCGCGAGTGCCGTNATCAGGGCTTTTATGAGACAGATCAGTGTAGGAGTGATTGGAACCGGGTGGTGTGGCGGGATCCGCGCCAACACCTGCGCGGGGAGTCCCTGGGTGAAGGAGCTGCACATTGCGGAAATACGAGAGGAGCGGCTGAAGGAGGTTGCGGCCCAGACCAAGCCGGCGACGGCGACGACAGATTATCGCGCGCTGCTGGCGAACGAGAACATTGACGCGGTCATGATCTCGACCACCCCGGAGCCGACCCATTATCCGATTGCCAAGGAAAGCCTTCTGGCCGGCAAGCACGTCCTGCTGGAGAAACCGATAGCGCTCGAACTCTGGGAGGCGGATGAGCTGATTGCCCTGGCTCACGAGAAAAAGTTGTTGTTCACCATCGGGTACTCGCAGCGATTTAATCCCAAGTTTGCGTACGTCAAGCGTTCGCTGGCGGACGGCACCATCGGCGAGCCGGTCAGCGCGCTGGTAAGCCGGCACATCACGCGCAATCTCGGCAANCGCAATCTCGGCAAGAAAATTGGGGGGCGGGTAAAGCTTTCTCCCGCGGCCATGGAGGCGACCCACGACATTGATTTCGTGCTGTGGTGCCTCGAGCCGCGCCGGCCGGTGCGCGTCTACGCCCAGGAAGTTCACAAGATCATGCGCGGGGATTACAACGTCCCGGACTGTGTGTGGATCGTGGTCACCATGGACGACGGCACCGCGTTTACCATCGGCGCAGGCTGGGTGCTGCCGCCCGCCTACCCGAACTTCGCTTCGACATGGATCGAGTTCATCGGCACCGAAGGCGCAGTCATGGTGGATGACACGCATCGCGACGTGTACGTCACTACCCTGAAGCAGGGGATTCAATTCCCGCTCTCCACCATGCCCGGGGAGAAGGTGGAGCACGTATATGCGGGGCCGATGGAGGCTGAGACGCTGCACTTCCTCGAATGCGTGGCCACGGGCAGGCAGCCGCTGGTCACCGTAGAGCACGCCAGGGTGGTCATGCAGGTATACCAGGCGGCCGACCTTTCGGCGGAAAGCGGATGCGCCGTAGAACTGGCTGATCTGCGCGCAGCCGAAAGATCGCTGGTATAGATCCCATGATGCGGCAAGGGGCGCTGCGCGCCGAGCACGCGGCAAGTTCCGCGCAAGGGAAATCGGCTGCACCGACCGGCGACGCTGATCCCGTTGCCCAAAGGCCCACCGGATGCCGGTGGCTGATCCTGCTGCTGATCAGCTTGATGTACCTGATCTGCTACATGGACCGCGGCAACATTTCCGTCGCCCAGCCGGAAATCGCAAAACAGTTTGGATTGACTAAGGCGGCCATGGGATGGGTGTTGGCTGCGTTTACCTGGTCGTATGCGCTAGGCCAGGTGCCGGCGGGGTGGCTGGGCGATCGCTTCGGAGCCAGAAAAGTTCTGACCGCGATCATGGGATGGTGGTCGGTCCTGGTCATGCTGACGGGCGCGGCGGCCGGCTTCGCCTCCTTATTTGCAGCCCGGTTCCTGCTTGGACTTGGGGAGGCAGGCGCCTTCCCGGTCGCAACGCGTGGCATGCAGATGTGGTTCCCCCGGACGGAGCGCGGGCGCATCCAGGGGGTCACGCATTTTTTCAGCCGGTTTGCAGTGGCGGTCACGCCGCTGGTCGCGGGAAGCATCATGCTCGCATTCGGCTGGCGCGCGATTTTTTACCTGTTCGGATCGCTGGGAATCCTGTGGGCGACAGGCTTCGTTCTCTTCTACCGTAATGACCCCGAGGATCACGCCGGCGTGAACTGTGCCGAACTGGCCCAGATCCGCGGCCTGGAAGCGGACGGCAGCATCGGGG
>OCOJ01033328.1_pt1 | contig 11330 bp, 15 predicted proteins | sample 1539251 | NCBI WGS metagenome assembly OCOJ01 (sample SAMN01911457, study PRJEB22624) | soil metagenome | biome: Soil | place: Malaysia | collected 2012-04-30 | depth RA_metagenome m
CGAGACCCCCAAGGAGGTTTCAGAGGCGGCCTACGAAGTGCTGAGACAAGCCTCGCGGACTGGCAAGGTCAGAAAGGGGACGAACGAGTCCACGAAAGCCATTGAGAGAGGACAGGCAAAGCTCGTTGTCATCGCCGAGGACGTCACCCCGCCGGAAGTGGTCGCACACCTGCCCCTTCTCTGCGACGAGCGCAAGATACCCTACGTGTTCGTTCCGTCGAAGGACCAGATAGGCCCTGCCATCGGCATCGACGTCTCGACGGCATCCGCAGCAGTCCTCGACGCTGGAGAAGGCAACCAGATCTTGGAACAGGTGACCCAAGAGCTGTCGAGGCTGAAGAAGGCGCAATGAGCAGCAAGAGAGAAGCCGAAACCCTTACCCCCGCCGAAGTCGTCCAGATCGTGGCCCGTACAGGCGTCGCAGGGGAAATAACTCAAGTGAGGGTGAAGATACTCGACGGCAAGGAAAAGGGGCGCATCCTGACCAGGAACGTCAAGGGCCCCATCAGGATGGGAGACGTCCTAGTCCTAAGAGAAACCGAGCGCGAGGCGAGGCGTCTCAAATAGGGAGGCCCTGTCCGTGCCTCCTTAATGATTTGGCCGCTTTCACACCGAAGACACTCCGAGCCCTTTATATTCCGAGTTCCAAAGGCACGGAAAGAAAGGGGTGCGGTAGCCTGAGATGTACGTTCCAAAGAGATGCGCTTTCTGCGGCAAGGAAGTCAGACTTGNGCTCCGGCATTCTTTTCGTAAGGAACGACGGCTCAACTCGATCATACTGTTCATCAAAGTGCAGGATCAACGAGCTGAAGCTGGGGCGTGACCCGAGGAAGCTAAAGTGGGCCCGGGGCGCAAAGAAGAAATGAGTACACCGACAGAAGAGACTCTAATCGTGATAAAGCCTGATGGGGTGAGGAGAGGGCTTGTCGGGGAAATCGTAGGGCGATTCGAACGAAAGGGGTTCATTATCAAGAAGCTCCAGATGCAGACAATGACCAAGGCAAGGGCAGAGGAGTTCTATTCCGTCCACAGGGACAAGCCCTTCTTCGGGGAGCTGGTCACGTTCATCACCTCGGGGCCCGTCGTCGGTGTGGTCCTCTCGGGGAGGGATGCAGTTGCCACGGTCAGGAGGATGGTGGGGAGCACCAAGAGCTGGGAAGCGCCCGCCGGCACGATAAGGGGGGACCTCAGCCTCGGCTACACCGACAACACGATCCACGCTTCAGACTCGACAGAGAGCTTTACAAAGGAGAGCGGCGTCTTCTTCGGAAAGACGAGAGGGTGAGCGCGTCATAAGGAGCTCGATGGGACATGTCAGAACAGAAGGGCGGGATGAGGCAACCTGTCGTTGTCATTCTAGGCCATGTGGATAGCGGGAAATGTGTCAGCGGAGACACTCTCATTCAGATAGCTGATGGGGAGATTCTCGAGGCCAGAGAAGTCTTCGAACGCTACAGAACGGATGAGCCCATCAAACGGACAGACGGGGTGGCCTATCGATCGCCAGATCTTAGGCTGATTTCAATCGGCCCGGATGGCAAGGCTGAACCCAGACAATCGACTTTCGTGTGGAAACTCCGAGCTGACAAACTAATCGATGTCAAGACGAAAGCAGGATACTCTGTCAGGGTTACTCCAGAACACAAGTTCTTGGTAATGAACGAAGCAGGAGGAGTCGCCTACATCGAGGCCGAAAAGCTCAAGCTAGGGGATTACCTTTTGCTCCCAAGTCGCACGTTCGTTCACCAAAGCAGCCTCGAGTCGATCAAGATTGCGATACTATCAAAACTCTCTGATGAGTTCTTGGTTCGTCCTTCCCCGGAATTTGTAGGCCGAATTCGCGCCTCCGCCATCGGTAGAACGAAAGAGTTGGGATTGGAGCTTTCTGATAGGCAATTTCGGAATCACTTGGCAAAGAGATACTTTAGAGCGAGCGTCTACCGCAAACTATTGGCCACACTAGGTCTGACGCTGGCAGAAGGCTACGATCTCGTCTCAGAGATCAAGTTCGCTTCGAGCGGGAGGCAAGGGGCTAGGAATTCGCACTGGATTTCACTCCCCAGGAGTGCTGAAGCTTTCACTGCTCTTGCGTACCTGGTGGGACTATTGTATGGTGATGGCCTTGCGGGCAAAGCATCTCTTTCCAGCACTTCCCTGGATCTGATTAACGAATATAGGAAGTGCCTTGATGTTGCTTTTGGAGTCGGGGCATCCGAAGCTTGGCGCCGAACCTCATACATAGTGTCGCAGCAAGGTGGGAAATCCCTTTCGCTGTTTCTGCACGAAATCTTCGATTATCCAATGCGAGACAAGACTCGTTCTTTGAAGGTCCCTCATGTCATTTCGTCGATGCCCGACAGATTCGTCGCAGCATTCCTTCAAGGATTCTTCGATGCGGAAGGGTTCGTCCAGGAAGGAAGGAACATCGGGGTCGGATGCGAGAGCAGGACGCTGATGAAACACCTTCCATTGCTTTTGCAAAGGTTTGGTTGCCTGGGCTACTTCGGCAAGCATTCGCACGAACGTGAGCTCTTCATAAGTGGAAAGACGTTCGTCTCAGCCTTTAACCGAAGTATAGGATTCCGCGAACCACGGAAAATGGACGCCGCGCGCAGACGCGAACAGGCATCAGAGACAAACAGAATCTTTGAGCTGACACCGATTCCGGGTGGATTCCTCAAGTCGGTTCGAGCCTCCAACGAGGTCGTCTGGGACGACCATTTTCAGCCAACTTCCTTTGAGCCTTATGGCCGACTGAGCAAGGGCGTTCTGACCCGTTTGAAGGACGCGGCGCCGACATATTCCAACCCAAGCCTTGAAAGCGCATTGGCTAACTTCTGCACGGTTCAGGTGACTGGACTTCAGGCGGAAGAGGGCGAATTCGAGGTCTTCGATTTTACAGTTGACGAGACTCACAATTTCGTGGCCAATGGCTTCATCATTCACAACACCAGCTTAGCGGACGCGCTAAGGGGGACGGGAGTTCAGGCCCGTGAGGTAGGTGGGATCACACAGGAGATAGGTGCCAGTTTCTTTCCGATGGAAACTCTGAAGGAGATCTGCGGGCCGCTTCTTGACAAGGCAGGAGGGGAGCTTCAGATACCTGGGCTCCTTATGATTGACACCCCAGGGCACGCCGTCTTCTCGAACCTAAGACTCCGGGGTGGCTCCGCCGCTGACATCGCAATCCTTGTCGTGGACGTCCTGAAGGGACTCGAGAACCAGACCCTGGAGAGCATCGACATACTCAAGCAGCGCCGGGTCCCATTCCTGGTTGCCCTCAACAAGATTGACATGATCAACGGCTGGAGAAAGGGGAGTCACGGCCCACTCCTCCAAGTGATGAAGGAGCAGCCGCCGGCGTGGAACGATGAACTCGAGGAGAGGCTCTACAACGTCGTGGGCGGTCTGTCCCGTCTTGGGTTCCAGTCCGATGCATACTATCGCGTCAAGGACTTCAGGAAACAAGTCTCCATTGTGCCCGTCTCCGCGAGAGCGCACGTGGGTATGCCCGAGATGCTCGCGATGCTCATCGGCCTCGCCCAGCAGTTCCTGAAGGGGAGGCTTCAGCCGGCGGAGACCGNNTGGGCGGGGCATCATTCTCGAGATGCAGGAGGAGGTGGGCATCGGCGAGACGGCGAACGTGATTCTGACCGAGGGATCGTTGAAGGTAGGGGACTCGATAGGGCTCCTGCGCAAGGACGGCGCAATAAAGTCGAAAGTCAAGGCCCTCTTCATGCCGAAGCCGTTGGACGAGATGCGAGATCCGCGCGACAGATTCACCTCCGTCGACTCTGTCTACGCGGCGGCAGGGGTGAAGTTGGTCTCCTCAGACCTGGCCGGCGTCGTCCCCGGAACCTCCGTGGCCTCGTTCAAGACAGACAAGGAATTCCAGGAACTGAAGGTCGAGATGGAGAAGGAGCTCTCGAACATCGTCGTTAAGACGGACAACATGGGCGTCATCGTGAAGGCGGGGAGCATCGGTGGCCTTGAAGCGCTGCTCAGGATGCTCGAAGAGCGAGGGATTCCTGTCAGGCAGGCGGACATCGGGGACATCTCGAAGAACGACATCATCGACGCACAGGTCGTGGGAGAGCACGACCCATACTTGGGGGCGGTTCTCGGGTTCGATGCCAAGGTGCTGCCTGAAGCTAAGGATTACGTCGGATCCAACCCGATCTTCGTGTCCGCCATAATCTACGAAGTGATTGACAATTACATCAACTGGTCCACGTCAAAGAGGGAGGCGGACGAGAAGGCGGCGCTGTCGAGCCTTACCCGCCCATGCAAGCTCAAGGTGATACCGGGGACGTTCTTCAGGCGAAACGATCCGGCGGTCTTCGGAGTCGAAATAACGGCAGGAACGCTCCGGCCCAAGGTGAGATTGATGTCTGCGCAGGCCTTGGAGCTGGGGACCGTGCAGCAGATTCAGGACCAGGGGAAGGCGCTGAACGAGGCGAAGGAAGGGGACAAGGTCGCCATATCCGTGGACGGGCCCACCCTTGGTAGGCAGATCAAGGAGAATGATACTATCTACACGATGCCGAAGAGCCACGAGGCGAAGGCCCTGAGGACAAAGCTCCTCGGCTCTCTGACCCCAAACGAGCGGGCGGCGCTCGAGGAGATCATAGCCATCAAGTCACCTTCCGACCCAATGTACGGATTCTAATCGGTTAAACAGGGGGGCGTCCAAGGTCTCTTCCCGCTAGGCCCAAGGCGTCAGGTTGGTAGAAATCCGGCCGATGGCTCCTGTCTTCGCCTCTCGACCCCGGACGGCACCGTCGATCCGACTCTCGATAAGGCTCCCCAGCCATCTCCAACCTTATTTACCCGCCGGAATCGGAGGCGCCCGAATGGTCTCTTTCAAGCTGATACTTTCCGACCCCAAGACAGGGAAGTCGGAAGCTTCGGAGGTTAAGGACGCCCAGGCCCAGCCTCTCATCGGACGGAAGATAGGCGAAGTAATAGACGGCTCAGCAATAGGGCTCAATGGAAGGATAATGATCACTGGCGGGAGCGACAAGGCCGGATTCCCCATGAGGGCCGATACCCTGGGCGGGGGGAAGAACTACGTGCTCCTAACCGAAGGAGTGGGTTTCAGGACCAAAGAAGAGGGGGCTAAGAAGAGAAAACTGATCCGGGGAAACACAATCACGGAAGAAACATATCAAGTGAACGCAAAGAAAGTCGAGGAACGGGCAAAGGGCAGTTAATTCTTCGAATACTCCAACTTTGCAACAAATCATCGGGGACTATCAGGCTGAAAAGTAGAAATATCTCGCATTGCGTAGAAGAGCCTGACCAGAGCTTTGGCGAGACTGGACGACTTGGACATGAAGATTCTCTCGTCGCTCTATTCTGACGCTTCCGTTTCTGTGCCCAAGCTAAGCAAACAGCTCGGCGTGAACCTTTCCGTAATGTACAGCAGGATAAAACGCCTGCAAAAGCGGGGAGTGATCGAAAAGTTCACGGTTCAGGTCAACGAAGAGGCGCTTGGGATGCGTGCTGGCGCCATCGCTGGCCTTAACATCGACCCCAAGCAGAGGGAGTCGGTCCTCAAGGAGGTAGAAAAGGTAGAGGGGGTCCGACTCATCCGCGAAGTGACCGGGCGCTTCGACATTATAGTCAACCTGAAGGGGCAGTCGCTGGACGAGCTCCACCGGGCAGTCTATGATGTCATTGGGAAGATCCCGGGAGTCATTCAGACTGAAATCTTCATGGAGGTTTCAAGGAGGAACCCTCCGGTGAACTTCCGTCTGGTCGAATAGACCTGCTAAGACTCATTCACGTTACTGTGGAGTAGCCTTCACAGGCCAACCCCACCAAAACCACTAGGCCNGTCCCAGAGCGTAGGCGTAAATCAAGCCTACCCCTATCATCTTAAGCATGAAACGCAGGAATACCGCCTTAGTCATTGCCGTCTTAGCAGTCATCGCATTCGTCTTCTTCGTCCCTATCGTTCCATCAACATTTACCACTAACGGGACGATGCCATGCGCCTTGGAAGGCTACCCCTGTCCTCTCGGCCCCATATCCAGCCAGAACCCGTCTGGAATGATTGCGTATCACCTATGGTCGTCGTTAAGTTACTCCATATGGGGTTTGGGAATTGTTTACTCGCCAGATTTCGGCGTAGTTTGGCTCTAAATAATCTCACTCAAACCATCGACAGAGTCACTGAACAAACGGATGGCCAGAGGCAGCATTCTTGGCAGATGTTTAGAGGATATACGTTCGTAGGCAGCCGTAAATCTCAGGCTTGTGTGCAACGGGCTCGGTGGGATTCGACATGTCCGTGGGTTCGGAACCTTTCCCTCCAACCCAACCAAGTGCTTCTGAACCCTCCAAACCCGCTAGGTCGTTTTCGTCACTAGGCATAAATCCAACGAGAGTAAGTTATCGCCCCGTGAGGCGGGCTTACCTTATCGCCATCGGTCTGGTTATCGTGGTCATGGGAACTGCCGCATATGCCATCCTATCGCCCATCGTGCAACTGAAGCCGCAGTCCAAGCCAGTGAGTGTTGAATTCGGAGTGATTTCCCGTAACATAGGAGCCGGCTGTCTGAATGTCAACAGCCTCCCCCTGAACCTCGTGAAACTTGACGGGATACCACTGACCCCCAATAGCACAACAGCGTATACTGGTCTCGACAACAGCACGAGGGTGACTTTGATGAGCGGTAGCGCACATGTCCTTTCCGCCAACAAGACATACACTGGATGGTGTAGTTGTGCCGAATGCAATGGAGGCGAATACATCACCATCTGGTTTTCACAGTGGGAGACTGGAGGAGGAACCATCATAGGACAATCTGGGCCACCCAATGATACACTTCAGTTCGAAGTCCCATCGAACGGGTCTTCCTTTGTGGCAGCATATGCGAGTGTTTAACGCAATCGTCCAACCCCACCAAAATCGCTGGTTCAAATCCGGCCGACGCCTCGGGGCTTAGCGTTCTTACCCTAAGAACGATGTGTTAAGACGGTGAAATGACTTGCCTAAGACTNCATTAAGACCCCACGACGGTCGCGAAATTCGTGGACCCGTTAGTCCTCCTCGACCAGGCGGTTGCACAGGAGAAGGTTCCCAGGGCCATGGCCACCAAGGTCAGAAAGAGAATGAACATAGTGCAGGGAGCTGTTCAGCGCGTCGAGAAGGCAAGCGGTCTCAGGTATCCTCCCTACTACATCGAGCCGTCCCTACCATGCTCCAGGACCGGGGCGGAGTACGGCCAGATGGGCGTGCTGTTTGCTCGTGTGATACCAACGACGGTCACAGGGAGCGTCGTAATCCTCGTGCAGTTCTCAGCGGCGCTTGTCGCGTTCGGGACGAAGGGGACCATAGAAGCGGTCGCGGCCCACGAGTTCACCCACTACGTCGACCTGGTCAGGAAGCTGAGCACCAAGAACATCGCCAGCGACGAAGTAGTCACCACCCTGTTCGAGGCATCGTTCAGGGACGCGGAGCACACAGTCCCGCCGAAGTTGCTCTTCTCCGAGAAGGCCCTCGTTTCTCTGATCAGCAGGAAGTTCAAGAACGACCTCGTTGATGCCGCCCTGAGCAAAAAAGCCGAAGACAAGTGGGTCGCAAAGAACCTCCCCATTCACTGGGTCAGCCTTGAGGAGAACACTCTCAAGGTGCCGATGGCATTGGTCGCTGCCACCCGCTTCGACCCGGCAGTGCTCGCGAAGCTTGAGGAGATGCAGAAGGCGCTCAGTTGAGGCTAACAGATAGCGAGCGCGATACCATCAGGGACATCGCGTCGGCTCTGGTGGAGCCCTCGAGGATATCGGCCCTCGCCGCCTACGGCTCGAAGGTTGCAGGATATGCCCGCCCCGACTCCGACTACGACCTGATTGTTGTCTCGAGGCGGTTCAGCCCAGGGGTGAGGTACAAGTATGTCGACTCCCCGACGGAAGTTTCTGCGCTCATAGTCGACGAGCACATGCTGAACCAGGACGCGACGTCTTCCTTCCTAGGGGAGTTCGTCGTTGGGCGCCTGTTGAACGTGTATGAGCCGATAATCAACGGCGACCTCTTCAGGTCGGTTGAGCTGGAGTACAAGAAGCGTGTGCTCACGGAGGCGCTGATCGAGCTGTCTTCCGACTATGGGGAGTTCGCCACCCACCTGCTCGTGCCCTACGAATACTTCCTCTTTGACAAATTGCACAAGCGGGCAGCGATTTACCCTCCCGCGCTCTACAGCTACGTGCACACGTACACCTGCCCGAAGGGGGAGGAGAACAAAGCGCTTTCCGTGGAGACGTTCGTCGAGGCGGCGGAGTCGCTCGAGCCCAGGGGCTTCCTGACGGCCACCCCCGAGGGCGTGAGAATAGTGCCAGAGAAACTGAAGGGAGACGCCTTTTCGCGCTTCGAATCGATGTTCTCCCAGACGGCAAGAGGGGTCACCCAGTACGCTGTCCACGGCTACGCCGGCAGGGTCGGTCCGTCGGTGTTCAGCAGGGAGGCGCTGTCCAAGCTGCGGAGGATGAGAGAGAACCCTCCCCTCTTGGCGCCACTGGAGAAACCACGCTCGCTCCTTAAGCTGGAACAGGGGACGGTCATCCCTGATTCTTCTCTTCTGGTCAAAGAGCTTGCGAGAATCCTGGGGTTCAGAACCTACTCCACGAAGGAGAAGGACATTGGGGAACCCTATTCGACGACCCGGGTCTTCACCTTCTCCGATGATACTCACGCGAAGTCGGTCGTCGTAAAGAATTACGCAGATGTGAGGGCTCTCAAGTGGGCCCTTCTCGGCATCTGGGCTTCGACGGCAAAAAAGTTCAGCGCCTCTGCCAATTCCCGGTTGGACCGGGAATACGGGATGACACTGCGACTGAATTCGATGGGCATCTTGGCGCCGCGGGTCCTGGCCGTTGCCCCTGCAGAACGGATCCTAGTGAAGGAGTTCGTTAGCGGTCCCACACTGGCCAGTGTAATCAACTCGTTCCTGAAGGGCGCGCCAGGGGGCCTGGGGAGCGTGTCCGACTATGGTGAAGTTATCGCCAAGCTCCACGCGGCGGGAATCGCCCTCGGAGACTCCAAGCCGAGCAATGTAGTTGTCGCCGGTGACGGGCTTTACTTGACCGACCTCGAACAGGCCTATCCAGGCGGCGACCGGTCATGGGACATAGCCGAATTCCTCTACTATACGGCCAAGCTCTCCACCCGAGAGGACGCCATGAAGAAGGTGGCTGAAGCCTTCCTCGGGGCCTACGCGAAATCCGGGGACAGGTCGAGAATCGCGAAGGCACGCGGTCAAAGGTACTTCGGCCCCTTCAGCCCATTCCTTACGCCGGGCATGGCGAAGATGTTGCGGGATAAGCTCTCGGCTTATGCCTGAGGCTTCGTGTAGGTGGTGTAGCCGCAGTGACCGCAGGTGAACCTGTTTCCATGTTGGGCCATGAAGTACCCCTTTCCGCACCTGGGGCACTCCTTTCTCAATCTCGAAATCGAATTCCCGTCGACCTTGTATAGTTTGTAGGCCTGAATTCTCCTCTTGGGCGCCTTCGGCTTCTCCTTCTTTTCTGGCTTCTTCTCTTCGAGGGGCGCTTCGGCCGGGGCCGGCGTTGGTGGCGCTTCTGTGGGGGGTGCCTTCGACATGCCTACTTGACCTCAGGCGCCGGCGCGGCTGCGGCCGGCGCGGTCGCGGCCTTCTTCCTTTCCTGCTTTAGCTTCTCCCGTTCCTCTCTTGCAAGCGTTCTCTCCTGCAGATACCTCGGATGGACCTTCTTCTTCGACTCCGCAGACCCGTAGACGTAGAATCTTCCGAGAACCTTCCTTGTCCCCGATTGGCCTTCTACTCTGACGAGTCCGACGTTCTCCACGGGCACTCCGAGCTCCTGGGCGACCATCTCGATGGCCTCCTTCCGAGAAATCTTTCCTGCCTTTCCCTCTATCGAGAGTTCGACGTAAGACCTGTCGAGGACCTTGGACTCTGATTTCTTCTCTACAGGCAAGCTGGGGCACCTGAATTCGTCGGGGATATTAACTTGAGGCTAATGGATGCCTCTGATCCCCATTCGGGCGAGATTCGCCCTGTTCCTCGATTTCGCTAGCGCGTTCGCCTTCACTGCGACGACGCCTACCCCGGGCTGCCCGTAGAAGACCAGTGCAGAAACGGGCGCCATGGCGATGGCGAGCATGGCCATGAGGTCCTCCTCCCCTTCGACCTGGACCCTCACCGGTTTCTTACCAAGAAAGGCCTTCCTCATCCCTGCGATTGCATCCTCTGTGAGCATCCCTGCGGGGTTCTTGACCCTGATTAGCCTGGCGTAGGGGACTGTCGGGACCGCTCTCACGACCCTCCTCTCAACCCCATCCACCACCTGAACTGCTGGCGTCCTCCCCATGGCGCCTAGGGTGTCGGTCACCCTGTCCCCCACGGTAATCGCCATGGACGCGCTTCTCACCAGTCTCTCGAAATCCGGCCCCTTCACTTCCTCAGCTGAGTAGACCGTCCCCAGCGGGGCGGCCAACCTGGTCCTGAGTTCCTCGGGGAGCCTGTACGTCCTGCGCAAGGGACTAGCTTACCTTGAGGGCGTACCTTCCCGGTTTCGTGATGTTCAGGGTCTTGGCGACCTGGGATTTTTCCGGGTCTATTATGATGATCAGGCCCGACCACTCGTTGCTGAGTTCGGTGGACCCGTCGTTGGGGCACGCCTTCTCGGTGGTCAGTGTCCTGCACTTTCTGCATGCTAGCTCCTTCATGGTCCTACTTCTCCGATCTTTCTTCCGCCTTGCGAGCCTTCGCCGCCTTGTTCACTTCGTCGTCGATCCATTCAAGTGCCCCGAGGAAGGGCTGCCTGCAGGTGACGCCAATCTTGCCCATGGATATGCCGTGACCCAGGCTTACCGCGGTGATCCTAACCCTCACCTTGCTCCCGACCCTTAGCGTTCTCTTGCTCTGGGAGGCTGTGATTATCCCAGACTTCACATCGCTCGTCAGGTAATCGTCCATTATCTGGCTGAGGTGCAGCAGCGCGTCTGCTGGGCCAATCCTCACGAAGGCGCCGAAATCAGTGACCTCAACGATTTCCCCTTCCACAATCTCCTGCTTAAGGGGGTAGAACGAAAGCACTTCGAAGTTGACCCGGTGGTAGGTCGCGCCGTCTCCCGCTATGATCTTGCCCACCTTGTCTACGTCCACCTTCGTGACAAGGACAAGATACCCGTGATCGGGATTGATGGTGCTCTCGTACTTCAGTTTCAGGAGGTCCATGGCCACCTTCTCGAGTGGGGAACCGAACCGATCTGGGGGGACGCGAACGACGTCTTCGAGGTTCACTAGCTGAAACATGAATTAATCAGGAACGAAGCCACCCCTTTG
>OCOJ01035120.1_pt3 | contig 11328 bp, 12 predicted proteins | sample 1539251 | NCBI WGS metagenome assembly OCOJ01 (sample SAMN01911457, study PRJEB22624) | soil metagenome | biome: Soil | place: Malaysia | collected 2012-04-30 | depth RA_metagenome m
TGGCGTATGTACAGTAAATATGCTAAACGGTGAGTAGCGTATTCTAAGAACGTTCCCAAGATTGAATGTGAACCCGCGGGCAGCTAGGCATCCAGCAAGAAGAATCAGCGAGTAATTTTTTATCGCAACCGGATTCCTATGTCCCGGAAGGAAGGCTTCCAATGATTGAAAGGGATAAGTTGCTGAACATTTACCGTAAGATGAATCTGATAAGGGCATTTGAAAGATCGATCAAGCAGCTGTCTCTTCAGGGAAAAATTCCAGGTTGGTTTCATCTCTCAATAGGTATGGAAGCAGTTTCTGTAGGCGCATGCTCAGTTCTTCGTACTGATGATTATGTAACCAGCACCCACCGCGGTCATGGGCACTGCATAGCCAAGGGCGCGGAAGTGAAGTTGATGATGGCTGAACTTTATGCTAAGAAGACTGGCTATTGCAAAGCGAAAGGAGGTTCGATGCACATATCCGCACCCGAGATCGGGCTGATCGGTTGCACTGCCATCGTGGGAGCCGGAATTCCGATAGCCACGGGAGCGGGGCTATCCGCTAAGTTAAGGGGGTCCGATCAGGTTTCCTTGGCTTTCTTCGGGGATGGAGCAAGCAATCAGGGAGTCTTTCATGAATCGATTAACCTCGCATCCATCTGGAAATTGCCAGTCGTGTACATCTGCGAGAACAACCAATTTGGTGAATACACACGTGTCCAAAAACATCGCGCCGCCCAGAGCGCTGCAGACTTTGCAACCGTATACCGCATCCAAGGAATGACGGTCGATGGCAACGATGTTCTCGCGGTCTATGACGCTGCTGAAAAAGCGGTCAAACATGCACGAAGAGGCAATGGTCCAACGATCCTTGAATGCGTAACATGCAGACTGGAAGGTCACTGGGTAGGGGACGAATCCTTGGAAGGTTTCTACCGAAATCCTAAGGAACTAGAGGATTGGAGGAAGAAAGATCCAATCGAACGCTTCAAAAAGGAATTGACCCGCCAAGGAATCCTTACCCCTACTGCGGTTGCAGAGATCGACGATTCCATCAAACGCGAAATTGATGACGCAATACGATTTGCGGAAGAAAGCCCGCCACCAGAGCCGGGGGATGCTCTGAAGGACGTGTTTGTCAGCCCATACTACTAGAGATGATTACGGATGACAACGAGTAGAATGATAACCTTCAATCAAGCAATAGATGAGGCGCTTAGAGAGGAAATGCGGAAGAACCCGCGCGTCATTCTCATGGGCGAGGACTTGGGAATAGGTACTATTCGCCAGACTCGCCCCCTCTTCGAGGAGTTTGGCCCTGAGAGAGTGCGTGATACACCGATCTCAGAAGCTGGATTTATCGGCGCAGGGGTTGGCGCGGCGATAACCGGCATGAAGCCGGTTGTTGAGCTAATGTGTAACNACTGGCATGAAGCCGGTTGTTGAGCTAATGTGTAACGACTTTTTCGGCGTCGCGATGGATCAGATCTACAACCAAGCGGGCAAGCTACGGTATATGCTCGGTGGAAGCATAAGCATTCCGTTCATTCTGCGAACGTCCTATGGTGCACCGGGTTCAGCCGCTGCGCATCATTCTCAAAGCCTCTATGCAATCTTTGCACATGTGCCCGGCCTGAAAGTCGCTATACCCTCAACCCCATATGACGGTAAAGGATTGATGAGCACCGCCCTGCAAGAGAGTGATCCAGTAATCTTCTTTGAACATGTGAAATTGTTCGAGCGAAGAGGCCCTGTACCTGAAGGAGTGTACACGATACCGTTCGGCCAAGCAGATGTAAAACGCGATGGTTCCGACGTGACTGTTGTAGCGACTGGCCTGATGGTTCACAAGGCCCTGGTTGCTGCAGAGAGACTAAAAGACAAGGTGAGCATCGAAGTCGTCGACCCGAGGACAATTGTTCCACTTGATTCCACCTCAATTATCAAATCCGTGATGAAGACGAACAAACTGGTCGTCGCCGACGAGGGATACAGGAGATGTGGATTCGCGGCAGAGGTGGCTGCGATCGTCGCCGAGGAGGCTATAGATTCACTGGACGCACCTATTGTGAGGGTTGCAACGCCAAACGTTCCAATCCCCTTTAGCCCAGTCCTCGAAGGAAGCGTAATCCCAAGTGAAGAATCCATCATCAAAGCCGTTACGAAAGTAGTGTCAAAGTAGAGTTACAATTCCGGGGAACGCTCATGGCGACTCATGTTAAACTTCCAAAAATCGGCCTCACGATGGAAAGGGGGACAATTGTCGAGTGGCTGAAGAGCGAAGGTGACCCGGTCGAGAAAGACGAGCCCTTGTATGTTTTCGAGACGGAAAAGGTGACAAATGAAATCGGGGCTCCCGTCTCAGGTGTTCTCCTGAAAATTCTCGCACCGGTTGGNATTCTCGCACCGGTTGGTATCGAAGTCATGGTGGACCAGGATGTTGCTATGATCTCTGCCCCCGGAGAAAAGATCGATGTAGCGGAGCAGGTGCCTGAAAAGTCCGCCGGAGCAGAACCTCCCACTGAGATCGCAACGAGAATCGAGAAGGGTGATCGCGTGATTGTATCTCCCTTCGTGCGGGCGCTTGCTAGGGAACGGGGAGTAGATGTCGCTAAACTCAAGGGTACTGGCCCAGGTGGTAGGATTACTAAGGAAGATGTTCTCACAGCAGGCGCTTCTTCTCTCGCAATGCCTGAAGTTGCTCAAGCTTTACCCTTTGAGGGAATGAGGAAGACTATTGCCGAACGGCTATCCCGCAGTTACCAAACCGCAGTTCACGTAGCCGTAATGGTTGAAGTCGACATGGCCTCCGCAGCCAAGAAACGGCAAGAACTTCTTCAGGAGATCGAAGAGACCACCGGGACTAAGCTCACCTATACGGCGATTCTCGTGCAAGCAGTCGCTAAGTCACTTCGAATGCATCCCATCGTTAACTCACGACTTGAGGGCGATCGCATAAAGATGTTCAAGAGCATTAACCTAGGAGTCGCGGTGGCCCTGGAGTCAGGCCTCATCGTGCCCGTCCTTCACGACGCTGACAAGAAGACACTCGCAGAGATTACAACGCACCTTGCGAAAGCCACTGAGAAGGCGAGGAACGGAAGTCTTACGCTCGATGATGTCTCAGGGGGCACATTCACGTTAACAAACCTGGGAATGTTCGGCGTACACACGTTCATCCCCATAATCAACCCTCCCGAAAGTGCCATTCTAGCTGCAGGCCTAATCGAGGACAAGCCCGTCGTCGTCAATGGTCAGATTACCATAAGGCCGGTGATGAACCTAACAATGGTATTTGATCATAGAGTACTCGACGGCGCGGAAGGAGCTAAATTCCTTCAGACGCTGAAGAAGGAACTAGAAGCTTCCAATAATTCTTAGATCGGCTAATTACCTTTGAAGTTAGAACCGACGATTATCCCTAACAGACGCATTGTACGATCTCTCCGCCGTCAATATTGATCGCCTGCCCCGTAATGTAGTCCGCATCATCAGTGCAGAGAAAGACAACGAGCTTGGCAACATCCTCGGGTTTCTCCATTCTGCCCCATGGAATCTTGGCTATGAATGCCCGCCTGGTCTCTTCTAGAGATTTCCCGCTCAACTCTGCCGCTTCCTTCAGTATTTGATCGTGCATTTCAGTGTCAACTTCTCCGGGACATACCGCGTTCACGTTTATTCTATATGGGGCTAGGTCTATGGCCATCGACCTGGTCAATCCGATAACAGCATGCTTAGAGGCGGTGTAGTGAGCTATTCGCGGCCAGGCAGCCTTTCCTGATATCGAAGCAATGTTCACAATCTTACCACCGCTGCCCTGGGTGATCATTCGCCTAACCACATGCTGCGAGCTAAGAAAGACCCCCTTCACGTTAATGTCCATGATGCGGTCCCACTCCTTTTCTGTAATGTCTTCAAAGCGTGCGGTGCTGTGAACGCCTGCACAGTTTACGAGGCTATCAATGCGACCCCACTCTCTGATCGTGCTACTGACCATTTGGCTGAGGTCCGAGTTAGAGACAACATCAGTCTTTGTNTCTTTGTAGCGATCGCTTTTCCACCCTTGCTGCGAATCTCGTCGGCAGTGTGCTCAGCGCCCTCAATGTCACTCATGACTACGCCTGCGCCTTCTCCTGCGAGTGCAAACCCGATCGCACGACCAATACCACGTCCGGCTCCGGTGACGATCGCCACCTTACCTGATAGCCTCATTCTATCATTCACGCGATGTACTTGCGTGCGCCGTTCTTTCTTAGCTTACCGTATGGGAACCAGCCGCTTCTCGTACTCCCCAATTTGTCCCTCTCCTTGCTTTCGAATGGAACATGGTTTGGACAATAACACGGATCTTGCGACCGTTCTAATTGCGTTCAATACGGTTCAGCGNAAACTGCCGGCCAAGGTTGGACGGATTTCGTAGGGGCTCCCCCCACTAGTTATCTTGCTCTCCCCATTTTGAATACGTGTTGCACTTGCTCACTCGCCAATTCCTTTTGCGGTAGTTAAACGTCCTCCTTATTCTCTCGGCTTATTCATCTGCAGATACGCGACGGGCGAGTTGACTTGGGAGGATTGAACTTAGACCTCTTGACTAGAGACGAAATCTACAAAATTGAACAGGCAGCCCTCGAAGTGCTGGAGAAAGTTGGCANGAGATGCGTCAACGCGAGGCTTTGAGGGTGCTAGGTGAAGCGGGGGCAACAGTCGATTCCAAGACGATGGTAGCTAAGATTCCGTCACAGCTGATCAGGGAAGCGTTGGGATCTGTTCCTAGTGGTTTCAGGCTTGCTGGAAGGGATAGGACACATCCGCTGAGAGTCGAAAAAGGAAACGTCTACTTCGCTACAGCCGACGCCAAGAACATCATCGATTTGGACGGCAGTTTTCATGTCTCCACTATGAGAGATGCTCAGATGTACACGCTGCTGGCCGACGCTCTCGACCAGGCAGAGTTCGTCTACGTGATCGGAATTGACGATGTCCCTCTCATGTTGAGTGATAGGTATCGCTACTATGTTGGGTTCACGAGCACCTCCAAGCCCGTGACAGCCTACATCAGAAGCGCCGAAGGAGCGAGAGACATCGTCAGGATGGCAAGAATCGTGGCGGGGAGNTGATGAGGAACTACGAAAGACTCCCCCCTTCTACTATGGTTACAGTGCAGTCTCACCCTTATGCTGGGATACGGGTCAGCTTGACTGTTTCGAAGTTCTCGCCAAAAATGGCATTCCGGTTTCTGTGGAAAGTTCCGCCATGCTGGGTGCATCAGGCCCTGGCACGTTGGCTGGATGCCTCGTCCTGGCGCACGCCGAGATACTCGCCGGCATCTTGGTGAATCAGCTACACAAGAAGGGGGCGCCATGCCTCTACTGCCTTGGCTTTGCTTGCACTCTCGATATGAGAACCTGCGAGACCGTCAACGGCAGCCCAGAGGTTGGATTGCTTGCCGCCGCGGGTGCTCAAATTGCGCAATACCATGATTTGCCTTCCACCTCTTGGGTTCGAACCGATTCCAAAACACACGACGTCCAAGCGGGTTACGAGAAGGCCCTTTCAGCTATGCTTCAAATCGCCTCAGGAAACAACTTGATCTGGGGCATTGGATCAATGGAGTCCAATTCGGCAAGCTACACTCAAGCCGTACTTGACAACGAAATCTTCGCCATGACACTGAGGTCGGCCAGAGGCATCACAGTTAGCGACGAAACGTTAGCCCGTGACGTAATTGTGAAGGTTGGGATCAAGGGCCACTACTTGGGAGAGAAACATACATTGGCGAACCTCCAAAAAGAAACACTCCTCCCCGCCTTAACCGATAGATGGTCGAGAAAGAAATGGCAGAAAGACGGCAGCGGAGGAATGGAGAGCAGAGCCTTAGAAAAAGCGAAAGAGATCGTAAAGACACACAAAGCAGATCCCTTACCTAAAGACGTCGATCAAGGGCTATGGCAAATAGTCAAAAACGCCGAAAAGAACCACAGCACTTTGAACTAGTCTCCACTGAGATGTCGGTTTAAGTGCAAGGTCCCTAGCCGACGATTCAATTCGAACCTTAGATCATGCTTCAGGTATTTCGCTGCGTCAGATCCGAGGCTAGGTCTTGTGTCCGCTCGAGAGTGAGTTTTTCATCTACGGTGTTTACGATTCTATTCTCCATCACCAATCGTCCGTCTATGATGGCAGTTTCTACGTTCGAACTTTTGCCGCAGTATACGAGCTGTGAAACCAAGTTATTCACTGGGACCATATTTGTTTCGCGTATGTTCAGGAGAATTATGTCCGCTTTCTTTCCTACTTCGAGAGATCCGATCTCTTTGTCCATGAAGATGGATTTGGCACCTTCTATCGTCGCCATTTCGAGGACCTTTTCAGCTGTAATCGCGAGGGGGTCCAGTGATGCTGCTTTGTGTAGGATCGCGGTTGTTTTGATGAGCTCGAACATGTCTTGATTGTTGTTGCTAGCTGCTCCGTCGACTCCTAGGCCTACAGTGATTCCATTACTAAGCAATCTAGGAATCGGGGCTATGCCGCTCGCCAAATACATGTTGCTTACGGGATTGTGTGAAACCGTAACATGCCTTCTCGCCAGAATGCGTATATCCTCATCATCCATCCAGACGCAATGTACAGCTAGGAGATTCGAGTCGAGAAAACGAATCTTCCTATCGTAGTATTGAATCGGGGTTAACCCGGTATCCTTCTTCCAACTCTCCACTTCATGCCTGGTCTCATGCAGGTGACAACAAATGGCTACGTTAAGCTCCTTCGAGAGATCATGCATTCGTTGCATTGCCTCGTCGCTACAAGCCATCGGGCAGCTGGTCCCAAACCAGACGTTAACTCTTCCGTTGGCTGCACCGTTCCATTTCCGAATCAGTTTTAGATTTGCGTCGATGGCGTGTTCCGTATCCTTTCTAAATTCATTAGGCACAGGCCACCAGGGTTTTTCAACGTCAGCCGCGCCCATGGCCTCAACCCCTCTAATGCCGACATCCACGAAAGCTCTTACGCACTCATCCGGCAATCCTTCTACGGGGAAGCACGGCTCCATGTTGTCAACGGTGCAAGTGCAGCCGCTTTTGATCAGTTCAAGGCTGCCAGTAAGCGCCGCATAGTAACAATGCTCCCCTTTGATACGAAGTGATGCCGGGGCAACCCCCTTACTCCACCAGTCCAACAGATTCATGTCGTCTCCCAGGCTTCTCATCATGATTTGATAGAGATGCGTATGCGTATTGATCAGTCCCGGAAGAACGACCTTGTTTTTCGCTTCGATGGTTCGCCCCGCTGTGTAGTCCCGCGTTAAGGATTCGGTCTTCCCAATTGCGACGATCTTCCCGTGGGTTACAGCGACAGCACCGTCAGGAATCATTCTCCTCTGCGCATCCATTGTAATGACGGTACCATTCCGAATCAGAATATCAGCGTCCAACGGCTGACAAACCTCTCAACGGATTTGAGTACCGTACTCTCGCATCATTAATGCCTAATTGGTGGTATCCGAAAGAAAAAGCACTGAAAGATCCGAGTGTTCAGTTTTGAGTGCCCAAAAATCGCATTTTGGGAACTAGGCGTCCGTTATTCTATATCACGTAACTAGAGTAATTAGACAACCATCAAAAAGCGTTGATGCGCCCAATTATTTGAGGTTTGAAAATTTGGCAAAGACACAAGGGATCTTCCTTAGGCAATCAAGTGGACTAGTGAAATCGTGGTCTGCATTCGATGGATTCGTGTACAACTGGTTCGGCGGCGCTTTCTTGTTCGGCGGTTTCGGTCTAACTCTCTACACCCAAATGTTGGGCGCGTTTCCTGGGACGAACCTGTACCTAGGAATCGTTTTGGCCGGAATTGGAAGCATTCCAATGATGTTGACTATTGCAATGCTCGCGACTGCAATGCCAAGAACGGGAGGAGATTACGTCTGGACTAGCAGAGTCATCCATCCTGCGATTGGAGCTGCGTCCGTAGTCGGAGGCACGGTAATTTGGTCTATGTGTTTCGGCGCTTGGAATGGCTATGACATGGCTGTCTACGGGTTTGGGTCCGCCCTAAGCTGGATCGGAAACATTACGGGCTCAAGTGCATTAAGTGGCGCAGGAGGGTGGGCTCTAGGATTCACAGGGATAGTCATCATTTCAGTCGTGGCCATGATAGTCCCCATATTCATGGTCGTCTTCGGAATGCGGAGATACGCGTGGATCCAGAGATCAATCTTCGTCATAGTCATAGGTACAATAGGAATAATGGCAGTAATACTTGCTGTTACCTCTCAGCAGCAATGGATTACTAGCTTCAACTCAATGTTCAGTTCTGTCAACCCTGACATGTACGATCAAGTGATAAAGACGGCTTCCGTCTCGACAACATATTCTTGGTCGGACACCATCACCTGGACATCTGTGCTCGCACCAGGCTTCGCGTTTAGCTGGTACATGTCACCGATGCTAGGCGAAATCAAGAAAGCTGATAACTTGAAAGTCATGAGCGCAACCTATCTCTGCCCGATCATATTTGGGATGGCTATCTTCGGACTCACAACCTACCTTCTATTCGCTGCCGTGGGCCAAACATTCATGGCTTCTCTAGGCGCCCTGATAAACAGTGGAAGTCCATTGCTAGCAAGTGCACCGCTAACGTTTTACTGGATCTACCTGCCCCTGGTAGCGTTGCAGAGTCCCGCACTCATCTTCCTGGTTGGCGGCATCATGATAACTGCCATGATGCTCTTCTTCCAAGCAGGAAACTACATCGGCTGCTCCCGCTACTTGTTCAGCCAATCCTTTGACCGCATCCTTCCCAAACAGTTCGGCTACGTAGATCCGAAATTCCATGTCCCATTGGTTGGTATTCTGTTTATGGCCATCGGCTCCATAGCCTGGGTCTTATGGTCCAACTTCCAACCAAGCGTTTGGATATTCACCGCAGCATCACTACTCGCAAGCTTAGGCCAAAACATCATCATTTCCCTAACAGGACTACTATTCGCCTACAGAACACCAGGACTCTTCGAAACTTCGCCTTCGGCCAAGTACAAGATAGGCGGAGTCCCAGCCATAGCAGTAACAGGCATACTAGGGCTCATCTGGAATGCGATCCTCGCATACTACTACCTCGCAATACCCGCACTAGGCGCGCAAGTGCCGGCTTCATACTACGTTATCGCTATCTCCTTCGTCGGAATGTTCGTACTCTACTTCATCTCCCAGGCCTACAGAAAGCGTCAAGGAATCGATCTCGGACTAGCATTTCGCGAAATTCCGCCGCTATAACGGGCCTTTTTTTATGGCCCCGTTCGGCCGGAAAGCAACCGGCAAACTTACCCGCATATTTTTTGCTACCGATTTGCACGGCTCCGATGTTTGTTTCAGGAAATTCATGAACGCCCCACGATTCTATCAGACCAACACACTCATCCTTGGGGGCGATCTGACAGGGAAATTCGTAACCCCAATTATTAGCCATAACGATGGAAGCTATGAGTTGGAATATCTTGGCAAGAAGACGGTTGCTGGCAGCGAACAAGAAGTCGCGGCATTAGAGAAGAGAATCGCAAACATGGGAGGTTACTCGTTCAGAACAACACAGAATGAAGTGGAACAGATGCAGGCAAATCCTCAGAAAGTGAAGGAGCGTTTTGATGGGTTGATGGCTGAGAGACTTACTGCCTGGGTCAAGATGGGTGACGAGGTGGCGAAGGCCTCCGGCGTAAGAATATACATGACGGGAGGCAACGACGATGAATACTTTGTTGATTCCATACTGAAGAGCGCGAGTTCTGTCGTGAATGCTAACGGTCAAGTAGTGGACATTGACGGGATGCATGAAATGATAGGTTGCGCCTACAGCAACATAACGCCGTTTAAGTGCCCACGCGACATTCCCGAAGAGGAGTTAATGACGAGAATAGAAGAGATGGCCGCTAAAGTTCAAGATCCCAAGAACGCGGTCTTCAACCTGCATGTGCCTCCAATAAATTCGGATCTGGACCTATGCCCGAAGGTTGACACGAGTACCAATCCGCCCAAGCTTCTAATTCAAAACGGTAACGTTCTGCAATACAATGCGGGTAGCACGTCAGTTAGAGCCGTCCTTGAGAAACATCAACCTCTTGTCGGTCTACATGGGCACATTCATGAATCCTCGGGTGTGAAGGAGATTGGTAGGACCGTATGCTTTAACCCGGGTAGCGAATATGGAGAGGGCGTTCTAAGAGGCTTTATAATCAGTTTGAGCGACAAGAAAGTCGCAAGTTATCAGTTCGTATCAGGGTAAGCAGGTATCAGAATAGGGAAAGGACTGTCATTCTTATTCGTCGGAGCGCCAATCCAATTGCCAGTGGCCCAATGACCGATTACAATCCACTGGAGGAAGTGAAAAGAATCATAGCGAAAGCTAACCAAACCGGAATTGTCTTACGGTTGATGGGCGGGTTAGCGGTCAAATACTATTGCCCGAGCACAAGCGACCGAACCCTGAACCGAGAATGCGCAGACATAGACCTCATGAGCGTGAATGATCAGAAGGTCAAACCCCTCTTCAAGGACCTTGGATATACCGGTGACGAATTTTTCAACATGACACAAGGCGATGCGAGATTACTCTTTCTAGATCCAGTGGAGAGAAAGGTGGAGATATTCCTAGGCGTCTTCGACATGTGCCATAAGTTCGATTTCCGTGATCGGCTTAGAATAGATGACTTCGCTATCTCGGTCTCGGATCTTCTGATGACTAAGCTTCAAGTCGTGGAGCTGACTGAGAAGGATCTTAAGGACATCATTGCAATCTTCCTCGACTGTCAGATTGGACACACCGATAAGGGCAAAACTATCAATGCGAAGTACATTGCAGATATTTGTTCGAAGAAATGGGGCGTTTATAAAACGTTCACGAATACACTCAAAGCAACGTTATCTCAGTTGGAACGGTTTCAGCTGAAACCTGAGAATGAGGAAATTGTAAGGTCGAGAATCAAGCAGCTTCTTGACGATATCGAATCTGCCCCTAAGTCAATGAGTTGGAAGTCTCGAGCGCGGATCGGAGAGCGAAAGGCTTGGTACAACCTGCCGGAGAAGCCACTAGTTCCAATCAAAGTCGAATGAAGTATCAATCCAAGCGACCGACGAAGCCGAGGGTCGCTCTAGTTACCCTATCTGATCATGCCTTCATTCCTTCCTTCGCACCGTATAACGAAGGAGCAAGAGCGACAAGGGACGAGTACATCACGCAGGTAAGAAGAGATTCAGCCGAGTTCTTTTCAGCTTGCGAAACCGAGGTCGTCTTGAATGAATGGGTGAATAGTGTAGAAAGCGCCAGAACAACTGGTGCGAGGCTCAGGCAGGAT
>OCOJ01058432.1_pt1 | contig 11320 bp, 12 predicted proteins | sample 1539251 | NCBI WGS metagenome assembly OCOJ01 (sample SAMN01911457, study PRJEB22624) | soil metagenome | biome: Soil | place: Malaysia | collected 2012-04-30 | depth RA_metagenome m
TGCCCGATACCAAGACAGCTGCCTGTCCATTTACCTCAACCCAATCAAGCGTTACGCTCTTCCAAGCCCATGTTGAGATCGCGGCAATATACGTCGCCACGCGCTTGCGACCAGTAACTGGAACTCCCGCCGCACGCACGATTCCACCACCATCCGAGTAAGAAACAACATCCTCTGCGAGGAGGCCTTCCAAGGCAGCCAGGTCTCCTCCCTGTGCGGCAGCGACAAAGGCTTCCAGAAGGCGACGTTGCTCGCCCGGACTGACGGACGTGCGTCGGCCATTTGCAATGTGTTTGTGGGCGCGGGAGACAAGTTGGCGGATGTTTGCTTCCTCCATTTGCAAGATGGACGCAATCTCGTCGTAGGGGTAATCAAATGCTTCACGCAACACATATGCGGCGCGTTCTGTGGGAGAGAGTTTCTCAAGGAGCAGCAGGACTGCAAGCTTGAGTGCTTCGCCGCGCTCCGCACCTATTGCGGGATCGGCGCTGGTGTCCACCGGTTCGGGAAGCCAAACCCCGCTGTAGCTTTCGTGGCGCGAGTGGGCGGACTGGGCCACATTGATGCACAGCCGCGTGGTTGTCATCGCCAGGTATGCGGGCGGGTTCTCAACTGTGCTCCGATTTATAGACTGCCACCGCAACCAAACGTCTTGCACGACATCCTCGGCTTCCACCGCACTTCCGAGCATACGGTAAGCGATGCCGAACAGACGCGGACGCACGGCCGCAAAAGCTGAAAGACCGTCGTCGTGTTCGCCGGTCGCTACGTCGCGAAGGGACGGAGGAGTTTGCGGTAGAGGTTTTCCTGGTGTTGCCATATTCAGTCTCAGAGGAAGAGAGCGAGAATACTTACCCCACCAAGCCTGAGAAACCAAACCTTACACGGAGGGACAAAAAAGCGGGCGGCCCAACCAGCAAAAGCCGCGAAGTCTACCAATAGCGCAGAGGCATTTACACTGGCCCCCATACCGCACCCCGGCACAAAATCTAACTCTGGTGGTCTCCTTTGATGTCAGAAAAGGTTATGCCGGGGCCAGATTTCTTGTCAAGCAGACCCATGCAACGCTAGGGCAGCCGGTCCAGTCGCGTAACCGTCGCCCAATCTTTGGCCTGATTTTGAGATCGTTGCGACCTTCCTTGGTCTCAAGAACCAAGTGATCTGATCAATACCTTGCGCGGAGGCATCAATCGTCGCGAGCGTCACGGGTACGCCATCGCGCGACACGAGAACTCCACACCCACACTTCGCCGCACTCGCGATACGTCCGGCTTGGTGAATTGAGACCAAGCACCGCCCCGATTTGTGACAGTTACTCCCCAGATTTGTTTGAGTATTTTTTGTCACGGCTACGAGGGCTGCCTTGTCTTTATGAAGCGAGGATGCAACTTAGCGGCTCGTCATCACTCACATCGATCAAGAAATTGAGAGGGAAATTTTATGCAGAATTCGCAGCAGGCAATTGCAGATTCCTCCACGAAATCCAAGCATGAGGAGATAAACCTGAGCTTGGACAACACCTCACAACCCGATAGGCCGGGTCTCGACGAGTTGGTTCCGTCGCGCTACGCGCTGAAGGTCGGCGCGATTGACGTGATGGTGGTCAGCGATGGGGTGCTATCGCTGCCGGGGTCGATGTTGGGCCATAACGTTGATCCGGCCGTCCGGGGGGCATGGCTGGAGGACAAGTTCCTCCCGTCGGACGTGCTGGAGTGGGCGCTGAACGCGGTCGTGGTGCGTAGCGGCGACCGGACCATACTCATCGACGCTGGGATAGGGGCGGATCCGGGCTTGAACTTGCCGCGGGCCGGGAAGTTGGGCCAGCGACTGCAGGCCGCCGGCANCCGCCGGCATCGATCTCGCATCCGTGACCGACGTGGTGCTTACCCACATGCACATGGACCACTGTGGCGGGCTGCTCGTCGACGGGGTGAGGGAACGGCTGCGTCCGGACTTGCGGATCCACGTGGCGGCCTTCGAGACCAAGTTCTGGGGCGGGCGTCCCGATTTCTCCCGCGTCCACATGCCGCCGGGGTTCCCGGACGCGCTGCAGCGGACGGCCAAGCGGTTCTTGGACGAGTACGACAGCCAGTTGCGGCCGTTCGACAAGGAGTACGAGGTGGCGCCGGGGGTGGTCGTCCATCGCACTGGCGGCCACACACCCGGGCATAGCGTGGTCCGTCTGGCGTCCGGCGGCGACCGGCTGACATTCGCCGGCGACCTCGTGTTCCAGGTCGGGTTCGAGCACCCCGACTGGTACAACGGCTTCGAACACGACCCCGAGGAGGCGGCCCGCGTCCGGGTCGGTCTTTTGCGGGAGCTGGCGGCGAACCGCGAGTCGCTGGTGGCCACTCACCTGTCGTTCCCGTCCGTCTGCCATGTGGCGGTCGATGGCGACGTCTTTCGTTGGGTTCCGGGCCCCTGGGAGTACTGACCGCTTGTTAGGTTAGGGCCGCGCCTGTCATAGCGAGTACAAGAGATGGATGGCTCTGAAATGCATCGGTCAATTATGAAAGGAGAAGTATGAAAAACGAGGCGATCGCCGCATTACCCAATTCGGGTGTCAACACTCTCAAGGGCGAAAGGCTCAGCATCACCGAGCACGAAGCAGCGCAGGTCGAGCGCGCGAACGCATCGAGCGCTACACCCATTGTCTTCGTTCACGGGCTTTGGCTGCTGCCTTCGAGTTGGGATCGCTGGGTGACGTTCTTCGAGAAGGCCGGCTACGTGGCGTTGACACCGGGCTGGCCTGACGATCCCGAGACGGTAGCCGAAGCCAGGGAGCACCCTGAGGTGTTCGCGGGCAAGGGGATACAAGAGATCGCCGATTACGAGGAGGCAATCATTCGTCGCTTGAATCAGAAGCCCGTGATCATAGGCCACTCCTTCGGGGGCCTGCTGACGATGATTCTCGCGGGGCGGGGGCTGGCGACCGCGTCGGTCGCCATCAGCCCGGCTCCCTTCCGCGGCGTACTCCCGCTACCGATCTCGGCGCTGCGTGCGGCCAGCGTCGCCCTGCGCAACCCCGCGAATTGGAACCGCGCGGTCCCGCTCACCTACGAGCAGTTCCGTTACAGCTTTGCGAACGCGGTCGGCGAGGACGAGGCGAAGGAACTGTACCTCGGCTACTCCGTCCCCGGCGCCGGCGAGCCGCTCTTCCAAGCGGCGTCCGCGAACTTCAACCCTTGGTCAGAGGCGAAGGTCGACTCGACGAACCCGAAGCGGGGTCCGATGCTGATCGTCTCGGCCGACTCCGACCATACGGTCCCTTGGGCGATCGCGAACGCGTCCTACAAAAAGCAGAAGCGCAACAAGGGAGTGACCGAGATCGTCAAGATGCCGCATCGCGGGCACGCGCTGACAATCGACGCCGGTTGGCGGGAGGTCGCCGAGAAGGCGCTCGAGTTTGTCAAGCGCTTCACAACGATCACGGCGAAAGCTGCGCGAAGCGGCGGACTCCGATGAATAATGAAACGGCCAGCTACAAGCGGGAGACGATCGCACCACCGAAGGCGTTCGTCAACCGGGACGCGTCGCAGACTCGACTGATAGCGGGCGTCAGCGTACCCGATGGTCCGCTTATCACGGCCGTGATTGAGCATGCGCAACGACTCTCCGAACCGTATCTGTTCAATCACGCGATGCGTTCGTGGCTGTTCGCTGAAGCGATTGGCCGCATAAAGGGAATCGACTACGACCGCGAAGTCGTGGCTATAGGCACGATACTCCACGACATCGGCCTCACTGCCAGTGTGTCAGGGCCCAATCGCTTCGAAGTGAATGGCGCCGATGCCGCACTGTCGTTCATCAGAGGCAAGGGTCTATCGGATCGCCAAGCACAACTGATCTGGGACCTGGTTGCGCTTAACTCGACGCCATCGCTGGCGCTTCACAAGGAGCCAGAAGTGGCGGTCGGCACGATGGGCATCGGACTCGACTACGGTGGCTTCGGCGTTGAGGCACTTTTGCCAGCCGATGTCGAGCGCATCCTCGCCGCTTTCCCCCGACTGAGGATGAAGCAACGATTTGCCGAGACGTGCTGTCAGTTCGTCACGGCGAAGCCGGAGACGAGCTACGACAACTTCCTGCGCGACTTCGGCGAGCGATTCGTGCCTGGCTACAAAACGGTGTCAACGGTGGACCTGTTGATGAAGGCTCCGTTCGGTGAATAGAGACGAACCTTGCGAGGGAGAAATCCAAAACGGAATCATGTTGTCACAAACTCCCACTCAGCTCTGTCTTAACAAATGCAAACGACTGATGGCTCAGAAATACCTTGGTCAAGAATGACGGAGACAATTATGAAAATCGTAGTGATCGGCGGTACCGGACTCATCGGATCAAAGCTCGTCAACAAGCTTCGTGAACACGGGCATGAAGCTGTTGCGGCAGCGCCCAACACCGGGGTCAACACCCTCACGGGCGAAGGACTGGCCGAAGTGCTGAAAGGCGCTTCGGTTGTCGTTGACGTATCGAACTCTCCCTCATGGGAGGATTCGGCAGTGATGAACTTCTTTGAAACCTCAACTCGCAACGTTCTCAAGTACGGCACGGCAGCGGGTGTAAAACATCACGTCGCACTGTCGGTCGTTGGAACCGACCGGCTGTCCGAGAGCGGCTACTTTCGAGCGAAGATTGCTCAGGAGAATCTGATCAAAGGCGGAACGATCCCTTACTCGATCGTCCACGCGACACAGTTCTTCGAGTTCCTGAAGCAGCTTGCCGACATTTCTTTCGACGGCAAAAAAGTGCGTGTGCCCGATGCGCTTTTCCAGCCAATGGCCGCCGACGATGTCGCAAGTGCTGTGGGCAGGATCGCTGTGGGCCAGCCCATCAACGGGACGGTCGAAATTGGGGGCCCGCAACCGTTTCGCATCGATGAACTCGTACGGCAGCGATTGAAATCGCTCAATGATTCTCGTGAGGTTATCGCGGACCCCAACGCGCTTTACTCTGGCGCAAGAATCGCCGAGCGCACGCTCGTTCCGGACGACGGTGCGCAACTCGGCGAGACTCGTTTTTCAGACTGGCTCAAGAGCTCCGCATCTCAACCCCCGAGTGCAACGTTGCCATCCGCAGCGGCCGCAACTGCGACGAAACGAGCCTGAGACCATGACCGACAACGGAATTTGCATCAGCGAGGTACCAAACGGCTTGGTCGCTGATGGTGTGAGATTAGACGAGAAAGTTGTGACAAAAGCGGTTGGTTTCGTCACTTCGCATGCCGCAGGTGAGTGGGGGATGGGAGCATACACCGGCGGTCGACCGGCTCCTACACACGACGAGATTGCCCATCTCGCCTACTGTCTGTACGAATCGCGTGGCCGGCAGGATGGTCACGACACCGAAGATTGGATACGTGCCGAAGAGATACTCGCCCGCCACTACGAGTAACTGCAAGCACCAGAGTATGTAACCGATGAAGTCTTAGTGGTCACGTTCAAACGAAAGGATTGTTTATGACGATTACAAAACTGGCTTTGCTGTTGGTGTGTCTGATGTCCGTCGCTGCGGGACTGAAAGAGGCGCCCAAAGAAGAACCCAAAGTGGCAAAGGTTACGCCGGTCTTCTCGAAAGATCTGGCGGACGTGCCCGGCAAGGAAGGTCTGATGCTCCTGGTTGAATATCCGCCAGGCAGCTCAGATCCAATCCATCGCCACAACGCGCGTGCGTTTGTTTACGTCCTTGAGGGCTCAATCGTGATGCAGGTAAGGGGCGGAAAAGAAGTGACTCTAACGCCTGGCCAGACTTTCTACGAAGGTCCGGATGATGTCCATGTCGTTGGGCGGAACGCCAGCCAAACCAAACCGGCGAAGTTCGTTGTGTTCCTGGTGAAGGACAAAGGCGCTCCCCCCGTGGTGCCGGCGAGCTGAAACAAGAGATTGCGAGCATTTCCGTGCCGCAAAATTCAAAGAGGAGAATGCACATGAGCACGATTACGGTGAAAGACGGTACGACAATTTATTACAAGGACTGGGGCAATGGGCCAGTCATCACGTTTTCCCACGGCTGGCCGCTGAACTCCGACGCTTGGGACGGTCAGATGCTGTTTCTCGTCCAACATGGCTACCGGTGTGTTGCGGTTGACCGGCGCGGGCATGGTCGATCGAGTCAACCGTCCACGGGAAATAACATGGACGGATACGCGGACGACCTAGCCGCCGTACTCGAAGCGCTGGACCTCAACAACGTAACACTTATCGGGCATTCGACCGGGGGCGGCGAAGTAACACGTTATGTTGGGCGCCACGGCAGCAAGCGGGTTGCGGCGGCAGTTCTGGTCGCAGCGGTTCCTCCACTCATGTTGAAGACACAGGCCAACCCGGAAGGTTTGCCAATAGAAGTCTTCGACGGTATTCGCGCCGGTGTTGCTGGAGACCGGTCGCAGTACTACAAAGATCTCGCCGTGCAGTTTTACGGCGCGAATCGGGCCGGAGCGAAAGTAACACAGGGCATTTTGGATCAGTTCTGGCTTTGGAGCATGCAGGCTGGTGCCCTGAATGCGTACGAATCCGTCAAGGCATTTTCCGAAACGGATTTCACAGAAGACCTGAAGAAGTTCGACTTTCCGACACTTGTACTTCACGGTGAGGACGATCAAATCGTTCCCGTGAAGGATTCCGCGAGAAAGTCAGCGAAAGTAATCAAAGGCGCGAAGGAGATCTACTATCCCGGTGCGCCTCATGGCCTTACTGCAACGCATCAGGAACAAGTCAACGCCGACTTGTTGAAATTTGTGAAGTCGGTCGAACAAGTTCGCAGGGCAACAGCCTAAGTTCTTTGCGCCGGGCAGACCGAGTGGGGTGTCTCAATAGCGTCGCTCGTTTCTCGGACGGACCAGTCTGAACGGACAACAGTATCGCCACGGTTTGCAGCCGGACCGTGGTCGTGGAATGCGCACGCGTGGGGAGCTGGGTTTTCGCGATTTCCCCAGCTTGTCCCCGGCGATGGAGAATCGCAGGCAGCTGGGGAACCCTGCGTGTTGCATTTTCTACAGATTGCGCCGTGCGTCGCGGTGAAGTGGATAGGGATGGCTGCACGTCTATGCGTTTGCAATGCTATGGTCTGAGTGAATGCGGAGGTCGAATGCTAAATCTGCAAGCTGGCGATCAAATTGAACTTTTCTACGAAGACGCCCCCGCTACGACTATTCGCGCAACAGTCGACCGTCTCTTGACTGATCGGGATGAAGGAATGGGCATTGAAGTTGAAGACTATGTTGCTTGTTGGCTCGAGATCACCGTAGATGAGCCGGGCGACATGGATTCCAAACAAATTGTATTGCTTGGCACGGATTTCCAGTGTCGCCTAAACGGCCGACCCGTAACTGTTCGTAAGAAGGCATTGGAGCATGCGATGAATAAGTTCGAACAACCGATGACAACGCACCGTTTCGGAACGGAAGACCGGGGATCGCTAGAGAACTTCAGGGCCCGTCGCCGGGCGTTCCGCGCTCTGCATGAGGCAGGCTGTTTCGTGATTCCGAATCCGTGGGACGTCGGCTCTGCACGGTACCTGCAGCAGCTCGGATTCCCCACGCTGGCGACGACCAGCGCGGGCTTTGCGTTCTCGCAGGGGCTACCTGACTCCGAAGGTGCGCTCACTTGTGAGCGCAACCTGGCATATATAGCCGATATCGCGGGCGCGGTCGATGTTCCGGTCAATGCGGACTTCGCGTCTGGCTACGGAGCGTCACCGCAAGATGTGGCCGATAATGTCACGCGCTGCATCGCGGTCGGCGTCGCGGGCCTGTCGATTGAGGATGCAACCGGTGATCCATCGTCGCCGCTTTACGAGCTGCCGCTTGCCGTCGAGCGTGTGCGTGCTGCGCGCGAGGCGATCGATCAGTCCGGTGCCGACGTCATGCTGACGGCTAGGGCAGAATGTTTCCTTGTCGGGCATCATGATGCGCTTCGCGAGTCGGTCAAGCGTCTGCAGGCATTCGCTGAGGCGGGGGCGGACGTGCTATTTGCACCCGGCCCCCACGATCCCACGGCGATCAAAGCGCTTGTTGACGCGGTTCGGCCCAAGCCGATCAACGTCCTGGTGGTTCGGGACGGTGGCTTGAGCGTCGCCGACATCGCGGCGCTCGGCGTGCGACGCATCAGTGTCGGCGGCGCGTTGGCTCTTGCTGCATGGACCGGTTTTACGCGCGCAGCGCAGAAGTTGAAGTCGGAGGGGAGTTTCGCTGGCTTCGCGAGCTTGGTGTCGTACGCCGACATCAACGGGCTCTTCGTGGCCGACTACCGCACGCGGCAGTCTGACGGGCGGCGATCGGCGGCGTCACCAAGCTAAGTATTCAAGGAGTAGACGGCGAAGTTGGGCGCGTCGACGTTCCGCGCACACTTGCTGTCCAAAGCGAGGCACGTGTTGACTGAGATCTCAAGCTCGACGTTGCTCTCAAGCGCCCCGAATGCAGCGCTCCTGTTTCCGCAGTTGAGTTCTGCGCAGATTGCACGGATTGCTTCGCTCGGAGTGATTCGTCCAATCACCCGCGGCGAAGTGTTGATCGACGGCGGCCAAACCAACGTGCCGTTCTTTGTACTGAAGGCTGGCGAGATCGAGGTTATTCGCCCATCGGCTCTGGACGAGATTCTGATCGCGACTGTCAGGCCGGCTCAGTTCACTGGTGACATCAGCATGATCCTCGGTCGCCCCGCGCAGATGCGCCTGCGTGTGAGTACCTCTGGAGAAGTCGTCCAACTGACACGCGACCAGATGCACGCCCTCATTCAAACCGACGCCGAAATCAGCGAAGTGCTGATGAGAGCGTTTATCCATCGACGGGTCGCGGTGATTGCGCAGGGTATCGGCGACGTGCTGCTCATAGGCTCCGTCGGGTCCGGGGCAACGCTACGAATCAAACAATTCCTAACGCGCAATGGCCACCCCTTCAAGTACCTCGATCTTGACCGGGACGCCGATGTACGGCAATTGCTCGATCGCTTTCGCGTGGAGCCTGCGGATATACCTGTCGTGATCTGCCGCGGCGAGGCCGTACTGAAGAATCCCAGCAATCAGGAGATCGCCGATTGTCTCGGCTTCAATAAAGGGATCGATTACACCCACCAACGCGATGTCGTCATTGTCGGCGCCGGACCAGCAGGTCTTGCAGCCGCCGTTTACGCAGCTTCCGAGGGACTCGATGTGCTGGTTGTCGAGACGAGCTCGCCTGGAGGGCAAGCGGGCTCAAGCTCAAGAATCGAGAACTACCTTGGATTTCCAACGGGGATTTCAGGGCGAGAGCTGGCCGGACGCGCCTACGCCCAGGCACAGAAGTTTGGCGCCGAGGTCATGATCGCGAAAGGCGCCGCGGAGTTGGTCTGCGAACACAACGCCTACGGCGTGAGACTTGACGACAGCGTGACCATTCCTGCTCGCACAGTAGTCATTGCCACCGGGGCGCGATACCACAGGCCGTCGCTCGCGAATCTCTGTCAGTTCGAAGGTGCGGGTGTCTACTACAACGCGACTTTCATGGAAGCGCAGCTGTGCGAAGGCGATGAAGTCATAGTCGTAGGCGGAGCGAACTCGGCCGGCCAGGCCGCGGTGTTTCTGGCGCAGACGGTGAGACACGTTCATCTGCTCGTCCGCTCCAGCAGTCTTTCGGCGAGCATGTCGCGATACCTGATTCGACGCATCGAGGAGACTCCAAAAATCCAGGTCAGGACGAGAACCGAGATCGTGGCTTTTGAGGGAACCGAACATCTTGAGCGTGTGCGGTGGCGCGACGGCTCGGGGGCGGTAACGAGTCAGGACATTAAGCACGTATTCTTGATGACGGGGGCCGACGCGAACACCGGCTGGCTGAATGGACGGGTCGCGCTCGATGCGAAAGGCTTCATTAAGACCGGACGGGACCTGACGAAGGAAGATCTCGCCGCTGCCCGATGGCCGTCCGACCGCTCACCGTATCTGCTCGAAACCTCGCTTCCGGGCGTGTTCGCCGTGGGTGACGTTCGGTGCGGCAGCGTCAAACGCGTGGCATCGGCAGTCGGTGAAGGGTCGATCGCGGTTTCGTTTGTCCATCGCGCGCTGGCAGAGTAGATTTCGTTTAATCCAAAGTCCGCGGGACTGAAACCACGACGACAGACGCGTAATCTAATCAACTGGAGGGGGCACATGGCAAAAAGACAAAGCAATGCAAATGCAGCCGGAGACATCAGCGCTCAACCTCGTCTTCATCAACACGCCCGGGAAATTCAGGCTTACGGAACCGTCAGTCGGGCGCTGCCACTTGAACTCGAGGAGCCTGTGCGCTTGGAGATGACTGAGCAATTAAACCAACTGCTGGCCGATACCATTACGCTTCGCGATTTGTACAAGAAGTCGCATTGGCAAGTGGCCGGGCCGACGTTCTATCAACTCCACCTACTGTTTGACAAGCATTTTGACGAGCAAGTGGAACTGGTCGACTCGATTGCCGAGCGCATTCAATTGCTAGGAGGGGTTAGCATAGCGATGGCAGCGGATGTTGCCGAGACCACGCACATCGAGCGCCCGCCTCGTGGTCGCGAGGAAGTCCCCGTCCAGTTATCACGATTGCTGGATGCCCATCAAGTGATCATCCGTCAGAGCCGCATGTTGGCTCGACGTGCTTCGCAACTCGGCGATGACGGCACCAATGATCTTGTTGTCAGCGAAGTGCTTCGCACGAATGAGCTTCAAGTCTGGTTTTTGAGCGAACATCTCGTCGACGTTCCATTAGTTAAGGCGAAAGAGGCAGCGGCGTCCGGCGGAGCGTGACGGATGGCCTTCGGGCCAGTATCCCGTCAAGGTTTCTGACGCGAGCAGCGGTTTCATAAACCGTTGCAGCGCCACGCGACGGTTCTCCGGACCGGCGTCCATGATCACACAGCTAAGCTGCTGGTGGGCAAACGTCGCATCGGCCACTTGGTGGAAAGTCGGCTTTCCGTAGAAGTGATCTCCGTAGATTAGACACGCAAACTCCCCGAAGCCGTCCAATGCTTCGACAAAATTCCGCGCAATTGCTTTCAACATCCTTGCACACGCATTCGGTCGCGAACCGAATGCTCCCCCGGCAGACTTGAGCGCCCCGGAATCGAGCCAGGAAATCAATGATTTTGCGTCAGGTCGTTTCAAGGCTTGGGCTTCGAGTTTCCGCGCGGGTTCAAGCTAGTCCCAGAACTGAAAGTTGCTTCAACTTCGGCAGCAAAAATTGTAGTCTTGGACCGAATGGACCGAAAACCGCAATTTGGGCCCCTCAAGAAATGGCTGCATGTCTATGATGGGATGGTGGTTGGTCGACGGTAGAGCATTCGGCTGGGTACCGAAAGGTCATAGCGCGAATTTGCTTGAT
>OCOJ01036666.1_pt2 | contig 11318 bp, 11 predicted proteins | sample 1539251 | NCBI WGS metagenome assembly OCOJ01 (sample SAMN01911457, study PRJEB22624) | soil metagenome | biome: Soil | place: Malaysia | collected 2012-04-30 | depth RA_metagenome m
AAGTGGTGGTGTATTGGGTAGTCCCGCCGCTCTGGCTGGCGACGGTCTCGGAGAAGCAGGCTTTCGTCGAACTGGGACAGTCGGTGTTGCCGGTCGCCCCGTAGTTGATGCTGACGTCGTCGTAGTAGGCGATGCTGTCGGAAGCCCCGGCCGATCCATCGACGGGGCTGTTAGGACATTGGGTCGTCTGCAAGACGTCTGAACCAAGACTACCGGCTGAGGCGTTACCCGTGGGCACGCAGACTGGGGGAGCATTTGCCGGCCAGCGGTTCAGGTCTTCCAGTTTCTCCGAAGCCAGGGTGGCCTCCAGTGACAGGTATTTGGAGCGGTTGCCAGTGGTCATCATGGTACCCGCCAAGGCGGCCACGGAGACCACCCCCACGGTGAGGACGAAAATGGCCACCATCACCTCGAGGAGAGTGAATCCACCCTCCCTGGCAGGCCTACGGGCTCGTGACTTTGACATTGCCCACTCCTGAAATCGTAACGGTTCTGGTCGCATTGCTATGGGAGAGCTGGAGTTGGAAGCTGCAGCTTGGTGCACAGGGTGTCAGTGGGTTGGTGGCGGGGCTGGGAGGCAAGCCGACAATCCCGNCTGGGTCCGAACTCCAACGTTTTCGAAGAGGCTAAGCTGACGCCTCCGCCGCTGGTCCAGGAAACAACGGCTGGGGTCCCATCGTTGGTCGGCGTCGCATCGGTAAAATTCGGCGAAGTGTCGGCATTGGTCGCGCACGAGGGAGGCGTGCCAGGAGGTGAGCCGGTGGGGACCTTCAGGGCCTGCGTCTGCACGTGGTAAGTAGTCGAGCCCGCGTTGAAAGCGATGGTGTAGTAACAGCCCTTCCTGATGGCCTGATAGCGGGTTTGCTGGATGCCCGCGGCCGCGCTGGCCGCCGCTGCGCCCAGACGGTAGACCAGGATCGTGTTCTGAATCGTAGGCAGGGAGATCTTGAGGAGCACAGCCATGATCGCCACCACCACCGTCAGTTCCAGCAGGGTCCATCCCTGGCAGGCCGAGTTATCGGGCTTGGTCACTGCGGGAGCTTCGGGTGCCGGGGCGTGTAACACGTACGGCCCGCACCTGGCAGGCTTTCTTGACATCGGTTGTGCCTCTTGTGAATCCTAGTATGAAAGGGAGAAATCCAAGTCGTTACGTGAGGATGGGTAGGGCTTGAACGAACGTACTAGTCTAGGTTTCTCGATGGAAACAGGCTTGCATGTCGCATTCGTTGGTTACCTAGTAACCCTATACTTTGCCGACGAGTTCCAGTGGTAACCTGTCAGGCGAGCTCCGGCCCGATCACATCGGATGGTGACTGCAATCACGGCAGATCGTGGCTCGGCGGGCGAGAATCTAGAAAATCATGATCCTTGACGCGTGGTTGAAATCCGGCATCGCGTATGGCTGGGACCTGTTGCACTCGGCGGTGGAAGGCGCGCGTTCCGCAGGGGAACAGATCCGTGAGGAGGAGTCTCCCCGCTCGGTTCTGATGCGCTCCGCCTGCACCTCCCTGGTGCCGAGCGTGGCTGTGGCCTCTCTCGGCCTCGTGGCCGGATATTGGGTGAGCAAGCGCAAGCCCGCGCACAACGCGGTCGCGTTCGGTCTGCTCGGAGCTGTGATCGGGTTTGCGGGCGGCATGGCTTGGAGCACGCGGCACGTGACCGGAGGAATAGCTCGCGGCGCCATCAGGAAGATGGATGCTGCTCGCGATGCGCACTGGCTCAACAAGCATCCCGTCGATTACGCCTAGCCAGCGGCACGGCTGCCGTGATCTTCATCGATTGCAACCGAGTTTGCGGCGGTGTTAATCTTGCGTGGCCGGGCGGGAGTAGTTCAGCGGTAGAACGCCAGCTTCCCAAGCTGGATGTCACGGGTTCGATCCCCGTCTCCCGCTCCATCTTTCCAGGAATCCAACCCTTTCGCTGATGGGAGTCGACCCGCTAGGTCTCGGCGTGCAGCCCGCCCGTCATCTGGCGCGCCCATTGCATCGCCATCCAGTGGCACTCCGCGACGAAGCTTCCTCGTAAGCGAAGCTGAGTGGAAATCTGCGCTACCTTTTCCCATTGGGCGTTTTCTTGTGCCAGCATGAGGTCGTAAATCGGGGAGAGGGAGCTGCGTTGTCCCAGCAGCACCGCTCGGGTCTCGCGGTCGAGTGCGATGCCTTCCAAAACCATGGCCATAGGCATCCCCAGAATGGCGTCCATCAGCGAGAGCAGCCCAACCAGAAATAGATCGGAGTGGCAATGCGCCAGGCGCGGCGCAAGCAATTCGCAGAAGTGAGCGCGCACCAGAGCGGAGAGCACCACGTCGGAGGACTTGCTCTGGCTGGCGACCAGCGTCGTGGCCAGGCGCACCCAGCGGCGCACCTCGCGTTCGCCGAGCATCACCAGCGCATGGCGTACCGACCGGATCTCCGCCGGGAACCCGAAGAGGGGCGAGTTCAGGTAGCGAAGCAGACGGTAGCACAGCGACGCTTCGCCCTTGATCACGCCTTCGATTTCGCGCGGATCCAGTTCCGGCCGCGAGGCCGCCTTGAGTAGTCGCAGATAGTTGATGCGGTTGGCGGGGATCTCGCGCGCCCGCAGGAGCTCCGGCTTGCGGAAAAAATAGCCCTGGAAGTAGGTGAACCCGGCTTTCCGCATTGCCACGAACTCTTGCCGGGTTTCGACCTTTTCGGCCAGCAGCCGGCACCGCTCTCCGCTCTGGCGAAAAATGGCGGTACTGTCTGCCAGCGAGCTGCGCCTTACGTCGACTTTGATGATGTCGGCCAGCCGGGTCAGTGGCTCGCGCGGGTCGCCGGGCACGAAGTCATCGAGGGCGATCATGTACCCGGCCTCCTTCAAACGGCGGCAAGCAGCGATCACCTCTTCGTCGGCAGGCACGTTTTCCAGGATTTCGGCCACCACGCGGTCAGCTGGCAGGAGGGTTAGGTAGTCGTTGAGCAGGAGGTCGCGGGTGCAGTTGATGAACGCGTACCGTCCGTCGCACAGCACGTCGAGCCCCAACAGGACTGAGGCGTCCAGCGTACTGCGCGATGCCGCATCGCCGTCGGGAGCCGAGAAGTAGTCCGCTACACCATCGCGAAACAGCAGCTCGTAGCCGAAGACGCTCTCATCGCCGGTGAGAACGGGCTGTCGGGCCACGTACCGCGCGTGGTGGCGATCGTCTGTGCCGGCCGCTGCCATGGGACCAGGGGATGCCACACCCGGCCTCAGGCGGAGGCGGCTGCCGCGAACGCCGCGCACTCCCCATCGTCGAACAAAAGACTGGGATCGATCACGATTAGCAGGCGGTCCTGGATCTTCCCGATCCCCTGCACATACTTGCGATCGACGTTGCCCAGCCGCGGCGGCGGTTCCACGGTGTCGGACGCAATGCGCAACACTTCAGAAACCTGGTCCACCACGAATCCCAGGACGTTGCCATTCACCTCCGCGACCACGATGCGGGTGCGCTTGTCGGCTTCAGATGCGTCCAGGCCGAACCTGCGCCGCAGCCCAATCACGGGAATAACCTGGCCGCGCAGGTTGATCACGCCATCTACGAAATCCNGGCATGTTGGGAACGCGGGTGAGGTCGCGCAGCCGGATGATCTCCTGTACCCGCAGGATGTCCAATCCGAATTCCTCATTACCGACTTTGAAGCCCACCAGTTGCAGCACGCTGCCGGCTGCGGTGGTCTTGTCTTGTGCGCGTTGCTCTCGTTCGTGCATAAATCGTCTCCTCTTAATCTGGATGGTTCTGTTACTTTGCACCCACCTCATGCTCGGCATGATGCAGGACGTGCTGAACCGGCGGTCTTGCTGCCGAAGCCACTGCCGCTCGGGCGCGGGCCGGACTGGCCGGCACCTGCCGGGGGGCACGATAACCGCCTGAAGTTGTGCCACTGGTCTGCTCTCCCAGCTTGAACCGCGACACCAGGTTCTGCAGCTCAAACGCCAAGCTGGACAATTGCTCGCAGGCCTTGGCCGATTGCTGCGCGCCTTCTGCCGATTCCGCCACCAAACGGTTGATCTGCTCCATGTTGGCGTTCACCTGCTCCGTTGCCGAGGCCTGCTGGGTGGCTGCGGTGGCGATGTGGGTCACCATCTCGCCTACGTGGTCCGCCTGGCCGATAATCTGCTTCAGCGACTGGCCTGCGCGGCCCGTGACTTCCACGCCCTTCTCCACCTGCTCGGTGCCCGACTGCATCCTCTCCACCGCCACCCGGGTCTCCGCCTGCACCTGCGAGATCATCTCGGCGATTTCCTTGGTGGCTTTGGTAGTGCGTTCGGCCAGCTTGCGGACTTCATCGGCGACCACGGCAAAGCCGCGGCCCTGCTCGCCGGCGCGCGCCGCTTCGATGGCGGCATTCAGCGCCAGCAGGTTGGTCTGGTCGGCGATATCGTCGATCACACCGACGATCTTGCCAATCTGGTCGGAACGGCTGCCCAGTTCCTGCACTTTCTGCGCCGTCTCGCGCACCGAGCCGGCGATGTCGCGCATGCGGTTGAGGGTATCTTCGACGATGGTGCCGCCCTGGCGCGCGGTTTCCGAAGCCTGGCGCGCGGAGTCGGCCGCTTTGTTGGAGTTGTCGGAGACTTCACGCACGGTGGACGACATCTCCTGCATGGCGGTGGCGATCTGGTGTACTTGGTCCTTCTGTGTCTCGGAACCGGTCGCGGTCTGCGTGGCGCCGGCTGAGATCTCCTCGCTGGCGCTGGCCACATGCTCAGCCGTGCCTGCGATGGACTGCATGATTGCGTGCAGGTTGTTCTTCATGCTGTTGAGCGCGGCGCCGGCTTTGCCGATCTCATCCTGGGAGGTGATCTCCATGTCTTCGATGGTCAGATTGTTTGCAGCAATCTCCTGGAGCACGGCCACCATGCTGGAGACGGCGCCGGTGATCGAGCGGGCAACGAAGGCGGCCACTACTAGCCCGATGACTACGCCTGCGATTGCCAGAGCCGAGATCAACACCAGTGTCCGGGACTCGGTCGCCATCTGCTCCTCACGAGCAGCAAGCCGCCGCTTGTTCTGCTGCTCCGCGAAGTCATCAACCATCTTTTTGAGTTCAGCACGCATGGCGTCGGATTTTGGATCGTGAATAAGATCAGTCGCCTCCGTCTTCTTGCCGGCGCGGTGCAACTGGACCACGTGATCAATGACGCTGTGATACGAGTCTGATGTTTCGCGAAGCTCGGCAAGCTGGCGTCTGTTTTCGTCAGACGCCATCAGTGGCTCGAGTTTGGAAAAAACTTCAGCCAGGGCGCTATTGTTTTCCGCGTAGCGGGACATCTCCGCTTCCGTGTCGGAGAGCAGGAACTCTCGGTACTCGGCCTTCTGGTCGTTCATGATCGAGTTGACCTTAGTGGAGAGGAACCTGGCGTTGGCTTTCTTATCCGCCACCTCAGAAAGCTCGCCCAGCTTTTGGACCGAGCGATAGCTGACTACGCCCATCGTTAGCATGATCGCCAGCAGGGCCCCAAAACCAAGTCCCAGCTTCATTTTCAGGCTTAGCTTGTTCATGACGTACGAAGTCCTTTCGGGATGTTTGCCACCACTTCTACTGGAATGCAGAGCCCAGCCGCGTCTGGTTGCAAGAGCGGATTGTCGTGCCCGGTGTTAGTTGTCCAACCGAGATTCCATATCGGCCGTTCGACTATTTGTCTTTAGGCGACCCATCTGCATTTTTCCTGCCGAGTGGTGTCTCAGTAAAATGAGAATCTCTCATCCGGGGGAGGCCGAAGGCGTCAATCTCTTGCCAGCACGGGTTCTACCGTGCTGGCGGCAGCCTCAGGGCGCGCAGGAGTTCCCGGGGGATCTCCTCTAGAGGCAGGATGCGATGCAAGGTACCTTGTTCGGCGCAGGCGCGCGGCATTCCGTAAACCGCACAGGACCGCTCATCCTGCCCGATGGTCAAGGCACCGCGAGAATAGAGGGCGTTCATGCCGTGTTCGCCGTCGGAACCCATTCCGGTCAGGATGACGCCCACGGCACGATTGCCGCAGATTTCGGCCGCCGACAACATCATGACGTCCACCGACGGCATGTGGAGCGTTCCCGCCGGCTCTTTCGAAAGGTTCACGGCCAGCTTTGCGCCGCGGCGGCTTACGGTCAGGTGCCAGCCTGCTGGAGCGATCGAGACCGTATGAGGTTCCAGGAGTTGACCGTGCGATGCTTCCTGGACCTGCAACGCGCACAAGCCATTCAGCCGGCGCGCGAAGGGCTCGGTAAATCCCGGTGGCATGTGCTGCACTACGACCAGGGGAGCGGGGAACTCGCCCGGCAGCGCGGGGAGAATACGCTGCAGTGCGGCCGGGCCTCCGGTGGAAGATCCCACGCAAACCAGCGAAACACTCTCCTGGACTTGGGCAGGCTGTGTTCTGGGCGGTGGGGCGGCAGGGGAGGGTTGGATGTGGATTGCTGCGCGGCGTAGCCGGCTGCCATAGGCGGCCTTGACTTTCGCAATCAGCTCATTCCGGACCGCGGCGATCGACGCGTAGCCAGAGGGCTTGGCCACGTAATCGAAGGCCCCGAGCGAGAGCGCGTCGAAGGTCGCCTCGGCGCCTTCCACGGTGAGCGAGCTGAACATGATGACCGGCCGGGGATAGTCGCGCATGATGCGCTGCAGCGCTTCCAGCCCGTTCATGACCGGCATTTCCAGGTCGAGCGTGACCACGTCGGGATCGAGAGCGGCGACCTGCTGTACAGCGCTCAATCCGTCTTTGGCGACGCCGGCGACCTGGATATCCGCGTCCGATTCGAGAAGGCGGCGCACTCCAGAGCGCATGACCGCGCTGTCGTCGGCCACCAGGACCCGAATCCGCCGCCCGAGATGGTCCGTTGGCATCGTCATACAAGCTCGAAAAGCGCAGCCACCAACTGCTCGACTTCATCGATGAAGGCGTCGAGTTCCAGCGTGAATCGGGCCAGATCGAAGTCCCGCAGCTTGGGCAGTTCATCTATGGCGAAGGCCCATGCCGGTTCTGCTGCGAGATCGACAAAGCCGATCTCTTCGAAGCCGTAACCCAGATTTCGCAGGCGGCAAAGGATGTCGCACAAGTTCACGATGGCGACCAGGCAGCGATGTTCGGAAGCCTGCTCCACCTGGTGGTGATAACGCAGAACTTGATGGTAGGGAGCCGGCAGTTGCCACCGCCTGGCCAGCATGGCCCCAATCTCGCCATGGTCGAACCCGTTCAGCTCGCGCTCGCAGAGATAAAGGGCGCGATGCTCGCGGGAAGCAACCAGGGCTGCGCTCTCGAATTCGGCGGGGCAGGCGGTGAGCGCAACCAGGATCCCCAGGTCATGCAGCAGACCGGCGGAATACGCTTGCTCCGGTTCCGGATATTCCGCTTCGCGGGAGAACTTCTCGGCCACCATGGCGACGGCCAGCGAATGCGCCCACAAAGTGCGCGCCGGGACCGCGCTTCTGGAGCCGAAGGACTTCAGCAGCGAGCACGCCATCGCGATCTGCCGCACTCGATTGACGCCAAGGCCCAGGACCGCCCCGCGAACGGTCTCAATCGGATAGCGCACCCCGAACAGCGGCGAGTTCACCATGCGCAGGCATTGGGCGGCGAGCGAGGGGTCCTGGGAGATGATCTTCACCACGCGATCGATGCTCACGTCTTCGACCGGCTCGCAGAGATGCTGCAGCAACGGCAGTAGCAGGGTGGGGATGGTGGGAAGGTTGCCGATCTCGGCCACCTTCTTCGCGATGCGCTCGAGAGTCCCCTGGCTCATGCGCCACCTCCGGTCCGCTTCTCCGACTTGAAGTAGGCCGTCGCTCCTGAAAAGTGGACCAGTCGAAACTCGTTGTTGATGCCATAGAGCGATTCGGCGTGGCCCACGAACAAGTAAGAGTCGGGAAGCAGGTTGTTGTAGAAGTGCTGCACGACACGCTTGCGCACCACGCCGTCGAAATAGATCATGACGTTGCAGCAGAAGATGACATCCATGCCTTTCATGAAGGTCATGCGCGCGTCGTCGATCAGGTTCAAGCGCGAGAACTTGNTCATGAAGGTCATGCGCGCGTCGTCGATCAGGTTCAGGCGCGAAAACTTGACCAGAGACTTCACCTCCGATTTCACGGCCAGCCGATCGCCGGCGGGGGTGAAATATTTCTGGCGCATGGCTGGGACGACGTTGCGCAGCGCGTACTCGCCATAAATGCCCGTCTGGGCCGCTTCCAGCGACCGCGCGTTGATGTCGGTCGCCAGCACTTCCACGGCCACATTCTTCAGCGCTCCTTCACGCTCCTCCAATAGCAGGATGGCCAGGGTGTAGGCTTCTTCGCCGGTGGAGCATCCTGCGCTCCACAAGCGAAGGTGCCGGTAGGCGAGGTGGCTCTTGTTCTTGAGAATGGCGGGAAGCACGACGCTGCGCAGCGCCTGCAACTGGGGAGCGTTGCGGAAGAAACAAGTCTCGCCGATGGTGATCTCGTTCAACAGTTCCTTCATCTCCTCATTGCGCACCGAGCTCAAGGTCAGGCAGTCGTAATAGGCGCTGGGCGAGGGGATGTTTAACTGCAGCATGCGACGGCGGCAGCGGTCCTCGAGAAACTGCAGTTTGTGGTCGGGCTGAAGGATGCCGGCCACCTGATAGATGAGGTCACGAATTTTGCGCAGATGCGGGTTTTGCGCAGCCGCCACTTGCGCCGCCATCGACGCCATCGGAGGGACCGAGATGTTTACGTTAGACATGTGCGGTCGCCGCGGCCGACGTGTGGGCCGATTCCACCAAGGCGGCTACATCCAGCAGCAGCCGCACGCGGCCGTCTCCGCTGATGGTCGCCCCGGCCACGCCGGGACAGCGCCCGAAGAAGGAACTCAAGGGCTTGATGACGGTCGCTTCCTCGCCAACCAGGCGATCCACGAGGAGCGCAATGCGGCGCGAACCGAGGCTGGCCACCACCGCCTTCGAAGAAGCGCACTCCTGCTTTTCGTCTCCTGGCACGGAAAGAATGCGATGCAGACGTAACAGGGGCACGGTCCGGCCGTTCAAATGCAGGACATCGCGACCTTCCACCGCGTGGATGTGCTCGCTGGAAACCCGCAGCGTCTCCACTACGCTGCGCATCGGCAGGCCGTAGGTTTCGCCCGCAACCTGGACAAAGAGCACGGGGAAAATCGCCATGGTCAGCGGCAGCCTGAGCGTGACACAGGTGCCCTGGCCGGGCGTGCTCTCAAGCTCTACGTTGCCGTTAATCTTTTTGAGATTGGAATTGACCACGTCCATGCCGACGCCGCGGCCCGAGATGTCGCTGGCGGCCTCACGGGTGCTGAACCCCGGAAGGAAGATCAGATCGAGGATGTCGCGGCGCTCCATGCTGCGCAACTGCTCGGCCGAGACCACGCCTTTCTCCAAGGCCTTGCGGGCGATGCGGTCCGGGTCGATGCCGGCTCCGTCGTCGGAGATGCTGANCCACGATGTGGTCACCTTCGGTGCGCGCCTCCACACGGATGGTGCCGGTGCGTTTTTTCCCCGTGGCCTCGCGCTGGTCTGGCACCTCGATGCCATGGTCCATCGAGTTACGAATCAAATGGACCAGGGGATCGCCCAGGTGCTCAGCCATGATGCGGTCCAGCTCGGTCTCGCCTCCCTGGATTTGCAAGTCCACCTCCTTACCGAGCTGCCGGGCGAGATCGCGTACGATCCTGGGCAGCCGGCGGAAGATGGTGTCGATGGGAAGCATGCGTGTCTTCAGGCCGGCGGTCTGAAGTTCCTCCGTGATGAAGGAAAGGCGAGTAGTAGAGTGGCTTAGCTGCTCCACAAGTTCGGCGAGCGTGATGCTCTGCGTCTCGACGCTGCGCGATAGTCGCAACAGGCGATTCCGCTCCAGGGCCAGCTCTCCCACCATGTTGATCAGGTTGTCCAGCTTGGCGACATCGACTCGCATGCTGGCAACCGTGTCGTGGCTTGCCTTTGCCGCTGCCGCGGATGCGGGGTCCGGCGCCGTGACATCCGGCGAGGCGGCCGACCGGGTCTGTTCGCTTCCAGCGCCGGCGGGGGCTGCCTGCACAGACGATTGAGCAGGAGACGGAGGCTCAGCAGGAGCGCTCATCTCCAAGCGCAAGGGCGCTTGCGTATGGATCGCCTCCAACGCCGAGATGATGGGGCCCAGTTCATAGTTACCGGAGCGCTTCGCGCGAATGTCCTCGAGCATGCTGCGAAGCAAATCCACGACTTTCAGCAGCAGGTCTACGATGCGGGGGTCAGCAACGTAAACCCCTTTGCGAAGGTCGTTCAGGACATCTTCCGCCCGGTGACTAAGGCGGACCATTTCGTCAAAACCGAGGAATCCGGAAGTGCCTTTGATGGTATGCAGGGCACGGAAGATACGGTTCAGCGTCTCGGGATCGGTGGGGGCCGATTCCAGCATCACCAGATCCTGGACCACATGATCCAGCAGTTCCGAGCTTTCGATCAGGAACTCCTGGATGAGAGGGTCGTCTTGAAGCAGCTCTTGATCCATGGGCGCAGTGCGGAAGCCGGCCACCCGGCCGTCTCACTCGCTCCATAACTATCGGCATCTTGGCGGCTCAAGGTTAACGGCGGCAGAGATCTTTCGCCGCGCTGACGCTGTCACTGTTCTTCCGAAGGACTGGATACAATCACCAGATCGATGCGGCGGTTCTTGCGCCGCCCCTCTTCTGTGTCATTGCTCGCGATCGGACGATACTGGGCGTACCCAGCGATAGAGATCCGCTCTGGATTGAAGCCGTATTTGCTGACCAGCATGTTGACGACTTCGGTGGCACGCGCTGTGGAGAGGTCCCAATTCGATCGATAGATCGAATTGTGGATGGGCACGTCGTCGGTGTGGCCCTCCACCCGTACCTCGAAGTTGCGTGCGTTCAGCGCCGAGGCGACGTGGGCCAAGGTCGGTTCCGCTTGCGGGAGCAGCATTGCCTCCCCGCTGTTGAAGAACCCTACCTCGCGCAGACTCACCACCAGGCCACCTGGAACCATGCGCAGGTCAACCTGATGTTCCTTCAACTCTTTCCCCAGCACGTCCTCGAGTTCTTTTCTGATCTCCGAGGGCGGCACGCCGGAAGCCCCGTGGCTTTCACCCCCGCGTGCTTTGGCGTTGAGGTCATTGATCACGCGAACCAGTTGCGGGCCGGACAGCTCGGCAGGGGCGGTGCTGCTCGGAGGTGCGTGTTCGTCGCGCAGAATGGGACCGGGAGCCGTTCCCGAGAACACGCCCATCTGCTGGAACCCGCCCTGAATGGCGGCCGCGAGTTGCGCGACCTTTTTGTTGTCAATCTGTGACGACGCGTATAAAACCACAAAGAAAGCGAACAACAGGGTAATGAAGTCCGCATACGAGACC
>OCOJ01051841.1_pt1 | contig 11318 bp, 8 predicted proteins | sample 1539251 | NCBI WGS metagenome assembly OCOJ01 (sample SAMN01911457, study PRJEB22624) | soil metagenome | biome: Soil | place: Malaysia | collected 2012-04-30 | depth RA_metagenome m
CGGGACCCCCACTACCGGGAGCGCGACATGTTCGTCGAATGGGACGACCCGGTCGCCGGGCGGGTCAAGGGGGCGGGAGTCGCCCCGAAGTTCTCCGGCACCCCCGGCGGCGTGTGGAGGGGCGCGCCGTGGCTCGGGGAGGACAACCAGCGAGTGTTCGGCGGCCTGCTCGGGCTCTCGGACGAGCGACTCCGAGAGCTGACGTCTGCGGGCGTGATCGGCGAGCGAGCCCCCTCGGGGGGTCCGAACCTCAAACCCCCCTATTTCGCCATCGAGGGGCTCTAGCGGGATGCCCGTGCTCCCACCCCTTTCCGACGACCCGCTTGTCCGGGAGGTGAGTGAATTCGTCCGGGAGAACGACCTGGCCCGGAGATACCGGGAGCTGGACCGGTCGCCCTCGTTCCCGTGGGAGGAGTTCCGTGCTTTGGGTCGGGCCGGCCTCTTGGGGCTGCGGACCTCGTCGGCGCTCGGGGGGCGGGCGGCTCCGTTACCCCGGGTGGGGGCCGCCTTGTTCCACATCGCCTACCGATCGGGGACCGCGTTCGGGAAGGTCTGCCTTCAGCCGGAGTTCTCGTCAGTGCTGGCGGCGCACGGCTCCCCCGAGCTCGTGAAGGAGTGGTTCCGCCCGATGATGCGGGGAGAGAAGCTGATCGGGAACCAGATCACGGAACCGGGGGCCGGGTCGGACGCGCTCGCGTTGGCGCTGTCCGTGGACCGGGACGGTAACGATTACGTGCTCACGGGCGAGAAGAGTGAGGTAGCCCTCTGCCTGGACGCCGATGCGGCCATCGTGTACGGAAAGGTCTCGGAGGGAGAATCCCGCGGAGGCGTCACCGCCTTTCTGGTTCCCCAGGACCTGTCCGGCGTGACCCGCGTCCCGACGTCGGGCGACCTCGGAGAGCGCTGGCAACGCCGCGGAGCCGTACGCTACGACCACGTCCGGGTCCCTGAGCGATTTCGGATCGGTGCAGAGGGGAAGGCGTTCGGATACCTGAGGGACGAGCTCACACAGGAGCGAGCGCTTCTCGCCGCCATCTACCTGGGAGCTGCGTTCGCTTCCTGGGAAGAGACGGTGAGTCACGTCCAGCGCCGGGAGGTATTCGGCAAGCCGCTCCTCCGGCAAGAAGGGGTCTCCTTCTCGCTGGTCCAGGACGAGGCCCGGCTCACGTCGGATTGGCTGTTTGTCGAGAACGCCCTGGCTCGTCTCGACCGCGGGGAACCCGCGGCGGCCGAGGCGGCGATGTCCAAGTGGCTTGCGGTCGAGGACGGGCTCCGCGCGATCGACCATGCGATCCAGTTCCACGGGGGCCGTGGTTACTCCCGGGACCTTCCGCATGAACAGCGATGGCGAGACGTCCGAAGCGGGGGCATCGCCCATGGCCCGGCCGAGGTCATGCTGCTCGTCGCGGCCCATGAACTGAGAACTCGCGGGACCACGTAGAGAGCCGGATCCCCTGGCGGGGCTTCTCCGTCGGCCCGGACGGTGCGAACGTATCCGATATAATTCGGACCCTAAGTTACGACCTCGTGTCGGAGGCGCAGAACGACCCCTCCTACGTTCCGTACCTGCGCACGGTGGTCTCCCGGTTCCTCGCTCTGCCCATAGTGCGGCTTCTGACCCTGCACGAGGTTCGGGGCTACCTGCGACGCTCCCACGCCCGGGGGCTCGCGGGGTTCATCGCCGTCGCGTACGCCCTGGGGTCCATGCTCATGGGCGGAATGCTCATTCTCGCCCGCTTCCCGGGGGGGTACAACGTCCTCATCCTCTGGGGCAATGCGCTCGGCCTTCAGCCGTGGAACTACCCGGGGCTCTTGATCGAAGCACCTTGGGGATTCGTGATACTTCCGTTCTTCGCGACGCTCTCGATGGTGGTCGTCTCGGCAGGCGTCGGTCTCGGAATGGCGGTCGCCATCCTGCTCGGTGTCCAACTGGTTCGGTCTCGCCGGTCAACTTCCGGCCGCCCCGTCGCCTCAGGAACGATCGCAGGCCTCACCCCAGCGATGATCGCACTGGTCACGCTCGGAGCTTGCTGCTCTACCACGGCGGCGGCGACCGCAGGAGTGTGGCTCGTGGCCCAAGCCAGCGGCTCGTCCGTGACCAACCTTCTCACCAACAACTGGTTCCTGGGGATCTTCCAGATCGTGGTCGTGTACGTCGCGCTGATCGCCCAGGAGCTCCTGCTTCAGATGTACCGAAGCCTCTTCGCGGCGGGGGACCCGGGCTACGCGGGGCCGATGCCCGCGTCACGGCCCCTCGACGCGAGGGCGGTCGCGGGCGGCGCGCTTCGCATCGCGCTGGTCGCCGCCGGCATCACCTGGGTCCTCACGGTCTTGGCGGATTGGACCACCCAGAGTCCGGGAAGCGCGAACGCGGCCGTCTGGTTCAATTGGCTCGTGGAGCATTTCCTTGTCGGGGGAGCCGCGGTTCTGGTCGCTCTAGCGCCCCAGACCGTGCGCGGGTGGCTCGGCGTCCTGGGGCCCAGCGCCAGGAGCCGTATCGTGCGGTCGGTCCTTCTCGCCGGGGCATGGGCGTTGGGAGGCTGGGTTCCCCCTCCGCTTGCCGGAGCGGGGATCGAAGGGTTCGGAAACGAGCTCCTAGGGATCCTCGGAATCTCATCTTCGTGGGGGGCGGTCTCCCCCGGGGTCGTGCCTGGGCCGGTTCTCGCCTTCCAGTGGGGCTTCCAATACATGCTCCTCGCCGGTTTTGCGGCTTGGGTCTCGCTCTCGCCGCGGATGACCCTGGATTGGCTCGGCGGACCGGACGACGCCTCTTGGTCCCGACCGGGGTTGACCGAGGTCGTGACGGCCGTCCCCGCTCCCGCGGGAGCGGTGCGGTAGGGGTGCGCGCGAGAAGCTCCCGGGGCCCCGAATGATCGACCCGAATCTCGTCCTCGCCCCTCTCGCCGCCGGAATGGCGGTGGCCGTTTCGTTTCTCGTCAAGTGGTCGAGCGAGGCGCGGACCCCGCTGCGCGTCGGCACGGCCGTCTTCCTGCTCCTCATGATGGTCGCCATGCTGGCCGGTGCGGTCGTCTACTACGCCTTCCCGTCCCCGGCCGCTCTCGTGGAGGCGATCTGGACCGCCAGCGCGTTGATGTCACTGAGCGTGTTCGTCGTCTTCGCCTCGTTCCTTCGTGAGGTCCGTCTACGGACCACCCCGGAGAAGGCGGCCGGCTTCTTCGCCGGATCGGGCGGGGGATTCCTCGGGACGGTCGTCCTGCTGGTCCTCGCAAACGAACTGCTGATGGGGTGGACGTTCCAAGCGGCCTCGGGAGTCTTGCCCGTCCTCTCCTCCGCCCCGCTGAACGCGTCCGCCCAGTTCGTGGCGTTCTCCGTCAACTCCCCCTGGTTCCTGTTCACGATGGCCGCCGAGATGCTCCTGACCTCCTGGCTCGTCCGGGACCGGCTCTCGCGACCGGCCTTCGTCGTCCTCGCCGCCCAGTCGGTGATCATGGTGTTCTCTCCCCCCGCACTCGGCCTGGCGACCTGGTCGGCGGTCTCGGTCTACGCCTCGAGCGTCGCGATGATCGCCCTGTTCGTCTTTCTCATGGAACATCTCTACCGTCATCCCCAGCTCGGCGAAGGGTTCTCCCGGTACCTCGTCGAACTCCTCGCGGTGTACGCCCTCATGATGGCGGGACTGTTCCTCTGGATCTACTACGGCGACGGGACCACGTTCGCCGTCTCGGTCGTGCTCGAGATGGTCGTCTTCTTCTCCGCGGTGGTCCGGCCCGAACGGTTGGACGAGCGCCCTGCCCCCTCGTGGCAGCTCCGTCCCCATTGGGCGTTCGCGGTCCTGGCGCTCATCTTCGTCGCCGAGGTCTTCATGGGCGCGCTCCTCGACGTGCAGATCGACCCGGCGAACTACCTGGGCGGCTTCCGCGTCCTCCCGCTCAGCGGGCCGGCGGGCACGGTCCTCGGGAACGCGCTCTCGAACGGATTCTGGTTCCTCGCGACGGTGACCGCGTCCCTCTGGTTCCTCGCCATGATGGGCGCCGAGATGGGGATGCTCGTCGTGTTCAAGTACCGCGAGACCCGCCATGTCGAGAACCGGGTCCGTCTCGTACTGATGATGGGATGCTACGTGGCGTTCGCGGTCTTCTACCCGAGCATCTACTTCGCGACCTACTTTCCGAAGGCTCCCGACCCGAGCCGAGTGCCGGTCCTGGGATGGCCGATGGGAGTGGGCTCGTTTCCCCTCGCGGCCGGGGTCTTCACCGCCGTGCTCGTCACGTACCTCGTTACCGCCGCGCTCGTCGCGCTGTTCGGTCGGAGGGTGATCTGCTCGACGTTCTGCACGGCCCCGTTGATGTACCAGGGAACGACCATCGATGCGATGAAGTCGTTCAACCGCTCGGGGCCCGTCGGGAAGAAGTACCTCTCGAGCCGCCTCTCCGCGGTCTACGCTGCTACGACGGCGCTGGTGATGGGGTCGCTCGTCGTCACCTCCATGCTCTCCTACCTGGACACGATCGGGGCGGCGAAGGTATTCATCGAGGGGGCGGACCCGACCGTGTTCTTCTTCACGTTCTACTTCGCGGTCCTCTGGTACGTGATGTTCGTGACGATCCCGTACGCGGGCACCTACAACTGCGTGACCATGGGATGGTGCTACACCGGGACGGTCGCGCAAGCGTTCCAGAAGCTCGGATTCTTCAAGCTCAAGGTTCGGAGCCGAGAGGTCTGTCGGGACTGCTCCACGCTCGACTGCGCGAAAGGGTGCCCCATCGGTCTCGTCGACATGCCCGGGCATTTCCGCACGAAAGGAGAGTTCCGGAGCTCGAAGTGCTGCGGGGTGGGCGACTGCGTCGAACGATGCCCCTACGACAACCTCTACATCGCGGACGTTCGTCACTGGTTCCGGGAGCGTCTGGGCCTTCCGGTGCGACCGTCCCGGACGCTGATGCTCCCGATGGTCCGTTCCGCCGGCGGATCGCCTCCGACGCCGACGAGCGCCTCGACCGCGTCCACGGCGACGACGATCGCGAGAAGCTAGTCGGAAGACCTCGAAGCGCCGGGACCCGCTAGCCGACGCCGTCGACGGGCGCGAAGACCACTCCCTCCGCGACCTTGGGGAGGAACATCGTCGACTTGTGGGCCATGAGCCGACCCTGCCCGAAGGCGCGCTCCTCGACCCCGGCCTCGGTGAGGCCCGGCAGGAGGAACGCCGTTCCCCGGGGGGAGCTTGCAGCGGCGCTCTCGAGCGCGCGACGTGGGGAGCGAAGGAACTCGAGTTCGTGCGGGTCGAGGTTCAGCTCTTGCTCGAGGAACTGGTGCAATCGGTCGAAGTCCGCGCCGACGTCCTCGCTCGGCTCGCCCGGGACCTCGAGGAACCCCTCGGGAGAGGCGAGGACGAAACCCCGCCGATGCTGGGCCGTCATCTCGTGGAGGCGCGCGACCGCCGATTCGACCGAGTGCGTCGGCCCCAGGCTCACGGTGGCGGAGAACGTTTCGCGGGCCGACCCAAGCACCGCCTCCGGGGCGACGACATCGCCCGGGAGGACGCGGTGCCAGGGGAGGAGCTGGAGCGCACGGTCTCCCCCTTCGACGAGCATCACGAGAGGTCGCGTGGGCTGTCCCTCGTGGTGACGGGTGACGGCGGCCGTGAACCGGTGGTGTCCGTCGAGGATGAGGAGGCGCACCCCGACCAGCTCCTTCTCGATCTCTCGGAGGGCGGACGGATCGTCCACCCGCCACAGGAGGTGGTTGGTCCCGTTCATCCGGGCCGAGACCACGGGCGCCGTCGTGCTGTCGAAGGCCAGCAGGCTCCGGTCGAGCCCCAAGAGCTCCTCGAGACGGTTGTTCAGGCGATGGTCGGGAACGTTGTATCCGGCCATGATGGGGGCGAAGTTCATCCCCGTGGCGTCTGCGAGCGCGACACGCTCCTCGACCCGGTCGGGAAACGTGCGCTCGTGAAGTGCGATCTCCCCGTGACCGACCCGATCGAGGTCCAGGACTCCGACCAGGCCGAGGAGCAAGTACTCGGCCCGACGCCGGTCGGGTTCGATCGTCTCGAGGATGTCCGTCGGGGGTCGATAGCGGATCCCATAGACATAGAATCCCGGCGTCGGGTCCTGGACGTACGCGCCGGCGTGGAGGGCCTCCCCGAGGTGTCCGACCGAGGCCAGGAGAAACTGCTCGAGAGGGATTCCGTGCGGTCGCGGGACGAACCCGGCGGCGTTGAACCTCCGGACCCCGAACTTCGCCTCGTCGGCGGGAGACAGGGTGTCGTAGACCGGGCAAACGACCGAGTCCGGGTCCACGACGCTCGGGTCGGGGTGCCATGCCCGGAACGGAAGGAGCTCGACCAGAGTCCCACGACCCGAGCCCCCAGCGTCGCTCCGTCCTAATAGGCTACGCTTGCGGGCCGCAACCGTTCTCGGGTGGGCGTGGCTCGTCGGGCCGCCGACTCAGGCCTTCGTACCCCGGATCGAGGTCGGTAGTGGTGCTCCCGGAGCGCTCCAGATCTCGTAATCGAGGACCCGCTCGAACCCGAGCCGCTGGTAGACCCCGCATCCCATCGGCGTCGCCCACAGGTAGCCCGCATCGCATCGGTCCCGACGCCCGTCGATCAAGATCCGTTCTACGAGAGCAGAGGCAAAGCCTCGTTGACGCGCTTCGGGCACCGTCCCAACGTAGGCCACCCCCGCGATACCGTAAGCCTCGATCAGCGCCCCGTGCACGACCGCGGTGTCCTCACTGTAACCGGCATAGAGCGCGATCTCGGGCGAGCGGAGCCAGTTCGGGTCGGGCTCCTCATACGGGACCCCGTACGAGCGGGAGGCCGCTCGCTGGATCTCCCGGAGGTCGGCGAGCGTCGTGGCTTTCCGCACGACTAGTCCGTCCGCGGCCGACCGCGGTCGGGAGGGAAGGGGGCACCGGATCATCCCGGGGAATCGCCCCTCGTTCTGGAAGGTGCGGGCGGCGAGGGCGGGTCGCATCGTCCCCTTCGCCCGGGGGGCGAGCAGAACGCTCCACGGTCGCTTTCGTTGCCGGAAGAACCGATGCGCCCGGGACAGGGCCTCCTTCGGATCCCTCCGGGGTTCTGTGAAGAACGCGACGTTCTCGAGGCTGTCGTTGGCGCCGAGGTCGACAAAGAGGCTCCCGTACTCTTCTTGAATCGCCGCGCCGGCGGTGACGCGGGCGAACGCTCGGTAGTCCTCGAGCGTGTTGGCATGGCAGCGAGAAAGGAGCTCGGCCGGAAAGCGGGTGGCCGGCTGCCTTCCCTTCTGGGAAGGCCCGTCCCGGTTGACGGAATGAACACTGCTCATGACGAAAACGCCCGCGCTGGCGAGGGGCACCTATCGGGTCGGATGAACCTTGCTCCCGTGCTGGAGCAGTCCCTCTGAAGGGGGCGGGGCGGCGGGGTTCGCGAGTTCCACAGGTTTATGCCGGCGCACGCCTTACCGTTCCGGGCTGAGGGATGGCTGGTCATGACCCTCGACGCCGCCGCCGACCGGATGGTTGCCGACGAGGGGAGGACGTCCGGACCGTTTCCGCCCAGTCCCCGAAGCGGCGGTGCCCGACCGAACGGCTCCGGGATTCGCTGAGGGGTGGGAAGGAAGATGGCGAGGAACGGGAAGCCGATCTGGCCCGTCCTGTCGAGCGGAATCAAACGGAGGCTCCGCGTCGCCGACGGTACGAAGCTCCCCCTCATCGCCGGTCACAAGCTGCTGTACCGGTGCAACCTCGCGTGCAACATGTGCCCGTTCTGGCGTCGGGACGACGAGGAGCTTCTCTCGGTCGAGGCCGAGAAGCGTCTCTTCGTCAAGCTGGCGGATAGCGGGGTACTTTTCCTCGGGTTCGAAGGGGGAGAGCCGCTCCTGAGAAAGGACCTCCCCGCGATCCTGGCCGCGGCACACGAGCGCTTCCACACCTCCCTCGTGTCGAACGGCCTTCTCCTGGAGCGTCGGATCGATGAGATCGCAAGGCACCTCGATTTGCTCTTCGTGTCGCTGGACGGAGAGCCGGCGCTCCACGACCGGCTCCGGGGGCTTCCGGGCGCGTTCGACCGGACGGTGCGAGGTGTCGAAGCGGCGCGGGGGCGAGTGCCGATCGCCTTGAACACGACGCTCACCCGCTCCGGCCTGGACGATGCACCACGGATGGTGGAGCTCGCCCGTTCGCTCCACGTACCGGTGAACTTTCAGGTGGCGTACGACTACTCCCACGCCGGCCCTCAGAGCCCGGCCGGCCCGCAGTTCCGAGCCACTCTCGAGATTCTCCGCGAGCTCAAGCGCCAGGGAGCCCCGATCGTGAACTCGAGAGCGTACTTCGACACCCTGCTCCACTCTTGGTTTGACGGCGGAACACGGTGGGAGTGCAAGCCGTGGCTCACGATCAACATCGACCCGGCGGGTCGGATCGTTCTGCCCTGCTACACGCTGAACGAGTACGGGGGAGAACGGACCGTGTGGGAGACCGACCTCCCCGAGCTGTGGGCGACGTACGATTGGGACCGATATCGGGCGTGCAATCGATGCGGACTCTCCTGCTATCTTGAGCCCTCCCTGTTCCGGTGGACCAGCCCCGAGCTCGTCAAGCACTGGTTGCTCGACAACACTCTGGGGTAGGCTCGCGCCCCGGAACGGGCGCCCGCTCGAATCTGTGGGGGTCTCGGCTTCAGGACAGCCCCGCCCCGCCCGTCATGGGAGGGTTCGGTGGCAAAGGACCCACGGGGGTTCAACTCGGCGGAAGCAGAGTTGGGTCGAGTCCGAGAACGTCCCAGATCTCCTTGATCTGGTATGAGCGGGGTTTCTCACGACTGCCATGGTCCTTCTCCGGGGAGATGGTTCCCTTGGTCCACGAATCCCCCTCCGGCACCCATACTCGGTACACTTGCTGGAAGAGCGAGCTCTCCTTGCGTGTGGGAGGTTGACGGGATGTGACGAAGAGGCTGACGAGCGCCTCCTCGAGCCTCCGATAGACTCTCGGATTACCGAGGACGGATTCGCGCAGATTCCGGTCGAGCGAGTCTACGTTGACCAGCAGAACGATCGATTCCCCCGTCGGAGAGGTTGAAAGTGAGGCAAGCTCCTGGACCAGCCGCGGCAGAGCCAGGTAGCTCATCAGCCGGAGCGTGTCCAACCGGTTCTCGGGGATGAGCAGCCGTTCGAAGGCAACTTGGTCCCAGCTGGGCAGAACGAGATCGCCCTCGACGATCGGCTCCTCTCCCGCGCGGGCCCGTCCCCTCCGGAAAGGTCCGGGGGAAGGCTCTGCCGTCCCTAGCGCGCAGTCCGCCCAGGCGAACGTGCCCGGGCGCCGCTCCGCGAGCCCTACCACGAACGCCGAGACGGCCGTGACGTCATCGCCATACACGAACGCGGAGACCGATTCCGGGCCGTCCGAACGGGCTGCATTGGAAACCATGGGTGCCGGGTCCTTGCCGAAGCAACGTTGGACCCCCCGGACCATACTTGTCGCCCAGAACCAGTTCGGCCGCCCGAACGGGTTCGGGTGCCGTGCTACAGTCCGTCGGGGGCGAGCTGCACCGGTCGCATCGAGCTCTCGAGGAGCTTCCGCTCGATGTGGGCGAGGGACTCGGACACGCTCGATTTGCTGCGACCGAGACGAGCCGCGAGCTCGGTGAGGGTCAGCTTTCGTGGGACGGTGAAGTATCCCCAGCTCATCGCCTGGGTCAGCAGCTGCCGTTGGCTGTGTGTGAGGACCGGGAGGTCGCTCGGGAAATACCCACGGTGAATCGAGCTCACGACGACGTCGAGACCCCGACGGCGTAGGAAGTCCAGGATCCGGTCGAAGTCCGCCTTCTTCGCGACCACCTCCCAGGTGATCACCCCGTCCAAGATGGCGAGCGGAAACCGGAGCGGAAGACCGAGCCGGCGGTAGAGCTTCACCACGGGGTTGATCCGTTGTACGACGCGGTACAGCCCCCCGCCACCGACCTCGGCAATCGACTCGACCTTGGCCACATCCGGATGGGACGCGATCTCCCGCGTCCACTCGCCCGCCGGAAGCCCGCTGATCCAGAAATCGATGACCGAGGTGCGAGAGTCGATCTGGGTCTGGTGCCAGGCCTCGATCCGGAGGGTCGGATGGGTTCGCGAGAACCGACCGTACCAGTGGTCCTGTCCGAGACGGATCCGGAGAGAGGAGACCACGAGGCGTCGACTCTCGGCGTCGGCAGTCCGCTCGCGAAGGGATTCGAGACGGCTCGGAGCATCGCGGTGGGAGTGGCCACGCGAACCTCGAGCCCGTGACCGTGCGGACGCCGTGTTCCCGGATTTGCGCATCGGCGACCCCGGCAAGGTGAACTCAGAATGGCATTCCCGCGATAAAGGGCGCGGGGGTCTGATGGGCCCGGCCGGATTTGAACCGGCGACCTTCCGGTTATCAGCCGGATGCTCCAGCCAAACTAAGCTACGGGCCCCGCCGTCAGCAAAACTCCCTGAATATAGCCCCTTCCGGTAGTTGACGCCCGAGGAACCGTCCACACTGTCGCCCGTTCGCATTTCGTGGGCTCGCCGCATGTTCTTATCCCGGCTCCGAGATTTCCGTGGGATGGCCGGCGACGCAGTCCGGCGCCAGATGGCTCGTGCCCGGGAGCGGGGGGTCTTCATCATCCATTCCAGCGAGGATCGTGAGGCGCGTCACTTCCTCGGCGAGTACTTCCACGCGACCGGCGTCCCCGCATACTGGTGCCCGCTTCCCGATGGCAAAACCTACCCTTCCGCACCCCGGATCTCCTAAGCGATCGAACGGTCGGGCGGCGTCTTTGTGCTGCTCGCTCCGGCCATGGAGGAGGGCCCTCTCACCCGTTCCTGGGTCGCGTGGGAGACCGGCGTGGCCCACGGGTTGGAGCGGCCCGTCAGGGTCTTCGGAACCTCAAGCAGAAGGTCGACGTTTCGGTTCCCGCCTGCGACGGCTACGTTCAGTGGGGCGGCCCTCCGACCACGATCGGGACGTTCGTCGTCGGCGATCTGGTCCGGAGCGCTTGCGGCGCAGTTCCGAGCATCGACCCGGCCTCCGACACGTGGTTCGATGCCGTCTGCCGGAACACGGAATGTCGAGCCGATTTCAAGGCGCTCATACTCGATCGCGAGACGGCTCGGTGTCCCGCGTGTCGGCAGCCCACCATCAGCAAGCGCACGCTTTCCGAACTGCAGGCCCAGGCGGAGAGCTACGTCTGAGCCGGACAACTTGTCGGGGGCCCGACCCGGCTCGGCGCTCGCCCGTCCATCCCACCGATCCCTTTGGTGAGACTCAGTTCGCGGTCAACCCCGAGCACGGGCCGGTAGCTCCCCCCGGAGGACGCGCTTCGTGTAGCTCACCTCCGGGATCGGCGTGCCGAGCCCGGGGATGCG
>OCOJ01033017.1_pt1 | contig 11304 bp, 11 predicted proteins | sample 1539251 | NCBI WGS metagenome assembly OCOJ01 (sample SAMN01911457, study PRJEB22624) | soil metagenome | biome: Soil | place: Malaysia | collected 2012-04-30 | depth RA_metagenome m
TGCGGCGCCCACCACCAACTTTTTCATGTGTTTCGTCATCTCTTTATCCCTCGCTTGAAGAGTTTGATTTCCTCACGCGCCCGTACCCCCATCCGGATTTGGATATCCGGCCGGGTAGTCGCAGGCCCATCAGGAGTACGGAGGAAGGAGACAAACGGATTCCCGGAAAAAGGACCCCACGCCACCCCCTCCGGCTCGCGCCCCCCGAATCCCCCGGCCGGCATGCCTACCACCCCACCCCGACCTGGGTTGCCGTTGGACCCCGAGAATCTAGGACAGAATCCCTCCGGTGTCCAGCACGAGTTTCGCGACCCCTGCAAAGCGCCGCCGCTCAACGGGCTGCCGCGCCCATCCTGGCGGCAGCCACCGCATTCGCATCCAACAAGGGCGGGGTGCCTGCTTCCGGCGTGGAACATCTGCCCCCCTCTGGGCGTTTCCAACCGCGGGGCTTCTGGCCGGGGTCTGCGGCTGCCCCGCGCGGCGGAACCTCGAATTCAAAGGCCCGGTGGAGGAGCTTCACCCATGGAAATGATCACGGTGCTGCTGAAACAGGTTTTGCGCCGGCTGCGCCGGGCGCCGATGTTCACGGCGGTGACGCTGATGACCCTGGCCGCCGGCATCGGGGCGAATACCGCGGTTTTCAGCGTCGTGGAAGGAGTCCTGCTGAAGCCCCTGCCATACCCGCACGCAGATGAACTGGTGAGCATTTGGCACCGGGCGCCGGGCATCAACATCGGGGACGTGGATATGGCGCCCGCCAACTATTTCATCTATCGCGAGCAGGGCCGCGCTTTCCAGGACATCGGCCTCTTCCAGCATGACTCCGTGAGTGTAACGGGAGTTTCCGAGCCGGAGCAGGCGCCGGCGGTAGACGTGACCGACGGAACGCTGCCGCTGCTGGGCATCCCGCCGCTCCTGGGCCGTTGGTTCAGCCGCACGGATGATTCGCCGGCCGGCGCGGACACAGTGATGCTGACGTACGCATACTGGCAACGCAAATTCGGCGCCGACCCCGCAGTGGTGGGACGCAGCATCACCGTAAACGGCAAAACGCGGCAAATCATCGGAGTGATGCCACAGAAGTTCCATTTTCTCGACTGGGAAGATCCGGCCTTGATCCTCCCGGAGAAGCTGGACCGGAATAAGACCCATCTGGGACAGTTCAGCTTTGAAGGACTGGCGCGGCTGAAACCCGGAATCACCCAGCAGGCCGCAGCCGGGGACGTAGCGCGGCTCATCCCCACCGTCTGGCGGAGCTTTCCAGCGCCGCAGGGCTTCAGCGTGGAGCTTTTCGAGAAAGCGCAACTGAGCCCGGCTATCCGGCCATTGAAGCAGGATGTGGTGGGAGACGTGGGCAAGCTGCTGTGGGTGTTGATGGGGAGCATCGGCCTGGTGCTGCTGATCGCCTGCGCCAACGTGGCCAACCTGGTGCTGGTGCGCACCGAGGGACGCCAGCAGGAGATTGCCTTGCGCTCCGCACTGGGAGCCAGCCGCGGGCGCATCGCCTGTGAACTCTTGTTCGAGAGCGTGGTCATCGGAATTCTGGGCAGCGTGCTCGGCCTGGGCCTCGCCTACGGGGCGCTGCGGCTGCTGGTGCGCATGGCCCCGGCTGGACTGCCGCGCCTGAACGAAATCGGGATTGATTTGCCGGTGCTGGGTTTCGCACTGGGGGTTTCGCTCCTGGCCGGGCTCCTGTTTGGATCGGTTCCAGTGCTGAAGTACGCCGGCACTCGGCTGTTCACCGGCCTGCGCGAAGGCGGCCGGTCGCTGAGCCAAAGCCGGGAGCGGCATCACGCGCGCAATGTGCTGGTGGCCGTGCAGGTGGGGCTGGCCCTGGTGCTGATCCTGAGTTCCGGGCTGATGATGCGGACCTTCCACGCGATGACGCAGGTCCATCCCGGCTTTGTGGCTCCGGCGGAAGTGCAGACGTTTCGCCTGACCATTCCTTCGGCCGAAGTCCCCGATCTGGAGAAAGTAGTGCGCATGCAGGAAGCGATCCTGCACAAGCTGGAAGCGATTCCCGGCGTGTCTTCGGCGGCGCTGACGATCTCCGTTCCCATCGACGGGAACCGCTGGTCGGACCCGGTGTTCGCGGAAGACCGGCAGTACGCAGAGGGCGAGTTGCCTCCGCTGCGGCGCTTCAAGTTCGTTTCTCCGGGGCTCTTTCACACGCTGGGCACACCGCTGGTAGCCGGGCGGGATTTCACCTGGGCGGATCATTACGACCGGCTGCCGGTGGCCATCATCTCGGAAAATTTCGCCCGGGAATACTGGCAGAGCCCGGCGAATGCGCTGGGCAAACGGATCCGGGTGGCTTCGACGGACGACTGGCGCGAAATTGTAGGCGTCGTGGGGGACGTACACGACGATGGGCTGAGCCAGAATGCGCCGACCATCGCCTACTGGCCGGTCCTTGCGAACCGGCTCGAAGGCGAGCCCGTTCAGATCCGCCGCACACTGGCTTTTGTCCTGCGCAGCCCGCGCGCCGGTGCGCAGAGCCTGATGCGGGAAGTGCAGCAGGCGGTGTGGTCCGCGGACCCGAACCTGCCGCTCGCCTCCGTACGCTCCATGGATTATTACTACAACCGGTCCCTGGCGCGCACTTCCTTCACCCTGGTGATGCTGGCCATTGCCGCGGGGATGGCGCTGCTCTTGGGGACCGTGGGCCTGTACGGCGTGATCGCTTATTCCGTCTCGCAGCGCACCCGCGAAATCGGCATCCGGCTGGCTCTGGGCGCGCAGCAGAAAGAGCTGATCGCCATGTTTGTGCGCCAGGGCTTGCTGGTTACGGCAGCGGGCGTGGCCGGCGGATTGGTGGTGGCGTTCGCTACGCTGCGGCTGATGAGTTCGCTGCTCTTCCAGGTGAGCCCGGCGGATCCACTCACCTACGCGCTGGCATGCGTGGGGCTGGTAGGGGCCGCGGCGCTGGCCAGCTATATTCCCTCGCGCCGCGCGTCCGCGGTAGACCCGGTGGAGGCCTTGCGCGCGGAGTAGCGGCGGCTTTACGCCCCCATGTGCGCGGTCCCTTACGCGGATGGCAGGGTAAACCCGCGGCTACAAAATGCTTTCCGTCCATTCCTCCAGGACGGTTTTCACTTTGTGCAGGAACTGGTGGGCGATGGCGCCATCCACCACGCGATGGTCGTAGCTCAGAGTCAGGTAGACCATGGAGCGGATGGCGATAGCGTCATCAATCACCACCGCGCGCTTCTGAATGGCGCCCAAACCGAGAATTCCCACGTTGGGCTGGTTGATCACCGGCAAGCCCATAAGACCGCCGAATACGCCGGGATTGGTGATGGAGAATGTGCTCTCGGCAACTTCAGCGGGATTGAGTTTTTTCGCCCGGGCGCGCTCCGCCAGGTCGTTGATGGCGCGCTGCAAGCCCAGGAAATTCTTCTCTTCAGCGTTCTTGATCACCGGCACGATCAGTCCCCCATCGAGGGCCACGGCCATGCCGATGTTGCACTCCTTGTGCAGCACGATATTGGTGCCGTCGAGCGACGCGTTCATCTGCGGATAGGCGCGCAGGCCCTCGATCGCCGCGCGCACGAAGAAGGGCATGAAGCTCAGCTTCAGCTCGTACTTGCGCTCGAACTCGCCTTTTACCTTATTGCGCAACGCGGCGATGCCGCTCACGTCCGCCTCTTCAATGGAATAGACGTGCGGCGACACATGCTTGGAAGCCAGCATGTGCTCCGCAATCTTCTGGCGCATGACCGGGAGCGGCTGGACTTCATAGCGGCCGAAGTAAATGCGCTCGCGCGGCACGGCCAGCTCGAACGCCGGGCGGTATTGCGCTCCGGTGGCGGCGGGAGGCGGCGCGGGAGGCGCGGCGGCGGGAGCGGCGGCGGGAGCAACGGCCCGGGCAGCAGGAGGAGGAACGGCTCGCNGCCACAGCCTGCTCCGGGTGCTCGATGAATCCCATGATGTCGGTCTTGCTGACGCGCCCGCCCGCGCCGGTGCCGGGCACCTGGGCCAGATCGATCCCGTGCTCGCGGGCAATCCTGCGAACGAGCGGGGAGCTGCGAATCTTTTCGCCATCGGTGTGCGCTACCGGAGGCGCAGCAGGCGGCGGGGCCCCCGGCATCGCGGGCCGGGGAACCGCGGGAGGAGCAGTCGCTTCGAAATGCAGGGGCGCCTCGACCGGAGGCGGCGTGGGCGGCGCTGCGGCGCGAGGCGCAGCCGGAGCCGGGGGAGCCGCGGGCATAGCGGCCGGAGGAGCGGCTGCAGCAGCCGGCGCGCCCTCCGCGTCAATCACGGCCACGACCGTTTGAATCGGCACGGTCTGGCCTTCGCTGATCTTGATTTCCTTGAGCACGCCGGCGGCGGGCGCGGGGATTTCCGCGTCCACTTTGTCCGTGGAGATCTCAAACAGCGGCTCGTCGCGCTCCACGCGCTCGCCGGGCTTCTTCAGCCACTTGGTGATGGTGCCTTCAAAAATGCTCTCCCCCATCTGGGGCATGATGACGTCGGTTGCCATAGCATTCACCTCAATCCGCGCTTCCAACAGCCTCAAAACTCCATCGCGCTTGCCGCCGGCGCGGGACCTGCCTGCGGCAGGCGGGCGGCGGCGCTACTTCAATAGCGCGCCAATTCACGGCCGGCCGCGACGATATCTTTCACCTGCGGAAGAAAGTGCTCTTCGAGCGGCGGCGAATACGGAACGGGCGTATCGAGCGCGGTCACACGGCGCACGGGCGCGTCCAAATCGTCGAACGCTTTTTCGAAAACCACGGAGGCGATTTCTCCCGCGAGTCCGCCAAACTTGGTGTCCTCGTGCACCACCAGCAGCTTGTTCGTTCGCTTCACAGAAGCCAGGATGGTCTCCGTATCGAGCGGCATGATGGTGCGCAGGTCCAGCACTTCCGCCTCGATGCCTTCCCTGGCCAGCTCCGCCGCGGCTTCCATCGCCGTGTGGGTCATCGCCGCGTAGGTGACGATGCTCAGGTCGCGGCCTTCGCGGCGCACGGCGGCTTTGCCCAGCGGCACGGTGTAATCTTCCGCGGGGATCTCGTCCTTGATGCGGCGATAGAGGAATTTGTGCTCGAAGAACAGCACCGGGTTGTTGTCGCGGATGGCGGACTTCATCAGCCCTTTGGCGTCGCAGGGGGTGGAGGGATAAACAACTTTCAGTCCGGGGGTGTGCGCGAAATACATCTCCGGGTTCTGGGAGTGGAACGGGCCGCCATGCACGCCGCCGCCGGAGGGCGCGCGCACCACCATGGGCACCGGCGCGCCCCACAGGTAATACGATTTGGCCACGAAATTGGTGAGCTGGTTGAAGCAGCAGGCGATGAAGTCCACGAATTGCAACTCGCACACCGGGCGCAGGCCCAGATAGCTCATGCCACAGGCCGCGCCGATGATGGCCGTCTCGCTGATGGGGGTGTCAATCACGCGCTCCCAGCCGAAGCGCTCGAGCAGCCCGGCGGTCACCTTGAACGCGCCGCCATAGACGCCGATGTCTTCTCCGATGCACACCACGGCGGGATCGCGCTCCATCTCTTCAAAGAGCGCCTGGCGGATGGCCTCGAGGAATGTGACCTGGGCCATGATTACTTTCTCCCCCGCGTGGCTGCGGGCTGCTTTGCCGCGCGGCGGGCGGGGCCGCGCGCGGTCTTCTTGGCTCTGCCGGCGCCGTCGGCAGGGACGCCGTCTCCCCCGAGGGTCTCCGGCAACGGCGCGGCGGACGATTGTGGCATGGCTTCACCCGCGCCTTCGATGACGTCCGGCTGGAAGCCGCCGTAGCTCGCCACGCTCCATTCGGGCTTCACGGAAGACCGCGGCGGAGTGACTTCCGCCACGGGGCGCTCCCACTGCGGCTGGATGGGCAGAGGGCCCTCGCAGTAGATGGGACTTTCGGCCAGCTCCGGCGGCGGGAAAGGGGAATTCTCGGCGAAGGCCACGTCTTCCTTGATCACCGCCTCGATCCTGGCGAAGATCTCGGCCTTCTTTTTTTCGGTGAGCGCGCCGCTGGCCACCAGCCGCCGCTCGTAGCTTTCAATGGGATCGCGGCGCTGCCAGTGCGCGAACATTTCCTTGGGCACGTATTCGGCGGGGTCGTGCTGCGCGTGGCCGCGCATGCGCATGGTCTTGGCTTCGATGAGGATCGGTCCCTGGCCCGCGCGGCACAGGCGCACCGCCTCGCGCGCGGTGGTGAACATGGACTCCACGTCGTTTCCGTCGGCAATGAAGGCGCGCACGCCGTACGCCTTGGCGCGGTCCGCCAGGTCCCGGATGGGCACCTGGCGCGCCACGGGCGTGGAATAGGCCCACTGATTGTTTTCGATAATCAGCACCAGCGGGGCGCGCTGTTGCGCGGCCAGGTTGACGCCCTCGTGGAAAGCTCCGGTGGAAGTGCCGCCATCGCCGATCCACGTCAGAGCGACGATATTTTGCCCCAGGTAGCGCCCGGCCATGGCCACTCCGGTCATCACCGGGATCAGGTCCCCGAGCATGGAGATGGGCGAGACGATGTGCAGATTCTTCAGGTCGCCGAAGTGGCTGGTGCCGTCTTTCCCTTGCGTGGGCGAGGTGAAACGCGCCATGTGCTGCGTGAAGATGTCGCGCGGAGGCACGCCCTTGACCAGCAGGCCGCCGATATTGCGGATCATGGGCGCGATCCAGTCGCGCTTTTCCAGCGCGTAAACGCTGCCCACGGGAATGGCTTCCTGGCCCAGGCTCGAGTAGAGCCCGCCCACGATTTTATTTTGGCGGAAGAGGTTGGTCATGGCGTCTTCCACCTTGCGGTTGAGAACCATGTAGCGGTAGAGGTCGAGCTGCTGCTCCCGCGTCACCTCCCTGTTGAAATGGCTGGTCATGATCGGTTTTAGTTCGCACCCCGCGCGAGTATTTCTCTCCGCGTTCCGCTGCGCCCTCCGCGCCTGCCCGCTGAAGCCTGCTGTGGCCGGCGCAGGCGGGTCTCCCCGTTATCTTCTCTCTCTTTCCTTCCCGCTCACACGCCTGTCACGGCGCTGATAGGCTCGCGTTCCCACGACTCCAACCGATTCGTCAACTCCTCGGATCCGACGGCCTCCAGGTGGCGCTCGAAGACCGCTGCGAGTGCGCGCCCCAGCGCGTCCGACGCTGCGGCCATGTCCACCGGCCCACCGGTCAACTGTTCGAGCGAAGCCGCGCGGCACCCGGCGATCCCGCAGGGCACGATCAGGTCGAAGTAGCGCAGGTCGGTGGAGACGTTCCAGGCCAGTCCGTGGGAAGTAACCCAGCGGCTGATGTGCACCCCAATGGCTCCCAGCTTTGTGGGCGGAAGCGCAGGATCGGCTGCGCGCACCCAAACACCCGTTTTCCCCTCCCAGTTGGGCAACAGGCGATCCGCGGGCACGCCCATTTCCACCGAAGCGCGGATCATGGCAGTTTCCAGGCCGCGCACGAACCACACCACGTCGCGCCGCAAGCCCGTTAAATCGAAGATCGGATAGGCCACGAGCTGCCCCGGACCGTGGTAGGTCACGTCGCCGCCGCGGCGCGTATCGAAATACTCCACGCCCATCTGCCGCAGCACGCTGGCCGTGCCCAGCAGATGTTCGGGCCGGCCGTTGCGTCCCTGGGTGATGACGTGCGGATGCTCGCAGAGCAGCAGCACGTCCGGCAGCGCGCCGGCCTTGCGCGCCGCCACCAGGCGCTGCTGGAGCGGCAGCGATTCCGCGTAAGGCACGAGGCCCAGGTGGGCAAGCCAGCAAGAATTGGAAAGGTCGGTGGTCACTTCGAACGTCCAAAGGCGAAAAACGAAATTTGAAAATCGAAAACCGGTTCCGCCGGTCGCGGAGGAGCCTTATAACATGGAGGACATTGCGGCGTGTGGTTTGTTCCGGCCGATTTTCGAATTTCGTCCCGAAGCTTCGGGATTCGATTTTCGCCGTTATGCATTTATGCTCATTCCCCGCACGGCATTGAATCCGTCGCCCAGCGCCTCCCACACCGTGGGATGCGCGTGAATCATGGCCATCATGTCGTCCACGGTGGCTTCGAGTTGCAGGGCGGTCACGGCCTCAGCAATGATTTCCGTGGCCAGCGGCCCCAGGATGTGCACACCCAGCACCTCGCCGTATTTCTCCTCCGCAACCACCTTGATGAAGCCTTCATGCGCTCCCAGGATGGTGGCCTTACTGTTGCCGGCAAAGGGGAATTTGCCCACTTTCACGGCGTGCCCGGCCTCGCGCGCGGCTTTTTCCGTCAGACCCACCGAGCCAATCTGCGGCTCGCAATAGGTGCAGTTGGGAATGCGCGCGCGATTGACCGGCTGCGCCGGCTTCCCGGCCATGTGCGTGACGGCTACGATGCCTTCCATGGACGCGGCATGGGCCAGTTGGGGCATGCCGGCCACAATGTCCCCAATCGCGTAGAGCCCGGGCTCGTCCGTTTCCTGGTAAGGCCCGGTATGCACGAAACCGCGCTCGAGCCGCGCGCGTGTTTTTTCCAGGTTCAGGCTTTCGGTCACGGGACGGCGTCCCACGGCCATGAGCACCTTTTCCGCCGCCACGGTCTGCGTCTTGCCGTTTTGGTCCGTGTACGTGACGGTGGCGCCTTTCGCGTCTTTCTTCAGCGCTTCGACCTTGGCGCCGGTTTCGATGCGGATGCCTTTTTTCTTGAAGGCTTTGGCCAGCTCCGCGGAGACTTCTTCGTCTTCCAGGGGCACGATGCGCGGGAGCATTTCCAGGACGGTCACCTGCGTGCCGAACGAATTGTAAATGGAAGCGAACTCGGAGCCGACCGCCCCCGAGCCCACCACCACCAGGCTTTTCGGAATGTCCGGTAGCGAGAGGATCTCGCGGTTGGTGAGCACCACCTTGCCGTCAATCTCGATGCCGGGGAGCGAGCGCGCGTCGCTGCCGGTGGCCAGCAGGATGTTGGCCGCTTCGATCTCCGTGCTCTTCCCGTCCTTTTCCACGGAGAGGCGGCCCGGCCCGGCCCAGCGGCCGAAGCCCTGCACGCGCTCCACTTTGTTTTTCTTGAAGAGAAACTCGATGCCCTTGGAGTGCTTCAGGATGATCTTGTCTTTGCGCGCCAGGATGGCCGGCCAATTCACCTTCACGTCTTTCACTTCGAATCCGAAATCAGCGGCGTGCTTCAGGTGGTCGTACAGCTCCGCGTGGTGGAGCAAAACCTTGGTGGGAATGCAGCCGATGAGCAGGCAGGTGCCGCCGAGGGGCGCGTCTTTTTCCACCACCACGGCCTTCAAACCCAACTGCCCGGCGCGAATCGCCGCCACGTATCCGCCCGGACCGCTGCCGATGATTGCCAGGTCGTATTTGGCCAATCCCCGCCTCCCCGAACGTATGAGCGCGTGGCCGTGTCCCGGAGGAAAGAACTGCGAACGCTGCACGGCGCCGCGGAGTGATGCGGACAAGAATGGCCAGTTTATCAGCCCCGGCGCGCGGCCCGCAACCGCCCCGCGCAGCGGCCGGGCACTGGCGGACGCATGGATGGGCGCCGCGGAAGGTGCGGGTTATCGGGCGGGCTCGCCCTTTTCCACGGGATGGCCCTTCTGCACCCAGTTGGCGCCGAAGTTTTCTTCGAGGCGCAGCACTTTGACGTTGGTAAAGCCCATGCCGTGCAGGGCGTCATAGGCCGGCTTCACGTTGGGGCAACGAATCCAGGGGCAGCAGCCGCAGTACAACACGATGGCCTTGCTCCGCCCGAGCGGACTCACGCGGGCGCGAAGCTGCTTCAGCCCATCGTCCTTGGAGGCCGGGCCGATGTATTCCGCGCCGGGGATGTGCGCCTCCTTGTACAGGAAGCGAAAGCCGACCTGGAGGATCAGCGGCTTTTCCGTCCCGTGCGCTTGCAGCAGGCGAGCCAGCTCCTGGGGCTCGATCACCGCGGCAGCAGGGATCCCCGAGTTCGCCCCCTCGGGCTGGGACTGGGCCCGCGCAGGCGATTGCACCGTGAGCAGAACGGCCAGCGCACACGCGAGTGTGGCTACAGCCGTAAGTAAAGCATGTTTCATTGGCGGCGCCTAATTTAGCGCCATAAGGCGGAAAGGTCAAAGCTTCTGGCCGGAAGCGGCACAATGCGTTGCCGGGCCAGAACCACCACCATCGGCTGGATCGCCCGCCCGGCGCGGGCGGAGAGAAAGCGGCTCGGTTGACACCTCATCGGCATGTCTGTAAGCTATGGGTTTTTGCGGGGCGCATTGCGCGCCGCTGTGTCGGTGAAGAATGGACAAGAAGCGCACCGAGTACTACAAAAAGAAGCTGCAAACCCGCCGGGACGAGCTATTGAAGTCCATCGCGCTGACCCAGGCCGCGGGCCGGGAAGCGGACGAGGACACGACCGTGGACTTGGCGGACAAGGCCGCCAATTCCTATACCAAGGAATTCCTGTTCGGCCAGACGGACACCGACCGCACCACGCTGCAACTGATCGAGGATGCCCTGGCGCGGATCAAGGGCGGCAACTACGGCCTGTGCGCCAGTTGCGAGAACGAGATCCAGCAGAAGCGGCTGGAAGCGGTGCCCNTGGACCCGTCACTGCATTACCTGCCAGGAAAAGCAGGAAAAGGGCATGCTGTGATAATCGAGAAGCGAGAATCGAAACTCGAAATTTGAAAATCGAAATTCGTATTCGCCTGCAGGAGACGAAGATCGGCCCGAGAACTCCCGCGGGTCCTCCGCGGGGCATGCCGGATGCAATCCTTACGTCCTTGCCTCCCTACCTCCCTGCTTCCTGATTCCCTTACTTCCCTCCTGCACGCCCTACGCCTGTACCCCTTTTAGTTACCGTCCATTTGTGCTAAATAGCGTGCAGATTCCCTCTCAGGCAGGCGCACATGGGCGCACGATGGGCGGCACGCATTGCGGCCGCCGCCGGGCAGATGATGCGGGACGCGGCAGGCGGGCTGGTGGCCGTGGTCATGCCCGACGACTGCCGGGTATGCGAGCGGCCGCGCCTGGACGCCTCGCGCCTTCCTGTCTGCAAGGACTGCCTCAGCTCGTTCTGGCTCATTCTGGACCCCGTTTGCGGCGTTTGTGGGCGCCCCCTGCTGCCGGAGTCACAGGCGGGCAGTACGGAAGGACGGCTCTGCGCGCTGTGCCGCCGGGGAGTCTACGCGTTTGATGCGGCCCGCAGCTTTGCTGCTTACGATCCATCCCTGATGCGCACGGTGACGCTGCTCAAGCACGAAGCCATCCGGCCGCTGGCCAAATGGTTCGGGCAAAAGCTGGCGGATGTGGCACGCCACTCTCTTTCGGGAATTAGCGCCCAGGTGGTGGTGCCGGTACCGCTGCATCCGGAACGCCAGCGCCAGCGCGGCTACAACCAGGCCGAGCTATTGGCACGCGC
>OCOJ01775999.1_pt1 | contig 11298 bp, 9 predicted proteins | sample 1539251 | NCBI WGS metagenome assembly OCOJ01 (sample SAMN01911457, study PRJEB22624) | soil metagenome | biome: Soil | place: Malaysia | collected 2012-04-30 | depth RA_metagenome m
ACGGCCTGATAGTTGGAGAAGACCCCCTTGTCGATCACTACCCAGTGAGACAAGGTGCCTCGCGGGGCTTCGTGCATGCCAACACCTTCGCATTCCTGCGAAGGGAACTGAGGCGGATTGTAAGTGCTCGTATCTCCCTTGAGGATGTTCCCGCTGAGAAGTTGCCAATGCTTCAAGGCGAGGTCGGAAAGCATAGCCGCGCGTATGGCCCGGGCCAGATACCGGCCCATGGTTGACTGAAGATTTTCGATCAGGACGGGCTGCTTGCTGCCGAATGACGAAATGCGCTGGAGCGCCCCATCAGCCCATTTTCGCGTTAGCGGATGGCCCAAGCCATAGCCGACTAGAATATTCGAAACTGGACCTACCTGAACGGGCGCTCCCTCATATCGGGGAGCCTTTACCCAACTATATTTCCCATCTTCCCTGAAGTCGGTGTAGTAGGGATCCGTCTGGCCCTTCCACGGGGGCAGGGCGCCGCTTCCTTTGTACCACGAGTGTGTGATGTCCTCGGCAATAGCGGAGCGGAACGGCTGGTCCTTCCAGTCCTTGATCGGGCGCACCGAAAAAATTGAGCCGTTGTGGATAACCCCGCCGGGCAGATCGAACTCGGTCGCTTTCGCGTCGGTCGGTAGATCCGGAACCGCCAAGTAGTTGGAAACGCCTTTTCCATAGTTGAACCATTCGGGGTACGAAGCTGCAAGTAAACACGCGTCCACGAAAAAAGCTTGCTGCACAAAAGGTACCACCTCTTGAAGCAGAGACTGAAGCATACCTAGCCGATCCATGTTCATGGTGGCGAGACTGTCCAGATTGATCGCATTCATCACTCCACCGACCGCGAGGTTCTGGATATGCGGCGTCTTACCGCCCAGAATTCCGACCACCTGATTCGATTTGCGCTGGAAATCGAGAGCCTGGAGATAATGTGCGAAGAGAATCAGATTTATTTCCGGGCTCAGACGCATCGCCGGATGTCCCCAGTAGCCATGAGCGAAAATCCCGAGCTGGCCGCTGGCGACGAGGCCTTTGACCTTGTCCTGAACCTCTTGCAGTCCACGATGTGAATTTCCAGGCCAAGTGCTGATGCCGTCGGCCAATGAGGCTGCGCGCGCCGGATCGGCATTCGGAATGGTTGTGATATCCACCCAATCGAGGACGGAGAGATGATAGAAGTGAACAATGTGATCGTGCAGGGCGTGAGCGATGAGAATCAGATTGCGGATGTACTGAGCATTGGCCGGAATTTCGAGGCGCAGTGCATCTTCCACGGCCCGCACCGAGGCCATGGCGTGCACCGTCGTGCAAACCCCGCAGAAACGCTGGGCAAAGACCCAGCCTTCGCGTGGATCGCGGCCGCGCAGAATGGTCTCAATGCCGCGCCACATGGTGCAGCATGCCCAGGCCTTCTGCACGGCGCCGGATTCAACTTCCACGTCGATGCGCAGGTGGCCTTCGATGCGTGTAACGGGATCAATGGTCACTCGGTTTGCCATAGCTAGTCTCCTGGGGCCGGGGAGGGCGCGAGGCGGCGCCGCCGTGCAAGTGTGAACATGTGATTCCACTGCGCAAGATCACCGGGCAGAATCGCGAAATACTTGACGGCAATTCCAAAAGCCGCTACTCCCAGCGCAATGTAGCCGATGGTCATCAAAAGCTCAGGTACCGCCGGGAAATAAGTCGAGGCGGCAGCGGGATGGAAGGCGATGGTCGTGGGGATGAACCGGAAAAGCAGAGCTCCCAGACAAACAAGCGTGGCCAGATTGAGCAGCGTGCGCGGCGTTTCTCGGGCTACCCGGCTTCGCAACACCATCGCAGGAATGAGAATAAGCGCGGTTTCGAATAGGAAGAGGAGGCTCATCCTGTCGAACGTAAAGGCTCTCCCAAGCTGTCTGCGCCACGCGAGGTCTACGAAGCGAACGGCGAGAAACGCGAAGCAAGCAACCGAGAGCGCGTTGCCCAGCTCTCCCAGCACGCTCAGATCCAGATGCCGCGAGTAACGCAGGCATTCAATCAGCAGGAGGAAGGTAACGAAACCCAGCCCGGCTACGCCCGCGGCCAAGACATAAAGCAACGGCAAGCACGGCGACTGCCATAGAGGGTCGATTTTGTCTCCGGCCAAAAGCAGCAGGCCCCCCAAGGAAGACTGGTGCATGAGCGGCAACACATAAGCTCCCGTAATCATGATCGGGTACACGCGGCGTAGGATTGGCCTGCATTGGAGGAGGAACGCCTTGGTCGCATCCGTGCCCGTGTAGTAGAAGCGCTCGAGAACCAGGGGGAGATTCTCGAAGGCCAGAAAGACGGCGCAGTAGAGGGGCATGCAAACCGACACCTCGAGCATCGCGGATTCCTTGTTCCAATGCCAGGGCAACACGACCCAGTAGAAATTCCAAGCCCGTCCTACGTCGAAACCCAGCGCGAGAAGGCCGGTGGCGTAGAAAAGGAAACCCGAAACCAACGCCGTGCGCATCACTATGTGCAATTTCTGCCGGCCGAAAACCCAGGCGGCCATGCCCACGGCGAGCGGCCCAGAGCCTAGCGCGGTGAGGGTCAAAACATTAAACGTCTTCCAAATCCCCCAGGCATACGCATCGTTCATGCCCGAGAGGGGCCCAAGAGGCGAAAAGAACCGCACCAGAGCCAAGACCATGCCGAGAACTGCTAGCGCAGCAAAAAAAAGGAGTGTTGGCGTTACCACAGGCTCGCCATAGACGGGCACGCCGCGCTGCCAGTGGTTTATAAGGACGGAACCGGTGTCATTTCGGGTGCTCATAGCTGATCCCTGAGCCCGGTGCGCTGTTCGAGCTCCTTCGCTTCCGCTTCATGACGATTCCAATTTCGTTTGATCATCACGCCCAAGAGTCCGGCAGCCAGTATCGGCCCAGAGAGCCATTTGTAAATAACCGACGTTACTTTCGTGGCGTAGTGGCCCAGCGAGGTCGGGCCGAGCTTCGGCAGGCCGATGTCCGGGAACGGCACATGCGAGAGGTAAAGAACCTGAGTTCCGCCCGCCTCGTGTTCCCCGTAAACGCGCTGCTCGTAATATTTCTGTGGCGACGCCGCGATGCGCGCCTTCGCTTTCTCCAGAAGCTCCGCACGCTTGCCGAAAATCACTGCTCCCGTCGGGCAGACCGCCGTGCACGCAGGCTGCATGTTTTTTTTCAGCCGCTGATCAAAACAGAACTCGCACTTGACGATCTTGGGGTTCCACCTATCCCACTCGAACTTGGGGACGTCGAACGGACAAGCCACTTCGCAGTAACGGCAGCCGATGCAGAGCGAACCGGTCCAGGTGACCGCGCCCCACTCACTTTTCTGAAGCGCCCCGAAAGGACAGCCCGTGACACACGCGGGTTCCAGGCAGTGCATGCACTGCCTTTTGACGTAGGCGAAGCTCTGGCCTTGCGGCTCCTCGCATAGCTTGATGATGTTCTTAGTCTTCGAATTGAGATCCAGCGGCATGTGCCACAGGCCACCGGAGAGCGCCGTGTCGAAGGGCAGACCGTTGGCCTCGTTGCAGGCCACCATGCAGGCCTTGCAGCCGGTGCAGATGTTGTTGTCGTAGAGCATTCCGACGGCGTCCGGCGGCGGCACCGGATATTCCGGGTGTTCTTCTGCGGCGGACGGCGTGGCAAGCGTTCCCGCAATGGCCCCGCCCAGTCCGAGGATCTTCAGCAAGGCTTGACGCCGGGTGGTTCCAGAGCTCATGTTTGTTCCTTTGCCGCCGTGACTCGCAGGTCGTCGTGTTTTCCGGACTCACCTCGCAGATCAGGCCCGGGAACTGGTGGCGCCGCTTGCGAATGGCTGGTTTCACCGAACCACATAAGGTGAAAAAGCGCGCCGAGCGTCGGCCCCGTGGTACCCAAGTAGATGTGCACGACCATGAAAAGCGAGAGGAGAAAGCCAATGTAGGTGTGGGCGAGCGCCCACAGGCCAATGCCGGGTACTCCCAGCAATTGTTCCGGCAAGCGATCGGGAAAGAGCAGGGCCCATCCAGTGATAACGACGCATGGAAACAGCAGATACATCACTCCCAGGTAGAACAATTTCTGCAGGGGATTGAACTTCCGCTCTTCGCTATGTGGATAGGGGTGGGGCGACCCGAGAAAGATGCCCCACAAATAATACCCGGTCTGCCGGAGCAGCCCGGGCTCGATGTCGCCGCTTAAGACCTTGTAGTAACGGCCATTCCCAAGCCGCAGATTCCCATACAGGAACAGGCCATAGAACAGCGTCAGAAGTATCCCCGCTGTGTTGTGAAGGAGCACATCGGTTCGGAACCCTTCCGGCATTGTGCCCGGTCTTGCGTAGTGCAAGGTGAGTCCTGTAATCAGGAGCGTCACGAACAGAAAGGCATTCGTCCAGTGCCAGAGGCGGAGCCAGAGAGGATACGCGCTCGACGTGCCCTTCATGACCGCTTCCTCCTCCAGCCAGCGAATAGCAGCCGGCCACCCCCGTGAGCGCCGACTCCCAGCAACGTGAGCACAGCGAGCCCTAAACCGGCCCAATCCAGCCACCTGTTCCGCGTGGCTCCCGTCAGATACGCGTTATTGATAAGCACGGCGTTCATCCAGCCGTGTTCGGCACGCTCCTTTATGGCGAGATGCGAATAAAGCTTCGTAGCGAGCAGCGAATTCCTTGCGTGGCACGCAGCGCAGTCCCTAAGCGCCTCGGATTTTGGGAGGATGAGGTGCACGGTCTGCTTGTCGCGGGGGGTATGGCATGCCACGCACATGTTGCGCTGAATGTGCAGCTCCCAGTGCGGAAATAGCCGATGCTTTTCAGCGAGCGTCTTGAAAGCAGTCTGTTTTGCAGTTGGAGTGTCTCCAGCGGCATGACATCCCAGACAGGGCCTGTTGGCCGCAAGGGTGGCCTCAGCAGCATTGGTCATGCGGCTCGCCGGTATGAAGTAATGCGGGGAGTGGCAACTCGTGCAGCGAAACGCAGGGTCCACCACTTTGACGTGAATACTCTGTTGTACCGCCTGCGCGATCTGGTCAAAGTCAATCGGAGGCGTGGCCGGCCCGCTATGGCAATCCACACAGTTGGGCATGCTCGCCCGGCTGCCTTTATGCGGAAAGCTATCGAACCCTTCCGTATGGCAGACTGTACAGTCAAGGGCTTGATGGACGGAATGCGCGTATCGATCTGGATCGATCGTCGTGTCACTTGGTCGGTGACACTTCAGGCAGGGGAGCCCCTGCACCGGTGTCGTCTGCGCCAGGACAGCCGGGGCGAGCCACAGGGTGGCGGCCACGATCAACGGGATCTTGCCACCGAGAATCATGGTTTGCCGTCCTCATCCGTCCCCGAGCCGCCCTCCGTGTGTTCTCCTCCGGAAGGAGCTCCGGCGCCTGGCACGCTCTCGTCGCCCCGCACCGTCGAAAACTTGCGAGAAGCGACAAAGCCGGCGCCCGCAAGCGCACCTGCCGCAAGCCCAACCAAGCCGGCTGCGATTGGGCTGACGCCGCCTTGCGGGGAAACGATAGGCGCGTAGGTCTCGGGGGGAGCCGCTGGTGTATGGATCTGAATGACCTGGAACATGGGCACTCGGAACGCAATGCTTTTTTCCGTGCAGCCAATGCAAGGGGCGCCGATGCCGATCGGCCAGACGTCCGGGATTTCGTTGAAGTGGCGCGTCGAGCAGCCGGCGTGAGTGTCTGGGCCTTTGCAGCCCATCTCGTAGAGGCACCAGCCCTGGCGATGGCCCTCGTCTCCGAATTGCTTTACAAAGCGCCCGGCATCAAAGTGCGGCCGGCGCGGGCAATGCTCGTGGATGTCCCGGTCATATGCGAACTTCGGACGCCGCTCATGATCAAGTTCCGGAAGCGTGCCCGAGGAGGCGAATTGCAGCACGACGCCGAGCAGCGTGTACGGATTAGGCGGGCAGCCCGGAAGATTGACGATGGTGCTTTTTGGCATGAGATCCGCGACTCCGAGGGCGCCAGTTGGATCCGGATCCGCGGAGGGAATGCCGCCCCACGCGGCGCAGGAACCGATGGCGACGATTGCCGCTGCTTTGCCGGCGACGTCCTCAAGCACCTGATAGGCAGGCCGACCTGCAAGTTTCATATAAATGCCGTTGTCGCGCTTCGGGATCGAGCCCTCTACGACGCATACGTACTTGCCCGAATAATTGGAGACGGATTGAGTGAGCGCCTCCTCGGCCTGGCGGCCCGAGCCAGCCATGAGCGTCTCGTGGTATTCCAGGGAGATGATATTCAGAATCAAATCGCCGAGGTCAGGGTGCGACGTGCGCAGGAGGGATTCTGTACAGCCGGTGCAGTCCTGGAAATGCAGCCAAATGACGGGCGGCCGGATGGCTTTTCCGAGTTTGCGCGCGACCTCCTCGGGCGTTTTCATATCGGTGATCGGCAGACCAAACGGTGCTGCGATCATCAGGGACGAACAGAACTGCAAGAAGGATCTGCGGCTCACGCCGCAGCGCATTAAGCGCTCATCGATTGTTCCCAGGGCCCGAACTGAGTTATTCAGAGCACCAAGCATGGGGTACCTCCTGAGTCGGGCTCTCTTCCAGACGACGAATGTGATCGGTTCGCGGAGAAGGTTGATTCCAGCGCCCGCTTCGCGTAGGTGGTCCTTGCCTCCGCGGGACCCTAATTTGATCAGTACTTAGAGTCTGTGACCGGTGTCACATCGTCCTGCAAGGTCTCGCCCCGCGGCTGAGCTATCTTGGCGGCCGAAAGCATTTTTCGTTCAGTGCCAAGCCTCACAGCAAAGTTCCGTCAGAGGTAGCCCCCTTTCGAAGGGGCACCACGCCCCTCTGCTCCCGAACCACTCGAACTCTCGCGCCTGGAACACCCGCTGCCATACCGAGATCTCAGTGTTCGGAAGTGAAGCGCACTGACCCTCTCCACCCACGCCGACGGTGCAAGGGTGGGTGGGCTCGGTCGATGGGACCTCCTGGCCCCAAGCCGCGCTACCAAGAAAACTCGCAGGCAGTGTGAAACATGAGAGTAGGTGGCGCACATTACTGACTCCCATCTGCATTTTCCGGCCGCGCGGCTCAGACACTGCTTTCGTTGCGGGGGGAGGACGAAAACCACCGCGCGGCCGGGCTTTCCGTGTAGGAGCAACTTAGTTGCCATTGAGCGGTGTGGGTAAGGACGGGCATCCCGAGCCAGGAAAGAGTGGCCAAGCGCTGAAAAACCTGGGGGATCCGGTGAGGACAGGGCGTTTTCTGGTTCCCAGAGTCCTCCGTGGAGGGTGCGAGCGGCAGGACTCGGCAGCTTCGCAATGCTGCGGACCTGGCAGTGTGCCCACTAATTGGCACCACCTCCCTCAGCTTCTGCGCGAAGAGTGCTTCGGGCAGCCTTTATCTGCGCCTGGGCCAATCAGTTGGTTGAAGCTGCCGGTGGTTTGGGAGTGGCACCGCGAATGCTTCCACATTTAGCAGTTTCGAAGCATTCAGTGTTCAGGAGGCACGGAAAATGTTCTTGCAGCGCGCCATCGAAGTTTCGATCGTGATTCCCCTATTCAATGAAGCGCAAAATGTGCCGCCGCTCTATGAACAGCTCACACAGGTGATGCAAGCCCTGAGGAAGTCCTACGAAATTGTTTTCGTGAACGATGGCAGCGAAGACCATACCCAAGAAGAAGTGGAAAAGATTTTCGAGGCGGACACCCGCGTGAAAGTCATCACGCTTCGCCGGAACTTTGGCCAAACGGCAGCCCTGAAGGCAGGCTTCGATGCTGCTTGCGGTGACATCATCATCTCCATGGACGGCGACCTGCAGCACGACCCGAGGGAAATCGCCTCGTTTCTGACGGCCATGGATTCTGGCTACGATATCGCCAGCGGTTGGCGGGCGGCGCGCAGGGACCATTGGTTGTCTCGCCGGCTGCCCAGCCGCGTCGCCAACTGGCTGATGGCCAAACTGTCGGGAGTTGCGTTGCATGATTTCGGCACCACATTTAAGGCCTACCGGCGCGAGGTCATCAAAAACATTCCTCTCTATGGCGACTTGCACCGCTTCATTCCCGCGCTGGCTGCCTCATCGGGAGCGCGGATCATCGAGATCCCCATCAGCAACCCGCAGCGGCGAAACGGTAAGTCCAACTATGGTCTCTCGCGCATTTCCCGCGTCTTCTTTGACCTGATCAGCACCAAGTTCCTGCTCGATTACGCGGCGCGCCCGCTGCAATTCTTTGGCCCGCTCGGATTGCTTTCGAGCGGAACTGGAGCCGGGCTGGCGGCCTGGCTGCTGTTCAAGAAGCTGGTGCTGCACCGCGACATCATGACGCAAAACGGGCCGCTCCTGTTTGCGGTGACTCTGCTGATTCTTACCGGGGTAGAGCTGCTCTGCCTGGGCCTGGCGTCGGAGATTCTGTCGCGCACATACTATGAGTCGCAGGGCAAGTCGATTTACGCCGTGCGCGAGGTACGCAGCCATCAGCCGCAAGAACTCCGAGCCGCCAGGCCGGCCGGACGCCCAGGAACGGATCGGCTGCTCCCCACCTATGATCTCGCTGCCTTCCAGTTGCAGGATTGAGCGTGCAATCGTGTTCGGGAGCCAACGCGCGTGAGCGGTGGAAAAGCATGATTCAGAGTCTCCTTTTTCCAGTGGACTTCTCGCCGGCCTCGATGGCCATGGCCGGCTTCGTCAAGCGGGTGGCGGCTATGTTCCGCGCCGATGTGACGCTGCTCCATGTGTGCGATCTCAGCAGTCACAGCGGCTTCGAACTGTATGCGCGTAGCCCTTCTGAAATTGCGGATGACCTCCGCAAGGTGGCCGCCGGCAGGCTCAATACCTTCCTCCTCGGTGAGTTTCCTGCGGGGAAGTGTTCCAGGCTACTGTTTTCCGGCGACGCGGCCGCGCGAATCGTCAAGTGTGCCTGCGATGGGCGATTCGATCTCATTGTCATGCCCACGCACGCGGGGAACTTTCGAAGAGTGTTTTTGGGCTCGACGACCGCAAAGGTGATCAGCGAAGTTGACTGTCCGGTGCTCACCACGCAGCACGCGGAGACCATCGTGCCGCAGCCGCTGGAACATCGCGTCTGGGCCTGCGCGCTCAGCTTGAAGCCGGATTCGGAACGTGTGCTGCGCAGGGCCAGCCAGGAAGCGGCCGCGGTGGGGGCGAAACTCCTCTTGATTCATTCTCTTGAGGGAGGCAAGGCGGGGGCGAAAAGTGAACCAGGGAGCGCAATTGAGAGGCACGATCCACGAGAACAGGAAGCGCGACAGCGCCTGGATGAACTGCAACGAGCCGCCGGTTCGAATGCCGAAGTTGAGATCGTCGCCGGGCCGACCCCTGAATCGCTGTTGACGGCGACTTTACGGTCAGCCGCGAACGTACTTATCATCGGCCGGAATCTCCGCGAGTGCGCCGATGGCCGCCTGCGTGGGCTTGCCTATGATCTGATTCGCGATGCGCCGTGCCCAGTGCTGAGCGTGTGAAGCTTCCCAGGCGCCTGATTGCCCCGGCGACGGCATCCGCCGCCTGCTGGGAGACTGACCGACTCAATTTCTGCCTCCGTATACACCCCTCTACCCGACGGCAGCCCCGATTACTTCAACCCGCGCTATCCGGAATACCTGGGTTGTGCTTTGGATGATCTGCAGGGATGGAAATGGACGAACTGTGTTCATCCTGAAGCCATCGGCGCCAAGGTGTGCAAGAGCTGTGCCTATGTGTACGGTAAGGATGAAGCTCGCGGACTTGATCCCCGCGGTACGAACTTCCTTTTGCGATGGCAGGCTCACCGCCGCTCACGCGCTCGAGATTGCGCGTCTCCAGCCCCGGGACCAGGAGCGCGCTCTGGCCGAATGCTTCCCCGGCCACCGGACGACTTCCTCAATTCTCAAGGACCGCAAGGCGGAAGCATGCCGCGTGAGGCTGCTCTGTGAATGGATCGTACGCGAAATCCATCTCGATTTGAAGCATTTCCCGCCCGATTCAGGGGATGTGCTCACTTCAATCGCGCGTATTCCGCCTTTGCTTGTTTCAGGATGGGGATGTCGAGGTCAGCGTTCTCCCAGAGTGTGAGGAAATCCTCGTAGGCGGGGCGGCCGGCCGAGGAACCAGAGCGTTGATCTAGCGGCATATTAGGAGCGTGGCATTATGACGTTGTGCTAATGCGGCGAGGCATCCACGTCGAGTAGGAGTACGACGTCGGATTCGGTGTGACTACGCTCGACGGCTAGACTCTTGCCGTCAGGCGAATACTGAAACCGCAAGATTCTATCGCCTTGAAAGTTTGTAATCTGGTGGCCGCGAGTGCCGTCAAGCGGCTGGACCCAGAGGTTGTCCACACCGCGCTCCCTAATGGCGTAGGTTACAGCTTTCCCATCGGGCGTGAACTGAATTCGGGGAGTGGCGCGCGGGTCCAAATCCAGCAGGCGGGGTGTAGAGTCCGCATTTGTGGCGAGACGTACTAGTGCGAGCTTTTGCGAAGGTATTTGCGAAGCCGAAGATGTAATTGTGGGAATGAAAGCCAGCAGCTTTCCATCGGGTGAAAATGCAATCCAATAGAAGATCGCATTTGGCACCCTGGTCCCAGGCACTTCTTCAGCCGTCCCACCCTCCACCGGCACACGCATCAGCCTGAATTGCGCCGCATCTGTGAAATACACCCACTTTCCGTCCGGCGAGCATTGCGGTGCAAAATCCACCTTTCCGTTTGTGAGTTGCTTGACGTTTGAACCGTCGGCTTCCACACGCCAGATATTCGAGATATTGGCGTTCTGGTTTGAAGTGCGGCCCTGCCACTCAAACACCACATACCGGCCGCCGGCGCATGCGCTTGGCCAGCTAATTGAGGCATTGGGGTCGCTCAGAAGCGTTGTCTGGTTGCCGCCGTGGGCTGAGATTCGGAGTAGCTCGCTGCCATCGAAGTAAAGGTCACCGTTGCTCGCCCAGCCTGGACTGACTGAGCCCTTGTTTTGGGCCAGCGCGGGACTTGGAGGATTCCCGGCGAACCCTGCAGCCGAAAAAAGGTAGAGAGTCTGTACGCCTTTTTGCTGGACCGTTGCTAATGTCTTCCCGTCCGCTGAACCCGTAAGAGTCTGGTAATTATTTGTGTCCTTTGTCACGGCCCGAATTTGGCCAGCAAGGTTGGAGGTAATCCCAATTTGGGTCCGTGCTATGGGCCTGTCCTTTCTCTGATAGGTAACGAAAAGGCCGTTGCCGTCCGGCATCCAGAGCGCGCTGATGATTGCCGAGTCCTTGAATTCCGCAAGGGTGCGCAACTCTCCTGAGCCGAGTTCCAACAGCTTCACCACTCCCACGTCGTTAAGCAAAAAGGCGGCCTCTACGATCTGCGTGCCATTCG
>OCOJ01013841.1_pt2 | contig 11288 bp, 15 predicted proteins | sample 1539251 | NCBI WGS metagenome assembly OCOJ01 (sample SAMN01911457, study PRJEB22624) | soil metagenome | biome: Soil | place: Malaysia | collected 2012-04-30 | depth RA_metagenome m
CTTCGGCCGGAATTACGACGAGGCGTACGAGCACGCACTCACCGTATCGAAGAAGCGCGCTCTGACCTTCGTCCACGCTTTCAACGACAGGGACGTGATCGCGGGCCAGGGGACGTGTGGCCTTGAGATTGTCCGCCAGCTCCCTGACCTTGACGCCGTGGTCGTCGCCATCGGTGGGGGAGGTTTGATTTCAGGCATCTCAATCGCGGTAAAGGAATCCATCCCGAAGGCAAAGGTCTACGGTGCCGAGACAGTTGCCATTCCTTCGATGTACAATTCAATCGAGGAAGGCCGTCGCGTCATCGTCGACCCCAAGCCCACCATCGCTGACGGGATGCAGGCCGCGACCCCCGGCGAGCTCACCTTCGAGGCTGTCAAGAAATACGTGGACAAGATAGGCCTGGTGACGGACCCAGAGCTGGAGGACGCAATCTACGACCTTCTTTCCATTGCCCGAGTCCTGGCCGAGCCTGCGGGGGCGTCACCACTGGCGGCAATGAAGGGGCCCCTAAGCGGGGAGCCAAGGGGGAAGACTGTCCTGGTGGTCAGCGGAGGCAACATATCCGTCGAGCTCCTCACAAGGGTGCTCACGAAAAGAGCGAAAGGAAACTCCTGAGGTCCCTGGTCATGAGGAACGGGTTTGTGATTCGCTCCTCGACCAGCGTCCTGGATTTCGCATCGCCGTAGTCGTGCCCTGGGAAGATGACTGTCTTCGGGGGTAGTTTGAGCAAGATCCCGTGGAGGGTGTTGTACATCGCCTCGGCCCTTTCCCTGTCGAACCTCCCAATGGTCCCCACGAACAGCGTGTCCCCGGTAAAGACCTCCCTCCCATTGTAAAGGCAGATGCTGTCCTCGGTATGCCCCGGGGTGAAGAGCACGCGGATTGAGCTTCCGCCTAGCTTCAGCTCATCACCATCTCTCACCTTCACGTCGCACTCGATTGGAGAGTTCTCGTGGGCCACGACCTTGGCGCCCAGCTTTGAAGCGAGCTCGGGAATCGATGAGACATGGTCGAAGTGCCCATGAGTCGCCACCACGTACTTCACCTTGGCCCCTTCTTGCCTTGCCGCTTCTTCAATGGGCCCAGTCTCCCACCCCGAGTCCACCACCATCGCCTCCCGGGTCTTTTCGTCGATCACAAGGTAGACGAAGTTCGCCATGGTCCCGACAGGAATCTGTCTCACTATCAACGTACGCAGCCGCTTGCCCGCTGGTCGCGGTGTTCACCTTTATCAAGTTCAGAGGGGGCGCCTTCACGTTGTCCAAGCTCACAGGGAAGAGGCCCACCGAGTCTGCCATGACGACAGCCAGGCTGATGATGCCCACGGACGCGAACGTTCTGGGGAACGTCTTCGGCGGAGCCATCATGAGGTACATGGATGAAATAGCGGCCATAGTCGCCTGGAGGCACGCGGGGAGGAACGTGGTGACAGCTTCCATAGACAGGATGAACTTCTTCTCTCCGGTCTACGTGGGGAGCCTGCTGATACTGAAGGCGTCGGTAAACTATGTGGGCACCACTTCCATGGAGATCGGTGTCAGGATTGAGGCCCAAGATCCAGCGACCAGAGAGAGCACCCACGCAGGGTCATGCTACCTCACCTACGTGGCCTTGGACGAGAAGGGAAGGCCGACAAAGATACCGCCCCTCATCGCCGCAACGCCCGAAGAGAGGAGGCGGTTCAAGGAGGCCCTCGCGCGCAGGCGCCTGAGGGAGGCCGAGAACGCCGCACTCAAGGAAGACTGACGCGCTCCTGCGTTTGATTTACGGCTCAACAAAACTAGAGCACCCCGCACATAGGCCTTCTTCCCAGCTAATTTGCCGATGTCTGACTTCGCAGATGCCTTCAGGATAGAGAAGATGCGCAGTGGGAATGCCGCGGTCTACATCCTAAAAGACCAGTTCGAGAATTTCTCCACGACTCCCCACAAGGTCGACGCCTGCGAGTCGATTGCGACTTGCTTCTACCAACTCGAACAGTTCGAGGACGCTGCAGGTTGGTACGAGACTGCCGGTCGACTCATCCTTTCAGAGCCCAGCGCGACCCCCGCTCTCAAGGCGCTCAACGCCCTCGAGGACTATGAGAAGGCGAGGGACTGTTATAGGAAGGGGGACGACGAGGACAAGTTCACCGAATGCTCGACCCTCATCAGCGAGCTCAGACGGGCCTGCGCCTCAGCCTGAGCTTCCGCCCTTCTCTTCCTCAGCTTTGGCGTTCCTTCTGTTCACGGTCTTGATGTGGCATTCTTCGCAGACTGGTTCCTCCCTCGGTCCAACCCTGAAAGTGTGGAGAACGACCTCCAGCTCTGTGTCGCAGAAGAAACACTTTGCCTTCAAGAGGCGCCTCGCCTGGCCGCATGCACCCGCCTCTTCACGACGGTGCCACCACCCTTGTAATACCAGACCTCGGCGTCCCCGTTAGCGTGCTTCCCCCACTCTGCAAGCTCCTCCAGCTCTGACTTCGTAGCTCGCGCCTTCCCGCTCTTGACCTGAACGAGCAGGATCTTGCCATCCTTTGCGGCAAAGACATCAACGGCCCCATGTGAAGCTGCGCTCCTCGAGGCCATCCAGCCCTGCTTCCTGAGATATTCCATTGCCCGGTATTCCCGTGCCCGGCCCTTCGCGTAGTTCCTATTCAATTGGAATGAGCTCTGTGATATGCATCGCGACAGTCTTACACCGCGGGCATGCTTTGAGCTGGTATTTGGAGAAATCGGGTTTCACAAACAGGATATACAAGGGCATCCTGAGCGCGTCTGCCAACTGTTGCTGTCCTGTCCGCACAATAGACTTTGACATGCCTGTCGTCACGTCAATCAATACCCTCTGACTATCTAGTGTCGCGACAACGTCGAAAGGAAAGAATCTGTTCACAATGGAGGCGTGGTAGATCTCCTTGAATCCTTCCTTCGGCAAGATTTGGTCTACCGCGAATGACTCTGCTCGCGCTGCGATTTTAGGGTTAGATCGTCCCCAAACTGTTAGTTTCCTAGTCCTTGTGTATTCCCTTACGCGTTCACGGTTCTCTGATACGTATCTTCTGTGCTGGGCTGTGCGACCTGTTTGCCTGCACGCTCTGGAACAGTACTGACTTTTCCTGGTGCCTCCTCCAACGAAGACCTTGCCACAGGTGAGACACTTCGATTGCAGGGCAAGCCCAAGGCGGTGCGCCTTGGCATAGATTTGAACTCGAGGTCGTCTGAGTGTTGCGCAAACTAGTTCCATCGCAATGGTTCCATAGTTCTGTTGAAGGAACTCTTCTTCGGCCTGGGTCCAACGACCGGGAGTCCCATTATGCCGGGAACTTCCGCTTCGTCGGACACCAGACAACTCGTTCAACTCAAGTGTAGGGCAGAGTGGATAAGTCACACCATGATGTTGGAGCTTCTTGGAGGGGGGTGTGCCGAAACTGAGGGGATGCTTGCAAACGAGACTCAACTGCAAGAGTAAGCTTATCACGCCTAGGGTGACGGCTGGGCGCCAGGATTGGAAGACGCCAGACGTTCCCTGAAAGCCATGGAGTCGAAGTTCTCTGCTCAGCTAGAACGACGCGACAGGGTCCTCAAAGACAGCAGGGACGTGATTTCTGCCTGTTCAAGGACGATAATCTTCGTCCACACGGGAAAAACCAAGGAAGCCGAAGGGGAGCTGGCGCGAGCGAAGTCTCTCTTGACCGCCCTCAAGGAGTCCGCTGACGGTCCCGCAGCTAGATACATCGTCTCTCCTGAGGCCGAGTTCGTCGAGGCCTCAGCTGTGATTGCACTTGCGAAAGGAAGGCCCATTCCTTCAATGGTGACTCTTGGCTCTTCCCCCGAGGCGTATCTGCTCGGTTTGCTCGACGCCGTTGGGGAGCTAAAGAGGCTAATCCTCGATTCAATAATGCAACGGAAGCTCGCCAAGGCGAAGCGCTATTTCGAGGTGATGCAGGAGCTCTACTCGACGTGCTCCCCGCTCGCCGTCTACGATCACGTCGTCAACGGCGCGCGACGCAAGATCGACGTCGCGAGGATGCTCGTTGAAGACACCCGGGGCCTCCTGGCCGAAGAGATGGGCCGAGAATCCGTCAGCGCTTCGATGTCCCGTCTCGAAAAGAAACTCGCTGGCAGGGCGCGCAGCTAGAACTCCTTCAGAACCTTCCTCGTCTTGATGTCAGGATAGGGGGAGTCGAGGCGCACGACCTCGACCTTCATTCCCCTTTTCGTCGCATTCGATCTTACTTCCTCTTCCATGTGATACTGGTCGTAGCCCAGGGCGACTATGTCAGGTTTGACCTTCTGAAGGGTGATGTAGATGTCCCCCTCCACCCCCAGTATCGCCGCGTCCACCTGCCTCAGGGAAGAAAGGAGCTTGACCCTATCCTTCTCGCCGATCAGTGGCTCCCTCTTCTTCCTCTTTCTGATGGTGCTGTCCCTCGCCACCGAGACGATGAGCGCGTCTCCAAGCTCCTTCGCCTTACCGATGGTGTAGACATGCCCGTAGTGTATGATCTCGAACCCTCCGCCTATGAACACGACCTTAATCGACCTCCTCCCCTTGGGCGTCAGGACAACTGCGCCATCTCTCGCATCCAGTAGCCCGGCTCCTTGCAGCTCCTGAATCTCGCGCTCCGCTTCGTCTAACCGCAGACCGAGTCTTTTTGCAAGGTTCCTTGCATTGACCTTCTCTCCATTGACGCCCATCGAGAAGATCGCGGCCAGAGTGTGTTTGTTATCCATGGCTTACCAGTCTATCTTCACAACCCCTGCAAAGGCAAGCGAGTCCAAAAGCCCTTCGGCGTAGCCGATGCTTAGCATCGCCATCTCATCTTCGCCATTCGCAAGGAAGTTCTCCGCGTCCTTCATGTAGAGCTCCGCGTTCTCCACGACATGCTCGTACTGGGGCCCGAGCTTGCCCTCGACCGAAGCCAGGGCCCGCCTCGTCTTTGCGACGTACCGTGGCACAAGTGTCTGTGCTGTCCTTTGTACCGAGTCCGAATTGCCTTTCACCTTCGACTCTGGGACGGCGAAGATCGCGGCCACTGCTTCGACCTCTGTGAAGTGAAGTCTGCCGGGGATTACCAGGCAGTGAGGGGGTCCGCCGACCTCTCTATCGGACAACTCTGCGAAGCTCCCCGCCGCCATGCCGACGTCCTCCCTGCCTAGGCGAGAGAGAAGGATGGCGAATGTCTGTTCCCCCACGACTCCGCGCTTGAAGTTGCCTTCGGCAAGAAGCAGCCCGGCCATCGCATCGGCTGGTGTCACTCCCTGGCCGCTCTGGACGTCGTACTCTAGGAGCAGAAGGGTGTGCGCCCCTTCGAGCAGGTTCTCGTGCAGGATCTGATACGCCTGAGTAAGCTTCCCCACGGCCTCGCGTGTGACCGTCACAGTCCTAGAGAACTTGTACGAATGCAGTCCAGAGGCGCTGGCCGCGGAAGAAGCGATGGTGGCCGAGTGAATCACTCGCGTCTCCGAACCCTGCTTGATCGCTCTGACCCGCAGCTCATTGTGCGTTGTAGCGATCATAGGGTCGCCGAGCACGGCGAGTACCACCTTCTTTCCGGCCGCATCGGATAATATTCTGCTGCCGTCCTCCACAAATTGCCGGTCTACTATGGTGAAGCTCTTGCCCGTCGATGCCTGGACCTGCTTCAGTAGCTGGGGCTCGTGGGGGGTGGTATAGTACTCAAGGTAGATGATGTCAGCGGCGATCATCTCCTCTATGCCTTCAAGGGTGATGCCCTTGGCACCGAGGCCGAGGCCNCAGGCCGAGTCCGACGAAGCTGAGGCGGCCCATTAAAGTCGCGAGCTTCAAGGGGCTATATCAACAATCGAGTACTTTCGGTGGACTCCCCTGATGGAAATGGTCCGTTGCCTTTCATTCTCAAATAGAGAACACGTTCCAAAGCCTAGAGGTGAATCCTCAGTTGACCGCCGAATTGGCAGAGGTCATCGGACTAAACATCGGCGACGGCGGGGTGTACAGGTATTTCTGGGGAAGGAGGAATATCAGCAGCGTGGTAGCTTTTACTGCGAGCGCTGATGAGTATGGGTACTACGAAGATTTCGTCAAGCCGACAATTGACAAGGCTTTCTCCCTCTCTTGCCGTCTGCATCTTCGCAGTGACAACACGACCAGACTCACGATAGGCAGCAAGAAGCTCGTCAATTACCTAGTCGATTTGGGCCTACCAATTGGGAGGAAAGTCGATGTCTCGATTCCCAGAACGATTCTGGAGCAAGGATTCGTGATTCCATTCATCAGAGGATTCTATCACGCGGAGGGTTCAATCTACAGAAGATATTCGAAGATGTACAACAGGATGCGAAGAGTGTACAACAATCTCTTGACCATTCAGATAAGAACGAAGTTGAAGACGTTGATGAACCAACTCAGGGAAGAGTTGGTGAAGTTAGGGATAAGGCCGAACAGGTTGATAGAATCGCGAGGCGTCTTTACTCTCCGCATCACCTCCCAGCACGAAATACAGAAATTTCTCGACACAATTCAGCCCAGGTACAAATTCCATCCCCGTTCCGTAACCCTTTAAACGGGTCATAGGGCCCAATGAAAACGCGGGCCCTTGGCTCAGAGCAGAGTCGTCTGCGGGAAGCCAGGTTAGAGAGGAAACCCTAGAGTGGAGTAATCCCTGGTTCGGCTGGCTCTTAGGCAAGGCCCAGAGAGACCAGCATGCCGTGGGTTCGAATCCCACAGGGCCCGCCTAATACTCCAGACCTACTTTCCAAATCTGAGAATTGTCTCATGGGCTTAATAGCCCAAAATCGGGGTGGAATTTCTGTAGAAATTGTCCCTAAAGACAGAGCGCACCTCGAAGTTCCCGTTTCCCAAGCTCGACCCATCTCTCAGGGAGGGCAACTTCGAAGAGGTCCAGCTCCCTTACACCGCGGAGGAGGCCATGGCGGAGGCCAGCCGATGCGTCACATGCGGCAACCCCGTCTGCATCGACATCTGTCCCCTGCAGACCGACATAAGGGGCATGTGCGAAGCGGTCGCCCGGGGGGACTTCCAGACCGCCTATCACCGCGTCCGGGAGACCAACGCCCTGCTCGGAACGACGGCTCGGTGCTGCCCGCAGCTTGACGGCCTGTGCGAAGCCGCCTGCGTCATAGGCACCAGAGGCCAGCCGGTGGCCTCGGGGATGATCCAGCGCTTCGTCGCAGACTGGGAGAGGGCCGTGTCGCGACAGCCGGACCCCAGGACGATGAAGGACACTGGGAGGAGCGTCGGGATAGTCGGAGGGGGTCCCGCGGGACTCGCGGCCGCGGAGCTCCTAAGGCGCTACGGTCATTCCGTCACCATCTACGAGGAGTCGCCGACGCTCGGCGGCACGGCGTGGTACGGGATCCCTGACTATCACCTCCCGAAGGACGTGCTTCAGTACGAGGCAGCCCGCATTGTGGGCATGGGGGTCCGCGTCCGCACGGGGGTAAGGGTGGGGAGGGACATCAGCCTCCACGAACTCGGATCGGACCACGACGCGCTCCTGATCGCGACGGGAGCGAAGGACGTGTCGAAGTTCGACACGCCTGGGTCTGACCTCCAGGGTGTATACGACGGATACAAGTTCCTCGAGGACGTTTTCGGAGAGGGCGTGGCCAACTACCTTGAGAAGCCGAAGTACGACCTGGGCAAACGTGTCTTGGTCATCGGCGGTGGGGACAGCGCCCTCGACTGCGCCCGGACGGCGCTGAGGCTGACGCAAGGCGAGGTCACCATAGTCTACAGGAGGACGGAGGCGGAAATGCCCGTGGACGAAATTCTCATCGAAGAGGGCAAGGAGGAGGGTCTTCGGCTGAGGCTCCTCATGGCTCCCAAGGCCTATCTGGGCGAGAAGGGACATGTCGTCAGGGCGACCATGTCTGTGATGAAGCTGGGGGATGTGGATGCGAGCGGGAGGCGGAGCCCTGTGCCTACGGGAGAGACCGTTGACATGGAGTGCGACTGTGTGATAGTCGCCATCGGCCGCGGCCCAAACACCTTCCTCCAGCGCCAGTCTGGGATGGAACTCGGACCGAAGGGTTCGATAGTCGTTGACGACCACAGCATGTCTTCGCTAAAAGGCGTGTTCGCAGCCGGAGACGTGGTCACGGGCGAGAGCCTCGTGGTGAAGGCGATGGCGAAGGGAAGGGAGGCGGCCCAGAGGATCCACGAGTATCTGATGATGATAGGGACCGAGCACGTCTCACTCTATGACTATTACTTCACTCGCAGGACTTCTGGTCGCTATTACCGTGAGATGATGGATGGCAAGGAAGAGCGCTATCCTCCTCCGTAGATTGCGCGGTCGCCTCCCACGAGTCTTAAATCCACAACCGCATTCACCGCCTCCGTGGCTGTCAGGAAGGAGCCGGTCAGGGTGGAATTCTTCGGCCTTTTGCCGACCTTGTTCGCGCAATGCGAGAGCTGCATGCAGGTGATGCAAGGGACGGGGATGGAGCCCTATGCCGAGCAACTCGAGGAGTACCCCGAGGACGTCAAGAAGCAGTACTGGGAACTCTCGTCCATGGCAAACGGCCTCAAGACGGAGTTTGGCGACGCAGTCTTCATTGACGCGATAGACGCCGTCTCCCCTAGGGGAGTTTGGACATCCATCAGGCTCAGAATCGCGAAGACCCCCTGCATCATCATCCAGGGGAAGAAGGCTTTCGGTGGGATTCCTGCCTATGAAGAGCTCAGGAAGAAGGTTCGTCTGGCCATAGACGAGTTGGTAAGATCCTAGAGTGCCCGGCTCAGCCCAAGGACGAAGTCGCAGAACTCCCCCAACCTCGAGACGTTGAGCTTTGAGACGCCCCTGACCAGCGAGGAGAGGGAGTCGAGCTCCACAAGTTCAATCGACTTCATGTCCGCCAGTTTCCTAGCGAGCGAAGACCGGGCAATGAATGACTCCGCCTTCTGCCTATCCGACGAGTATGCCACATAGCCCAGGTCTCCTATCCCCTTCGACTGCATCACACTCATATTGGCCCTCTCCTCGGCATCCTTCACCCTCCTCTTGTCCCCCGACCGGAAGACCAAGAGGTTCGACCGCACGGGCTCGTCCGCGATTCCCCAGCAGTTCACCCTGTCCAGGTTGTCCGTGACCTTGGCGAGAGGGTAGTAGAGCAGGTTCTCCCTCGCTCCCAGGCTGAGCGTAAAGTACACCTCTCTGAATCCATTCGACCTGTCTTTCATTTCACACTTCACCCACAGCCCTGCATGCCCAAACTTCCTGAACTGCACTTTGGCCGTTGGCGAGTACCTGTCCTCGAACCAGTGAGCTAGGCGGGTCAGGGTCCTGTGCTTCCAGTACGAGCCGAGCAGGTAAGTGACCATGAGCGCAATCGCCAGTATGACGACCACCTCGACGTCGGTTACCACGTAGGCCATCTAGAACTCCGTCAGCTTGGTGACACGAGGAAATAAGATGGGCGGGTAGGTTTCCCTACCCGTCTGAAGGATTCAGCTTTCTAGCGGCATCTACGGACTGCGCGGCCGCTCTCGATGGTGCCACCACTGTTGGGGCCGCTACCGCCCCGGTCTTGATACCTCTGTAGGCCTTCCACCCGTCATTCACCAGGATGAGGCCCAATATGGTAAGTATCAGGGCAATAACTCCAGAGGCCGCACTACCAGCGGCTAACGACCCTGACTTGGTGAAGGCGATGTCTAGTGTGGCATACGACGTGTAAGCAAGCGCGGGAATCGTGGTCCCGAGCATGAAGATGGCAGGGAGGCCAGTGAACAAGGTCGGCCTATGGATCTTTGTCAGCCACAGCGATGTGACCAGAAGGGTTACTCCTGCGAGCAGCTGGTTCGAACCTCCGAAGAGCACCCAGACGAAGCCCCAAAGCCCGGCCGGGTTGATTCTGTAGCTGGTGAGGAGGTAGGTGACGATTGCCACTATCGCAGACGTGACGTAGATATTCTTGAAGGCCCTGATACCACTCACATCGGAGACAGCGAGTCTCGCGAACCTCAGGGCAAGCTGAGTCAGAGTGAGGCCAAGGACGAGGACCATCAACGACATCAGACTAATGGACACCGAAGTGCCCATGCCCAAGTTGCTGAGATAGACCGCGGCCCCTTTGACATACGTACCAAGGGCCGGGATGACCGCATTGGCATAGTTCGTCTTCGGCGTCGCCACTGCCACCACGGCAGTGAGGCCGAGTATGCCTTCCAGGAGCATCGCTCCGCCGCCGACGAAATGGGCGTCAGATTCGTTATCGATCTGCTTTGACGAGAGTGAGGAACCGATGAGGCCGTGCCATCCGGAGCACGCCCCGCATGCGATTGTGACGAACATCAGCGGCCAGAGCGGGAATGAAAAGAGCGTAGCAGACGCGCCTATCCCACCTATCGTGAGATTGGCGAAGAGACCTGTCGTGAGGGGTTGACCGAAGCTTTGTGGGACAAAGACGGAACTCCCGAGGATTGCCGCGATTACAAAGTATGCCACGTAGAATCCCAAGTAGTTTATGGGCATGGCGAAGGCCCACAAGGGGACTATCGCTCCGATTAGGCTGAACACCAGCATGCTGATGATCATTATGTCCTGCTCGGTGTTCAGATCCGGGATAGCGTTGTAGAAAGCCGTGTTTATGGATGGTCCGGCGACTACCTGGATTAGGTATACCGAAGCTGCCAACAGCGCCAGCGAGACCACGGTCACGGCGATCACGTTGATCCTCGCCTTGAAGACCGCGAACCCCGAGGCGATTCCGATCACCGCCATGGCCATGAAGGAGACTATGGTCGCTGGTCCGCCGAAGGCGTAGACTCCTTTGGTATTGTTGATTAGGATAGGAGCGAGGGCGCCAATGAAGGCGGCCAAGACCAGGATGGTGTAGAAGACGAGGAACCAGACCAGGACGGTCCTGGCCCTCGGACCGATGATTTGGTATGTCATGGGGCCCAAGGATGCTCCTTCGTTCCTCATCGACGACGCCATGGCGTTGTAATCGTGTATCCAGCCCATCAGAGAGTTGCCTATGACGATCCACAGAAAGCCGGGCAGCCACCCCCAGACAATGGCCAGGGCAGGCCCTGTGACGGGCCCAAGGGCTGCGATGCTCTTCCAGTGCCAGCCGAGCATTACGTACTTGTTGGATGGGAAGAACTCTACTCCATCCATGTAAGTATGGGCGGGTGTGGGTCTGGTGGGGTCGGTCTGAATGACGTTCTTATCGAACCATTTCACGTAGAACTGGTAAACGATTCCGTAGACTACAATGCCGCTCAACATCACGATGAGCGACTCGTACATTTTCAGTCCAGATAGGAGGCGACTTGATTATTTAAGACTGAGAAA
>OCOJ01003378.1_pt4 | contig 11282 bp, 14 predicted proteins | sample 1539251 | NCBI WGS metagenome assembly OCOJ01 (sample SAMN01911457, study PRJEB22624) | soil metagenome | biome: Soil | place: Malaysia | collected 2012-04-30 | depth RA_metagenome m
CATCAAAGGCGTCCCGCAACGAGGCGCTTAATAGGCAGAGGAGACTCTTGATATGTGCAAAATGGTAGAGAAAAGAAGCAGGTTCGAAAAGGTTCTGGAGAAGTTGGATTCGCTGACGGAGGAGCAGCGACGGATTCGAGCCAGAGAAGCGGCGAGGGCAGTGGCTAGACTTGTCGGACGAGGATCTGGAACTGGCGTGCAGAAGCCTTCGAAAGATTGAGAAGGATTTAGCATTCGAGATAATCGAGTCGTACGAAGAGAAGCGAGCGGAAGACTTCGCCAGCGCTCTCGTTACGCTGCAATTGTTGACCGAGATAGTGGACTCCCTCTGTGGGAAATCTGGTCAAACCTGAAGTGTCTGCCTAGACCACGCACTGGGGAACTCGGCTTTTCTCACGCGACAGGTTCCGTCGAGGTTAACGCGAAGACGGTCTCCACCCAGAGACAACGGGCGCGGGCCGGAGAGAATCGGCGATAAAGGTTGGGCGATCGCGAGGGAATTCTTCAGAGTGCGTGGTGGAAGTTTGGCGGGTTTGATGGCGACGTTGATGACTGTGATTCGAATCCCTGCCGGGGGCAGATAGTCTTCAACCATGACTGAGGTTTGAAAATGGTGATGAACAAAGGAAGTGAGGGCGAGGGGTTCGAATCCCTTCCAGCCCACTTGGAATACTAAGAGAATCCTCAAAGCCGAGTCCTCTGCCGTTAGGGCGAATACTTTGTTCATAATGCGTAAATGGGTCTGCTTCACGATCTGATGCAAGAAATTCGTTATTGAAGTTTAATTCCATCATCGCTATCATCGTAATACTTGCTCTGTTAGTGACTTTGACAGATTTACTTCCACAGGCACCTTCTACGAAGCGTCCTCTGCAGTCAGGACCGATAAGCACGTATCCAGCGGCGTGGACTTCTGTCTGCAATTCAAACGTGAAAGGGAACACAACCACTGACAATCAGCTTCAGTATCAACTTCTCCAGTACAGCAGCGCAGACCCGAATCTGCGCAACGTTAACCTAGATCAAGTATACGAAAAGATCGTCAGTTCTCCCGCTTTCCTGAATGTGTCGGCAGGTCATGGCTGGGTCACGGCATCATGGTACTTGACCAGAGGCTCAAGTCCATCGGGCAATGAGGGGGATGTTGATGCGCTGTTCGTTCTTATCAGTGGTCATTCTCCCGACGGGTACGTCTTTGCACAGTACAATGTCCTGAACGGAAGCGTGAGCGTCCAATACGAGAAGGACCTGATGGCCAACTGCGCAGCCGTGTCATCCATAGCCATCGAGGATCTGCGGTTCTATACGATTTCCAGAACCATCGGCTTCGAAGTAACGAACATCGGTGCGGATAATGTGACGCTGTCCAACGCGGTAATCAGCGCAGCATCTACCAACGTCGGTTACAGGGGCTCGATTAGCATAGACTTGCGGTCAATTCATCTGACTCCAGGCGAGTCGGCTCAAATCACATCTCCGCAGCTGTCGAACCTGACAGTTGGCGACCACATTGAAGTAAAGGTGACTACATCCGTAGGAACTTTCGCTACAGCCCCTGGAACGGACTCCTTGGGCAGTTAATCGCGTCTCAGGAGGATTCGCTTAGACAATGAACTGCATCCCTTCTGGTCGATCCTGAGAAATGGCCCACTCACTTCGGACCGTATCACCTGAACCTGTTGGACTAACCACCAGGCGTGTCCGTTGGGCGGGCGCCCGCGTTGCTGGTTAGATACGAGCGTCGTGTTATGGTTCTAGGAAATGGCAGAGAAGGTTCCAGGCTGGTTGGAGAGGATTCTTCTTCCACAAATCAGCGAGGTAAAGGCAGAGCTGAAGACGACGAACGCGAGGATGGAAGGCGAGTTCAAGGTAGTCAATTCTGAGATCAAGAGGGTAGAAGAGACCCTAGGCACAAAGATTGACGAATTGAACAAGAGAATGGACGTGACCTAGCGGTTGGCCGCTGTGGAAGAGCAGCTCAAGGGGCTCCGTGCCAGGGCCTAGGCCGGTCTTGGAGAACAAGATTGCTCGACGTCGTGCGAACAAGAATTATATCCGAGAAAGCGGCGTCTCCAGTGTGAGCCCAGAAGACGTGCTGCGCGAAATCGAGGAAAAGGGCAAAGCCAAGGGCTGGCCGATAATCGGACCCGAAAGGGGACGGTTCCTTGACGAGGCCGTGATTGAACACAAGCCGAAAAGAGTCTTGGAGGTGGGCACCTTCGTAGGCTACAGCGCAATCAGGATCGGGCGGCTCTTGGGGCCGGATGGAAGAGTGTTGTGTCTGGAAATCGACCAGGTGAGGGCTGAGATTGCGAAGAGGAACATCGCCAGGGCGGGGCTGAGCGGCAAGATCAGGCTGGTCCTCGGTGATGCCAAGAAGACCATCCCCACGATTGGTGGAGGGCTCGACTTCATCTTCCTCGACGCGGACAAGACAGAATATCTGATGTATCTGCGGCTGGCCGAGCCCATGCTCCACAGCGGCAGCGTCGTGGCTTCGGATAATGTGGAGCGGCACAAGGCAGCGCTCAAAGACTACCTCGAACACATCAGGAACTCGGGCTTGTACAGAAGCGAGAGGATAGGGTTCGGCCCCACCTTCGTCGATTCCCAGATGGACGCCGTAGAAATCAGCGTAAGGCGGTAGGTCCTTGGCGCGAGCCAGCGGGAATCGGGTGATAAACGACCATAGAATCGGTTTGCTACTGCCGCACCAGTACGAGCCTGCGTGCTTGCGCACCAAGCATCTTCACACCAGCCAGCGTGGTGTTGCCCTGGAATTCGGAGTCCCTGACATCGGCGAAGTGCCTTGCCAGCATTTTCTTCAGCCCGTTGACGCTGACCTTCCCGTCCTCCCCCTGAAGTTCGTAGAATGATCTCTCAATGAAGTAGAAGAGCGACATGTAGTTCGAACGTCTCTCCTCGGTCATAGAGTTGCTCACCCTGACGATTAGGTTGCCCCCGTTCTTCAAGACCCTCATGCACTCTGCCACGGTCTCTCTAGCTGTTGCGTTGTTGGGGATGCCTTCAAGCACGACCAAGTCTGCGAAACCGTCCTTCAGGGGAATGTCGTTCCTCGACCCGTCGAGCAGTGAAACGTTAGGTCGGCTCGCAGGTAGTTTCAGGTGGCGTGGCTTGACCAAGTGAATCGAGGCGTTGGGGAATGCCTCAGCCCAGGCGTAGTAGTAGAGCGGGAAGCACACCAGTGGATCATAGCTCGGTATGGCGATTACGACTCTCGCTCCCTTGAGATTGTGAGGGGCAGTGTCGAGGGAATCGACGAGGTCGCGTACGCGCTCCTTGTGGCGCGTTATGTCCTCCCTGGTCTGATTGTGGTGGAAGAAGGCACCCATGAGCAGGCCGAGCGAGTCCTTCACGAGGTTCGTGTACTCCTTCTCGCCCTTCTCGCTGAGCGTGTAGACGTGCCGCCTGGGTCCGGCGCCTCCTGGCCGCCTCGTCCAGCGTCCCAGCAGCAAGCCGTCTCTTTCCATCTCGGCCAGTATCATGTAGAGGTAGTTCGGCCGAAGCTCAACGCCCTTCGCCGCGAGCTCCCCTAGGAGTTCGTACCCGTACGCCTCCCTCTCGACCAGGGTCCTAAGCACTAGTCTCCGAAGGTCTTCTGCATGCTGATATGTCATAAATCCTGACTGTTGATCGTTGACCATTGCGCTTATCTACTTTGCGTCCGCAAATCTTCGGCAGCAATCATGGTGGAGAGGTCGCTGTATCAAAGGCTCGGAGGATACGACGTCATCGCTGAGTTCACGACTGAGTATGTAAGGCGCATACGCGCGGACTCGAGGTTCGCGCGCTTTGCGGGCGGTCGGGGTACCGACAAGAAGATGAGGGATCTTCAGATGAACATCGATTATCTCTGCAAGGTCACGGGCGGGACGACCTACTACATGGGCCGTGATATGAGAACGTCCCACGCTGGGCTGAACATCTCTGAGGAGGAGTGGGAGGCGAACATGAAGTACTGGAGAGAGGCCATGGATGTTTGCAAGGTGCCTCAGAAGGAGAAGGCCGAGGTTCTCGACCTGATCCAGCACATGAAGTCGGAGATAGTGGAGAGGTAGTGCGGCCGGAGCAGGCCGTGCCCAGTCTCCGGCTTGACGCTCGTTCAAGCCCGGCGTGGTCGCACATCGGCAGGAGGCCGCAGGCAGGGCGGGCGGGAATCAGTAACAAACGTTAAGCAATTCCGCACGAATCACTCGACGCCCAAGGCGAAAGTCTAGCGGAGCGACGACAATGGTTGCGTTGATAGTATCCGTGGTACATGCCGAAGCTACATTAGCCTTTTAGCCGAAGCCCCTGTCTTTCGTGGTAATGACTGCTGAAGGAGAGAAATCGGGAGAACTTACCGAGCGGATGCTCGGGGACATGGTCCGGGACGCAGACGAGTACTACGCCCAGCTAAGGAGGAGGCACGTCAGCGAGACCCGGTTGCACGTCGCTGTTGTGAGCGCAGCCGTGTGGTTCGCCACCTTCGTCGTGCTCGGAGTTGGCGCATACGTCACAATACGGGGGGCGGCTGTCACGGGATACCTCCTTGCCGCCTTCCTGGTCGCGGTAGCGATTGGTGTCGCAGCCGGGATAGCCATGTACGCAGCCAGGCGCAAGAGGGGATTCAAGTTTGCGGAGCTTGGCGACCTGCTGAACAAGATGAGGGAAGGGAGAGCCTCGTCCGAGGACGGACTTCGCCTCGTGGACACGATGCACGAGGCCGCGCTCACGGCCAGGAAGCAGAGGCTGGACTCGGCTTTCGAGTATGGGGTGGCCGCCTTCATCCTCGTCAGCGTGGTGGGGTTGAACGCCGGCTTCGGTGCGCTAGCCGGTGTCGTCGTCTATCTCTACTTCAGGTTCGAGTCGCTCAGAGAATTCGAGAAGGAAGACAGGAGATATGAAGATTCGAAGAAGGAGCTCCTCCAGAGTCTGTGATCGGGTTTGGAGCGCCCCGATCTGTACGTTCTCGCCCGCTTTCTCGACGCTCTGTATGAATACGGTGAGCCCATGAAGAAGACGAATCTGCAAATGAAGGTGGGCCTCAACTATCCGAGGTTTGTGGAGTATCTTGAGTGGATGGTCTCTCACGGGTTTGTGCAGCAGAGGGACGAGGGTGATTCGAAGATTTACTCGCTCTCCCCTCAGGGAGTTGATGCGCACCACCGTCTGGTGGCTTGGATAAGGGAGACGATGAAGGGGATGAGACTCTGAATCCGAACCCTTCACCAGCTGGGCACGTTGCCAGAGTCGCAGAGGCGTGTTATCTCTTGCTCGCTGTGACCCCCGTTTTCGGCCACTATGGACGGAGAGCTGATGGCAGCATCAGTTCTTGGGATAGACGATTACATAACTCCAGGGAGACTAGAACAGCATGAGTACTGGAAGTTCAGAGTGGAGGAACTTCGTGAGGAGACACTGGCATGCAGTCGCCACGTTCGTAGTGGCAGGCGCTCTGGCGTTCGTGGGAGCGATCTACGTCTTCCTGTGGTTCGTGGGCAGTGCCCAGTCGTCGGGCATGGTCCCGGTGACCTTGGGTCTTTGGACAATGGGGAATCTGGCGAACTTCATTCTGTATGCAATCTTCTGGGAACTTCTGCTAATCGGAGTTCCCGCGGCCATAGGCGTGGTGGTAGGTTGGCAATGGTGGAAGAGGTTGCCCGACGAGGAGAGGAGAGGATATCACTTCGGCGGACGCTCGCGCTCAGCAGGCGGTGGTGGCGGAGCGTCGCTGTTGTTCTTCATCGCGTTTTGCATCAAGGTCTTCGTTGATGGAAGGTGGAACGTCGCTATCGCCACTTTCACTCTGAACTACGTCGTGGATTCCATGATCACAATCCTGGTGTGGGGCCTTATCATCCTCGGAATCCCCATCGCCATAGGGTTGACCTGGTGGATAAGCCGCGAGATGAAGAAGCCCTAGGGCTTCCGGCGTGATTAGTTGGCAGATGCTGTAAGGCTCGTTTCTTCATCTGCATGTAGTCCCGAGAACTGAAATGCGTCTGCAGTGTGGGTATCGCTGCTTTCAGCTGCGGCTCAGAACCACGTAGGTCGCGAGGGCTGCCGCGAAGGCAACGAAGTAGCTCACGTCTGCGCCTCCCATGAGATTCGCTACGGCACCCACGTACTTCACCCCGTAGGATGAGAGGTTCATGAAGGGTGTCGAGACCGCCAGGCCGACAAGGTACGAGACCAGACCGTCTCTCTTGAAGTCTCCCGCGCTTTCCACTCCCGACCTCACCCTTCGCACGAAGAAGGCCCCCAGCATTACTCCGATCCATGGAGTGATCCAGTAGTCCAGTGTCAGCAGGAAGTTCGAGTAGAAGCTGCCAAAGTTGGACGAGCCGATGAGGGCGAGAAAGAAGCCGATCACACCTGCAAGCAAGACGGTCCGAACCCTGCCGGCCTTGCCGTAAAGCACGAGCGCCGATAGCGAGTTCGTGTAGAGATTGAGGGCGTCTGCGGCCAGGGCCCCGAGGACGACCGTGAAGAGAGTGAGAATCGAGTACCCTCCGGATGCAGATGCGAGGGCAGCTATGGCGTTTAGGCTTGGGTTGTTCGCAGCGACGAACACAAAGAAGCCCGCCAACTCGGTCCAGGCGCTGGCTATGGCCCCACCCGCGGTCGTGTAGGCGACCAGCCTCAGCTTCGAAGCGCCCTGGGGAAGGTACCTGGTGTAGTCGCTGGCGTAGGGCGACCAGCTCATTAGGTAGGAGAAGACGGCGGCAACGACGAGAGCCCAGAAGTAGGTGCCGAAGGAGGTCGAGGCCTCGTAGGCAGGGAAGTTCACCCCAGTCTTCGCGTAGGCGATGACGGCCAGAGCGGCGAACATCACCCCCAGCACCAGCGACATCGCCCTCTCAAACAGGTGAATGACGTCGTGCCCGTAGACGGCGAGCGTGGNATGACGGCCAGAGCGGCGAACATCACCCCCAGCACTACCGACATCGCCCTCTCAAACAGGTGAATGACGTCGTGCCCGTAGACGGCGAGCGTGGTGTCGGCAAGAACGATTGCGCCCGCTGCCAGATAGAATGGGATGCCCAGTGCGATCTGGAGGGCGTACCCACCTAGGACGATGTTGACCGTGAACCATCCGACGGTGCTGATCCAGTTCGCGACGGCGAAGGGGGTGTTGCCCTTCTTTCCCAGCACCGCCCTGGAGATCATCATCTGAGGATAGCCGAATGTGGGTCCCATGGCAGTCATCAGCCCGAGGAGGAGGCCACCGGCCACGTTTCCTATCGCCACCGCGGCCACGACGCTCGAGAACGGGAGCCCGAAGAAGAGGGAGCCAAGGGCGAAGTCTGCAATCGTCAGATTGGCTCCGAACCAAAGAGTGAAGGTGTTGAACTGCCGTCCGTGCCTCGCTCCTTCCTCTACGTGTTCTATCCCGAGCCTCTCCAAGCTAGATCGCGCGGCCTCCGCGCCTCGGCAGCGGGACTCCGACGATATACGGACAGCAGTGCTGAACCAGCAATTCGAAAGCAAAAGGCCAGGTCTCTTCTGGGCATCAGAGCGCACCTGGGTCTCGAGGGCGACACGCAATCAGCACAAGCACGTCACAGTCAATTGACGGCACAAGTCTTATCCAGAAATGGCTCGGCCTGAGATCTCCTTGACGCGGCCGGTGCAATCCGACCCGACGAGGGTTTCGCGACTGGTGCTGATCGTGGCAGTTGTCGTCTTGGTTGTGGTAGCTGGAATCCTCTCCGTCTACTTGAAACCAAGTCCGCCTACTGCATCTCAGAGCATCCAAATAACCAAGGTATCTCTGGACCAAGTGGACGCGCCCACTGACAGCGCCTACTACCTACTTGAGCTCAATTTGTCGAACTCTGGACAGGCGCCGTGGGAGTTCGACCCCGCGTTCCTCCAGCTGACGAGTAATGGTTCGCGGTCGTACTCTGTGAACGGTAGCTACAACGCGACTTCGCTGCTGGGAAACCGCAGTGTGACTCTAGGGAAGTCTGCGTTCGGCCAGGTCGCCTTCCTGCTGCCCGGGAACGAGATTCCTTCTCACTTGCGATACACAGATTCGGCTTCGGGCATAACCCTCGAGAGCGGCAACGTGCCTGGGGTGTCGGCCGTAGCCTCCCGTTTCCAGCTCAACGCTCGTCTCACCATCAATGGCTGGCCCGTGTCTGCCGAAGGATGGACGGCGAAGACCGTCAACGGGACAGACAAGTGGGTAAGCTCGATCATAGTCGATGGGTTGATTCAGAACAATTCGCTGGTCTTCTTCACTGGACAGAGGGTTGCTGTCGACTTCTGGTTCGAATACCTCAGGCAGCCCGTTGATCCTGGCACGATCAGGATGACGGCGGTGACAAACAACGACGGCTTCGAGGTCGTCAGCAGTCAGCCCTCGCCGCCGCTGGTCTTGACGGGCTGGGGCAGCCAGACAGGACTAGTGATGGTGCTGACGGTCCCGCCCGGCCAGCATTCGGGTCAACTGAGTTTCTCGACGCAGTTCTCGACTTGAACCACGGGTAAGAACCTAGTTTGCTCCCTTGGACATTCCTTGCGCGCGCCTACCGACGTACGTCAGAACGTAGGGAGCCAGGGCAGACATCAGCTTGCTTTCTGCCTTGTTTCTGTGATCCTGGAACGTCGTCCTGGGAATCCTCAGGGCCGCGGCAATCTTGCCCGTAGAGGTCCGCCTGGGCTTCCGGTAGTACCCAAACGCCATTGAGGTCGCCAAGGCGTTGAGTTGCATTGGAGTGAGCTCTGCGAGCGGGTCGGGCAGAGGAATGACGGAGAGTTGGTCGAACGTCTTGACGTCTACCTTCTTCTGAGTGACCAATTCGACCTTCCCTTTCGAACCGAACTTCTTCAGCAGGCGGCGAACGGCCCCGCTGTCGAAGGCGATGACGTGGTACGTTTCCCATCCGTCGTGAAATGTAATCGGGGGAACGAAGAGACAATCGCTTTCCATTATCATGTCCAGGGTTGTCCCCTTCCTCTCGCACGCGCAGGTCATAATCATGAACTGGTAGCCCTTGCCGTCGGAAGTCTTTCTCAGGATTCTCGAGCCCTTCCTCCGGGCGAAGGTCTCCAGCTCGCTGCTTATCCTAGACCACTCGCGCTTGTCGCTAGACCTCACGTCCAGGAACTCCTTGTGAAGGTTGTCCCAGAGAGAGATGTGCGCGTCAGGGAACTTGGCTGAGAGGTTGTTGTAGGGACAGTCATGCTTGAATCTCAGAGAGAGTTCGTACAATTGTCAGAATGGCCGACTAGCGCTCAGGTCATTTAAGGGTAGACCCCCGCTCGTCGTGATTGCTTGGATGAGAAGGCCAGCTTGACTCCAGTCCTTGAGAGGATTCGCGCCGTCCGTGTTCAGAGACGGGCCAGCGAGGACCGGGAACAAGCGTTAACCGTTTTCGTTGTGGCTCGTCTGGGATGGTCCGGGAGTCTTATGGTATCGAATAGTGTACGGGCTGGCAGCCTCTCGCCTAAGCTTTATCAAGACACGAGAAACCCGACGAACGAGACGCAGTGCGTGTTCCTTCTTCCCAGGCGCATTCCGCGATAACTACTGGCACAGGGATCCACCGGGAAGTTATGGAAGCGTAGAGGTGGAAGAGTGTCTCACGTCTTCTTGCTGGCGAGGAAGATACTGTTCAGGCGCAGGGGAGCAGTGACACTCGCATCTGGGGCGGTCGCGGCTACCATCTTCCTCAACATCTTCGCCACAACCGTCTTCGGAGGCGTGGGGGCTGGCATCATAGGCGACATCGCCAATCAGAGGTTCGGCGACATCCTGGTGACGTACCACAGTGGAGTCATCACCACCTCCGACTCTCAGTTCATCCNTCCTGGTGACGTACCACAGCGGAGTCATCACCACCTCCGACTCGCAGCTCATTCTCACGCTCCAATCGAACCCTGCCGTGCAGGGGGTGGCCCCGCGCATCGTGGGTTCGGCCGACGTGAACTCGAGCACGGTTGCAGGCGTCAAGACCAAGTACGGAGTGGAACTCGATGGGGTCGACCCGGTTCGCGAGATAACCGCGAGCCAGCTCAACGATACTTTGACCTCGGGCAGCCTTTCGCACCTCTATCAGGACGGGGTCATTATTGGGGCCAACGTCGCCAACGACCTCGCGGTGGGGCCCGGGCAGGTGGTCACGCTCAAGGTGGCATCGGCGGACGGGACGTTCCAGGTGAGGCACCTTCTGGTCGTGGGAATATCTCAACACGCTGGTTTCGCAGGGTTTGATGATTCGGTCATAGTCAACATCCAGACTGCCCGCGCGATGACCGGCGTTCAGAACGGGCACAGCACGTCGTTCATCGTCAAGCTCAAGGATCCGAGCACCGCCGACAGCGTCAAGGCCTGGATAGAGGGGCGGTTTCCGAAGCTGACGGTGCAGACGGTGACCGAGGCCGCGGCGTCCTTCAAGGCGAGCATCGACCAGGTCGTCGTCTTCATCAACATCATCGGATACGCGGGGATGATAGCGTCTGCCATGGGTGTAATCACAATACTGACCATGATGGTCACGGGCAAGACGCGCGATGTAGGGGTGCTCAGGGCGATAGGGGTCCAGCAGTGGGAGGTTCTGGCCATCTTTGTAATCGACGGTGCGATAATAGGAGGCCTGGGAGCGACGGCGGGAGGCCTTGCAGGCACGATTGCGACGCTCTATCTCCAGACGACCAACGCGCCGGTCTTCAGCGGATTCCCGTTGATCATCACCTTCACTCCTCTCGTGCTGATTTCCCCCATAGCGATAGGACTAGCAATCACCCTCCTGGCTTCTCTGTACCCTGCCTGGAGGGCGAGCAGGTACAGGCCGGCGGAGGCGATGAGGTATTTCTAGCCACGAGCTTGTCGTCGAGAATGTGAAGAAGGTGTACTATGGGAACGGTGCGCCGGTCGAGGCCCTCCGCGGGGTAGACTTCGAGGTCGACAAGGGAGAGTTCGTCCTGATCGCCGGGCCGTCCGGCTCGGGCAAGTCGACCCTCCTCAACTTGCTCGGTCTTCTCGACACACCCACCCAGGGCCGCGTCATCATAGGCGGGGTGGACGTGAGCGAGCTTTCGGAATCGGAGAGGACCCGGTTGAGAAATCAGAAGATAGGGTTCGTCTTCCAGTTCTTCAATCTCATGCCCGAGCTGTCGGTGGTCGAGAACGTGATGCTCCCCGGAATGATACGAGGAACAAACAGGAAGACCCTGTACAGCGACGCGGTCCACCTTCTCAGAAAGACGGGGCTCGAGGGGCAGACCAAGCAGGGGGCGCTGCAGCTCTCGGGTGGGCAGATGCAGCGCGT
>OCOJ01040997.1_pt2 | contig 11281 bp, 14 predicted proteins | sample 1539251 | NCBI WGS metagenome assembly OCOJ01 (sample SAMN01911457, study PRJEB22624) | soil metagenome | biome: Soil | place: Malaysia | collected 2012-04-30 | depth RA_metagenome m
GGTGCTCGCCATTCCAGAGTTGACGCGCATTGTTCTGGGGTGTTTTCCTAGCGTATGGAGCTTCGCAAGGATCCGATCACCCGCTCCTGGGTTATCACTGGTGATGATGCCGGCGAAACCGCTGCGCAGCCGCAGTCTGCCTGCCGTTTCTGCTCTGATTCTTCCGCTCTGCTGCAAGTCGTCGCGGCCATGCCGAACGCGCCCGGCGCCCCGTGGTCGGCGCGCGCGGTGGTGCATCCCAAACCTCNTTTACCGCATCGAAGGTGAGCCTGGACGCCGCGGGGATGGCATTTACGACACGATGCGCTCCGTGGGAGCGCACGAAGTATTGGTGGAGAATCCACTTCACGAGCGCCAGCTCTGGAATGCGAGTGACAGCGAGATCGAACAGTTTCTGCGGCTTGCGGCCGAGCGCATCATCGATCTCAAGCGCGATCCGCGCATCAAGTACGTCAGCCTGTTCAAGGACTTCGGCGCGAACGCAGGACAGGAGTTCAGCCATCCCACGTCGCAGATTACGGCGACCATGTTTGTGCCCCGGCGCGTGCTCTACGAATTGCGGGCCAGCCGCGAATACTTTGTCAGCAAGGAACGCTGCGTATTCTGCGACATCATTCAGCAGGAAGAACGCCAGGCTCTCCGCGTGATCGAGGCTCGTGGTGACTATCTGGCGCTGTGCCCGTATGCTCCGCGCGTTCCTTACGAAAGCTGGATTCTGCCCCGCAATCACGAGGCGTCCTTCGAGCGCACCGGGCTGGTGCGTCAAGGACAGCTGGCCGATCTGGCCGCGCTTCTGCGCCGCACCTTGCAGCGCGTGCGCACCGTCAGCGAAGCCTTCCACCTCGTGCTGCACACCTCGCCCAGCAGCCTGCATCCCTCGAAAAGCCTGGGCTATTGGAAGACGATCGACGAAGACTACCACTGGCACATTGAAATCATGCCGGTAGTTGCCTCCCGGGCGCGCTCTTACACCTTCAAAGAGGTGTACTATTCGCCGGTCAGCTCGGAAACGGCTGTCAGACAGTTGCGGGAGGCGAAGATCGACGGTTGAAGATGAACGTGACGAAAACTGCGAGCCATGCCTGCTCACAGCCACCCTCGGCTGTCTGGCTGGCCAAAGCGGCAGCGATGCGCCTCTTGTGGTTAGCTGGTTCGACCTGCTCAGGCAAAGCCTAAGAGTCGTCTCACCTAACAACTGCGTCCAATGCGGGGAGGGATCGACATGAGTCAAGTCGCCGCATGGTTCGGACGGAAGTTTGAGTTCACCTTTCCCGTGGAGCTCTGGCCGAACCTGTGCGTGCGTCTGCGCGGTACGCCGCCGCGTCTGGAGGAAATGCTTCAGGGTTGCTCGCGGGAAAGGCTGATCCGGCGACAGGAGCAGAAATGGTCGGCACAGGAGCATGCCGGCCACCTGCTTGATCTCGAGCCGCTGTGGAGTGCCCGCGTCGAGGACTATGTGGCGGCTGCATCGCAGCTCACTCCCGCCGATCTTCGCAATCGCAAGACCGACGAGGGGCGCCACAATGAGCGTGACCTCAGGGAGATCCTCAACCAGTTCCGCAGAGGGCGGCTGCAGATGGTAGATCGCGTCTCGAAGCTGAACCCCGACGCGTTTTCCCGCTCCCTTCCGCATCCGCGGCTGCAGCAGCCCATGCGGCTGGTGGANTCATCTGTATTTTGTGGCGGAACACGACGACCATCACCTGGCGCGCATCTGGCAGCTGCTGGCCGGCCGCGAGTCTCAGTAGAAGCCGATTACTTCGCGCCTGCACCGCTCGCGTAGGGCCGCGAGCTTTGCTGGCGCAGCAACAGTTCGGCCGCCTTCGCCTCGACCGGCTGGGAAAACAGATAGCCTTGCCCGTAATCGCACCCGAGCGCGCGCAGATGCTCAAGCTGTTTGGCGCTTTCAATCCCTTCTGCGACTACCTTCAAATTCATCTTGTGCGCCAGCGTGATGACCAGCTCGATGATGTCATGCGCGCTGCGGTCGGCCAGCATCTCTGTTACCAGCGAGCGGTCGATCTTTAATGCATCGACGGGAAACTGGCGCAGGCCGCGGAGAGAACAATTTCCCGTGCCAAAATCATCGAGAACGATTCCAATCCCCAAGTGCTTGAGGTGCGAGAGAAGGGTGGCCGTCAGCTTGGGATCGGCTGCCGCTACGCCCTCGGTGATCTCCAGTTGCAACTGGGATGGCTCGACTTCGGATTCCCGCAGGGCAGCTTGCAGGTCACAGAGCATGCCGGCATCAGCGAATTGGCGAGCAGAAACGTTCAAGGTTACCTTTACCGCATCCCGGGAAGAATTGCTGGTCTGCCACTCGCGCAGTGCCCGGCAGGCTTCATGGAACAGCCAGCGACCAATGGGAACCATGAGCCCGGTGTCTTCGGCTGCGTCCAGAAATTTGTATGGCGAAATCAGGCCCTGCTCGGGATGCTGCCATCGCAACAGCGCCTCAAAGCTGATAATCCGCTGAGTGCCGAGCTGCACCACGGGAAGGTAGAGAACCCGAAACTGGCGGTGAGCGGTCGCCGAACGCAGCTCCGCCTCCAGCTTTAGACGATTCACCGCCTGAGTGTGCATGGCCTCATCGAAGAGTTCGCAGCGCGCTCCGCCCAGCGCCTTCGCCCGGCGCATGGCCACCTCGGCGTCATCGAGCAGATCCCCAGCCCGCTCCAGCGGCGGGGTGCTGAAGGCGATGCCGATGCTCACCGAAATCCGTACCTCGCGCCCATCGACGAAGAATGGCTCAGCCACCGCCGACTGAATCCTCTTGGCGACCCGTAGCGCATCGGTGGCATCGGCTACGGCATCCAGCAACAGCGTGAATTCATCCCCGCCCAGTCGCGACAAAACGGCATCACTTTCGCGCGGGCCGGTCTCCGGACGCGCAATCGTGTCGTCCGGCCGCAGACCGGCCGCCAGCCGCTTGCCTACTTCCACGAGGAGTTGGTCNGCCGCCCGCGTGCCCCAGCCTGTCGTTCATGTTCTTGAAGCCGTCCACATCGACAAACAGCACGGCATAGCGGCGGTGCGGATGGCGCTGGCTGCGCGCATACAGGGTCTCCAGCCGGTCGAGGAAAAGGCGCCGGTTGGGCAGATCGGTCAATGCGTCATGGACGGAATTATGTTCCAGCAGCTCTTCCGCCCGCTTGCGCTCGGTAATGTCGCGGTTGACGATGACCAGCTTCGCCACTTCGCCTTTCTCGTTGCGGATCGTGCTGGCATTCGATTCGAAGATCCGCCACGTGCCGTTTTTGTGGCGAATGCGATACTCCAGTTTCTTGCCGGTTCCGGTGCTTCGCGCCTCGCGCGCCGCTTCCAGCACTTTGAAGCGGTCGTCAGGATGAATCTGATCGAACGCCGACGTCTCGCCCAGTTCCGCCGCCGAGTAGCCCAGAATCCGCTTGTACGCGGGACTGTTGTATAAGCGATGGCCCTTCACGTCCACCAGAGCGATCATGTCGGCCGCGTTTTCCGTGACAATCTGAAACAACTCTTCGCGGTGCTTCGCCTGCTGGCGCAGCCCATACATGCGCAACTGCTGGTACAGCACCAGAAGGGCCAGCAAGAAGAGTAGCCCCCATGTCACTTGTTCGATCATGTGCACGTAATGGCTTGCGTCAGGCTCACGCTTGACGGCGAGTCGGCGCACCGCTCCCTGCTAGAAATATCGGCGGATTCGGCAGGGAAGGTTAGGTGACCGCGGACTCGGCGGTAGAGCCTTCCGATGATGTCATCCCGAGCCGCCGCCAAGCGGCCCGAGGGACCACACGATGCTCCGGCAGCTCCGCGGGCGCAATCATCAATCAACAATCAGAAATGAACAATGTCGCGCTTCCCCGTGGTTACAATGGAATCGGCATGACCACCGTCCGCCGTTTGAAGACCTACGCCGGCTCCCAGGGATACGTCTATCAGTACTACTTCGTGGGCAAGCGCGCGGCGCTGGCCAACGATCCCGCTGCCCCGGCCACGGAGTTCGTCTTCGACGTGACCTCCGACCGCAAGCTCACGTACGCCATCTGTGTATTCCTGCCTGAGAGTTCAGCGGCGGGATGGGCGGCGACGCATGGTCGCTCTCTCACCAATGCCGAACAATACGCCGCCGCCAAGCTGCGCCTGTTTCGCGCCTTCGACGAACTGGAAGATGTGAGGACCCACGGGCGCCGCCTCATCATCGATGCTGCCGTGCTCGAAGAATCGCTGAAAAGCCTCGGGGTCGAGTAGTCATCCACCGAAAACAGCGTTCGCTTCATCCCAATTCTGCCAAATCTTCATCCAGAGCTGTTGTGTTCCGCCTAGTCATCATCTTTCCACCATTCCTTTTGGCCCTCTCTTCTGGCCTTCTCCAGCTCATCGACTAGGGAACGGAGATCGTCCTGCCACCCTTTTGAGGGTGCGTCCGGCAGCAATCTGTCTTTGATCGTTTCCAGGGCTGTTTCTACGTCAACGTTCTTCAGTGCCTCTTTGATCTTCTTCTTAAGATCCTGCCACTCATCGGGCCTGGGCGGAGCAATGTAGTGCCAGGCCCATTTGGGAAAGGAAGGAATCGAAGGTCCGTCAGAAGGAGGAAGGGCGGGGCCGGTGAAGCTTTGCCCAGTCGGCTAGCACATCGCCGATGATGATGTCAGGCGCGTCCGATGGCACGGGAAAGTTTCCCGGCTCCAGAATGATGACCACGCGCCGATTCAGCTTGCGATCCTGCTCCGCCATGTTCGCCGGCGTCTTGCGGCGGCGAACGTTGTCCTCATCCGGCTCGCTCGCGCCCACTCCCGTGCTGGTCCACTGAATGGCGGAGGGCCTGGGTACATTCGGATTGGGTAAGGTCTGCACAATGCTAAACGTCCAGGTTCGCCGGTCCACATCGTTGCGCAGCCTCGCCTCCACAGCCTCGGCACGCTCTTTGCTGATTTGCTGCTCGAACTGCGGTCCACGCTGCGCGTCTTCGTCGGCGTGACCAATGAGCTGCACTCCCACAATCGGCATGGAACCCGGGGAGTAGCTGTCTGCGATGAAATCCGCCACGACTGCGAGGCGGATGTTCTCGTCAATCGGCAGTGTATTCAGTTGCTTTGAATACCGGGGAAAGTTGCGGACGACCATGCGGAGCGGGCCTGCGTTGTCATGAGTGGTCGTTCCATCGAGGTCAACCAGCTTCTGATTCGGTCCTGTATAGCGCACTTTAGCATCTCCTCTCCGTATAGTGAGCGCGGTGCTACCTTCGTTTCTTCGAGATGGAAGGTTAACATGCGAGCAGCCGTCGCGCCCTCTTGACGGTGAGCTCATCCCGCCATGGCACAATAACGCCGTGCTCGACACCCAATCGCGGCCCATCCCCACCTTTCTCTACGGAACGGCCTGGAAGGAAGACCGCACCGGAAGTCTCGTAGAACTGGCGATCCACACCGGTTTTCGCGGCATCGACACCGCCAACCAGCGCCGCCATTACTTCGAAGCCGGCGTCGGCGAAGGACTCGCCACTGCTTATCGTGCGGGCATCGTGACCCGCGCCGATCTTTTCCTACAGACGAAATTCACCTACCGCCGCGGCCAGGATCATCGTCTCCCCTACGATCCCGCCGCCAGCCTTTCCGTTCAGGTGGCGCAATCCCTTGCCAGCTCGCTCGAACATCTTGGAACGGACCACGTCGACAGCTACGTGCTTCATGGCCCCGCATCGCCCTACGACTGGACTGATGCCGACGCAGAAGTCTGGGAGGCGATGCGAAAGGAGCGCAATGCCGGCCGCACGCGCCTGTTGGGCGTGAGCAACATTTCGCTCCGGCAGTTGCAGCAGATGGAGGCCACTGGCGCCGAGCGTCCTGCCTCTGTGCAGAATCGCTGCTTCGCGCACCTCGGCTGGGATCGCGAGGTGCGGCTCTTCTGCCGCGAACGGAACATCGTCTATCAGGGATTCTCACTTCTAACGGCGAATGTAGAAGTCCTTCACCATACTGTGGTCACCAATCTGGCACGCAGCATGAAGGCAACTCCCGCCCAGGTTGTGTTCATCTTTGCGCGCGCTGTGGGAATTCTCCCGCTGACGGGAACCGCCAGCGCCGAGCACATGGAGCAAGACGTGGCCAGCATGGACTTAACACTCCCACCCGAGGCCGTGAGTGCGATTGAAACCCTGGCCGGCTAGCGATCGATTGGGAAGCGATTCCCGTAGTCAGGTTGGAATGAATCATTCCTGCGCAGGTTTTGCCGCCGCCTGCACTTCCTGCGCCCGTTTCACCAGCTTTTTCAGCTTCCCTTCAATCGAGGCGTCGCCGATGTGTTCATCCTGCACGCCGTCGGCGTCGATGGTGAAGGTGTGCGGAATCGCCTGCACCCCGAACGCGCTAGCCACCGGCCCGCTGAAGCCGCCGTCGCGGTATTGCGGCCAGGTCATTTCGTTTTTGGCAATGAATTCCTTCCACTTGTTTTCGTCGCTGTCGAGGCTGACGCTGAGAACGATCAATGGCTGTCCATCGAACTTTTTCGCGATTTCGCGCATGTGCGGCAGAGCGGCGCGGCACGGCCCGCACCAGGTCGCCCAGAAATCGATGAGCACGACTTTGCCTTGCAGGTCATCGAGCGAGATGGTTTGCCCGTCTACCGTCGTCACCTCGAACGGAGGCGCCATGCGCGCCCGCGCCATCTCAGGCTGGTCAATGTAGCGCAGCGCGCGCTGGTGGTCGGGAGTATCCTCCGGTCTCATCTGCGCGAACTTTTCAAAGCACGCTCTGGCGTCGTCGTCCTGCTTCAGACGTGCCAGTGCCAATCCATCGGCATAAACGGCATCGGGGAAATTGGCAACGGCTGCCAGGGCCGCGGTGATCTCCTCGTGAGCGTGCCTGAAGATTTCATCCTTGTGCTTGTCGATGCCTTGGTTGAGGAGCACGACTCCGAACTGATAGTGAGCCAGCGCGACCTGCTTTGGGCTCTGTGCTTCGGCCACCATCTCCGCCGCGGCGGTTTCGGCGGCTTTCCATTCGCGGAGCTGCATGCCGAGCTTGATCATTCTCTTCTGGCATGCCAGGCAATGGCCGCCGTCTTGCTTGTCCGCTTTCTTGAACTCATCGAGGGCCGCAGCTTTCATCCGGTGACGAAGAAGCTCAAAAGCCTCTTTGTAAGTCTTCTGCGCTTTTTCGTTGGTCGGACCTTCGTTCGGCTTGTCTTGTGCGGACAATGGCGTCAGCATGCACGCCAGGATCAGTGCGATTCCGGCATATTTCATGGGCAGCCCTCGATGTCCAAAAGTCTGCGCCAAAAGCTACCATAACACTTGCCCTGCCGCGAGGATTTCCCTACGCCAGGACTGTGATCCTGATCACACCCTTAAGTGACTCCGTTTGTTTACGTTAACCCGAACTTCGTCGACAATGGAACCCGTCTGTGGTAGAGGATCGACTCCGGACCCGCGAGTTGGGGTAAACTCAAGGGATTCCGGTAGTTAGAGGGGTGAACTCCAGAAGGCCTATGTCACTGCTTTGGCTGCGCTTCGCGCTCGGCTGCTACTTCATCGGGCTCGTCTACGCCTTCGTGGCGCTTCGCCGCACCAGCGACCTGTTCAGCCGCATCGCGCTGCACGCCGCCAGCCTGGGGATGGTCTTTCACTTCGTCTCTCTGGTGGAAGTTTCGCTCACCGGACAGTTCGTCTGGGCCTCGGTGCACAACGCCGAATCGCTGCTGGCCTTCATCTCGATGGCGTTCTTCATGGTCGTTTACGCGATCTATCAGACCACTTCGCCGGGCGTGGTCGTGTTCCCAGTAGTTTTTTTTCTAACGTTCGTCGCCGCGATGGACCAGCAGCCGGTGCTGCTGACCGCCTTCGTGCAGCGCCGCGGATGGCTGGTCGCGCATATCATCCTGATCTTCACCGGATACGCCGCGCTGGTTTTGAGTTTCGGCGCCAGCCTGCTGTATCTGCTGCAGGAGCGCCGCCTGAAGTCGAAAAAGCCGACGAGCCTGATTTCATTTCTGCCCGCGCTGGAAGTGATCGATCAGATTGGTTATCGCTCGCTGCTCTTGGGCTTCCCCTTCATGACGCTTGGGCTGCTGACCGGGTCGGTGGTCGCGCTCACCACCTACGGCCGCGTCGATTTTCTCGATCCAAAGATTTTGCTGTCGCTGCTGATGTGGGCCGTGTACATGGTGATGGTGTTCACGCGCTGGAACTCGGGCTGGCGCGGACGGCGTGCCGCCGTGCTCGCAACCTTCGCCTTCGTGGCCGCGCTGGCGGCCTGGGCCGCCAACTACTTTTCGACGATTCACAGGTTTGCCTCATGAGGTACCAGCTCATCGGCGTGAATCACAAGAGCGCGCCGCTCGAAGTGCGCGAGCGCCTGGCGATCCCGGAGTCGCGTCTACCCGACACTTGCCGCGATCTCACGGCGTACCCCGGGATCGAAGAAGGCATGGTGATCTCGACCTGCAATCGCGTCGAAGTCGTCACGCACACGACCAATGGCCACGCCGACCTGCGCGCATTCCTGCATGATCACTTTCATCTGAAGCCGGAAGATCTCGACCCGCACCTTTATGAATTTCGCGAGAAAGATGCCGTGCGGCACGTTTTCCGCGTGGCTTCGAGTCTGGACTCCATGGTCGTAGGCGAGGCGCAAATACTCGGCCAGGTGAAAGAGGCCTACGCGACGGCGCGCGCCGTGGGCGCCGTGCGCGGACAACTCGATCAGCTTTTCAGCCGCGCCTTCGCCGTGGCCAAGCGCGTGCGGACGGAGACCGAAGTCGGATCGTCATCGGTGTCCATCGCGTCGGTAGCGGTCGAACTCGCCAAGAAAATCTTCGGTTCGCTGCACGGGAAGAACGTTTTCATCGTCGGTGCCGGCAAAATGAGCGAGCTCGCTGCTCGCCACCTGATGGCCCACGGCTGCGCCTCCATCTTCGTCGCCAACCGCACCTACGAGCGGGNCGATCGGACTGGCGCAGAAATTCAACGGCCAGGCGATCCGGTTCGACGATCTGTATTCGACCTGCGATCGCGCTGACATCGTTATCACCTCGACCGGCGCGCCTCACGCCATCTTCCGCCGCGAGCACGGCGAGCAGTTCCTCGCCCGACGTAAGAACCGCCCGATGTTCTTCATCGACATCGCCGTGCCCCGCGACGTTTCACCTGACATGGCGAAGCTCGACGGCATTTTTACTTACGACATCGACGACCTGCAGCAGGCGGTCTCGAGCCATGTTGCCGATCGCCGCAAAGAGGCCGAGCGCGCCGAAGCCATCATCGCAAGCGAGGTGGAAAAGTTCGAAGCCCGCGTGAGCACGCTCGACGTGGTGCCGACGATCGTGAGTTTGCAGGACCATCTCGAAACCATCCGCCAGGCCGAGATCGACCGCGTGCGCGGGCGCTTGGGCCAGATGACGCCTGAACAGGAAATCGCCGTCGAAGCGCTGACGCGCGGCATCATCAATAAAGTGATGCACACCCCGATCACGACGCTGAAGTCGGCAGCGCGCGAATCGGAAGCGACCACAGTGATTGATGTCGTCCGGCGGCTGTTCAATCTGCAGATCAGAGAAAAAGACGCCCCTGATGAGGCTTCAACGAAGAAAGACGAGGTAGGGACGCGCCAGTGACTGCGGGTGTGATCCGTTAGGCCGGACATCAAGCCTCTGGCATTTCCGGTCTGAACATGGAATCATGATTCCAGGAGATATCTGATGCCTCCTATAGTTCTTGTCGATTGGTCGGAATGCCCGTTGGTCGAGGTGGACCCCGAGATCCAGAGCGGCGCCCCGGTTCTGGCGGGGACGCGTTTGCCGGTGAGCGCAATTGTCGACAATGCAGAATATGGCTTGAGCGTGGCGGAGATTTCGGAGCAGTTCGAGGTGTCGCAAGCGCAGGTAAAAGCAATCCTGGCATACGCCAAGGGTCACCGCATTGCGGATATTGTTCGATAGAAACGTTCCCCTGAAAGTGCGTGGCTTTCTGTCGAAGCACGAAACTCGCACAATTGCCGAAATGAATTGGTCGCCCCGGCTCAAGAATGGTGAGCTTCTCGACGCAGCCGAGGCTGCCGGGTTCGACGCACTACTCACTTGCGATCAGAACATCCGCTTTCAACAAAACTTAACTGGCCGTAAGCTTGCCCTTCTCGTTCTGACCTCAAACCTGTGGCCCGCGGTACGCAATTGCGGACCTGCCATTGAAGCAGCCGTTGCCAAAGCAAGACCGGGAACCTGGCAAACGATAACGGTACCGCTTCCCCCGCTGACTCGACAAACGCAACAAAAATGACGCTTCGAGCAACAACCCATCTTCGCATCGGCTCTCGCGGCTCGCAGCTTGCCCTCTGGCAAGCCAACCACATCGCCTCGTTGCTGCGCGCGCGCGGACACGAAGTCGAGATCGAGATCATCCACACCACCGGCGACAAGATCACCGACGTTCCTTTAGCGATGGTCGGCACGAAGGGCGGACTTGGAAAAGGAGTGTTCACCAAGGAAATTGAAGAAGCCCTCGCCGCCGGCCGCGTCGATCTCGCCGTGCATTCGTTGAAAGACTTGCCGACCGAACTTCCCAAGGGATTCGAAATCGCTGCCATCACCAAGAGGGAAGACCCGCGCGACGCCTTCTGCTCGCGCCTTTACGAAAAAATCGACGATCTCCCGAAAAAGGCCCGCGTCGGTACCTCGAGCCTGCGCCGTCAGGCGCAGCTCNAAGGCGATTCGTCCTGATCTCGACATTCATCCCTTGCGCGGCAACGTCGATACGCGCCTGCGCAAACTTGAACAAGGAGAGTACGACGCCATCATTCTCGCTTCGGCCGGACTGAGGCGGCTGGGCAAGACCGAGCTGATCAAACAGATCATCCCTGCGGAAATCATGTGCCCGGCGGCCGGCCAAGGCGCGCTCGGGATCGAAATCCGCGAAGGCGACTCAAAAACTCGCGAGCTGCTTGCCTTCCTCAACGATGCCGTCGCCCGCGCCGCCACCACCTGCGAGCGCGCTCTGCTCAATCGCCTCGGCGGGGGCTGCCAGGTGCCCATCGGCGCCCTTGCGGAAGTGCGGAATGGAAAGCTTCATCTCGAATCCATCGTGGCCGATCCCAACGGAAACAAACTCCTGCGCGACTCCCGCGACGGAGACGATCCCGAGCAGCTCGGCAATGACGCCGGCTCCGCGCTTCTCAGCCGCGGCGGAGACGAAATCCTCGAAGCTGTCTACGGCCGCGGCCTGACCACGCCGCCGCAACCATAATCAACTCATGAGCCCCAACATCCTCATGCAATTTCTCGGCGGCGGAAAGGAGCCGGCCCACCTCCG
>OCOJ01063483.1_pt1 | contig 11279 bp, 6 predicted proteins | sample 1539251 | NCBI WGS metagenome assembly OCOJ01 (sample SAMN01911457, study PRJEB22624) | soil metagenome | biome: Soil | place: Malaysia | collected 2012-04-30 | depth RA_metagenome m
GTGTGCGTGAGCGGCCACCCGCTGGACCTGGTGCCGCGCAACGGAGAAATCTGGAGCAGCGAGATCGCGGCGATCCCGCGCAATCAGCGTGGAAGGCGCGTGACGCTGCTCGGCTGGCTCATCACCTTCCGCCACGTGGGCACCAAGGACTACCGCAACATGATGTTCTGCACGTTCGAGGACCAGCGCGGCACCTTCGAGGCCGTGCTTTTTCCGGAAGCCTACGAGCGCTACGGTGCGCTGGTCTTTGAAACGCGCACGCTGCGCGTCACCGGCCGTATCGAAGAAGAAGGCCAGATCAACTGCGAGAAACTCGAGCCGGTTAAACCGTAGCGCCGACCTTCAGGTCGGCATCCGTCGCGCCAGCGCTTCTATTTCGATTTCGGTGACACTCGAAAACAACGCGCCTTGTCGTCCCAAAAGGTGCGGTCTTTGTTGGCTTCCCACATGGCGTGCCATCGCTTCTGAACGTACCTCCTTCCGCGTTTCTTCAAAAACCCTCGCCAACAAGCCTCGGCGCCATCCTCACATTTGTCGTTTGGATCACGCAGTGACTCCAAGCCCGGCATGGTGAATGTGGTCCAATCAGAGTCCGTGAACAAATCACCCAAGATAGAATATGCAATGTCTCCGGCAGTCGTTTCCGTCCAGAAGTCGTAGATCGGCTCCTTCGTCGCGCGCGTATCCGTTAGTTGTGAGATGAGGATGGGAATCGCATCCTTACCCCGGGCGACAATCTCGTCCATCATTTTCGACTCGCAATAGTCTTTGTCCTGAAGTCGCCCTTTCGAACGGCAGCTCGCGCCGACCTCGTCAAATCTCCACAGAGGGAACTCCTTGGTTTTAGGAGGGGCGGTCTGGGCAGGAGCATCTAAGCGCGTACAGCAGATCACAAACGCGAAGAGGGCGATGGCCGACGATGCAAAACGGTCGCGCATGTCAGAACTTCGTCAGTTCTGTGAAGTGGAAGTCGCGCACCTTCATGGGCGGGACGACCATATCGAAGGATTCCTCGCCGGAGGCGCGCACCGCCGGCCCCATCGCCTCGACCTTGGAGAGCATCTCGAGCATGCTTTCGTTAAACCGGAAATTGCGCAGGCCGGCGACGATGCGCCCGCCCTCGATCAGAAAGGTTCCGTCGCGGGTCATGCCGGTCAGCACCTTTTCGTAAGGGTCCACCTCGCGGACGTACCACACGCGCGTCAGCAGCACGCCGCGGTCGGTAGAAGCGATCATTGCCTCCAATGACGAATCACCGCCTTCCAGAACCAGATTCATCGGCGCCTCGCCGTATTCATTGGGCAGCGGAAAGGCATGGCCGGTGGCCTCGGCTTTCATCTTCTTGGCGGTCGCGCGGGAGTAAACGAGCCGCTTGGGCACGCCCGCCTCCACCAGGTGGACGCGCTGGCGCGGCATGCCCTCGCCGTCAAACGGCGCGCCGGACTGCAGCAAGTGATACACGTCGTCCCAGATTTGAATGTTTTTCCCGAAAATCTGCTTCCCCATGCGCTCGTTCAGGCAGGAGCGATGGTCCCGCACAGCAGTGCCGGCGAAGTCATAGAACAGGAATCCCGTAAGATCGAGCACGGCCGCCGGCTCCAGGATCACGGTCATGCGTCCTGGGGCGACCTCGCGCGGCTGGCGCGAGAGCAACGCTTTCTCCATGGCCCGCCGCGCCAGGGTTTCAGGAACAATCTGTTTCAGGTCCGGCGAACCGGCCTTGGCCCAGCCGGAAGAATCGCCGTCCATCGCGGTAATGGAGAACTCCGCATGCGTCTGCGCGTGATGGACGAAGAGCCCGCGCGAATTGGCCAGAGCCACGGCGTGGGCGCCGGTGGAGAAAATTCCCGCGGCGGTGTGACCCCCCGCCTTAGCCTCTTTGCAAAGCGCCGCCACCACACGCGCGCGCGCCGCCGGCGTGGCCGCAGCCGTGCCTTCAAAGTAGCGGCAAACCTTTGGAACTCCAGGGAGCGACTGTGGGCTGGGCATGGGGAGCAGGCCGGGCTGTTTCGGCTGGTGCCGCGCAATCTCGAAGGCCGCCTGCGCCGCCCGGCGCAGCGAATCGTCGTCCGCCTTATTCGTTGTGGTCCGGGCGGTGCGCCCGTCTACCACGGCGCGGATGGAGATTGCCAAGCCCTGTTCGGCTACGTGCTGATGAATAGTGTTATTGGCAAAGCGCGTGAGCGCGTGGGAATCCGCTTCGATCGTGATTTCCGTCTCGTCTGCCTCGCTCAGGCCCAGCACACGCGCGGCGAGGTGCCGTAGTTCGCCCGGCGACGGCAAATGCTCGCTTGCAACTGCCGGTCCCCGGGCTTGCCGCCTCGGAGCTTTGCGCCGCGCGTTCATTTTGAAAACGCCACGCCCACGCGCACGTTTCGAAACCGCGCGGGCGCCGCACCATGACCCGTGCCCATCGTCTGCTGCGGCTGGCCTTTGCCGCAGTTGGGCGTGCCCCACAGCCTCCATTCCTCCGGCCCGCAGATGGCGTCACAGGAATTCCAGAAATCGGTGGTGATGCCGCTGTAGCTCGGGTTCTTCAGCATGCGCCCGCGCTTGCCGCCTTTGATCTCCCAGGCGATTTCCGTGGAAAACTGGAAGTGATAGCGGCGGTCGTCAATGGACCAGGAGCGGTTGGTCTCCATCCAGACGCCGTCGTCGGTGTCGGCTATCAGCTCGTCGCTGCGCCAGGTGCCGGGCAACAAGGAAACGTTGGTCATGCGGATCATGGGCAGGCGGTTCCAGCTTTCCGCGCGCACCGTTCCGCCGGAATGTGCTTCGCCGGCCAACGCTGCGGTCTCGCGGCTGGAAAGGTAGCCGGTAAACAATCCGTTCGTAATGATTGGCGTAGAGCGCGCCGGCACGCCCTCATCGTCATAGCCAAAGGTCCCCAAGCCCAGGCCGTGTTCCATGCGCGCGTCCGCGACTACGTTGACCAGCGCCGAGCCGTAGCGCAGCGTGCGCAGCTTGTCGAGCGTGAGGAAACTCATCCCCGCGAAATTCGCTTCCATGCCCAGCACGCGGTCCAGCTCGATGGGATGGCCGATGGATTCGTGAATCTGCAAGCCGAGCTGGGTGCCATCCAGCAGCAGCGTGCGCGTCCCCTGCGGACACTGCGCTGCGCCGTGCAGTGCCACGGCTTCCTCGCCCACACGCTGCGCGTGCCCCACCAGGTCGAAGGATTCGGCCAGCTCGTAACCGCCGAGCATGTGCTGCCCGCCAAAACTATTCGGATAGGAACGCTTTTGAATTTCGTCGCCGCTGAAGCTCGTGGCCACGATCCCAGCACCCGATTGCACCTTCTCCTGGTGGATGCGTGAGCCTTCCGTGGAAACGTAGAACTGCTCGATGCGGCGGAACGCCATCGAGCCTTCCGCGAGCGTTACGCCCTTTACGCGGCGCATCTCCTGATCGGCGGCAAGAAGAAGATCGAGTTGGCGCTCCACCGGAATGCGAAAGGGATTCTTGACGAAGGGATTCTGCCAGGTGTCCACCACAGGCGCTTCCGGAGCCAGTACCACATCCGCCACTTTGGCCAGCGCAGAGGCCCGGGCGATGGCCACGGCCCGTGCCGCGCAGGCGGAGACGCCCTCGCGCGTCATCCGGTCCGTGGAGGCAAATCCCCAGGCACCCGCAGCAATGGCGCGAATCCCGATGCCGCAGGATTCGCTTTCGTGCAGCGTGCCTACTTCGCCGTTCTTGGTGGAGAGATCGCGCGAGCGAATATCCATCACGCGCGCGTCGGCGTAGGTGGCGCCGCGGCGTTTTGCAGTTTCAATGGCGACGTGAGCCAGGTCGAACATCGAAGCGGCTTGAAAGCAGGCATTCTAACGCAGAGACGCAGAGTACGCAGAGAAGAATCCGGTCAGCAATCTGCACCGGGAAAAATCCCTCTTCGCCATCCGTCTCTTCTGGATGTGTGCGAGTTTCGAATTTCGAGTTTCGCTTTTCGGCCTTCAGGTGCCTTCCTGCCAGGACGCGAGGTAGCGCTCCTGCTCCGGGGTGAGCTTATCAATCTGAATGCCCATGGACTCGAGCTTGAGCCGCGCGATTTGCTTGTCCAGGTGTTCGGGAACGGGATAGACCTGCGCCGCGAGTTCCTTAGAGTGCTGCGCCATGTACTCCGCAGCCAGCGCCTGGTTGGCGAAGCTCATGTCCATGACCGAGGCGGGATGCCCTTCCGCCGTCGCCAGATTTACCAGGCGCCCTTCACCCAGCAGGTAAATCCTGCGCCCGTCCTTCAACTGGTACTCGTCCACAAACGGCCGGGCTTCGCGTTTGGCGGTGGAGAGCTTCTCCAGCGCGGGAATGTCAATCTCCACGTTGAAGTGGCCGGAATTGCAAAGCACCGCGCCGTCCTTCATCACCTGGAAATGTTCCCCATCGAGCACGCCCTTGTCGCCGGTCACGGTGACAAAAATGTCGCCGACGCGGGCGGCTTCGCGCATGGGCATCACGCGGAAACCGTCCATGGTGGCTTCCAGCGCGCGGATGGGATCAATCTCCGTGATGATGACGTCCGCCCCCAACCCTTTAGCGCGCATGGCCACGCCGCGGCCGCACCAGCCGTAGCCGCTTACCACCAACTTCAGCCCGGCGAGCAGCAGGTTGGTGGCGCGCAAAATACCGTCGATCGTGGACTGTCCGGTCCCGTAACGGTTATCGAAAAAGTGCTTGGTCTGCGCGTCGTTTACGGCAATCACCGGAAATTTCAGCGTCCCGTCTTTGGCCATGGCGCGCAGGCGAATCACTCCGGTGGTAGTCTCTTCCGTGCCGCCGATAACTTCGGGAATTTGCGCAGTGCGCTTGGTCAGAAGCTGCGTCACCAGGTCCGCGCCGTCGTCCATGGTGATGCGCGGCTTGTGGTCGAGCGCCGCGCTGATGTGGGAGTAATAGGTGGCGTTGTCTTCTCCCTTGATGGCGTAGGTCGCGATGTTGAAATCCTTGACCAGGGACGCGGCCACTTCGTCCTGCGTGGAAAGCGGATTGGAAGCGCACAGCACCACGTCCGCCCCGCCGTCGCGCAGGGTGATCGCCAGGTTGGCTGTCTCGCTGGTCACGTGCAGGCAGGCGGAAAGCCGAATGCCCTTGAGCGGCTGTTCCTTGATGAACCGCTTGCGGATCAACTGCAACACGGGCATCTGCTGATTGGCCCATTCGATTTTGCGCTTGCCGCGCTCGGCCAGCGCGAGGTCCTTTACGTCGCCGGAAAGGCGTTCTGTAGTGCTCACACGAATCTCCTTTTGGTCTTGGATGCGGTCCGGTGGAAATAGTTCTTGCGAATCAGCGGCGCGCGGCGAACTCATCCCGTGTGGCGGGTGCCTGGGCTTCGAGGCCGGCAGCCTGGCGCAGCGCCTCCACCTTATCCGTCTGTTCCCAGGTGAATCCAGGCTCGCGGCGCCCGAAATGGCCGTACGCGGCTGTGGCGCGGTAGACCGGCCGCCGCAAATTCAGCGATTCGATGATCCCGCGCGGGGTCAGAGAAAAAGTCGCGCGGATAATGCTGGTTAGCTTTTCGTCCGGAATCACTCCGGTGCCGAAGGTGTCCGCCATGACCGATACCGGTTCCGCCACGCCAATGGCGTAGGCGATTTGCACTTCCACTTTGGTGGCCAATCCCGCGGCCACCAGGTTCTTGGCGATGTGGCGCGCCATGTAGCAGGCGGAGCGATCCACTTTGGTCGGGTCCTTGCCGCTAAAGGCGCCGCCGCCGTGACGGCTGTACCCGCCGTACGTGTCCACGATGATCTTGCGGCCGGTGACTCCTGCATCGCCCATGGGGCCGCCGGTGACGAACCGTCCGGTGGGGTTGATATGGAAACGGGTGTGATTATCCAGCATATGGGCGGGAATCACCGGACGGATCACGTAATCCATCACCGCTTCGTGAATCATTTTCTGCGTGGCATCCGCGCCGTGCTGCGTGGAGACCACCACGCAATCCACGCGCTTCGGGCGTCCGCCGGCATACTCCACCGTCACCTGGGATTTTCCGTCGGGCAGCAGGAAGGCCACGTCGCCGTGACGCCGCGCTTCGGCCAGCCGGCGGCACAGTTTGTGCGCCAGCATGATGGGCAGGGGCATCAACTCCTCGGTTTCGTCGCAGGCGAAGCCGAACATCAGGCCCTGGTCGCCCGCGCCCCCGGTGTCCACACCCATGGCGATATCGCCGGACTGCTGCTTCACCGAGCAGACCACACCGCAGGTTTCGGCGTCAAAGCCGTGGTCGGAGTGGGTATAGCCAATCTGGGCCACCACATCGCGCACCAGCTTGTTGTAATCTACCGTGGCCTTGGTGGTGATTTCGCCGGCCACCACAATCAGGCCGGTGGTCAGCAGGGTCTCGCAGGCCACCCGCCCGGTAGGGTCTTCAGAAAGCACCTGGTCGAGCACGGCATCGGAAATCTGGTCGGCCATTTTGTCGGGATGCCCCTCGGTGACCGATTCCGAGGTGAACAGGAAATTTCGATCGCTGGATATCAACTTGGTCTCCTCCGGGAGAATCTTACGCAATCCAGTTGTCGGAATGCTTACGGGAATATGGGTGCCGGATTTTCACGCTAACAGAGCCCCCTCGGCGTGTCAACGCATACAACCCAATGGGGTTAGAGGAGCGTTAAACGGCGCATTCCAAGCCCTGAATGGGGAGCGCCCCCGAACAGTCCGCGTGCTCGAATACGCCGGCCAGGCGCCGGACTCCTGGCGCCCGGGGAAACCACCGCGGAGGGCTGATCCGTGTTCGGGCTGCTCGTCGCCGAGGCTCAATTCATTCCCGCGCCGGACTTCACTTCCCCAGCCTTGCGCTTCTTCATCTCCCGTTCATGCACCAGAAAGCTCTCGCCGGTGGTGATCCAGGCGGGCGCGGGCTCGTCCTTCAGATAGTGGCCGAACCAGGCGAAGATGCGCCGCTGGTAATCAATCTGGTTGGCCTTTTTGCGCAGGCCGTGGTCCTCGCCGGCATACTCGATCAGGACCACGTTCTTCCCGGCGCGCCGCGCGATGTTATAGAGCTCCACGCCCTGGTGGTAGAAGACCGTGCCGTCCTTGTCGCCCACCTCGATCAGCAGCGGGGTGTTCATGCCCTGCACTCCGAACACCGCGGAATTGCGAATGTAGGCCTGGAGATCCTCGTAGAGCGGCACCTCCATACGCTGCTGTCCGGTTTCGATGTGGTCCGTTTCCGCAATGCCAGAGCTCCAGTGGTGGTTCCCGTAATTGCTCACCAGGTCGGTGATGGGGGCGCCGGCAATGGCCGCGGCAAAGACATTCGTGGTGTGCGTGGCCAAGTAGGAAGCGTCAAATCCGCCCCAGGAGTGGCCCATCACTCCGATTCGTTTCGGATCCACCAGGCCCATTTCCATAACGCGCCTGGCCGCGGCGGTGACGCAATCGACCACGGAAACCCCGGGATCGCGCGGCTGAAAGACGATGTCCGGCTCAAGCACCAGGTAGCCGTGTTGCGTCATGGCCCCGACGTTGTAATAGCTGCGCTCGGAAGGCGCGCTATAGCGGTGCAAGCCATCGGAGAGCTTCTCGTACATGTAAATGATCATGGGATATTTCTTTCCGGAGTCGTAGCCTGCGGGGTAGTAGAGCGCGCCTTGCAGCCGCTCGCCGTGGCTGTTCCGGTATTCAATCAGCTCTTCACGGCTCCAGGCATAATTCGCCTGGAACGGGTTGGTACGGGTCACCTGCCTGGCGTCCTTCAATTCAGGCCCGGAGATGAAAGCATTGGGCGACTCGACAAACGTCTGCGCCACGTACTGGTAGATTTCGACGTCCATGGACCTAGTCAGATGGTCGAGCAGCTTGTCCGCCCACAGGAGGTGTTGCTCAGTAAGCGCGCCGGAGACCCCGGGGCGCAACACGGCGAAACCGGACTTTTTCGTCCAGATGCCGAAAAGACTGAGATAGACCGGCTTGCCAGGATCGATCCACTCCTCTTCCGGATCCAGCTTCTCGTAGCGGTGGCGAACCTGGTCGCCAGCGCCATCGGTCAGACGGAAAGCGCCCGAGCCATCCGGCGCGACCTGCCAGAGATCGAACTTGTCGTACAGAATGACCGCGGCATCATCATGGGTCCAGCCGGCCACTCCAAAGGGCGGCTTTTGACGAACCGTCCAGTCCGATTCACGGTTCACAAATGCCGCCGGCACGTTCTTAGTGATGTTGACCACCGCGCGGGTCGCCGTGTTCACGGTCCAATAGTGGTCGTCGTGGAAAAAGAGAAGATACTTGCCGCCTGGACTCGCCTGGAGATAGTGATCGTCATTGAGGCGGTCCAGGAGCTTCGTGCGCTCCCCGGTGTCAGTAGAAACCAGCCAGATGTCGGCCGCGGGACGTCCGATGCTGCGCTCCATGGCGTAACTGGACCAGTCCGCGGCCACCGCCAGCGCCTGATGCTTGATCGGCGTCACTTCCTCTTCCAGGCTGTGGCCTAGCACAACAAACGCGTTCTTCTCCACGTGCCACGCGGCCAGCATGTTTTTCTGGCGGTCGTTCTTGGCGTTGAGTTTTTGTTTGGGCATCACCTCCACGTCATGCCAGTTCCATACAGCCACACTGGGTGGCTCCTCTTCGTCTTCCGCTTTCTTGCCCGCGGTCCCGGATTTTTCGCCCGCGGCCTTCTTGCCTTCTGAGATCTTCTCTTCCCATTTGGCCACGCCTAGAAAAACAACTCCGCCATCCTCGGCCCAGGCCGGCTTGCGGAAAGAAACCGTGCGCATCCCCGCCGGAAATTTCGGGTCCGCCGTCGGGTCGTAGACGCGCGCCGCTTCCGAGGCCTCGCCCAGGTGCGTCCAGGCAAGCGCCACTTGTGCCGCACCTTCGTGATGTTCCTCGGTCTTCGCGCGCAACACCGCAAGGTCCGCGCTCTTCTTGCGCCAGGCCAGTCCGCTGTAAGAGGAAGCGGAATTCTCCAGCGCGCGCAGGGAGGAGTTTTGGATACTGAAGATCTGGACGCCATTGCCCGTCTTGTCTTCGGCATTGATGGCCATGGCCAGCAGCGTTCCGCGTTTCGGCAGGTCCTGCCAGGCGAATTCGGAAACGTTTGCAAATGAGGTCTCGCGTCCGGAAGCGAGTTGCCGCAGCACCAGCGTGGCTCCCGGGGTCTCCTCGGAATCCACCCATGCCGCATCGGTTGATTCCTTCTTCTCCGCATCTTTCTTCTCTGGAGGATACCGCCGCATGGCCAGATAACTGCCGTCCGGGCTGAAGGCGAAGGACTCGATGGCCTCGATGGTCGTCTGCTGGCCGCCGGCCAGATTCAAGAGACCCAGCTTCTTCTCGACCGGCTTCTTCTCTTTCTTCAGCTTGTCTTCCTGGGCTTCGGAGTAGCCGATGGAGTAGGCCAGCCAGCGCGAATCCGAGGAGAAAACGGGCTGCGCGCCGAAGGCGGCCGTCTTGCTGGTTCCGTCCGCAACGTTGGTCACGCGCAGCTCGTTCTCGTGGTTCGAGCGGTTGATGCCATAGGCGAGCCACTTGCCGTCCGGCGAAAGGCCGCCGTATTCCCGGTGCGTCACCAGCGTTTCCCATTGCCCGTAGTCCGCGACCGGCACCGAAGGCTTCGACTGCGTGGGGCTGGAGATGGCTGCAGCAAGCAGCATGCATGTGCTGGCAAGAATGGTGCGCACGGTTGGCCTTTCCTGCAGAGCAGCGCGGGCTGAACCGCGCCTCGCAGATTGCTTGGAGTCGGGACAGCGCCTGCGGATTCTCCAACCATTCCGGCACTCACGCAAGCGGCGTCATGCTGCGCAGATGGCGAGTGGGTCCTTGATTGGGGTGGCCGCGCTCGGCATGAATTCGTGTCTTCGCTCACCTGACCCCGTGACCGGCATCACCGTTCCCGTGCATGTGCCGGTTCACCATGAAAACTGTCAGGAAGGTGGCGCATGGCCACAGTACCCGTGCAGGCGGAGCCGCTGCCGGCGCGGCCCAGCATCGTTCCCCCTCCGGCTCCTTCGAAACGAACGCGGTCAAATTGGATCCGGCGAGGAATTGTGGCGGGGGTAGCGCTGTTGCTAGCCGCCGGAGGAATGCTCTGGCGCGCGCATCTCCAGAATGTAATCAGCTACGAAACGGTTCCGGTGGAGCGTGGCTCGGTGCAATCCAAAGTCACCGCCACGGGCACGCTCAACGCGGTGGTGGACGTGCTGGTGAGCAGCCAGGTCTCCGGAAACATCAAGGCGCTCTACGCGGACTGGAACAGCAAGGTGAAAAAAGGCCAGCTCGTGGCCCTCATTGATCCGGAACTGTTCCAGGCGCAGGTGGACCAGGCCAGCGCCACCTACCGCGCGGCGCACTCCGCCACGCTGACCGCGCAGGCGCAACGGGAAAAGACCAAGTCGGATTTGAGCGCGGCTGTGGCCAACGAGAAAAACGCCGAGGCAATCGCAGCCAAAGACCTGGCCAATGAATCGAACGCGCGGGTGCAATGGGAACGCGCGCAGCAGCTCTTCCGGGCACAGGTAATCGCGCAGCAGGACTACGACACGGCTAAGGCCAGCTACGAAGCGGCAGTTGCGCAGGTGAGCGCGGACCGCGCGCTGATCGAGGCGGGCAAGCAGAATATCCTGTCCGCGCAGGCCTCCGTTCAGGTGGCCCAGAGCCAGTTGGAAAGCGCGCGGGCGCAGGAACACCAGACGCAAGCAGCGCTCCATCAGGCCGAGGTCAACCTGGACCACACGAAGATCATTGCCCCCGTGGATGGCACGGTGGTGGCGCGGCGCATGGACGTGGGCCAGACGGTGGCCTCCACGCTGAATCCTCCCACCATCTTCGAAATCGCGCAGGACCTGACCAAGATGCAGGTGGACACCAACGTCAACGAATCGGACGTGGGCAACATCGCCGTCGGCCAGAAGGCGTCGTTTTTCGTGGACGCCTACCCCGGCGCCACCTTCCAGGGCGTGGTTGCGGACGTGCGCAAAGCGCCCATCGTCGCACAGAACGTGGTCACTTATGACGTGGTGATCGCCGTGGACAATTCCAGCCTGAAACTTTTTCCCGGCATGACCGCCAACGTCAGCATCCTGGCGGCAAGAGTTGACGACACGCTCAAAGTGCCCAACTCCGTGCTGCGTTTCCGGCCGTCCGCCGATGTGCTGAAGCGGAACGGCTTGCTGGCTCCGAGACCGGATCAGCAGCAGATTTACGTTCTCTCCGGGGGAAAGCTCCAAGCGGCGCCCGTCCGGTTCGGCATCTCCGACGGGAAATACACCGCCATCGTCTCCGGGCAGGTGCAAGCCGGCGCGCCGGTGGTGATCAGAGCCGCCAGTAGCGGG
>OCOJ01033382.1_pt1 | contig 11278 bp, 12 predicted proteins | sample 1539251 | NCBI WGS metagenome assembly OCOJ01 (sample SAMN01911457, study PRJEB22624) | soil metagenome | biome: Soil | place: Malaysia | collected 2012-04-30 | depth RA_metagenome m
CCGGTCGCCCCGGCTGGAGGGTTCGGACACTTCGGCAGCGTGGGGGGAGACTACGCGATAGTCAGAGGGGCAGTTCCGGGGCCCGCCAGCAGGTTCGTCATGGTCAGGATGAAGGCGAGGGGCTTCGCGAAGAGCCATGCACCCCCACAGGTGATTGAAGTAAGCACGATGGCGAGGAAGCGCTAGACATGAAGGCAGAAGTGGTAGGCCTGAACGGCAAGACATCAAGCGAAGTCGACGTCCCGGCCGTCTTCGCGACCGCACTCAGGCCCGACCTTGTGAAACGCGTCTTCTGGCTTGTCGGCTCGCACGGGTTCCAGCCGAAGGGGAGGGACCCCATGGCAGGAGAGCGGACGACCGCCGAGACCCACAACCCGCCTACCGGAACCGGTCGCTCAAGAATCCCAAGGGTGAAGGGGGATAGGTACTCCAAGGGGGGGCTGGCGGCGGGGGTGGCAAGCGTCGTCAAGGGAAGACTCCCTCATCCGCCGAGGTCCGAGAAGGTCATCCACTTCGCAGTCAACAAGAAGGAGAGGAGGCTGGCGACTGATTCCGCCATAGCGTACACGGCAGACCTTGACTCTGTCAAGGCGCGCGGTCACAGGGTGAAGAAGCTCTCCCTTCCGATTGTGGTGGCGGATGACTTGGAGACGGTAGAGAAGACTTCCGACCTGATCTCGTTCCTGGAGAAGGTGCAGCTGAAACCCGAGCTCGAAAGGGTCGACGACAGCGCGAAGAGGAGCACAGGGAAGAGGAGGCTCCGGGGCAGAGTCTACAGAACTGCGGTTGGCCCGCTCATCGTCGTGACCAACGACAGGGGAGTGGGGAAGGCGGCCGGAGGGATTCCCGGTGTCGACGTCACGAGGGTGGAGAGCCTCAGCGTCCTCGACTTGGCTCCCGGGGGCGTCCCTGGGCGGCTCACACTTTGGACCGAGTCCGCGCTCGGCGCACTTGAATCGCGTTCGAAGGGGGCAGCATCGTAGCATGAGGCTGGAAGACGCTCAGAAGATTCTGAAGAGGCCCTACGTCACTGAAAGGACCTTCGACCAGATCGAGCGGGAGAACAAGCTCTGTTTCCTAGTGGATGACAAGGTATCGAAGACGCAGATCGCCAATGCGGTGCAGGCCCTCTACGAGGTCAAGGTGGGCGCCGTGAACACGTCAAGGACAATCAGGGGAAAGAAGGCTTTCGTCAGGTTCGCTGAGGCTGGAAAGGCCGCGGAACTAGCGACCAAGTTGGGGCTGGTGTAGCGCGTGGGTAAGAGAATACTTCAGCGCCGGCGCGGAAAAGCGGGGATACAGTTCAGGGCCCCGAGCAAGGGCAAGGTGGCCCCTGTGAGATACCCGAAGATGAACGCGCCTGACGGTGCTGCGACGGTCACTGCGATTCTAGACGAGAGGGGGAGGAGCGCTCCGCTCGCCCAGCTGAAGATGGAAGGGGACAGGTACACGTACCTCCCCGCGGTCGCGGGCATGTCCGTAGGCCAGCAGGTCGCCCTCGGCCCGGCCGCCCAGGTCCACGAGGGCAACATAATGCCGCTTTCGAGAATCCCTGAAGGGACGCGGATTTGCAACATCGAACTGAGGCCTGGAGATGGGGGAAGGCTCGTGCGCGCGTCCGGGACCTCGGCGGTCCTCTTTTCGAAGGCGGGCGGGAGGGCCATACTGAAACTCCCGTCGGGGAAGAACATCCTGGTAAGCGATGTCTGCAGGGCGACCATAGGCGAGGTCGCCGGAGGCGGGAGGAGGGAGAAACCCTTCCTGACGGCTGGGGCAAGGCACCATGCAATGAGGGCGGCGGGGCGAGTGTACCCGCGCATGAGAGGGATTGCAATGGCCGTGGTCTACCACCCGTTCGGGGGCGGCAGGCACCAGCACCCAGGCAAGTCGACCAGCACATCGAGGAACGCGCCCCCCGGAAGGAAGGTAGGGTTAATAGCGCCTCGCAAGACCGGAAGAAAGAGATTGGCCAGGGCGAGCGCGGAGGTATCGAAGTAGATGCCGAAGGAGTTCAGGTACAGGGGCAAGTCCCTGGAGGAGCTCAACTCGATGTCCACCGAGGCTCTACTTGAGCTGCTCCCGTCTAGGGCGAGGCGGTCGCTGAACCGCGGGGTCTCCGAGGAAAAGCGCAAGCTCCTCGAAGACGCAAGGGCCAAGAAGGACGGGAAGCTCGAAGGAGACATCAAGACGCACGCCAGAGACATGATCATTCTGCCGACCATGGTGGGGCTGACAATCAGCGTCCACAACGGGAGGGAGTTCGTCCCGCTCGAGGTCAAGCCTGAGATGATAGGCAGGTACCTGGGCGAGTACGTAATCACGAACAAGAAGGTGGTCCACGGGACCCCGGGAATCGGCGCCAGCCGGTCCAGCCTCTACGTCCCTCTGAAGTGATTTGTTCGACGCGGCGTCCTTCCTGAGGGTCGTCGCCTTTGCCATCATCTACGCCGGCATAGAGTACAGATACGTCAACAGGTTCGAGCGAGACTACACCAAGACGGCCGAAGGGTTCGTCGAGAAACCGGTACTCGGGGTGTTCACCCCCTATCACGTTTACCTTCTCCTGCCCCTCTTCGCCCTGGTTTCCTTTGTGCCATCCTTCTTCACCTGGGTAGCCAACGGTCTGGTCCTCGCAGTTATCGAAGACATGGCGTACTTCGTGTGGAGGGGAAGGCGGGCGGCCAAGGGGGAGTGGACGACGACGATTATCGGGAGCTTCACGCTTGGAGGGTTCGAAATCCCAGCCTGGTGGCCCGTCGACCTGCTCGTCGCAGCCGCCTTCTACCTGGTGCCGCTTTGACTACTCGACCCTGGTCTGAGACTGGTCCCTGAGGAAGTTCAGAAGGTAGTACGGGCTCCCCACCCCCCTGCCGGTGACCCCGCTGGCCTTCCACCCCGTGAAGGACTGTGCTCCGGGCCATGCGCCTGTCGTGGATCCTCCGCTCCGGTTGGAGTAGGTTACCCCGAACTTGATGCCGTCGAAGAACTTCTCCTGCTCCCTTCTGTCTTCGGTGAAGATGCCGGCCGTCAGGCCGTAGACCGTGTCGTTGGCCCTCGCGATGGCGTCTTCGACCCTGTCGAACTCATTGACGACCACGAAGGGGACGAAGAGCTCCTCTGAGACAAGCCTGCTGTTCTCGGGGAGACCCGCAACCACTGTCGGGGTGACGTAGAAGCCGTTCGCCAGTGGACCCTCCTTCAGAACGCCCCCTCCGGCGACGAACCGGCCTCCAGCCTCCTTCGCCTCGGCCACTGCCGACTGGAAGGTCGAGACTGCCTTTTCGTTGATCAGCGGGCCCATGAAAACGCCCGCCTCGCGCGGGTCGCCGACATGGATTCTGCCCATCCTCTCCTTCAGAGCGGCGAGGAACTTTTCCCTGATGCTCCTCTGGACGTAGACCCTGGAGGTTGCGCTGCACTTCTGGCCGCCGTAGCCGAAGGCCGCCCTGACAGTCCCCTCGACCGCCTTGGGGATGTCGGCCCTGGCCGTGACAATGGTGGGGTTCTTGCTCCCCATCTCGAGCAGGATCGGCTTAGGATAGGGCTGCTCGGTGTGGAACCGGCGGAACAGGCGCATCCCGACGTCCCTCGAGCCGGTGAATGCAAGGCCGGCGACGTCCGAGTTGGTGACGAACTCGTCCTCGAAGTTCCTGCCGGGGCCAGTGACAAAATTCACGGCGCCCGGCGGAATCCCAGCGTCGACGTACAGTTTGTACAGCATGTATCCGGTGAGGGGCGCTTCGCTTGTCGGCTTCAGGATGACCGAGTTGCCTGTTATGAGTGCGCCCATGGCCATTCCGTTGGCCAGCATGAACGGGAAGTTGAAGGGGGATATGACAGGCCAGACCCCGTGGGGCTTGAGCACATCGAGGTTGTGCTCGCCCGGCCCCCCTGGGCCCATCTTGACGGTGTACCCCTTCTCCTTGCGCATGAGTGCGGAGTAGTACTTGACTGCGTCGATGGCCTCCCAGCACTCTGCGAGGGCCTCGAGGCGGTTCTTGCCCACCTCGTAGGTGATGGCGACGGCGATCTCGAACTTCCGTTCGTCGATAAGCCTTGCATACCTGTCGAGGGCCCTGACCCTCTCCTGCCAGGGTCTTTCGCTCCAGACTGCGAACCCCTCCTTGGCCGCCTCCACCGCCTGCTTCGCGTTCTCCCTGGTCCCGACCTGGAACCGCCCGACGACTATCGAGGTGTCTATGGGGCTCCTGTGTTCGAATTCTCCTGCTTCAGAACGGACCTCCCTGCCACCGATGAACATGGGGTGGCTCCTCCCGAGCCGGGGCCCGAACTCCTTCAGCGCGGCTTCGAACTTCGGGTTGATGCTTTCGTCAGCGAAGAGCGTCGTGTAAGTTATCTTCCTGGCCTGTCGTTTCGGCGCAGCGGTCCGTTTCTTTGGCATGGGGACCGCCGACCGAGCGTGCGCTAAATCCTTGTCGCCTAAGCGGAGTGGACTACGCGCTGGTGGGTCAAGGGGAGGCCTGTCACCGACGAGTACTCCTTGGCGAAGCGCCCCTTCACCTCTTCAAACGGGACGGCCCCGCCTTTGAGCTTCTGCATCGAGGTCATGGTGTTCGGGTCGAGCCCGCACGGGCGGATGAACTCGAAGTAGGAGAGATCGGTGTTGACATTGAGGGCGAAGCCGTGGTAGGTGATCCATTCGGTGACTGCGACTCCTATCGAGGCGAGCTTCCTCCCGTTGACCCAGATTCCGGGGTGGCCCTCGACCCTCCCGGCCTGGATCCCGTAGGCGAGAACCGTCCGAATGATGGCCTCCTCCATGTTCCTGACATGCCGCCTGACGTCGTGGTCGGCGAGAAACACTATGGGGTACCCCACCAGCTGGCCTGGCCCGTGATAGGTGGCGTCCCCTCCCCGCTCCACCTGGAAGACCGGGATGTTCTGGGGTCTGAAGTTGGCCGGGGTGGTCTTCCTTCCTAGGGTGATTACGTGATCGTGCTCAACGAGGACCAGTGAGTCGGGGATCTCCCGCTTGGCGCGCCTCTGGACCAGCTCTCTCTGGAGTTCGAGCGTCTCCCCGTATTCCATGCGGCCGAGATCGAGAAGGTATCCGCTCATGTCTTAAGTTGGTGAATCGGCCTGCCCGAAGCCAATTCCGAAGCCTCCATGATTGCCTCCGGGAGAGTAGGATGGGGATGAATCGTAAGCGCGATGTCCTCCACCGTCGCTCCCATCTCCATGGCGAGAGCAGCTTCGCTTATGAGGTCGGAGGCCTCCGGACCGACTATCTGGACCCCGAGGACGACGCCATCCTCCTCGTTTGAGATTACCTTGACGAAACCTTCGGGCTCCCCCGCGGTGAGCGCCCGCCCGAGGGCCGCGAACTGGAACCTGCTTCTCTTCACCCTGTACCCGGCCTCGGTCGCCTTCGCCTCCGTGAGGCCGACACTGGCCACCTCGGGGTCGCAGAAGACTGCCTCCGGAACAGCGCGCCAGTCGGCAGCAGAGGGCAACCCGGCGATCACCTCTGCGGCAACGACCCCCTCCTTCGAGGCCTTGTGGGCAAGGAGGGGCGGCCCCCTCACGTCCCCAATGGCGTAGACTCCAGGGACATTCGTCTGCATCCTGTTGTTGGTAACGATGTAGCCGCGTTGGTCTGTTTCCACTCCCATGCCCTGGAGGTTCATCTTCTCCGTCCTGGGCTTGCGGCCGACGCTGACGAGGATCCTGTCGACCACGATGGTGACCTTCCCCTCAGGAGTCTCTACCTCCGCTTCGACCTCCGAGCCCTTCTTCCTGAGCTGAAGCACCTTGGACTTCACGTAGACTCTTGCGCCCTTGCCTTCGAGCTTCCTGTGGACCACCCTTACGACGTCCGGGTCGCTCCCGGGGAGGAGCTGGTCCATGATCTCAACAACGGTTATCGCGCTCCCCAGCTTCTGGAACATCGAAGCGAACTCGAGTCCGATGGCGCCTCCGCCAACTATCAGCATGCGCTTCGGAGCCTCCATGAGTTCGAGCCCCTCTTTCGAACCTATCACCAGGTGGCCGTCGAATTCGAGGCCCGGGAGGCTTGAAGTGCGGGTCCCTGTGGCGATGACGAGGTTCTTGGTGGAGATTTCCTCCTTTCCCTTGCTCGTCGTGACGACCACGCGGTCCTTTGCGACGACCTCCGCCTCGCCGGCTATCACAGTGGCCTTGTACCCCTTAAGGAGCAGATCGATGCCGCTCACGAGACGGGAGACTACCTCGGACTTCCACTTCTGGAGCTGGGCGAAGTCCACGTGGACGCCCGATGTCCTCAATCCGTACTTCTCCGCCTCCTTCACCTTGTCCACGAGCCTCGAGACGGTGATGAGGGACTTCGATGGGATGCACCCGTAGTTAACGCACTCCCCACCGAGGCGGTCCGCCTCGACGACCACAGTCCTCAGGCCGAGCTGTGCCGCGCGTATCCCGCATACGTATCCCCCCGGTCCTCCGCCCACTATCACTACGTCTGCCTCAATCATGCGAGTTGACAATCTGCTCGCGCCCCGTTATCGGCTTAAACCTTGCTGACGGATGACTGCCTACAGGACTTCCGAAAGCAGCTTCTTCGTGTCCTGTATCGTCTCTATGACCCTGCTCGTAAAGCGAGCCGCGTAGGCGCCGTCCACCACCCTGTGGTCGAATGAAAGGGAGAGGTAGGTGGTGTCGCGAATCTCGACCTTCCCGTCCCTTACTACCGGGCGCTTCGCTATCTTGTGCAGGCCAAGGATGGCAACCTCGGGGGCGTTCACTATGGGAGTAGCGAACAGACCTCCGATGGCTCCTACGTTGGTTATGGTGAAGGTCCCTCCGTGAACGTCGTCGAGGGTGAGCTGCCCCTTTCTCGCCCTGTCAGTCAGCTTCTCGATTTCCCCCGCGAGCTCGAAGATGTCCTTCATGTCTGCGTCCTTGACAACGGGGACGACCAGGCCCTGCTCGGTGTCGGTGGCTATCCCGATGTTGTAGTACTTCTTCAGCACGATGTTCCCGTTCTGCTCGTCGAGAGACGAGTTGACGTAGGGGAACTCTTTCAGGGCGGGAATGAGCGCCTTTATGATGAAGGGAAGGAATGTGAGCCTGACCCCGCGCTTCTCGGCGCTCCCTTTGAAGGCCTCCCGAAGGAGGACGAGCTCTGTCATGTCGGCCTCGTCGACGTGGGTGACCTGCGCCGTTGTCTGGAGGGACCTCAGCATGCGTTCTGAGATGGTCCTCCTCAGGCCCCGGAGCGGCACGAGCTCCTCGAGGGGCCCGCCCCTTTGGCGGGCGGGTTGGGGCGTCTGCATCGTCACCGTTGCCGGTCCGGAACGGGAGCCTGTCGTGGAGCGCCTTACGTCTTCATCCGTGACCCTGCCCTGAGGTCCTGAGCCCTTCACAGCAGTGATGTCAACGCCCAGCTCCCTCGCCAACTTGCGTGTGGCCGGGGTCGCCAGGACCCCGGAGGCTGCGGCGGCCATCGGCTGAGGCGACGAAGGCGCCGACCCCGGGTGAGCGACGGGCGGCAGTGGAGTCGGTGTTGCAGGCGTCGAGGGTGACCCACCGCTCCCATCGTCGATGACCATTATCGTCTGCCCCACCTTGGCGATGTCCCCCTCCTTCACGAGAACACTGACGACCTTGCCGGTCCTGGGTGCGGGGATCTGGACGTTCACCTTGTCAGTCATGACCTCGACTATGGGCTGGTCTTCCTTGATCTGGTCCCCTTCCTTGGCCATCCACTTCAGTATCTCCCCCTCGGCGACCCCTTCGCCTATGTCTGGCAGCTTCAGGTCGTATGTCATCTGGGGTTTCTACCCAACGCGCTTCGCCGACCCTTTTAGTGTTTTCCGCGAGAATCAGTAGCTGGCGACGTCCAGGGCCGCCTTCAGTATCCTGTCCCTGTTGGGGATATAGTGGTCCTCGAGCCTCGCCAGGGGGACCTCGATGTCGAACCCGGTCACTCGCTTTATCGGGGCCTTGAGAGAATCGAGCGCCTTGTCCGCGACGGTGGCGGCTATCTCGGCGCCCACCCCGACGTTCCTCGGGGCCTCATGGACGATGACCAACCTTCCAGTCTTCCTCACCGAGTCGAGGACTGTCGGGAAGTCGATGGGCGAGATGGTGCGGAGGTCGACTACTTCGGCAGAGAGGGAGCGGTCGGACTGCAAAGAGTCGGCGGCCTGCAGGGTGGGCACCATCATGGCCCCATAGGACAGAAGGGTGATGTCGGACCCCTGCCTCGCGACCTTCGCCTTGCCGATGGGGATTCGGTACTCTTCCTCGGGGACTTGCATCTTCGGCGAGTCGTAGATCTTCTTGGGTTCCATGAATATCACAGGGTCGGGCTCGAGAAGCGCCGACGACAGAAGCCCCTTCGCGTCGAAGGGGTTGGACGGGATCACGACCTTGAGCCCTGGGGTGTGGGCGAAGTAGGCCTCGGGGGACTCGGAGTGGAGTTCGGGCGCCCTGATTCCGGCGCCGTAGGGGAAGCGTATCACCCCTCTTGGTGCGTACCTGCCCCGGGTCCTGTTTCTCATCCTTGCTATGTGGCCGAAGACCTGATCGAAGGCAGGGGTGGAGAAGCTGTCGAACTGGAACTCGGCCACGGGGACCATCCCTCCGAGTGAGAGCCCGACGAAGATACCCCCGATGCTCAACTCTGCGAGCGGGGTGTCGAAAACTCTGTCGGGGCCGAACTCCTCTTGCAGCCCCCTGGTCACCTGGAACACACCACCGTTCTTGCCGACGTCCTCCCCGTAGATGACGACCCGCTTGTCGCGCCGCATCCCCTCTCGCAGCGCCATATTGACTGCATTCCTGATGTTCACCCCTGGCTTCCCGCCTGCGATCTCTGGCTCAGGGGCGACAGAGTGGTGCGTCTGTTCTCCGCCGAAGGCCTCGGCCCTCTCCTCGAGGAGGAGGGGTGTGGGCGAAGAGTAGGTGTACTCGAAGATGACTGACGGGTCGGGGGCGACAGTGGCCCGGTAGGCTGTGACAGCCTCGTCCATCCTCCTCTGCGCGGACGCCGCGACAATCTCCTTCGTCCTGTCGTCGAGGAGTCCCCTCGACCGCAGATACTTCTCGAACCTGGTGATAGGGCTCCTCCTCTCCCATTCTGCGACCTCGTCTGGCGCCTTCAGCTTGTTGGAGACAAGCTCGGCGGTCGTGTGAGGCCCAAGCCTGTAGGTGGAGTACTCGATAAGAGTCGGTCCCCCGCCCCGCCTCGCCTTGTCGACCGCATACTTGGTTGCCTCGTAGGAGGCGATCACGTCGTTGCCGTCCACCAGTATGCCTTCGAAGCCATAGGCGACTGCCTTCTGGGCGATGGTCTTCGAGGCGGTCTGGTTGCTGCGCTTCACGGAGATGGCCCACTGGTTGTTCTCTACGGCGAAGACTACGGGCAGGTCGTTTACACCAGCGAAGTTGAGGGACTCGTGAAAATCGCCCTTGGAGGTGCCTCCGTCCCCAGTTACGGCGTAGACGACGGCATTGTCCCCCTGAAGCCGTCTCGCCAGCGCCAGGCCCACGGCGTGGGGGAGTTGCGTAGCGACCGGGACTGCGATGGGGAGCATGTTCAGGTCCCCGGGGATGTGCATCCCTCTCTCGTCTCCCCCCCAGTAGAGGAGCAGGTTCGCCGGGGGCATGCCAAATGCGATCATGCCTGCCGAGTCCCTATACATTGGGACGTACCAGTCCCCCTTGTCGAGGGCGTTGGCGGCGCCCACCTGGCACCCTTCCTGGCCCTTGCCAGGGGCGTAGGTGCCAATCTCCCTTAGAGTGGAAAGGTTGCTTGCTTTTTCGTCGAACAGCCTACCGAAGACCAGCTGCTCATAGATCCGCCTCAGCGCCTCGGGGGAGAGGTTCGGGTCCTTGCCGCGAAGGGCGCCCTCAGAGGTGAGCCTCTGAAAGAGGAACTCCTCGGGCTTTGTGAACTTGAAGTCGGCTTCGCTGAAGATCCTGGGGACAGCGTCAGCCCCGGAGCTCTTCAGAAAATCAGCTTCGGTCAATCGGCCGATTTTGCCTCCCTGGTCATATAAGACTGATTGCGCCGTGAGTCGTTATCGATTGCCGCCCTGAGGTAGAACTCCCCTGCCCTGTAGCTGCTCCTCACAAGGGGGCCTGAGGCTACGTACCTGAAACCGAGACGTTCGCCGATGGCCTTGTACCTGGAGAACTGGTGGGGCTTAACGTACTCGATGACCTTCAGGTGCCTCTGCGAGGGCCTGAGGTACTGGCCGACCGTGAGGAAGTCGACGTCAGCCTGCCTGAGATGCACCATCGCTTGGGCCACCTCCTCCTCCGTCTCGCCGAGACCGACCATGATCGAGGACTTGGTGTACATCCACTGGTCGAGCTTCTTGACGTTCCTGAGGACGGAGAGGGACTGCCAGTAATGTGCTCGGGGGTCCCTTACAGTCGGGGTAAGGGACAGGGTAGTCTCGACGTTGTGCGCGATGACGTCGGGCCTCGCGTCCACGACCTTCTTCAGGTCAGCGAGCTCGCCCTGGAAGTCGGGGATGAGAACCTCGACCAGCATGCCAGGGATTCTCTCCTTGACCAGCCGGATGGTCTTCGCGAAGTGCGAGGCGCCGCCGTCGGGGAGGTCGTCCCTGTCGACCGATGTCAGGACGACATAGGTCAGCCCCATCTGGGAGAGGGCGAAGGCGACGTTCTCAGGCTCCATCTCGTCGAGGACCCCCTGCGGCTTCCCGGGGGTCACCATGCAGAAGCGACAGGCGCGTGAGCACACGTCCCCCATCAGCATCAGCGTGGCAGTCCCTCCTCCCCAGCACTCGTGGACATTGGGGCAGTGGGCCTCCTCGCACACGGTGTGGAGGTTAAGATTCCCGAAGAGTTGCTTGAGTTCCTGGTAGTTCTGCCCCCTGGGCGGGGCTACTGTAAGCCACCCGGGCTTTGGCTCGGCCAACAAGGTTTAGCTGCCGACTATGACTTTCAGGCGGTCAAATTCCTTTCCGGAGAACGTGCCCTCGCAGGCGTAGCACCCTTCTGTGGGGAATCCCGGCTCCAGGTCGCCGTGGAGGCCGCACATCAGCTTGTTGAACCGGATGTAGTCGAGGACCTCGGTCATCGCCCTGAGTGCCTCTCTCCTGTCGGGTTCCTTGGGAGAGAGTTCCTTCGCAATCATGTCTGCAGCCTTGGAGACGGTCCGGTCGCTCTCCAAGTTCACCATCATCCCCCTCGTCTTCCGTGCGTAGTTGCTGACGGAGGCCTGCGTCACCCCGAGGCGGTCGGCAACCTGCTGCTGAGTCAGATGGTAATCGTCCTTCAGCCGCCTGGCTACCATGGCCCT